>Ga0316227_1003102_pt1 | contig 13748 bp, 27 predicted proteins | sample TBH18019metaG_FD_206012 | JGI IMG/M metagenome (GOLD analysis project Ga0316227, IMG submission 206012) | Freshwater microbial communities from Trout Bog Lake, Wisconsin, USA - TBH18019 | ecosystem: Environmental > Aquatic > Freshwater > Lake > Hypolimnion/Profundal zone | place: USA: Wisconsin... | reverse complement strand
CAACAGGGTCCTCCTCGGGAAGCACATCCATAACGTCGGCATCCTCGACAGGGTCCAGGCCCTCACGTATGAGGAGCCAGCGACCACCCCCACCGCCAGGGAGGACGACCTTCCCAATGTCCGGGTCCGCGGCCTCGGTCGTCGCCTTCAGCGCCCGGTGAAGCCCGGTGATGCCCCCGACGAGGTCAGACATGGACACCTGCTCCCGCTGCGCCTTCTCGATCACCTTCTGAACCAGGAACTGGGCGCCGGCGTGGATGGTCTCGCGGGCCCGGGCCTGCCGGACAGAGAGGAGCTTGGTGGTCTCGTCCTTCATGCGGAGCCCGAGCTTCGACTGGAAGGCCAGGCGGGCCTCCGGCCAATCCTCGTCCGACGAATGGCGCTCAACAGTGCGGAGGACCAAACCAAGGGCCGCAGAGAGGTCAACCAGCGACTCCCACTTCACGGGAGTGGAGCTAGGGGCCCCTTCTGGCAGGAATCCGCAAACATACCGATGCTTTACCGACACCCAGTCAACACTTACGACAGACTCCTCAACCGCCTTGTTTTGAGTGGCTAACTCTGTGGCGGGAAGGGGCTTGGCCTTGTCGGGAGGGACCACGGGGGAGGTCGCCTTCTTGCGTGTCGGCGCCTTGGGCTTCTCGACGGTCTTGCCGACAGCCTTCCTGCGCTTCTTCGGGGCGGCCTTCCGGGCACGCTTCGGGGCGGGGGCGGTCATCCCGGAGCCTGCTGGGCCATCTTGGCGACCTCGAGAAGCACCCGCCGGATGGTGGCAGCGGCCAGGTGGGGGGAGAGTTCTCCTGAGTCGAGGCCGAGGGCCAGACGATCCATGCAGAAGGTGGCGTGGGTCAACTGGGCCAGGTGAAGCCGGGACTTGAGCGCGTGGGCACAGAACAGCCCGCAGGACTTCTCAGCAGAGAGGGATTCTCCGGGCATCACGGGAGCACCTCCCAGTCCCGGGCCAGGAGGTCTGGGGAGGTCGCGTGCCAGGGCATCCCGAAATCGGCGGAGGCCAGGCGCACCTGGAAGTAGGGGAGCGGGCCCAGGGGCTTCCCCCCGACCATGATCTGGTTGCCAGGGACCAAGCGAACGGTGGACCCCTGGGGCCAGGAGGCCCGACGGGCGACCCGACCGGACTCGAGGAGGCCCAGGGCCTCGGCGAAGGGCAGAGCCTTCATGGCTGCCCCGCCAACTCGAGGGTGGCCGGATGCCCGTCCAGGAGCACCCGCTGGGTGAGTTTCACCAGGTCCCCGAACGTGGGGATCCCGGCCCCAGGGGGCTGGCTGATGTCGAAGTGGACCCCGATCCCACGGCCATGGGGGTCAGCCCAGGACCCCACACGGACAGCGTAGACGATCTGCTCCATGAAGGTGGCCTCATTGGGACGCATGAGGACCGTGGCGCCCGCGGCCAGCATGAACATGATGCGGGCGGGCCGGACGGCCCGGGGGTGGATGGGGATCACGAAACCTCCTCGAGAGAGAGCAGCCGGTGCACGTGGGCCAGGAGCACGAGGTCGTCGCCATACCGGGCGGTGAAGTCGGCCTCGGCCAGATGACGGGAAGGGATGCCCTTCGCGCCCCCCCGGTGGTGGATGGGATCCAGAGGGATGACCTCGAAGTGGGAGGCCCGGCACCCCGCCCCGTAGGCCGTGCCGTCCGGGCGCAACCGGGAGTGGTGGAGTTCCGCAGGCGTGCCCGGGAACCCGTCGAGCCTGCAGGCCAGGCACCCGAGAGCGGCCACCTGGTCCATGTGCTCCTTCTCGGCCCGGGTCGGGGGCTTCCGCTTGGAGCGCTTCCTGGGCTTCCGGACAGCTGGCGCCCGGGAGGCCAGCCGCGGGGAGGAGGCCCGGAGGGGTGTGCGCCGGAGGAGCGGGGAGCGCTTCATCGGGCACCACATGAGGAGCAGAACACCGTGCCGTGCTGGGTGGACGACACCCTCTCCCCGCACCGCGGGCAGAACCCGAACAGGTGGCAGAGCACCCGGACCCAGTAGTTGAGGCGGTAGCGCAGGAACTGAATCATCGGCGACACCCACACGAGGGGCAGTAGACCAGGCCCCGAGGGCTCCGATCCACCCGGCGCCCGCACAGGTGGCAGAACCCCAGGAAATGGGAAAAAGAGCGCCAGAGGCGACGGATCATCGGGGCGCTCCACAGGAAGGGCATCGGGTGCCAGAGGGGACCAGGGTGTGGCAGTAGCAGCACCGGGCGCCGGCCGGAGGGATCGTGGGCAGCCATTCGGGCGCCTCCCCGATGCGGGTGACCCAGACGCCCTTGGGCACAGCATCGAGCCCCAAGGAGGCCCGGACCTCCTCGGGGGTCAGGAGACGAATCGCAGCCGATGGCCTGACGGCGGTGAGGATGGACAGGGTGTCGAGCATCACCCCTCCTCCCCGGCCCTGACGATCTCGACCGTCTGCTCTCGCGTGAGGCCCAGGCGCTTGCATGCCGCGATGAGGCTTGCTGAAATTTCCGCCTGCGGACGGCGAAACACCCAGCCCGGGCCTGCTTGGGATTTTTTCGCCACACCCAAGGAAACCAGGGTGCCGACATGCCTATGAAGCGTGCTGATAGCGGATTTGGTCGAGGCGGACAAATCCCGCAATGTGACAGCACGACCAAGGGCCTTCTGCTGGATGAGCCCAGCCTCGAGCACGCGACGATTGGCAGGAGAGAGGGGGGTCATTGGCCAAACTCCGCGGGGCCGGTGGGAATCACGGCCGGAAGGATGAGACGGAGGGCCAGGCCCCCACCATGGAGGTCCGCCACCTGCAGGGAGGAGCGCCGGGCAACGAAAAGGTCGTCCTTGGTGATCACCGCTTCACCCCCGATACGGATCAAGAGGGCCCGGATCACCTCAGAGGACAGCTGGAGATCCGCATTGGCCTGGGCCAGGTTCTCCAGGGAGGTCGGGAGGTCGGGGCGACTCATGGACGCCCCAGCATGAGGCGGGCCCCCCGGGCGCCAAGATGAACCCCCAGGAAGAAGGATGCGATCACGAGGCAGGCGACCCATCCGAGAGGAAGGGAGGTGTTCATCCGCGGTGCTCCCGACGAAAGACCAGACCACGGCACCAACCCAGGTAGTAGGCCATACCATGGGAGCAGGCCAGGATGAGCAGGAAGGTTCCCAGGGACATACTCATGGCGCACCTGCCGCACACCGAGCACGACGTTCCTGTTTCACTCGCACGGCATCTCGCGAGGAACAAGCCTTGCACTTGTAATAAAGCCGGTTGTGGGCAGCATAGAAATAGAAATCGGACTCCGGCTTGGACTGGTTGCACTTCTCGCAGAGCTTCCACCAAACCCCGTCCACCAGCACACAATCCGAGTGCTCCCGCTTGTGGGTGGTGGCGTCCAGGGCCTCGAGATTCTCCAGGCCGTTGTCGAGCTTGTCGGCGTTCCGATGATGGATCTGAACCCCAGCAGGGATAGGGCCGTGCACCTCCTCCCAAACCAGGTCGTGAAGCATCCGAGCAGGGCGATCACCAAGGCGGCCGACGCGCACATACCCCTTCTTCGTCACCTGGGCGCGACCCCAGGGCGTCTCGATGGACGGCCCATACTTACCCATGCGAAGCCTCTCCAGGCTTCACCCGAATGGCGTCCATGCCGGTGATCATCTTCCAGCGCAAAGCGCAGACGTCACAAAATTTAGGGTCCAACTCTACTAAGGCCGCCCGGCGCCTGGCCAGGTGGCAAGCGATGAGCGTCGAGCCAGAGCCCCCGAATGCATCCAACACGAGGTCGCCAGGGTTGCTCGAGAGCTTGATAGCCCGGTCCAGGAGAGCAACAGGCTTGGTGGTCGGGTGAAGGACGTTCGAAGCCGTCTCCCGGCCCTGCTCCCAGACGGTGGTCTGGGTCCGGCCACCCTTCCAAGTGGGCTTCGCCTCGAAATCGGTGGCGTAGATGCCCTGGGAATGGTCCTCGATCACAAGGCCCCGCCCCACGACGTCGACCGGGACCGCCCCGGCCTCCTGCTCGGCCAGGAAGGCGTTCTCGTGGCGCCGGCGGAACTCGTCCATGCCCAGGCCCGCGGAGGGCTTCACCCAGATAATCTGGGTCTTCACCCGGAGGCCCACCTCCTCGAGCGCGTTCTGGAACTCGCGCTGCCGGTGGTAGGAGTGCCAGACATACCAGGCGGCCTGCTTCATGGAGGCGGCCCGGACACAGGCGAAGGCCCGGGTGAGGAGGTTCTCGAGGGCGGCCCGGTCCAGGGCGTCGTTCTTGATCTTCCCGCCAGCTGTGCCCTTGGCGTTGGAGGAGTAGTCCATCCCATAGGGCGGATCCGTGAGGACCAGGGCGCCCTCCTCCCCGCCGAGCAGCGTGCGCCAGACGAAAGGATCGGTGCTGTCCCCACAGATAAGCTTGTGGGGGCCCATGAGAATGACTTCGCCAAGCACCGTCTCGGGAACCGCGGGGGGCTCGGGGACGGTGTCGGGGTCCACCTTGGGGGGTTCCCCGCCACCCGGGATGGTTCCGAACAGATCCTCAAGGGCAGACAGCGTGAAGCCGGTCGCCTCGATATCGAAGGCGCCATTGTCGAGCCCAACCAGGATCTCCTGCAGGGAGGTCAGCGACCACGAACTGAGATCCACAGTCCGGTTATCAACCACGGTGTAGGCGGTGGCATCGCGGTCGTCCAGGTCGGCCACGATGACCGGGATGACGGTGTCGCCGTGCCCAGCATCGAGGAGCGCCTGGAGGCGACCATGGCCGGCGAGGAGGCGGTTGGTTCCCTTCTGGACCACAGGAAGGGCGACCAGCCCATGATGAGCGATGGACTTCTGAATGATCCGAAGCTGCTCCGCAGAATGCTCCCGAGGATTTCCAGCCCATGGGCGGAGGTCCCGAACCTTCATCTGGACCACCTCGGGAACCCGGAGGTCGGATCCTGAAGGCGCAGCAGGAGGTGGGCCAGCAGCGGCCGGCTTCTTGGGCGGGGCCGCGGGAGGAGCGGCCGGCTTCTTCTTGGGGTGCGCTTTAGCAGGCAACTTCGGGACCTCGTGCCTTGGACTCGTAGCCCCAGGCGTGGCGGCGATACTGGCGGTAGGACCAGGGCTTGAGGCCCCGGACGGACGCCATCTCGCGGTAAAGGGGATAACTGTAGAGGAGCGGAGTGTCGGGGCCCATGGCACGGAGGGTCCAGCGGGCCACACGATTGGCCAGGGTCCGGTTCGCGTGGGAGGCGCCGATGGAAACCACCTGCACGCGAGAGAGGCTGATGTAGCGTTTGGTCTTGGTCGCAGCCGCACGCCGAGACAGGGCAACCAACAGGGCCGCATGCTCGGGACGCTGCCCAGTGACGTCCTCGATGACGTCAACCAGGCGATTCAGGCACACGTAAATGGATTGATCGATATCCAAGCGAGTCCTCGGGCGACTCGTCAGGGAACCAATAAGATTGGGACCGTCAAGAGGGAAATTGCCCCCCGCCCAGCCCAAGCTGGACCAACTCGGATTCAAGCTGGAAGCCGTGCTGCCACCATTCGCGCTCCCTAGAGCCTTCCAGGTGGGGGCACTCCAGCAAGGAGCCCCCACGCCTGAAGGCTGATCTGCCCTTGTGGATCTCGGCGGCACGCATGGCCGTTTCTTTGCTAGTCCTTAGCATTGGCGGCCTCCTTGGCACGGCGAACAGCCTTCTGATGGAGGATGAGATCGGCGCCACGGGGAGAGGCGCAGCAGCGGCAGACCCCCTCGTCAGCGGAATGGAGCACCACCTTGGTCGGGCTCCGGTAGGTCTGGTGGTTCTGCATGTGGAGGTCGGTGTCCAGGGACCAGACCCGGAGGTTGGACTTGAGGCGGACCACCCGCAGGCCCTCGGGCGCCCCGCACTCGGTGCAGAAGCGAAGCCCGAGCGCCTTGTGTGCCTCGAGCCTCCGATCAAGCGACGTCTTCACCATCGAGGCCCTCCAGGATAAGGGATCCGAGGTCAACGACCTTCGGGAAGCCCGAGCGACGCTTGCAGAGCCAGACCTCCATCCGGGCCCCGCGGCTGTTCACCCAGTTATCCAACGGGACGAGGTAGTCGCAGCGCCGCAGCATGGTGATGCACTTCCGCATGGCAGCCTTCCAGACCTCCTCGGGCGTGCCCTTGGGCTCCAGAACATGAGCATGGGGGACGAAGGCCATGTAGTCCCCAGCCGACTCCACGAGCATGCCCATCTCGAGGGCCTGCTGGCGGAAGTGGAACATGGTGGCGGCGTCTGGGTCGGTCAGCTTCCCAGCGATGTAAACGAGCTTCATGGCAGCACCTCGCGCAAATCGTCACAGGACCAGATCACACCGACACAGGCCCCTGCCCCGTGCATGGCGTCCAGGAAGGCCAACTGGTCGGGGGTGGGCTTCCCGGGCGACGCCACCTGCCGGAAGCCACTGAGGGTGGGCTCCAGGTGCTCGGCCGCCTTGCATTCGATGTAAAGAGGGATCCCCCAGGGGAAGGCCAAGCGGTGCACCTGGGGGGGAATGGTGCCCACGATGTCCACGAGGCCCGCCAGAATGCCGGTCTCCCCGCGGAGGAGGGCCGAGGCGTCCCGGGCACCGAGGCCCTGCCGGCGGAGGGCGCCGATGGCCCTCCCCCGGAGTTTCTTGGCCCCGGCGTCGACTACAGCGGCTGGGATGCCCAGGTAGGACAGGCGGGCGATGGCCGCGGCCTGAATGTCGGCCTCGGAGGGCCGGAGGCAGAGCCAGGACGTCTTGTAGCGGGTGCGGTCCCACTGCCAGAGGTAGGAGCGCTCAACCATTGTGGACCCCAAAGCGAGGCATCCACTCGGGCCAGTCCCGGGGCTTGGGGGGAACAATCCGGGTGATCTCGGCCCGAAGCTCGGCGTCCTGCACGTGGTTCCTGGCCAGGTCCAAGAGGGAAAGCAGCCGCATGGGTGAGGGCATCACCCAGAAGCAGTGGGTGCAGAGATACGCCTCCGGGATGAGGAGGTAATGGCAGCGGGGGCAAGGGACCTCGTTCATCCGGTCTCCCCCAGAGGGAGCGGGACCTGCCCGGTGTAGGCAGCGAGGTCCCGCTCGTAGGCGTCCAGGGCGGCCTGGTCGTTCTCGCTGAACAGCGCCAGGACGTGGATGGAAAGATGGGTGCGGCCCTCCTGCCGGGCCACCCGCTGCAGATCCTTCATCACCTGCATGCGCTTGGCCAGGAGCGCCGCGGACTCACGGAAGTCAGGCATGGGCCACCTCCGGGAAGGCGCTGTGCACCACTTCATCCAAGAGACGGCCGGAGCGGGCCTTGCCGAAGCGCAGGGGGCGCTCGAGGTCGGGATTGCCAGCCGCATTCTCCTGGGCGTCCCAGGAGACGAATGCCTCGGGGGGAAGCTGATCGGGGCAGCAGAACTCGCCCCACTGCTTGAAGAAGAAGGGCACCCGTGCGGCCGCACATTGGTCGCGGAGGCCACGGGGATACTCAGGGAGCATGGGCCTGGCGTGGGGGCCGGACTCGCCGCCGCAGATTACCCAGTCGAGACGCCGATCATCGGGACATGACCCATGGCAGAACCCGCCGGGAAAGTCATGGGTAGGGCACCAGCCCTTGTGAAGGCCAAGGCCGGTCAGGTCCACGGGCCCAAGCAGTGGCTCACAGGACAGGAACCGAACGGCCGCGGGCACCTGCAGGAGCGCGGGGATCCGAAGGTCGGCCCGCTCCTGATCCTCCACAGAGGTCCCGAGCCAGACGTTGGCGGGGGGGAACCCAGAACCCCAGGCATGGAGCCAATCATGTAATTCACCCAAGGACTCGTCACCATCGGTAGCATTGATGGCCCGGGCCAGGAGTGGGAGCACATTCTCCGGCCGCTTGGTGAGAACCAGCCAGTCAAGGTGCGGGGTCTGCCGGATCACATCCAGCGCCTCGAGGCGTGCGACATCCAGGTCCCCCCGGTCCTCGAAGAAGTCGCCCATAGACTGGGTGAACACCCGAAACCGGACGCCCTCCTTCACCGCACGGCGCTCATACTTCAGGGCCTCCCGGCGGCCAGCCTCGACACGGAGCATGCGCGGGGCATTGCCCCAGTGCCGAGCACGGCCGGGGCGATCGGCACGGAGGGGGTGGAACCGGGCGTCCAGGGTCTCGGCGTAGCAATTCGCACATCCAGGGCTCACCTTCGAGCAACCGTGCCAAAAATTTACGGTGTGGTGGGTCCACTCGATTCTGGAGTTTTCGGCCATCACCGCCCCCTTTCCAGCAGCACCTGCATCCGGTCATACATCGCGGGATTCTTGGCCTCGAGCATCGCGGTCAACTCGTCCCAGTGCTCCACGAGCCCCTTCCAAGTGGGATAGGCCAAGGCCACTTCGCCCAGGCGAGAGCGCCATTCCGGCTGGACCCTGAGAAGGCGATGGCAGCGGTTGAAGTCGGCCGGATCCAAGGGAGCGGCCCCAAGGCGATCGGCAGCGAACCCCATTGGCCGGCGCCCCATGCAGACGGTGAAGATGGTCCCCGAGGAGGAGCCAACAAACAGGCCCCGCTCCCACTCCTCGGGAGTGGCCTCGAGACGAATGGACGGGCTTTCCGGCGTCTCCTTGCACTTCGCATGGGCCTTCTCAAAGGCGATCCCATGCGCCACAAAGCCAGCCCAGGCGGGGGAATTGATGGCGATCCCATGGCGCTGGTCGTCATGAATCACGACGTCCCGCGCCCCGCAATGAAAACAGACGACCAACTTGTCATGCAGGCCGACATGGGCAACCCCCTGCCCCCTAGCCATTGGCCACCTCACCAGCGGGCTCCCTGACCCAGAGCGCCTTGAACTCCTCGGGGAAGTCCTCGTTCTCGGCGTGCTTGGCGAAATCCACCACCAGGCGGGACAACTCCTGCTCGACGGTCATCACGAACTGGGCCCGGTCCCGCAGGCGGGCCTCAAGGGTTCCACCAAACCCAACCCCTTCAGGGAAAGAGAGGGCCACAATCTTCATGGAGGACCGGCAGATGGTCAACTGGGTGGCGAAATCCTCGAGCACCAAGGAGAACCTGGCCCGGTCAACCCACTGGCCCTTCTCAATGGCGACCTTGAGGGCCGACTCGAGGTTGAACCGGCCCTTATGGGAGGAACCGTCGCCATCCACATCCCGGAAGGTCACCTCATGCTCGGGCCAGACGTTGGCCAGGCCAGACTCGTCCTCATGGGTGCCAGACCAGCAGAGCCACTCCAGGAACCGATCGGGGGACTCACGATAGAGAGGGGTCAGGCCCAAGTGCTCCATGGCCCAGGAGCCGCCGCCAGTGGGACCGTCGATCAACACCAGGCCGGAATGCACGTTGGTCAGGAGGATGCCGTGGGAGGGCTGTGCCGGGGCAGCCATGGCAAGATCCAGGCGCACCTCGGCGCCGATCTCCTTCATGCGCTTGCGGTCGGGCTTGCCCCCGCAGACTTTGAGGTAATCATCGACGGCACGCGCCGTCTCGGCTTTTGCCAGCTGGGCCGGAGCCCGCTTGACGTCCCGACGCAGACCACAGGCGTAGAGATCCGGGTCTCCGTCGAGGTAGCCACGATCCACGGGGCCATCGAGAAGGGAGCGCCAGCTGCAGGTTCCGATGCGCTCCAGGGTCGCGGAGCCCTCCTGGATGGGAGAGAAAACCTTGTTGCCGAGGGTCTCATCGATGCCCGAGCGGAAATCCGCAGCGTCGGCCAGGAAGCGGGTGTAGGAAACAGACTTGCCTTGGAGAAAGGTCATTTCCGGGAACCTTAGAGGTCCGACCCAGAGGGGTCGGAGGAGTAGGAAGGAGGGTTGGTCATGCGGGACATTTCGAGGAAGCGGTAGTGCTCGAGGTCGGCCGTGATGGGGATGATCCCCGTGGGCCCGTTGCGGTTCTTGGCGACGATGAGTTCATAGGCCGCATCTGGAGCCCCGGCCTCGCCCCTCCGGTGAAGAAACAAGACAACGTCGGCATCCTGCTCGAGAGCGCCAGAATCGCGGAGGTCTGAAAGCTGAGGACGGCCCCCAGAACGGTGCTCCACCTCGCGGTTCAACTGGGAGAGCACCAGGGCAGGAACGTCGAGATCCTTGGCCATCAACTTGAAACCACGGCTGATCTCACCCACACGAACAGACTCGTTCTGCTTGGCAGCCTGGGAGCCGCGAGGGCTCGAGAGCAACTGGAGGTAGTCGACCGCCACGAGCCCAAGCTTCCCGAACTTCACCGAGGCACGCTCTGACATGGAGCGGATCTCGGGGACGGTGATGGTGGCACGGTCACAGACAAGGAAAGGGAGCGCGGCGAGGGCCCCCTGGGCGTCACGAAGTCGCGCCCATTCGGAGGCATCCAAGGTGCCGGAGGAGATCTTGCCCCCAGACACACGGGACTCCGAGGCTGCGGCACGGATCCAGACCTCGTCGCCGGCCATTTCCAGGCCGAACAGGGCCGCGGTGGCGGAATGCTCTGAGATCCGGCGCAGCCACTGGGCAAGGAGGGTGGACTTCCCGACACTGGGCCGGGCAGCCAGGATGACCATCTGCTGAGGCTTGAACCCACCACCGAGCATCCAGTCCAGGCGGGAGAACCCGGTAGGGGTGCCAGGGGTCTGGCGTCCCTCGGCAACGTCCAAGGCGTGCCGCATGGCGGTTTCCCCAAATTCCCCGAGACGCATAAGGCCCTTGGAGCCAGTGGGCTGGGCCATGGTGAGGAGCGAAGCGCTGAAGGATTCCACCAGCCCAGAGGATTCCTGACCCTCCACAGCCATGCGGACGAGGCCAGCGCCCATGTGAACAAGCTTCCGCAGGCGTGACTTTTCCAAGATCACATTGGCAAGCACATGGGGACGCTCCACATCCTCGCCGGCCAGCAATTCCACCAGTCCGGGATAGCCTCCCACACGGCCAAGGGCGTCAGCAGCTTCCAACTCGACCTTGAGGGTCAGGCTGTTCACCTCCTCGTTGCGGGCAATGAGGGCCACCAAGGCAGAGAACACGGCCTTGTGGGATGGGTGAACGAAATCATCAGCCGAGAGCCCCACCACAGCCTCGGAGGCGACATAGCCCGCCCCTGGGGCGCAGCAGGTGGCGAGAAACGACCTCTCGCAATCGATATCCTCGGGCAGACGCTCGGGGAGCCAATCAGACATGGGACGCCTCCGGGGCGTGGGCGGGCCGCGACGGGCCGGATTGGGGGGCAGGCGCCGCGGGAGAAGGGGGAGGGGCACCAACCCCGACCTTCACGGAAGCCAGAGAGGCCAGCCAGGCATTCGCGGCGTTCTGCCACGGGTTCGACTTGGGCCCATCGATGGAACTGAAGAAATTCTCGATACCCGGAACATTCAGGTGCTCCGACTTGGCAATGGCGTGACGCTTGCGGGCCGCCACGAAGAACAGCGTGAGGTCGGTCAGATCCTTTGCCGTGAGCCGATCGCCCCAGGGGGTGCGAATCCGGTTGTGCTCCAGGATCTCCATGTAGCGCTTGGCGGTTCCCTCCTGGTTCCGGCGACGGGGAGCCATGGTCTTCGTCTCGAAGTTCCACGCCTCGGTGGGATACCCCTCCCATGCACGAAGGAACTCCCCGCGGACTTCTTCCGGCATGGACGACATGACCAGACCAAAGGATCGTCCCCGAGGGGCCTTTGACCGGGGAGACGGAGCAGACGCCGCGTCGCCGCAAGGCGACGAAGTAGTTGTTCCCTTCCCTTCCCTTCCCTTCCCTTCCAGAGACGAGGGCTCGTCGAGGGCTCGTCGAGGAATCGACGAATCAAAGTAAATGCTGATTTTACTGGGCGTAGGACGGTCGATCTTCTGATGCTTCCTGAAATTGAGGATCAGCCCGATGGGGCCATGGGAGGGGTGTTCAGAGAGGGCAATCCACTCGGCAATCGAGAGGGCTTCGAGGGCTCGTCGAGTGATCGTCGAATCCTCGTCGAATGGTCGTGCGAAATTGCGGACCAAAATGGGATCGGCCAGGAAATAGCCCTCGTCATCCGCGAGATTCAACAGGGCAAGAGCCATGGTCTTGACATAGTCGTCGAGACGCCCAATCACAGGATGGGACCAGAACTCTGGCTTGGTAGAACGGATCCGGGCCACTAGCGCCCCCCGGTCGGGCGATACCCGCGGCGACCAGCCTGCTTCCAGGCTTCACGGTTCCATGCGGGTCGATTCGGATCCTCCTCGGGCTGAACAGGTGAAATGGGCGAAGGGAAAAACAAGTTCTTCAGGCGAAGGAGGAGGGCGTGCATCAAACGGCCTTCCTTCCCGGCCGCTGGCGCAGCCGAAGGTTCTTGGTGTTCTCCTGGGACATACGGACGAAGGCCGAGAGTTCAGACTCGAGCCAGTAGCGGCGATCGGTCACAGGATCACGATGGAAAGGGAGGCCCTTCTCACAAGCGCGGGTGACGTATGAGTCGCCCACCATGGATCCGGGCTCCATGCGCTTGAGGTTGGCGAACCAACGGCGCACATCGGCAAGGTTCATCCAGGGTTCCATCAGGCCCCCTTCACGAGAGAAAGCACTTCCCGAAGGAGCGCGGTGTTGTGCTCCAGACGCTGCTCCAGGAGGGCCTGCTGCTGGGTAGCAAGCGAAACGCCCTCCTCGATGTGCACCAGGCGGGCGGAGACGTCCGCAAGTGGGCTGGAAGGGGTTAGGCCGGCGAGGCGCATAGGGGTGGCGCCCTGGGAATCTGGGGCCACATAGACGCCCCGCTCCACCCGGGAAAGGGAGCCACAGGAGACGGACTGGCGGAGGAAGGTTTGGAGGGTGGAGAACCCGAACCGCGGGCACTTGGCCCGGCAGAGGGTCAGGATGCGATCGACGGGATACTGGTGGCCAGGGACAAGCTCCCTGACCACCAATTCGAACCCGGCAAGCTGGCGCGTGTTGCGGGACATGGATTACCTCTCCTCGGGCCAGCCGGTGTCATCGAAACCATCAGAGGGGCCAGATGCTGAGGGGGCCGGGGCATCGTTGGTAGGGGCGCCCGGGAGGGGCCCGGAAGGAGCGGCAACCCAGTCGGCGTGAGCCTCGAAGGCGGCCCGGATCCGGACATCGTCCTTCGAGAACATGTTGTCGATCCAGGTGCGGGCGAACGCCTTCTCGCCGAAGGAGACGACGGAGAGCACACGCCGGGCGGCATTGTGGTCGAGGCCCAGGCGGTCAGCGTGGCCCTTGGCGGTCCCAATCTGCTTCTCAGAGAGGGCCGTCCCATAGGTGTAGTCGACGTTCTCCTCGTGGGAGGGGGCGGTGGCGCCCGTCCGGCCCACGGACTCAGGGTCGGGGTGGACGGCAGCAGGAGCCGCCCCACCAGCGGCGTGCGGGAGAACCTCGCCCTCAACCGTGGCGTGGGGGATCAAGTCGTGGGTGAGGAACTCGCCCGACTCAGCTGCGGCCTGGAGGTCCAGAGCCTTGGCCAACGCGGGGGTCTTGGGGAGGCGCTTGCAGAGCCTGCGAAGGGCTGTCTTGCGACCCATTTCGGAGTAGTCCGTGGTCCAGGGCGAGGCACTGGTGTTCTTCTTCTTCTCGAGGGCCCGGTCCTTGATTTTATCCACGGCGGGCCGGCCCATGACCTCAAACTGAGAGGAGCCATCACGGAAGAATGCGATGGCGTAGAAGGCCACGATATCGGCATCCGAACGATCCGAGCCGAGCATGGCAAGGTCGGGCTTGTGGCGGAGATAGGGCTCGTCCCCCAGCTGGTAGTCGAAGGCGTCGCCCTTGAACACGGGATCACAGGTGACACGGGCCACTTCCCCGCCCATCTTCACCAACTTGACGAGGCCCTGATACCCAGGGATGCCCTGCGCCTCGTAGCACTTGAGGT
>Ga0316227_1003098_pt1 | contig 13756 bp, 10 predicted proteins | sample TBH18019metaG_FD_206012 | JGI IMG/M metagenome (GOLD analysis project Ga0316227, IMG submission 206012) | Freshwater microbial communities from Trout Bog Lake, Wisconsin, USA - TBH18019 | ecosystem: Environmental > Aquatic > Freshwater > Lake > Hypolimnion/Profundal zone | place: USA: Wisconsin... | reverse complement strand
GCGCGCCTCGGGATCCTCGCATTTGACCAGGACCGCCTCCAGCTGAGTCCGGATCCGGCCGTAACGCGCCCGCTTTTTCTCTATGTCCATGGCGATGCTCCGCACTCCATTGGGCTGCGCGGGAGGGCGATTGTCAAACGGATCCGGATTCCGCGGTTCTAGTACTAAGTTCGCTAAATAGCTTGTGTTAATGCAGCCGGGCGTGCATGCTTTCGCAATGGCACGCGGACGCCCGGCTCACCCAGTTGCACTCTCTCGGGAGGAGCGAAAACATTTGGAGGCCGTGGTCAGTCAGAAGACTAGGCCCCAGCGGGATGTCCTGAGGGCGCGCATTGCACTGATGGCTGACCGAGGCAGTTCGACCCACGCCATCGCCGAAGCTCTGAACGTTTCCCAACAGACTGTCACCAAATGGCGCCGGCAAGCTGCGCTCCGGGGCAAGGACGGCCTGCAGGAGGCGGCTCGTTCTGGCCGTCCCCGGCGAATCTCGGACGTGGCCCGGTTACAACTCGTGGCGCTGGCCTGTGAGGTTCCCGAGCCGGAAGGGCGTTCCACCTCGACCCTGGATGAGATCCGGGTCAAGGCCATGGCGCAGGGGATCGTGACCGGCCTGAGCCGCAGCCACCTTTGCGACATTCTGCAACAGGCGGACTTGCGCCCCCACAAGGTGAGGATGTGGCTGCACAGCCCGGACCCCGAATTCCGGGAGAAGGTCAACGTCATCTGTGGCCTTTACCGCAAGGCGCCTGAAGGCGGCGTCGTGTTGTCCATCGACGAAAAGACCGGAATGCAGGCCATCGAACGTAAGCATCTGGACCGCCCTCCCCGCTCTGGTCGGCCCCGGCGCCAGGAGTTCGAATATGTGAGGCATGGCACCCAGGCCCTCATCGCCGCCTTGGACGTGCATACGGGGCGGACCCTCGCCGCCTGTGGTGATACGCGCACCCAGGCCGACCTCCTGGCATTCATGGACAAGGTCGCCCAGGCCTACCCCGACCAGGCCATCCACGTCGTCTGGGACAATCTCAACACCCACCGCTCCGGAGTCTGGGAGGCCTTCAACGAGAGGCACGGTGGGCGTTTCCGGTTTCATTTCACGCCCCTCCATGCCTCCTGGGTGAACCAGATCGAGTTGCTGTTCGGGATTTTCGCGAAGCGGGTCCTGCGAAACGCAAGCCATACGAGCATCGGTCATCTCCAACGCCGAACCCTCACATGGTTTTCGGAACGCAATGAGGCTCCCAGGCCATTCAAGTGGAGCTTCCGGGGGTACCATCTCCAGACCGGCGAACCGAAGAAAGCGCCAGGGAGGAAGTCCGATGCCCAAACCCGCCGCGCTCCTCGGAGCCGCTGACGTCGAAGAAAAGCTGCGCAAGGCCCTGGGCCATGAGGCCGTCGCGGTGAAACCGTACGGCAAGCACTTCCTCATCCAACTCAATTACGATGGCGAGCCCGATACCATCGCCCGAATCACGCAACTGGAATCCGGGACATACGGCGCGGCCTTCAGGGCCTTCACCGGCAGGTGGGAACCCCTGCCGGATGAAGGCACCCGGGACGAGATGATCGCTGTGGTGGTCGAGGAATTCGGCCCCTACCTGGATCCAGCTAATTATCAAAGCTAATTAGCGAACTTAGTACTAGTTGGAAGGTAAACTCCGCCCCAGGGCGCGGCCAACAGCGCGGTCTACACTGGACGGGAACCGCCGCAGGAGTTTGCGCCCATGGCAACCCTTCCACCTACCTCCTTGTCGGTATTGCAATACGAAACTTTCATAAGCAAGGCCTACCTGCGCCTCACCGGCCACAACACCTCACTGAGCCACCGCCTGCTGCTCATCCTGGCATTCGTGGCCTGCGTCCATGTCACCCTGCGCTCGGTCCGTTTCATCAGCGAATGGCTGATCAAAAAGATCCACGCCACCCGGCGTTCCAACGATTTCGTGGCGCAGAAGCCGAAATTCATGACCCTGATCCGGCTCCTGGCCAACACGGTGACCTTCCTGATCTATTTTTTCGCGCTGGGCTTTTTCCTGGAGGAGTTCGGCGTCAGCCTCACCGGCTACCTGGCCAGCGGTTCCATCGCCGCGCTGGCCATCAGCTTCGGCTCCCAGGGCCTGGTCCAGGACATGGTCATCGGCCTGACGCTGATCTTCTCGGATGCCATGGATGTCGGCGACATGGTGGAAATCGTCGGCCTCGCCATCGTCATCGGCCGGGTCGAGGAAATCGGCCTGCGCTTCACGAAGGTCCTTAATTTCCACAATCAACGGGTGTTCATCCCCAACCGCACCATTGCCAATGTCAGCCGGTTTCCCCACGGGGGCATCTACGTCTACGCCGATGTCCAGATCCCGGTGGACCTGGTCCCGGAAAAGGCGGTCGGGATCGTCGAAAGCCTTGCTCATGGAATGTGGCGGCAATTCGACGGCATCATCCTGGGCCTGCCGGTGGTTGGAGGGGTTGAGCGACCCGCCGACGCCGGATGGGCATTCATCCGGGTGCATTTCACGGTCTGGCCCGGGCAAGGCGACTTGATCGAGACCACGTTCCGCCAGCAGACGGTCAACGCCATGAAGCCGTTCGACGCTGCCTACGCCGACTGGCAGGTGCCGGTGACCTACCGGGCCATGAACGGTCCCAGGCTGGCCATTCCCGGCCATGCCGGCGGGTATGATGGGGTGAACAAGGAGCGCGCATGAATCCGGAAATCGCAATCATGGGTGGCAGCGGCCTGTATGCCCTTGCCGGCGCCGCCGGCACGGAACGCCGGGTGATGGAGACGCCCTTCGGCCCGCCTTCGGATCCCATCGAACTGGCGACCCTGAACGGGGTGCCCGTGGCCTTTCTGTCCCGCCATGGGGCCGGCCACCGGCTGCTGCCTTCGGAGGTCCCCTACCGGGCCAACATCTGGGCCCTGAAGGCGCTGGGGGTGAAGACCGTGGTCTCGTTCTCCGCGGTCGGCAGCCTTCAGGCCAGGCATGCCCCGGAGACCCTGCGGCTGCCCGACCAGTTCATCGACCGCACCCAGGGCCGAGCGTCCAGCTTCTTCGGGGCCGGCCTGGTCGCCCACGTGGCCTTCGCCGACCCGACCTGCCCCTGGCTCAGGTCCCGGCTCATGGAGGCGGGGCGCGCCCTGGCCCTGCCCATGGCCGATGGCGGCACCTACGTCTGCATGGACGGCCCAGGCTTTTCCACCCGGGCCGAAAGCCGCCTGCACCAGAGCTGGGGGGCGGACTACATCGGCATGACCCAGGCGACGGAGGCCAAGCTGGCGCGGGAAGCCGAGCTTTGCTACGCGACGGTGGCGCTGGTGACCGATTACGACTCCTGGCGGGAACAGGAAGCGGGGGTCAAGGGGGAGGACATCATGGCCGTGCTGCGCGCCAACGTGGACATGGCCCGCAGTCTGCTGAGCGAGGCCATGCCCTTGCTGGCCGGGCACGCGGATTGCGCCTGCCGGCATGCCCTGGCCCACGCGCTGATCACGCCGCCCCGTCTGGTGCCGGCGGAAACCAGGAAGCGGCTGCAGATCCTCATCGGTGCTTACGGCTACGAGGCTTGAGGGCCGGAATCAAGAGATATTAATCTATTTACTTCCTCTTCATGAAGCACTCACTACACTCATAGCGTCTCCATGACCGAACAGGAGGAAGCATGTCCATGCCCAAGCGGCTTTCCGCCGAATTCCTTGGAACCCTGTGGCTGGTGCTGGGCGGATGCGGCAGCGCCGTCCTGGCGGCGGCCTTTCCCGGCGTCGGCATAGGCCTCCATGGGGTCGCCGTCGCCTTCGGCCTGACGGTGCTCACCATGGCCTTCGCCATAGGGCCCATTTCCGGCTGCCACCTGAATCCGGCGGTAAGCTTCGGCCTGGCGATCGGCGGGCGGTTCCCATGGAAAGACCTGATCCCCTACTGGATCTCCCAGGTGCTGGGCGCCTGCGCAGCCGGGGCCATCCTCTACGCCATCGCATCGGGCAAGCCCGGCTTCAGCGCCGGAGGCTTCGCCAGCAACGGCTATGGAGCCCACAGCCCCGGCGGCTACGGCCTGGGAGCGGCATTCCTGACCGAGGTGGTGATGACCGCCTTCTTCCTCTTCGTCATCCTGGGGGCCACCGCGAAGAAGGCCGCGGCGGGCTTCGCGCCCATCGCCATCGGCCTCTGCCTCACCCTCATCCACCTGGTGAGCATCCCGGTGACCAACACCAGCGTGAATCCTGCCCGCAGCACCGGCGTGGCCTTCTATGCCGACGGCGGATGGGCCCTGGGGCAACTTTGGCTGTTCTGGCTGGCGCCCCTCATCGGAGCCGCCATCGCGGGGCTGATCTTCCCGAAGCTCGAGGACTAGCGATGACCGAAATGTAACGATCGGGGCGCCCCCATCCGGGTTGCCTGGACGGCTGGAAAGACCGAGGATGGCTGCCGAGTCGGTCACCCACCGTGCCGGGAGGATCCATGGCATCCGTCCAGTTCACCCTCAACGGCAAGGCCCGGAGCCTGGAGGCCGATCCGGAAACGCCTTTGCTGTGGGTGCTCCGGGACCAGTTGCGGCTCACCGGCACCAAGTACGGCTGCGGGATGGGCGTGTGCGGCGCCTGCACCGTGCTCCAGGACGGCAAGGCCGTGCGCAGCTGCCAGGTTCCCCTGGGCACCTTGAACTCGGCCCAGGTGACCACCGTCGAGGGGCTGGCCCGGGAGCATGCCGCGCTGCAGCGCGCCTGGCTGGAGGAGGACGTCGCCCAGTGCGGCTACTGCCAGGCCGGCATGCTCATGGCCGCCGCCGCCCTGCTCAAGGCCAAGCCCCGCCCCGACGACGCCGACATCGACGCGGCCATGGCCGGGATGGTCTGCCGCTGCGGAACCTACACCCGGATCCGGCGGGCCATCCTGAACGCCGGCCGGAGGTAGCCATGGCCACCACCCGGAGGGACTTCCTCAAGCTGGCCGGCGCGGGCACGGCGCTCGCCGTGGGCTTCCGCGTGGACGGCCGGGCCCCGGATGCCGCCGTGCTCAGGCCCGACGCCTGGCTGCGGGTCACCCGGGACGGCCGGGCGACGGTCACCGTGGGCAAATCCGAAATGGGCCAGGGGGTGCGGACCGCCCTGCCGATGATCGCCGCCGAGGAACTGGGAGTGCCGTGGAGCCAGGTGGATCTGGTCCAGGCCGAACCCGGTCCGGACTTCAAGGACCTGGGAACCGGCGGCAGCAACAGCATCGAGGGGCTCTGGCAGCCCCTGCGCCGGTCCGCCGCGGCGGCCAGGGAGATGCTCATCGCCGCGGCGGCGGCGCAATGGGGGGTGGCGCCCGCCTCCTGCCAGGCCGGGCAGGGCGCCGTGCGGCATGGCGCCACCGGCCGCAGCCTGGCCTATGGCCGGCTGGTGTCCGCCGCCGCCCGGCTGCCGGTGCCCAAGGACCCGCCCCTGAAGCCGGCCAGCGCCTACCAGCTGCTGGGCAAGCCCACCCCGCGCTATGATGGGCCGCGCATCGTCGACGGCAGCGCGCGCTATGGGCTGGACATCAAACTGCCCGGGATGCACTACGCGGTGGTGGCCCGCTGTCCCGTCATGGGCGGCAAGGCCAAGTCCTGGAATGCCGCCAAGGCCATGGGCCAGCCTGGGGTCCGGGCCGTGGTCCCGCTGCGCACCGGCGTGGCGGTGCTGGCGGACAGCACCTACCAGGCCATGACCGCGGCCGCCGCCCTGGAGGTGGTCTGGGACGAAGGGCCGCTGGCCGGCTTCAGCAGCGAGACCTTCCGCGCCCGGCTGGAGCAGCTGGCCGCCATGCCCGGCCAGCCGGCCCGGACGGAAGGGGATGCGGCGCGGGCGCTCGCCGCCGCCCCCAGCCGGGTGACGGCCCAGTACGTGTTCCCCTGGCAGGCCCATGCCACCCTGGAACCGCCGAACTGCGTGGCCCACGTGCGCGGCGACGGCTGCGAGATCTGGACCGGCTGCCAGCTGCCCAACGAGGTCCAGAGCCTGGTGGCGCGGCTGCTGGGCCTGCCGCCGGAGACGGTGCGGGTCCACGTGCCCCTGCTGGGGGGCGGGTTCGGCCGCCGGCTGAGCTCGGACTACGCGGTGGAGGCGGCGGAGCTGGCCAGGGCCGTCAAGGGGCCGGTGCAGGTGGTCTGGACCCGGCAGGATGATATCCAGAATGACCTGTACCACCCCATGTCGGTGCACCGGCTGGAGGCGGGCCTGGACCATGGCGTGGTCACCGGGTGGCTGCACCGGGTGGCCGCGCCGTCCATCCTGCTGTCCTGGGAGGGACACCGCTCGCCGGGGATCGTCACCGAGGAGACCAACGGCGCGACCGACGTCCCATACGGGATCGGCAATCTGCGGGTGGAATTCGCCGAGGCGGCCTGCCACGTGCCGCTGGGCTGGTGGCGCGGCGTCGAATCGGTGTCCAATGTCTTCGCCCGGGAATGTTTCATGGACGAATTGGCGGCCGCGGCGGGCAGGGATCCCCTGGCCTTCCGCCTCGACCTGCTGGGCGACCCGGGCATCCGCCAGGTGGCGAACAAACGGGTCGATATCGGCCGGCTGCAGCGGGTGCTACGGCTGGCGGCGGACCGGGCCGATTGGGGCAAGCCGGCGGCGCCCGGCCGGGGCCGCGGGATCGCCTGCCATGCCTACGATGGCCGCACCTACGTGGCGCACGTGGCCGAGGTCTCGGTGGAAGCCGGCAAGCTCCGGGTGCACCGGGTGGTGGCGGCGGTCGACTGCGGCCTGGTGCTGAACCCCTCCGGGGCGGAGGGCCAGGTGGAGAGCGGGATCACCTGGGGGCTTTCGGCGCTCAGGTCCGCCATCACCTTCAAGGACGGCAGGGTGCAGCAGAAGTCCTTCAATGACCTGGGCGTCTGGGAGATGGGCGACGCCACCCGGATCGACATCCACCTGGTGCCCAGCCGCGAACCGCCCACCGGGATCGGCGAACCGCCGGTGCCGCCGTTGATCCCGGCGGTGCTCAATGCCCTCCATGCCGCCACCGGCAAGCGGACCCGCACCTTGCCCATCGCCTGATGGGGCCCGGCGATAGCCAAACGGTAATGATCCGGTAATTTTAATGGTATTAGACGATCCAGCCGGGGGGACCGATCATGGAAGCGAGGTCGGTTTCCATGTCTGCATCCCCCACCCATCGCCAGGCTCAGCTGGGCCTGCTTGCCAATTGCTGCGCCGTGTTCATGACGGTCATGGACTGCCTGATCGTGAACGTGGCCCTGGAATCCATGCAGACGGCGCTGGGAGCCGATCTCTCCCGCCTGCAGTGGGTGGTGGACGCCTACACCCTTAGCTTCGCCAGTTGCCTGCTCATCGCCGGGACCCTGGGGGACCGCCTTGGCCATCGGCGGCTGTTCAACGCCGGGCTCTGGAGCTTCACGCTGGCTTCGGTCGCCTGCGGCCTGGCGCCGAACCTGTCCTTCCTGGTCCTGGCCCGGGCCTTCCAGGGCGTGGGCGCCGCCCTCCTGCTGCCCAACGCGCTGTCCCTGCTCAATCAGGCCTACGAGGATCCGGTCGCCAAGGCCAAGGCCATCGGTGTGTGGGCCTGCTGCAGTTCCGCCGGGGCTTCCGCGGGCCCGGTGGTCGGCGGCTTCCTGGTCAGTGGCTTCGGCTGGCGCAGCATCTTCTTCGTCAACGTGCCCTTCGGCATCCTCGCCTATGTCCTCACCAGGGTTTCCGTGGCGGAGCATAAGGCCAAGGTCCGCCCTGCGCCCTTCGATTGGCTGAGCCAGGCCCTGGCCATCCTGGCCTTGGCCAGCCTCACCTACGTGCTGATCGAGGGCCGGGCCCGGGGGCTGCGTGCCGCGCTCCTGCCGGGCGGGATCATGACGGTCTGCGCGCTGCTCTTCGGCTTGCGCCAGCGGCGGAGCGCCAACCCCCTGGTGCCTCCGGGCCTTCCGAGGATCCCGGCCTGGGTCAACGCCAACTTGATCGGATTGGTGGTCTGCTTCGGCTACTACGGCTTCGTCTTCATGGCCAGCCTCTACCTCCAGACTTTCCGGCACTTTTCCCCCATGCTCACCGGGCTGACCTTCCTGCCCATGACGGTGCTCCAGCCGTTCCTGCATCCCTTCGTCGGCCGCTGGGTCGCGCGGGTGGGGCCCCGGATTCCCATGACCATGGCGTTGCTGCTGGCTGCCATGGGCTATTTCCTGATCAGCTTCACGGGCGCGGAAACCTCGCGCCTGGTGCTGAGCCTTTTCATGCTGCCCATCGGCCTGGGCTCGTCCGTGGCCATCTCCCCGGCGCTGGTGTCCATGCTCAGGGCGACCCCCAGGGAAAATTCCGGGGTCTCGTCCGGGCTGTTCAACTCGGCCAGGCAGGTGGGGTCGCTGCTGGGCGTGGCGGTGCTCGGGGCCTTCCTGGGTTCGGAGAGCCACTTCCTCCGCGGCTTCCATGCCGCGGTGCTGCTCTCCAGCGTCCTGATGTTCCTGGGGGTCCTGGGCACGCTCACCTGGGCCCAGGACGGCACGGCGACCTGAAGCCCGATCGAACTGGAATTGGCCGCGGAGGTTTGACTAGAACGAAATCACCAGGCTCGTCGTGAAGATGGAATCGAGCCGCCGCAGTTCCACGAAGGTCTGGCCTAGCACCACCGAGGTTCCGGTCTGGTCGATGTCCACTTCCGTGGAAGCCGGCCGGTTGTTGTAGGTCAGCGCGAAGCCGATTTTCAGGGCGAGTTTCTTGTACAGGGTGGTGGTGAGGTCGGAGCGCCAGGTCGCCAGGTAGTTGGCGGAATTCTGGATGGAATCGGTCCAGTTGAAGTTGCTGGTGAAGACGGAAGCGTCTCCGATCTTCTGTTCGTAGTTCAGCACGGCGTTCCAGGTCGCGTAGTCCACCTGGAAACCCGGCGCCTGCGCGACCGGGGTGGTGCGGGTGTAGCCCAGGCCAAGGTCCGTGCGCAGCTTGTGGGTGTCGGTCCTGAGCCACCAGTAGCCGAGGCCGGCGTTTTCCGCGGTCCGGTTCCTGATCCCGGCGGGAATGTTCCGTTCCCAGCCGGCGCCGGCGAACCAGAGGAGGTTGCCCGCGAGGTCCTGGGCGAACCGGGCATTGACCAGATAGTCCTCCGTGGTGACCAGGGTGGTGTCCGTCCTTGCCACGGCGAAGCTGGTGGGCGAACTTCCCGTGGCGGAGTAGGTCGTCGTGTCGGTGGCCACCCGCACGGCGCTGGCATTGAAGTTCAGGGCGGTGGCGTCGGTCCAGTTGTAGGTGAACTCGTTGGAAAACCCGAAGGACTGCGATTTGGCGTTGCCGCCCACCTCCACGAAACTGAGACTGGCCTTGTCGGTCCAGTTGGGCCTGCGCGGTCCGGGTTTGCCCAGTTCCCGCTGAAGGGCCTGCTGGTAGAAGTCGACGGCCTTGGCCTGGTTGTCCTGGTCCCGGTAGACATTGCCGATGTCGTTCAATACGGCCATCTCGCCATCCCGGTTGCCGAGGGCGCGCTGGATCGTCAGGGCCCGTTGGAAGTATTTGATGGCCCTGGCCTTCTCACCCATGCTGCTGTATTCCCGGCCGATCGTGCCGAGGATCGTCGCCTCCTCGACCCGTTCCCCCAGGCCGTGATAGAGGTCCAGCGCCGCCTCGTAGCATTTGAGCGCCAAACGGCTCTCGCCGATGACGTCGTAGGCCGATCCCAGGTAGCCCAGGGCCACCGCCTGGTTGCGCCGGTCGCCGATGCCCTGGTAGAGGGCCAGGGCCTGCAACTCGCAGTCCAGGGCCTGGCGCACCGCGCCGTGCTTGCTGAGGTCGATCCCCTGCCGCAGCAGATCATCCGCCCGGCTGCCCGGGCTTTGTGCGCCGGCCGGGACCATCGCGTACATCATGAGGGCGGGGATGGCCGCCTGGTAAGTGCTCATTCGCTCACTCCACGCCACGGCGGATGGGTGATGAACGTCAGAAGGCGCCTTCCACCACCACGATCTGATGTTCCACCAGGCGGCGGTAGACCGCGCAACGATCCATGAGCATGTCGTGCGTGCCAATGGCGGCAACCCGGCCCTCGTCCATGACGATGATTTTATCCGCGTCCTTGATGGTCGACAGGCGGTGGGCAATGATGATGCCGGTCCGTCCCCGCAGCGCCTCGCGCATGGCGTCATGGATGATGGCCTCGTTTTCCGAGTCGAGGTTCGAGGTGGCCTCGTCGAAAATGAGAATGTCCGGTTCCTTGAGCAGGGCGCGGGCGATGCCGACCCGCTGGCGTTCGCCGCCCGAAAGCCGGACGCCGTTCTCGCCGAGCATCACCTCGAACCTCTTGTCCCCGAGCCGGTCGTAGAACTGGTCGATGCGCGCTTTCCGGGCCACCTGGTCCAGCTCGGCCTCGGTGAAGGTCCGGGTGCCGGACATGAAAAAGGTCATGTTGTAGCCCAGCGTGTTGTCGAACAGATCAACCGCCTGCGGCACGTAACCGACCTTGGACAGGAAACTCCGCTGGTCCACCGCGCGCAGGTCCACATCATCCACGCAGATCATCCCGGAATCGGGATCGTAGCCGCGCAGGAGCAGATTGATGATGGTGGTCTTTCCCGCGCCGGAGTGCCCGACGATGGCGGCGGTCTCGCCCGGTTCGATGACGAACGAGACATCATTGAGGATGGTCTTGGCCAATCCCAGCGGCCGGGCGCCGGCCGCAACCCGGCGGTCGGCCTTCAACCCCGGATCGGGATAGCGGAACGACACATGGCAGAATTCGATCTTCCCGGCATGGATCGGCAGGCTCACCGGGAACGGACTGTCCTTCACGGCCGGTTCCAGTTCCAGGAGGTCGTGATAATTGTGGATATCCGACAGATGCTGCATCATCAGCCGCTGGATCGACCCCAGATTGCCCACATTGCCGAAGACGGTCCCCATCCAGCCGATGAGCATGACCACAGCGCCCGGAGACTTCGCGCCGGTGGAAACCAGGTAGACCCCGACCAGGAGCGCCGACACCTGGCCCAGCCGGACAAAAATGTTACGCGTGTAATGTTCCTTGAAATAGGATTTCCAGATGACCCTCGACGTGAGCGCTATTTTTTCATAGGATTCTTCATATTCGTTCAACATATCATCTTCTTTGACCGATAATTTCGTAAGCTTAATGTTATGTAGAATTTCGTAGAAAAATTTGGATTGCGTGCTCCAGTCCTTCTGGTTGTTCTTGACGAATTCATAGAACTTGAAGTTAGTAAGATATTGCAATACAAGGAATATCGCGCTCACGCCGAGGACGATGCAGCCGATCAGCCCGCTTATCCAGAAAATGGCCGAAATGACCATGATGAATTGCAGGACGAGCGGCAGGAATGAATAAACGGCGATCTCCAGGAACTGGTGAACGGCGTCGTTGCCTTTGGTGACGACGGAGAGGCTTTGGCCGGAATGGACGTTGGAATGCTGTCCCAGGGACAACCCGAATAATTTTTGGAGTAATACGGTGTTGGCAAATTTCGGAAGATCATAATAAATGTAGTTGATGGTATAAATTTCCCTAAGGTAACCGAATAAATTCGCCATCAGAAAGGAAAGCAGAATCGCCAGCCCCAGATGGAGCGATTTCTCCACCGGGAGATGACTGGCCAGGTTGTCGATGATCCCACCCTGCAGGTAGGGGAGCGTGGTTAATAAACCATGCTCGATCACCAAAAAACCAAAGGCGATTACAATTTTGACATAAAACTTCGTGTAAAAAGTTCGGATGAAAGAAAATTTATGTAAATTGAACCTCATCGCAGATTGCCAGCCACACTCTTCCTCTTCGGCATTGATGGATTGGTATCCGACCGAGTGCCCATTCAAATCCATGACGTTCCCCTCTAAAGGTGCCCAGCGCTTCGCCGGGATCTTGGCTACAGGTTCCTACGGCGTCGGTGGTCTTGGGTATGCCCGTTCCTGGCGCCTGGGCATGAAGTGAATTATCACAAATGAATACAATGAGTTAGATTCCGGTTCGAGGGTTATTTGGGGATCCGGTATTTCATGACGTTTTTGTAAGATTCGGAGCATGCTGGAATTCTCCAAACCAAAGGTAGGTTGATTGCGGAGAAAAGCGAATGGTCTCGCACCCAGAGATCAATTGCAGGCTGCGGCCGGGTCCCTTCGGTTACAATCCTATGACCCGATAGTAAAAAACCATGCCCAAACGCACCCACCTCCACCCCGCCGATCTCCACGGCATCAGCCGTATGACCTTTGATGCCGTGATCGGGTTGATCGACCTGGTGGAAGCCATGCACCGCAACGCCGCCGGTGCGCCGGACCAGGCCGCCGAGGCCCGTCCGGACGGCGTCCGGGGCCGCGTCTACGACCGCGTGCGCCGCGTCACCCGCATGGTGGGCGGCGGGCTGGACGCGCTGCTGGGACGGCTCGGCGTGCTGTGCGTCGGGCTGCCCTCCTCGCCCGAGCGCGAGGCGGTGCTGGCGGTGCTGAACGGCGTGCTGGGCGACCACCTCGAAGCCAGCGGCAATCCAGAGGCGATCCCCATGCGCCTGCGTCGCGCCGGGCAGCCGTTGCGGCTGGAAAGGGAGGCGCTGGCGCAGGCGGTGGCGCATCCGGACGGCAGGCTGCTGGTGCTGGTCCATGGGCTGTGCATGAACGATCTGCAGTGGAACCGGCAGGGGCACGACCATGGCGCGGCCCTGGAGCGCGACCTGGGGATGACCGCCCTCTATCTGCACTACAACAGCGGACGCCACATCTCGAGCAACGGGCGCGACTTCGCGGAGACCCTGGAGGCCCTGGTGGCGGCCTGGCCGGTGCCGGTCGACGAACTGGCGATCCTCGGCTTCAGCATGGGCGGGCTGCTGGCGCGCAGCGCCTGGCATTATGGCGTGGCCGCCGGCCATGCCTGGCCGGGCAAGTTGCGCAAGCTGGTGTTCATCGCCACGCCCCATGGCGGGTCGCCCCTGGAACGCGCCGGCCACTGGCTCGACCTGACCCTGGGCGCCAGCCGCTATACCGAGCCGCTGGCCCGCCTGGGCCAGGGGCGCAGCGCCGGGATCACCGACCTGCGCCACGCCAGCCTGCTCGACGAGGACTGGCAGGGCCGGGACCGTTTCAAGACGGATGATCCGCCCAGCTTCCTGCCCCTGCCGGAAGGGGTCGCCTGCTACGCCATGGCCGCCACCACCGGGAGCCGGGAAGGCGACTTCAAGGACCGCTGGCTCGGCGACGGCCTGGTGCCGCTCGCCAGCGCCCTGGGGCGGCATGAGGACCCCGCAAGGGCGCTGCGCTTTCCGGAAGCGCGGCAATGGATCGGCTGCTCGATGAACCACCTTGACCTGCTCTGCAGGCCTGAGGCCTACGCGATCCTCCGGCTTTGGCTCGGGGAAGACTGAAACCGGGGGCAACCATGGAATGGGACTACCTCATTGTCGGCTCCGGTTTCGGCGGCAGCGTCAGCGCGCTCCGGCTGGCCGAGAAGGGCTACAAGGTCCTGCTGCTCGAGAAGGGGCGCCGGCTGCGGGCGCCGGATTTCCCGAAAACCAACTGGAACCTCAGGCGCTTCTTCTGGCTGCCCCGGCTGGGCTGGCGCGGCCTGTTCAAGATGACCTTCCTGGGCCACGTCACGGCCCTGTCCGGGGTGGGTGTGGGCGGCGGCTCCCTGGTGTACGCCAACACCCTCCCGGTGCCCAAGGATCCCTTCTTTTCGGCCCCCTCCTGGGGCCATCTGGCCGACTGGAAGCGGGAACTGGCGGAACCCTACCGGACGGTATTGCGGATGCTGGGGGCCACCCGGAACCCCAGCCTCACCTACCCGGACGAGGTCCTGCG
>Ga0316227_1003093_pt1 | contig 13767 bp, 3 predicted proteins | sample TBH18019metaG_FD_206012 | JGI IMG/M metagenome (GOLD analysis project Ga0316227, IMG submission 206012) | Freshwater microbial communities from Trout Bog Lake, Wisconsin, USA - TBH18019 | ecosystem: Environmental > Aquatic > Freshwater > Lake > Hypolimnion/Profundal zone | place: USA: Wisconsin... | reverse complement strand
GTCTGCGATCATCGCGCGATGGTTCTCGTTCTTAGGCAGGGAGTCACAACGGATCGATGAGGACCTCAGCTCCATAAAACCGATCATGAACAATCTGCACCAAGCAAAATGGCAGACTGCGGCGAAGTTGGCCTTCGCCGTGTTGCTGACTTTCGCCGGAGGCGCCCGGGCGGCGCTGGTGATTACGACCACCAACCAGACTGGCAATGTGCCTTTTACCCCCACCTGGACGCCGGCAAAGGACAGTTTGATTGCCGGTCTGGTTCCCAGCACTTCGCTGGGCAATTTCAGCGAGGAAGCCGCCGGTCGAAATATCGTCTCCCTGACCGCGGGCGGCAGTCTCACGCTCACTTCGATACAGAATTCCTCCGCCTCAGGCACGACTTGCGGCCTAAACTACGTGACTTGCGGCGACGGAAGCGGTGCCGGAAGCACGGTCATCTATGCCCTGCCGCCCTCGACCTATGGATACAACCTGACCAATATCACGGTGGACAGCGGGTGGCAGGATAATGGCCGGGACGCGCAAGCTTACACCGTTTATTACTCTACCGTGCTAAACCCGACGGTGTTCACAATGTTGGCCTCGGTCAATGACAACCCCTCGGTTTCCGGCGGCACCGCAAGCGCCAACCAGGTGGTGCTCAGCGACTCCGCGGGTGGCTTGATTGCCACCAATGTCGCCGCCGTGATGTTCGATTTCACCTCCCCGAGCTCCGAAAATGGTTACTGCGGCTACGGCGCCATCACCGTTGAGGGAACCGCCGCCACCAATGTGCTGGGGCCGGCCATTGTCATCACGACGTCAAACCAGAACAGCAGCGTGTCGTTTACCCCGACGTGGACCATTGAAACCAACAATCTGATCGCCGGCAAGCTGCCCAGCGCGGTCGGGCCAGGCAACTTCACGATTGAATCCGGAGTCGCTGGGGTGAGTGCCCTGACCGACGGCACTGTTGGGGCGGTTGATAATAAAGCGTCCTATGCCACTTGCGGCTCCCTGGCCGGCCAGTCGCTTACCTACGCGATCGGCGGGGCCAACATCGCCAACCTGGTGGTGTACAGCGGCTGGCCGGATCAGAATCGTGACGGCCAGTTTTATAATGTCTCCTATTCCACCGTATCGGCTCCCACGACGTTTATCCTCTTAACGAGCGTGAATTACAACCCTGGAGTCACCGGCCTTTCGGCCAACCGTGTGGCGATGGCCAGCTACACCGGTGCGCCGCTGGCCACCAATGTCGCTTTTATCAAGTTCGACTTCACCCCCCAAGGCGGCAGTATCGACTACGGATATTCCGGGTATGCCGAGATTGTGGTCGGGGGAGTTGGTCCGCCCCAAGCCGTCCTCCCGACGGCCTCGCCCTCCACCCACTTGTTTGTCGGCGGCTCGGTGGTCCTTTCAGAATCCGCACAAGGCCTTACCCCCTTCTTTTATCAATGGCAGGCGAACGGATCGCTCCTGCCCGGAGCCACCAATAGCTCTCTGAGCCTGACCAATCTGGCCCAAGCGGCATCCGGCAATTACAGCGTGATCGTCAGCAACCGTTACGGCGCGGTCACGAGCCCAGCCCTCAGTTTGTCCGTGACACTCGACACGAATCCACCGGTGGTCGTGCGCGCCTTCAACCTCGGCACCACGTCGATTCAACTGGATTTCTCGAAAACGGTGGAGGCTGCCAGCGCCACGAACCTGGCAGACTATCATTTTACCAACGGCCTGCCCATAACCGCCGCCTTGCTGCCGACCAACAATACGTCGGTTCTGTTAACAGCGGCGCCGGTCGTTTTTGGAAGCAATTACACCCTCGTCCTTAATGGCGTTCGCGACCGGGCCATCCCGCCGAATACCATCGCGACGAACACGCCGGTGAGCTTTACGGCGTCCCCCTTTGCCGCTCGGGACATCGGCAGTCCCGCCATCGCTTCCACCGACATTTATACGGCCACCGGAGTGTCCATCAACGGCGCCGGCACCAACATTGGCGGCACCAGCGACCAGTTCAACTTTGACTATCAGCTCCAGAGCGGACCCTTTGACGTCACGGTACGTTTGGCCGGACTGGGTTTGACGGACCTTTGGGCCCAGGCCGGGCTGATGGCGCGGGCCAGCCTGACCGCAGGCAGCCCGTTCGCCGCCACCCTCGCCACGCCGGGCATGAATGGCGAGGTGTTTGCCGACCGCACCACCACCAACGGCCTGGCCGCCACCGCGGGCAGTTTTCCGGTCAACTATCCCAACACCTGGCTGCGGCTCAGTCGCGTGGGCAATCTGTTCACCGGCTTCGGCAGTTACGACGGACTCAACTGGACCCCATTGGGCACCGTCACCATAGCGCTCCCGGCCCAGATTTATCTGGGTCTCGCGCTGGCGAGTCATACCCCCAACCAACTGTCCACCGCGCGGTTTTTGAATTACGAAGCCACGCCAACCAATTCCGTGGTAGCCCCCATCCCCAACCCCCACGACGCGATCGGGCCGAGCAGCCGGATGACGCCGGTCGTGTTCTCCGAGATCATGTGGAAGCCCGCGCCGCGCGCGGATGGCAAGAACCTGGAGTATCTGGAAATCTACAATTCCAACCCCTGGTTTCAGGACCTCAGCGGATATCGAATCACCTGCGCCGACATGAATTACACGTTCCCGGCGGGATCGACTCTTCCCGGCGGCGCCTATCTCGTCATTGCCGCCGTCCCGGCGGACCTTCAGAGTGTTTATGCCATCACGAATCTGATCGGGCCCTACACGGGCAGCCTAAAACACTCCGAGACGCTGCAATTGCTCGATGAACAGAACAATGTATTGCTAACGGTGCCTTATACGGATGTCTCTCCGTGGCCGGTTGCCGCCGATGGAACGGGGCATTCCCTGGTCTTGGCTAACCCCACCTTCGGCGAAGGCGACCCGCGGGCCTGGGACATCAGTGATGCGGTGGGCGGGTCGCCGGGCCAGATGGACGCCTTCACCCCCAGTCCGTTGCGAAATGTAGTCATCAATGAAATCCTCCCGCATTCGGAAAACCCCGCCCTGCCCCAGTTTATCGAGCTGTACAACCACAGCACCAACCGCGTCGATCTTTCGGGCTGCATTTTGACGGATGATCCGACGACCAACAAGTTTGTGCTCCCCTCCGGCACCGTGATCGGCCCAGCCGGCTTCATTTCCTTCACGCAACCGCAATTTGGCTTCACCCTCAACGGGGCCGGCGGGACGCTGTACTTCATCAAGCCGGACGGCAGCCGCGTTTTGGACGCTGTGCAGTTCGCAGCGCAGGCGAACGGTGTTTCCTATGGGCGATGGCCTGATGGGGCGAACGATTTCTACGCCTTCACCACCAACACGCCCGGGACGAACAATAGCAACATCGTCATCGGGGATATTGTGATCAATGAACTGATGTATGACCCCATCAGCGGCAATGACGACGATCAGTTCATCGAGCTCTACAATAAGGGGACGAACGCCATCAATCTGGCCGGGTGGCAATTCACGTCCGGCATCACCTTCACTTTCCCCAAGGTGACGATGGTGCCGAATAGTTACCTGGTGGTGGCCAAAAACCTGACCAACTTGTTCGCCAAATATACGAATCTGAACAGCGGAAACACGGTAGGCAATTATGGGGGCACGTTATCGCACAGCGGCGAACTGGTGGTCTTATCGATGCCGCAGACGCTTTACACCAATACGGCCATCCTGGTGGCGGAAGACCAGGTGACTTATGGCGCGGGCGGGCGTTGGGGCGAATGGTCCTCCGGCGCTGGCAGCAGCCTGGAACTGATCGATCCGCGTTCGAATCACCGGCTGGCGGCCAATTGGGCGGACAGTGACGAGTCGCAGAAGTCCTCCTGGGTGGACATCGAAACCACCGGCGTGCTGGATAATGGCCAGAACTATGGTGCCTCCATGGATTACGCCCAGATCGGCCTGCTGGATGCCGGGGAATGCCTGGTGGACAACCTCGAAGTGGATTACAACGGAACCAACTATGTTTCGAATGGCACCTTTGAAAACAGCTTAGGCCTGTCCGCTTGGTCCCTCCAAGGCTGCATGACCTGCTCCAGCCTCGAAAACAGCGGGTATCAAGGCGGTCATTCCCTGCACATCCGCTGCACCGACCGGCTCTGGACCGGAAACAACTCCTGTGAAGTCGCATTGAATCCCAACTCGATGGCGGCCGGTCAGACGGCCACCTTGCGTTACCAGGCGCGCTGGCTGCACGGCTGGCCCGAGCCGTTGCTGCGTTTGAATGGCAACTGGCTCGAGGCGACGGCTGCGATGCCCGTGCCCGCCAACCTCGGCTCCCCCGGCATGCCCAACAGCCGCTATTCGACCAATACCGGCCCAGCGATTTACAGCGTCACACATACGCCGGCCATGCCGGCGGCCAGTCAGCCGGTGGTGGTGCTTGCCCACCTTCATGACCCCGATGGAGTGCAAACCCCGACGCTTTATTACCGCCTCGATCCGGCGACGACTTATACCGCGGTGCCCATGAATGACCGTGGCACCAACGGTGACGCCATCGCAGGCGACGGTGTTTTCGGCGCGACGATTCCAGGACAGGCCGCCAATCAAATCGTCGCGTTTTACCTTTCGGCCACGGACAAGCTCGGCGCCGCGGCCCGTTTCCCGGCCTTGCGTACCAATGATAATGTCGCGGCACCCGAATGCGTCGTCATGTTCGGCGACGGCGCTCCCGGCGGGAGTTTTGGCGTCTACCACCTCTGGATCACGCAGACCAACTTGACTCGCTGGGCCAACCTGGGCAACCTGAGCCGGGATTGGAATAACGATTGCACTTTCGTCAATGGCAACCGCGTGATCTACAATGTCGGCGGGCGTTTCAGCGGCAGTCCGGCTCATCAGCAATATGACACTCCCAACGGCAGCCTGTGCGCTTATGAAGTCAAGTTTAAGGAAGACGACCAGTTTCTGGGCACCACCACGCTGAAGAAGCTGCACCAACCGGGCAATGGGCCGGGTGACGACCCCAGTCTCCAGCGCGAGCAAATCGCCAACACGTTTTTGCGAGCCCTGGGCGTGCCTTGGCTCAATCGCCGCTATGTAGCCGTCTATGTCAATGGCAACCGCCGACTCAGCCTGATGGAAGACGCGCAGGTGCCGGACAGTGATCTGGTCAAGGAACATTTTCCGAATGATTCCGGCGGCTACCTCTATAAAATGCAACCCTGGTTCGAGCTGGCTCCCTTCCTTTCCGGTTACACGATGGGGGCTGACAACCTGTCCTGGTGCACACTCAACAACTACACCACGACCGGTGGCGTCAAAAAGCCGGCTCGTTATCGCTTTCAATACGAAATGCGCCGGACCGCCGACTCGTACAGCGACTTCACCGATGTTTACTCGTTGATCGATGCGGCGAATTCTTATAGCACGCCCAATTATGTGGCCAACATGGAAAACATCGCGAACATGGAGAACTGGATGCGGGTCTTCGCGGCCAACCATGCCGCCGGCAATTGGGATTCCTTCGGCGCGCAGAACGAGCAGAACCTCTACGGCTACATGGGCACCCAGGGAACCAAATACTCCCTGCTGATGTTCGACTTCAACATCTCCCTAGGCCTCCTCGGGGAAGGTTACACCTCCTGGGGCCCGGGGCAGAACTTATTCTATGTCAACCCGTCTGATCCTTACATGGCTGACCTTTATAGCACACCGGTTTTTCAGCGCATGTATTGGCGGGCGTTGCAGGAATTGGTCAACGGGCCGCTCGATACCGCCAACAGCGGGCCTTTGCTCATGGCCAAATACAACGCCTTTGTCGCGAACGGCCTTACCGTCGAAAATCCCACCGGAAGCCTCGAACCGTGGCTCGCCCAGGCGCAAAGCAGCATCGCGTCGCAGCTCGCCGCGGTCAACCCCGTCAACTTCTCGGTCAATCCCGGGGTGACCCTCAGCAATAATGTCGCCTACGTCACCGGTCAGGCCCCGGTCAATGTGGCCACCGTCTGGGTCAACGGCGCGGCCTATCCGCTGACCTGGACCAGTTTGGCGAACTGGAGCGTCGGTGTGCCCTTGGCCAACGGGACCAATCAGTTGAGCGTCTTGGGCCTGGGTATCAACGGCCAGCCCATCCCGGGCGCCAGCAACATCGTCAGCGTGGTCTACCAGGGAACCAACGCTTCGCCGGTGGGCCAGATTGTCCTCAACGAAATCATGTACGCGCCGACGGTCAACCATGCGCAGTTCGTCGAACTGTATAACCGCTCCACCAACACGGCGTTTGATCTCTCGGGCTGGAAGTTTTCGGGCCTGGCCTATGCTTTCCCGAACGGCTCCATGCTCGCGCCAACCAATTACCTGGTTCTGGCCGCGAATAACGCCGCATTCGCCGCCGCTTATGGCGCGACGAAGCCGGTGTTTGACACCTTCAGCGGCACGTTGTCCGCGAGTGGCGAAACCCTCACGTTGACCACTTCCAGCAACGTAACGGTAGCCAAGGTGAAATACGCAGCCCAAGCACCATGGCCGGCCGGTGCCAATGGATCCGGGGCGGCTTTGCAACTGATTGACCCCCACCAGGACAACTGGCGGGTGGGGAATTGGGCCGCCGTGTCCACCAACACACCGGGCGCGTTCAATAGCGTCACCGCCTCCTTGGCGCCGTTTCCACCGCTGTGGATCAACGAACTGCAGGCCGACAACCTGACCGGCATCACCAACCGCGCCGGTCAACACACCGGCTGGCTGGAGCTTTACAATCCCAGCACCAACCTCGTCTCCTTGAGCGGACTCTACTTGGCCAACAACTACACCAACCTGCTGCAATGGGCGTTCCCAGCCACTGCCAGCATCGGCGCCGGCCGGTTCCTGGTCATTTTCGCCGACGCGCTGACCAACCTGTCGACAACCAACGAACTGCACACCAGTTTTCCCCTGCCCAGCGGTTCCGGCTCGCTGGCATTAACCCGCCTCGCTGGGAACGGCCAGCAGCAAGTCCTGGACTATGTCGACTATCAAAACCTCCATCCAAATAATTCCTACGGCTCCTTCCCGGACGGTCAGAGTTTTGACCGCCAGGAGTTTTTCCAGGCGACTCCCGGCGCTGCCAACAACGGCACCGCCGTACCGGCAGCGTCGTTTGTAAATTATACCTCGCCCGGCTCCATCTATACGCAGAACTTCGATGCTCTGCCCAATCCGGGGTCAACTTCGGTGGACAGCGCCAATACAGTGACCATCAGCGGTGTCACCTATTCCCTGGCCAATCCCTATGACTTCGCCTACCCCGCCCTGGCCGGCGGCAGCAGCGGCGGGTTGGGCCTGCCGGCCTTGGCCGGCTGGTATGGCACGAGTGTTTTGGAAGCCCGGTTTGGGGCCTCGGACGGCGACCAGACGGCGGGCGGACAGAACAGTTTCGGTCCGGCCGGCGGTTCCAATCGCGCCCTGGGTCTGCTGGCGACCAGCAGCACGGGGGCAACCGCTTTCGGGGTCCGGTTCCTCAACGGCACGGCCGCCACTTTGAACCGGCTGAACGTGCAATTCACCGGCGAACTCTGGCGTCAGTCCGACAAACCAAAGACCTTGCAATGTTATTATTTCGTGGATGCGACCGCGACCAATCCGTTTCCAGCCACTGCGACCGCATTTCTACCCGCCTTGAATGTGAGTTTTCCCACCCTGTCCGCCGCTTCGGGCGGGGTGGCGGTGGACGGCACCTCGGCGCTCCATCAGACCAACCTGAGCGTGCTGGATCACACCATCACCAACTGGCCGCCGGGTGCGGCCTTGTGGCTGGTGTGGCAGATGACCGATTCGACCGGCAAGGCCCAGGGACTGGGGATTGATAATATGAGTTTCTCGGCCAGCGTTCCGCTGCCGGTGCCGTTGACCGTGCAGGCTGCCGGCACCAACCTGTTCCTCAACTGGCCGGGCGTGGCGGGTCAAACCTATCAACTCGAATACAAAAACAATCTCACGGACCCGACCTGGACACCGCTGGGCAATCCCGTCACGGGCACCGGCGGCACACTCGCGCTCACCCTAAATACTGGCACATCGCCCCAACGGTTCTTCCGCCTGCGTTTGGTGAATTAGACCAGAACTGCGACGCGGAGATGCTAGTGGGACCGGGACTCTCGCGACGGCATCTTCGGCTAAGCCAGGCGAGGAAGGTCGCCGGGCGACCAACGAGCGCGCTGCTTCCAGTTTTGTTTCGCTTGGGTATGAGCGGTTTGGCATAGTGGCGCGAGATGAGTTCGCTGGCACTTGAACTTTTCCGGGAAGTGCGCCCGGGGCTATTTCGCGTCCTCGCAGGTTCCAATGCGAGGACGTATGTGGATGTGCTTGATGCATTGGAACTCGAGTCCAACCAGCGGCACGAGGGAATGAGCCGCGAAGAAGCGCTGGCCATCGTGGTCGATGTCTTGGAACAGCATCCCGATTTTCTGCCCGCGCAGGAAGAACTGGGCGCTGACCAGTCGGGTGATTTCGTAGCCCTGCCCCCGAAAGAGCGCGCCCGACGCGTGTTGGATTATCTCGGGCGCAAGGACGTCGGTTGGGTCGAGGAGGCGCAACTGGCGGACTGGCAGCGCCGCGTCCGGTTCGATGCCCACGGGGCTATCCTGCTGGACGCCCTGCGGCGCATCGCCCGTCCCGACGCGGCCGTTTTTACCGATCCGTTCGTGGGCGTGTGCGCCACACTCGCCAATGTGGACGCCTTCGAAAAAGAGCCCTTCAGCCATCTGGAGAATTGTCTCAAAGGCGCGGCCGACGGATTGCGAGAACTGCGTGGCATGGGGAAAAGCATCGAGCGTTTCATCCGCCGCCAACTGGAAGCGCGCACGCTGGGCGAGAGCTATGCGGTGGTCTTCGATCAATATGCCGAACAGGTCGGCCACGAGTGCTATGCGGGCCTGGTCCGCGCTCAACTCCCTGCCCGCCTCAATGGCGCGCGGGAGCGGCTGCGCCACATCCTCGGCGACACCGATCTCATGCACCGGATGCAGGCCGAGGTCATGCGCCGCGAGGAGACGGAAGCCACCCCCGCCATGGCCCGGGTGCGCAGCCATCTGCAAGCGCTCGAGGACAAGCTCGATTTCGTTCAACCACTGGCTGATGAGATTGACCATCGCACCGCCGAGTTCACACGCCGTTCGCTGGCCCGCTCCCGCTACCTGCAAGAGGTGGTGGGGGAGCGCCGCGGGCAGATCCAGGCGTTCTTTGAAACCATCAACCGTCGCTTTCCCGGCCAGCGTTTGGTGGATCTCGATGAACTCCAAAGCCTGCCACCGCTCCGCCTGCCCGACGCCAAACTGCTGGCCGGACGAGATTCGCTCTACGAGCCACCGCGGCGCTGGACCATGGAAGAGAATGCGCCCGTGGATGACGAAGTCAGTGAAGCGATGCGTGACCTGGCCAAGGCCCAGCTTGGCGGCGCGATGCGCAACTCGTTGACCGTCGCCCGCGCCAACCGCTTCGTGGCCCAACTCCCCGGGGGCAAGGGCGCCCGCTTTGCCAGCCGGGATCTCCCCATCCGCAACGACGACGACATGGATGACCTGGTGGCCTTGCTGCTGCATGCCGAATCCTCGGAAACGCGTTACCGCATCGAAGTGCCCACGGCCCACGACGATTCCGGGCCCGCGGAGCGGGATCGCAAACTCACCTACACCTTTGACTGTTTTTTCGTGATTAAGAAATGAACCTCGACCTCAACCCGTCGGCTCCGGCGCCGCTGTTGCGTCTGGCCGATGTGGACCGCGCGCGCCTCGGCGAGGCGCTGCAGACCCTGTTGGCCCACGGCTCCATCCTCGGCCTCGAATTCGGTGACGGCGACCTTTACGCCTGGTGTCGGCAGAACTTTGATTGGTTGCGCGAAGTCGCCGCCCTGACCGGTCTGGCCGTCTCCATGGAACACGAGAGCCGGCTGATCCAGGCCCTGCCCGAGCGCCCGGCCCTCACCCTGAACTTGCGGCAGGACGTCACTATCGTACTGCTGGCCTTGTGGTATGAATACGATACCCAGGTCCGGGATCAGGGCGCGGCGCAGGTCACCCTCTCCGTCGAAGAGCTGAACCAACTCCTCAAGGAGAAACTGCTTCCCGACCTCAAGAGCCAGCCCAGCGCGGGTCGGATGCTGGAGATTCTCCGGCAGGCCCAGCGCTTCAACCTCATCCGCTTCGAATCGGTCCAGCCATTCGAGCAATCCCGGATTGAGGTGCTTAAGACCTTGCCACGCGTGATCCAATTCAACGAACTCGCCGAGTGGACTCGAACGGCAGAATTGCACCAGCACCCGCCCTCCGCCCTGTCCGCGGCCGGAGATCAAGGCGGTGATGTCGAGGAAACCGACCCATGAGCCGCGCCATCAAACTGACCCGCATTCACGCCATCAATTGGTATGGCTATAACGACTCCCTGTCGGTCGAAGGCAATTTGCTCCTGGCCGGGGTCACCGGCTCGGGCAAATCCGTGTTGATGGACCTGATCATGACGGTCCTCGTCGGCACCGATGCGGCCCACCATCATTTCAACCGCTCCGCCACCGGCGGCCAGTCGGATCGCACAGTCAAGAGCTACTGCCTGCTCGACACCAAACGCGAGGAAAACGGCGTCCAGCAATACCTCCGCTCCGCGGCCATCACCTACATCGCTTTGGAATTCACCTGGCCGCGCAAGGCGGCGGCGGAGGAGCGGATCGAGACCTGGGGACTGCGCATCGAGTTTCGGAACACGGCGGAAAACCAGGGCCACATTAAACCGTTTGTGGCCTTCGCCTCGCTGGCGAAAGCCGATTTTCTCGATGCCGAACGCCGGCCGTTGGAGGCGCTCGAGTTCAAGCACCTCGTCGAAAAGGCCCGGGATGGTAAGTTGTTCGAAACCCAGGAGCAATACTTGCGCGACATGGCCAACGACCAGCACTTGAACTTCAATCGGGCGGTGCTCAGTTCGCTGCTGCCGCAGGCGATGTCGTTCACCAACCTCAAGAGTTTCGACGAATTCTGCCGCCGCTTCATCCTGCCGGACGACAAACTGAACGTGGGGGATGTCGTGGCCAGTTACCGCAATTTCAAGGCCTACGAGAACGACCTGCGCCGGTTGTTTGATCAGCAGGTCCGTTTGGAGACGATCCGGGATTTAGACCGGGACCACACGGCGGCCGCGCGCGACCGTATCGTGGCGCGCTGGCTGTCCGCGGAACTCGCCTTCGAGCACGCCGGCGCAAGCGTTCGCGAGCAGGAGGCACACCTGCAGATCCAACAGACCGCCTTCGCGGCAGAAGCGGCCCGGATCGGCCAACTGGATCGGCTCATCGAGGAGCGCCAAAGCGACATCAAGAGCGAAGAAGCCGCTTTGAAAGCGCTACCCGGCGGCGACCTCTATCTCGAACTGCAGGAACAGAAGAAACGGCTGGTCATGGACAGCAACCGGCTTCGTGAAATTGGGAATACGGTGGACTCGGCCCTCAGAAACCGCGTCCAGAAGGCCCGCCACTGGCTCAAGCAGGTAACCACTGCCCCCTTGACCGAGCCAGTTGACACGTCAGCCCTGGAAGCCGCCATCCAGCGGCTCGAAAGCTGCGCCACCGAACAGACCGCTTCCGCTTTGGAGGAGGTTGCTGGCCGAGCGGACGACTTGAAGGCGGCTCTGGGTCGGGCCGTAAGCCCCACGGAACGAAAGCTCAGGGAGATTCGCGAACAGAAGGGGCGTTTGCGTGACGAGGTCACCCTGCTCGCCAATGGGCAGCTGCCCTTCCCCACCACCCTCCTCAATGCCCTCAATCAAAACCTGCCGTCCGCGGGCCGAACTCCGGCGGCCCAGCCGCTGTGCAAATTGTGCGAGGTGACCGACGAGGACTGGCGCGCGGCCATCGAGGTCGCCTTTGGCCGAAAATTCGCCATCGTCGTCAGCGACGCCGATTACCCGGCCGCAGTCAAGCTCTACCAGGCTCTGAAAGCGGAGTCCCCGCAGGAATCGCTGATCCATCCGGGCAAGGCCCTGCGCCTGACACGCCCGGTCAAGTCGGGCTCCCTCGCCCAGAAGTTGCAGTCCGATCATCCCGTGGCTCGGGCGGTCGTCAGCAACCTCTTCGGCGACTTGATATGCGTCCAGCGCACCGAGGATCTGGCGGACCATGATTTCGCGATCCAAAAAGACGGCTTCATGAGCCGAGGCGCCTTTGTCGAGCGTCGGCGGCATTACGATGGCATGCCGTTCGTTGGCCTGCGCGGATTGGAAAAGCAACTCGCCCTCAAACGCGATCTGCTCGCGCAGGTCGAGTCGCAGGAGCGCCAGCTGGCCCCAGTCGTCAACGCGGTTCAAGGCATCGTGGACCGGGCGGCCGACTTCATCTCCGCCCATTCCTCGTTGCTGGGGGACCTGCGGGACGCGCAGCGCTGGTCGGGAGTGGAGGCGGAACTGAAACAGGTGCTGGCCCGCCTCAATGCCATCGATCGAGCTAGCTTCGAGGAAAAAGAAAAGCGACTGCTCGTTCTGAACGCCGAGTTGGAGGCCTGGGCCAAGGAGCAGCGCGCGCTGCTTCAAAGTCAGAAGCGGGGGGAGATTGACCGGCTCACCAAAGCGCTTCACGCCACCAGAGAACGGGAAGCCGCGGCCGCTCGCGCCTTTGATCGAATCAAACCGGAGAGCGGCGATATCTCTCTCCATGCAGCCCGCTTGAACTCGTGGAAATCCGAAGTCACCACCGCCCTGCCGGCCCTCGACGCCGCGGCCCGTGAATTCGAGCGGCTCGAGGCCAAGGCGGAAACCGCGGCGGCACAACTCCGGGAACGCTTGATGGCGACCCGCCGGGAATTGGCCCTGGTTTACCCCACCTTTCAGGATCTCGGCCCGGAGAGCGCTTCCAACGAACCGTGGGCCAAGGTGCTCCGCAAAATCGCCGAAGCCAACATCCCCGATTACAAGCAGAAGGCCGAGGCGGAGCGCAAGCGCTGGGAGCAACTCTTCCGCAGCAACGTCCTCCAACGCATGGACCAGGCCTTGCGGCGGGTGAACGAAACGATCGCCTTGCTCAACGACCACCTCAAGCAACCCATCGGCAATGACCGCTATCAGATCGAGCGCCGGCAGAATCCCGACTTTCGACTTTATCGCCAGCTCATCGATCTCAACGCGCAGTTTCAGGATGACGGCCTCTTCTACCAGGCCGTGCAAGGCCAACTGCAAGGCGCCCTGGATCACTTCCTGGAGGTGTTGACCAGCGAACAGGATGGCGCCGAAGCGGCGGATCTCCTGGATTACCGGCAGTACTTCGATTACGACCTCTTGGTCTGGGACGCGCGCGACGCGCAGTCCACCCCCGTCAGCGTGGACAAGCAGAGCGGCAAGATGAGCGGCGGCGAAAACCAATCGCCCTATTTCGTCGCCATCCTGGCCAGTTACCTGCGCGCCTACAAACGGCACGAACGCCGCTGGAACGATCCCTCGCTCGCGTTGGTGCCCATCGATGAGGCCTTCTCCAAAATGGACACCGGGCGGATCAAGGATTGCATTGAAGCCATCAAAGCCCTGGACCTGCAAGGTTCCTTCTCGATGAGCACGGGCAACGTCCCGGCCGCCTTCAGCCTGTGCGACCAACTGATTGTCGTCTCCCGGCATGAGGAGCGCCGCGGCAATCGGCCTCATATCCGCAACGTGCCCGTCAACATCCTCCGGGACTCGGAAGAAGGGCGCGAATGGATGGACGAGCATGCCTGAGCTTTGAAACTCCACTCCCCAGTACTCGAGAGTTTAGCCCGGCTTTATGCGGAGTCGAAGGCCGGACGGACCGGCGCTGG
>Ga0316227_1003091_pt1 | contig 13781 bp, 9 predicted proteins | sample TBH18019metaG_FD_206012 | JGI IMG/M metagenome (GOLD analysis project Ga0316227, IMG submission 206012) | Freshwater microbial communities from Trout Bog Lake, Wisconsin, USA - TBH18019 | ecosystem: Environmental > Aquatic > Freshwater > Lake > Hypolimnion/Profundal zone | place: USA: Wisconsin... | reverse complement strand
AGATAGGTGCCGTTGAACCAGATGCATTTGAGCGCCCGCTGCCCCTGTCCGAGGGTCAGCTCAAAGATGGGCGCCTTTCGCGTACGTAGCAGGATGGATCCCCGAACCTCTGCAACCACGCTCGCCATTTCGCCGGATTGTAGTTCATCGAGGCTGCGCGGATTCTGCCTGTCTTCATAACGAAAGGGAAGATGGTAAAGCAGATCCTCGGCGGTCTGGATACTTTTGGCGGCGAGCATCTCCGCGACGCGTGGACCTACGCCGCGCACATACATCACAGGAGTATCGAGACCGGGCACATTCTGGATGCTAAATGGCTTACGTCTGGCAGGACAAACAAAGCAGGCAAGGGTTACCCCAGGGACACCGCACGCGTGTATGTTTATATGCGACGTAAAACCAGCCCGCAGGAGGGGTTCCAAATGCACGAGTTGAATCGCAGGAGTTTTATCAGGGCAGCAGGCGCAGCATCCGCAGGAACAATGCTCGGAGCCAAAATGCATGCGCTGGCCGGAATGCAAAGTGAACCGGGCAAGCCGGTTGCAGCCAACGATCACATCCAGATTGCGCTTATTGGCGCGGGCGGGCAAGGCCAGGGCGACACCAAGGTCGCCGTACAGGTTCCCGGCGTCAAACTGGTGGCCGTGGCCGACTGCTACAACGGGCGTCTGCAGCACAGCAAGGAGATCTGGGGCGACGACATTTTTACCACCCGCGACTACAACGAAATTCTCGCTCGTAAAGATATTGACGCCGTAATCATCGGCACTCCAGACCACTGGCACAAGCAGGCATCAGTTGACGCTATGAATGCCGGCAAGGACGTTTATTGCGAAAAGCCGATGGTCCACCTCTACTCCGACGGCCCGGAGATGATCGAGACGGCCCGCGCGACCAATCGCATCCTGCAGGTTGGCAGCCAGCGCGTCAGCTCGCTCCTCTACATCAAGGCCAAGGAACTACTTGCGGCGGGCGCTATCGGCAAGCTCAACATGGTCACAGCCCGCTGGGACCGCAACTCTGCCATGGGCGCCTGGAGCTACACGGTTCCGCCCGACGCATCACCTGAGACCTGCGATTGGCAGCGCTTCCTCGGCACAGCGCCCAAGATTCCCTTCAACGCCGAACACTTCTTCCAGTGGCGCAAGTGGAAAGCCTATGGAAGTGGCGTCGCCGGCGATCTGTTTGTCCACCTCTTCAGTGGAACCCACTTCATCACCGGTTCGCACGGTCCCACACGCGGCATGGCCACTGGCGCTCTCCGCTTCTGGAAAGACGGCCGCGATGTGCCTGATGTCATGCTGGGGCTGTTCGACTACCGCGAGGGATTCAATTTGAGCCTGCGCGTCAATTTTGTTGATGGCGGCGAAGAGAGTGAAGGGCTCATCTTTACCGGTTCTGAAGGCACCATGGAGATTGGCGGTGGAGCAGTGACCGTGAACCGTGTGCCACGCGAGCAGGCACCGGGCTACATGATAGGCACCTTCCCGGATGCGATGCAGAAGAGCTTCCTTGAAGATTACGAGAAGAAATATCCGGCGCATGCTGTATCGCAGTCGCTTGGCGGATCAGAGAAGTATGTTGCGCCGCACGGCTACCTGGACAGCTACGACCACTTCAGCAATTTCTTCTCATCCGTCCGCAGTCGCAAGCCCGTGATCGAAGATGCAGTTTTCGGGTTCCGTGCAGCAGGCGCCGCGTTGCTCAGCAACCTCAGCATTGAGCGTGGCCAGGTCATCAACTGGGACCCTGACGCAATGAAGCTGGTCTAACGCAAGATGCAAATGAAGTCCGGCCCTTCATTTACGAGGGCACATCAAGGAGTTCCCGGCATACCGTTTATGTGCCGGGAACTCTTTTGCATTACCCTGCGTATAGTGGGCAAGAATCAGTATGCAGCGTGATCTCTTTGCTACACTGCTCTTGTGACCGTTCCCCGGTCAACTCAGAGTTAAATCCTGGAAATGAACGCACTGCGGGAGAATCCATGCCAGTAGTTGAACTCGCGGGAGTCACCAAGGCCTACGAGAATAAGGTTGCCGTCAGCGATCTCAGCCTGTCCATCGACGCGGGACAGATGTTTGGCTTGCTTGGCCCCAACGGGGCTGGCAAAACCAGTTCGATTCGCATGATGATGGGCATCACGATCCCTGATACAGGGCAGGTGAATCTCTTCGGAAAGCCCTTCGAGCGCAAGAGCCTTGAGCGAGTTGGCTATCTGCCTGAGGAGCGTGGCCTCTACAAAAAGATGAAGGTCGTGGATCAGCTTGTCTTCTTCGGCCAGTTGCACGGCCTCTCCGCAGCCGAGGCGCACAAGCGCACGGTGGCGTGGGCCAAGCGCATGGAGATTGACGACTCCCTGCTCAAGAAGACTGAAGAGCTTTCAAAAGGCATGCAGCAGAAGATTCAGTTCATTGGGTCACTGCTCCACGATCCCGGGCTTATCGTCATGGATGAGCCATTCAGCGGTCTTGATCCCGTAAACGCCGTGCTGGTTGAGCAGACATTGCTGGAGCTTCGCGACCAGGGCAAGGCCATTCTGTTCTCCACTCATCGCATGGACCAGGTCGAGAAGCTGTGCGACTCCATCTGCCTGATTGACAACGGCAAAGCGGTTCTGTCTGGCAAGGTGCGTGAGATCAAGAGCCGCTACGAGCGCAACCACGTTGTCGTGGAGTTCGAAGGCGATGCCAGTTTCCTCAACAGCGAAGAGATTGCGGAGGCCAAAAACTATTCAGGACACGCCGAGATCAAGCTGAAGCCTCACGGCAACGCGCAAAAGCTGCTCCACCTGGCTTCGTCCATGGCCACCATCTACCGCTTCGAACTTGTGGAGCCGTCGCTCGAAGAAATCTTTATTCAGACCGTAGGAGGCAAAGCCAATGCGTAACATGCTCCTGATTGCCAGGCGTGAATATCTGGAACAGATACGCGGCCGCGCCTTCCGCCTTTCGACCATCGGCCTGCCTGCTCTTTTTGCCGTCATCATCGGCATCGGGTATTTTTCCTCTCTGGGTATCAGCGGTGGCAAACATCTTGTGATTGCATCCTCGAACGTAGCGCTGGCCAACGAGGTTCGCGAGCATCTGATGAGTGACAAGAGGCACAAGGCCATCGTGGATGTGGTGACTCCGGCCACTCCCGAAGTCCTCTCGGCGCTCACGGAACAGGTCCATGCAAAGGCGCTGGACGGACTCTTGTGGATAGACGCGCAGGCTGGCGTTGTGCCCACAGCAAGCTATACCTCGCAGTCCGCCGGCGACTTTATGACGGCCGAGCGACTTAAGGATGCGCTGAACGATGGATTGGTAAGCGAACACCTGACGGGCGCGGGAATGAAACAGGCGGATGCTGACCAGGTGCTCAAGGGAACTTCGATTGAAACTTTCCAGGTTCGGAAAGATGGATCCGTCGTGAAGTGCAATGCCCAGGCTTCGTTCTGGAAGGGCTATGTGATGGCCATCCTGCTGTCAATGACGACTCTGATTTACGGCATGAACGTAGCGCGGTCCATTATCCAGGAGAAGACCTCGCGCATTTTTGAGGTAATGCTGGCAACGGCAAAGCCGGACGACATGCTGGCCGGCAAACTCATAGGCGTAGGCGCGGTCGGGCTGACCCAGATCGTGATTTGGCTGGTGACGGGCGCGGCGATCATTGGTACGCCGTTTGCCGCGGCCATGCTCACCGGCAAATACGCGTTCCATTTCTCGTTGACCGAGGCAGTGCTTTTTCCGGTTTACTTCGTGCTGGGGTATCTGCTTTATAGTTCGCTGTTTGCGGGCTTGGCAGCCACATGCGAAACCGAGCAGGAACTACAGATGTACATGCCCCTGGCCGCCGCACCCACATGGTTGAGTTTTTCGATGATTGTGTTGATCCTCAACGACTCGAATTCAATCTGGTCAGTTCTGGCCTCGTTTTTCCCACCCACAGCGCCTATCATCATGTTCTTGCGCATGGCCTCAGAGATTCCGCCTATGTGGCAGTTCGCGGTATCTATCGGCCTCATGCTCCTCAGCATATGGGGCACGCTCTGGTTTTCTTCTCGCCTCTATCGCGTGGGCATCCTGATGTATGGCAAGCGGGCTACGCTGCCGGAACTGTTGCGCTGGCTCCGGTACAGCTAAAATCGAATGTGTGACCACTGAAGCCAGCCCCAAGTTCACTCTCGGCCAGCGCCTGGTGCTGGCCGTAGTCCCACGTCTTGTGTGGGCTCTTTTTTCTGTTATCGGGCGCACCTGGCGCTTTGAGGTCATAGCCGAAGAAGGCGTCACTCCTATTGTGTTTGGGGAGGTATCCCCAGCGAAGGTATTTTGCTTCTGGCACCAGTGCGTGCTGCCTTGCACGGTCTACTTCCGCCATTCAAAAGCCATTATCCTTATCAGCCGCAGTTTCGACGGCGAATTGATCACGCGCATTCTCATGATGTTCGGCTTCGGAGCCGTGCGCGGGTCCAGCTCTCGCGGCGCCCGAGAGGGGCTGCTGGGCCTGAAAGACGTGATCGAAACAGGCCGTACAGCCATCTTTACAGCCGATGGCCCGCGCGGCCCCATCTACCAAACCAAGATGGGCCCCATCAAGCTGGCGCAAATGACCGGCGTGCCTATTGGTGCATTCCACCTGGAGCCCGAACATGCTTGGACCATGCGCTCCTGGGACCGGTTCCTGGTGCCCAAGCCCTTTACCCGGATTGTGGTGAGTTGGGCGCAGTGGACACATGTCCCCAACGGGCTATCCAATGAGGAGTTCGAGCCGAAACGCGAAGAGCTGAATGCTGCAATCGAACGTGCGCGCCTGAACGCACTTGCGCACTTCGGGAAGCCGGTTGCATGAGCCAAGCCGCCCAGCCCAGGAGCGGCCTGCTTGTCGAGGACTTCGACTTTCATCTGCCGCCCGAGTTGATTGCCCAGCAGCCTCACGCCGAGCGCGGCCACAGCCGGATGCTGGTCATGGACCGGGCAACAGGTGTTGCAAGCGATTCCAATTTTGCGGAGCTTCCCTCGCTGCTACATTCCGGCGACCTGCTCGTGCTGAACGACACTCGTGTCATTCCGGCCCGGCTTTATGCCCGGCGAACCGTGGTGCGCGACCGGGAGCAGCCCACAGGCCTTGTCGAAGTTCTGCTTACCGAACCTGCAGGCGATAACAGCTGGCGTGCCCTGGTCAAGCCGGGGAAGAAGGTAGGCACGGGCGAGCGGCTGGCATTTCCTTCCGCTTCGGGCGAAATCCAACTCGAAGCTGATGTGCTGGAGCGGGGCGAATTTGGCGAGCGGCTGTTGCGTTTTGCGCCGGTCGAAGACTTCTTCTCCGTGCTGGACCGAATCGGACATATGCCCTTGCCGCCCTATATCCGCCGTGACGACGCGGAGGCGGATCGCGAACGCTATCAGACTGTCTTCTCGTGCGAGCGCGGCTCAGTGGCTGCACCCACGGCGGGCTTGCATTTTACCCCGCAGGTGCTGGAGGCGCTGGCCGCCAAGGGCGTCGAAGTCGCACGGGTTACCCTGCATGTTGGATTGGGCACGTTTGCGCCGCTCCGGGTGGAGAAATTGGACGAAGTGAGGCTTCACCGTGAGCGCTATTCGTTGAGCGCCGCTGCGGCCGATGCTGTCAATCGCGCTGTTCGCGAGGGCAGGCGCATTGTGGCAGTCGGCACGACCGTGGTGCGGACTCTGGAACATTGCGCGCTTCATGCCGAAGGGGGAGAACTCAAAGCGCATTCAGGCGTGACGGAGATATTTATTTCGCCCGGTTTCGAGTTCAAACTAGTGAGCGGATTGCTGACAAATTTCCATCTGCCCAAATCAAGCCTGTTGATGCTTGTAAGTGCGTTTGCCGGGCGCGAGTTGGTGCTGGCTGGCTACCGCCATGCTGTGAGTGCTGGTTACCGCTTCTTCAGCTATGGCGATTGCATGTTTCTTTCCTGACCGGGCTGCTAAACTCGGGAACGTGCCAGACCAAGCCAAACCGCCCGTCTTCCTGCTCGACACCATGTCGTTCATCTTTCGCGCCTACCACGCGATGCAACGCAGCCGACCCATGTCTACCCGCGGCGGACTGCCCACGGCGGCCGTCTACGTCTTCGTGAACATGATCAAGAAACTGCGCCAAGACTTTGAGCCGAAGTACTTTGCGGCGGTCTTCGACGTCAGCGGGGAGGTCTTCCGGGACGAGCGGGCGCGCACCATGGGACCACTGAAGAAATGGAATGGCAAGACACAGAGCTTCGACGAGGTTAGTTACGAGGGCTACAAGGCCAATCGCGCTGCCATGCCTGAGGATTTGCGCAGGCAGATTCCCTATATTCGGCGCGCGCTGGAAGCGTTGCAGATCCCCATCCTGGAAGCGGAGGGTTTTGAGGCCGACGACGTTATCGGCACCCTGGCCCGTGAGGCTGCCGAGCAGCAGCATGAGGTCTTCATCGTCTCCGGCGACAAGGACATGATGCAACTGGTTTCGTCCAGGGTCAAGATGCTGAACCCGCAAAAGGACAACCTGATTCTCGATCCGGACAAAGTGCTTGAAACGCTCGGAGTGCCGCCGGACAAGGTTGTTGACGTGATGGCTCTGCGGGGCGATGCCGTGGACAATATTCCCGGCGCGCCTGGTATTGGTGACAAGGGCAGCGTGGAGTTGATTCTGGAATTTGGCTGCGTCGAGGCGGTGCTCGAAAGAGCATCCGAGGTCAAGCGCAAGACCTATCGCGAATCGCTCGAACAGAATCGCGATGCTGTTCTGCTTTCAAAGGAACTGGTCACTATCGACAGCCATGTGCCGCTGCAACTGGATTTGGCTGCGATGCAGACCCAGGCACCGGACATTGAAGCCTGTCGGGAACTCTTTACCGAGCTTGAGTTCACCTCAATGCTTCGCGAACTGGCGCCATCCGAGGCTGAGGCTGCAATCGAGTTGATCGACGAGCCGAGCGAGGAACAGGCCGCCCAGTTTTGCAAGGCTGCGCGGCAGCACGGATTCGCCTTTCTGCTGGATGCCGCGCCCCCTCTGGAGGAGGCGGAAGATGAGCAACCGCGAATGCTCTCGCTCCTTGACGTGGCGGAGGCAGCGGAGAAGCAGGCAAGCTTTAGTTTGGGCGTTTGCGTTGATCCAGCCAAGGCCCTGCGCATGCAGTTGACCCCTGAGCTGCGCTCACTGCTTGAAGATGCCTCCGTGGCAAAGGCTACGCACGACTTGAAGTCCAGCCTGCATCTTTTGGATAAACAAGGAGTTAGCCTGCGCGGACAAGTGAGCGACACGCTGTTGCTCTCCTACGCGCTCAATCCCACCCACGCCACCCAGGCGCTGGCCGACGTGGCGGCGCGGCATGGGCAAAGAGCGCCATCGAGCCTGGCAGCCGGAGCCGCGGCCATTGTCGCGCTGGTTCCCGTGCTCAAGCTCGAGGTGAAAAAGACAGGAGTGGAGCGGGTTTACGAGGAGATTGATCTGCCGCTGGCGCCGGTACTGTTTGGGATGGAACAGGTTGGAGTGCGGATCGACGCTGGCGTACTTGACGGCCTTTCCATGCGGTTTGGTGTTGAGTTGGCGCGGACAGGCGAGCGAATTTTTGAGTTGGCGGGCCGCCGTTTCAACGTCAACTCGCCCAAGCAACTGGGCGAAGTGCTGTTTACCGACCTCGGTCTGCCGGCCCCGGCAAGCCGTGGAAAAGGGAAGAACCTCTCTACGGCCCAGGATGTTCTGGAGCAGTTGGCGGAACACAACGAAGTTCCCAAACTGGTGCTGGAATACCGCCACCTTTCCAAGCTCAAGTCGAACTATATAGACGCCTTACCGTTGCTGGCCGACGGCAATTCGCGGGTTCATACCACCTTTCAGGCTGCAGCTACGGCTACAGGCCGTTTGTCCTCAGTCAATCCGAACCTGCAGAACATACCTATCCGAACCGAGTTGGGCCGTGAGATTCGGGCGGCGTTTACTGCCTCGCCTGGAACCCGTCTGCTGTCAGCCGACTACTCGCAGATCGAACTGCGCCTGTTGGCCCACTTCAGCCGCGATCCGCTGCTTGTGAACGCCTATGAACAGAACATTGATATTCATACGCTTACGGCGAGCGAAGTCTTCGGCGTTCCAGCAGAGACCATGGACAAGGAAACACGCGGAAGGGCGAAGGCCGTGAACTTCGGAATCGTCTACGGAATCTCTGCTTACGGTCTTGCCGCACAATTGGGAATTCCGCAGTCAGAGGCCAAAGCCTATATAGAGCGCTACTTCTCCCGCTACAGCGGCGTGAAGGAGTTTATTGAAAAGACGCTGGAGCAAGTGAGGAAAGAAGGCTGCGTTCGCACCTATTTTGGTCGCGTGCGTCCGATTCCCGACATCGAAAGCCGCAACCCCAACCAGCGCGGGTTTGCCGAGCGCACCGCCATCAACACGCCGCTGCAAGGCACGGCAGCCGACCTGATCAAACTCGCCATGATCGCCATCGACCGCCAGCTCACCGAACGCAAGCTGAAGACGCGCATGGTGTTGCAGGTACATGACGAACTTATCTTTGAGGTTCCGACGGATGAGACGGCCGAGGTTGAGTCGCTGGTTCGGGAGAAGATGGAAGGTGTCGTGCAGCTCAATGTGCCCTTGGTGGCCGACCTGGCGTTTGGTCCGAATTGGCGGGATTTGAAGTAACGGGCCGGCGGATTGGCCTGGCTTAAAATTGCTGACTGAAAATGCCCAAGAACAGCGCTTTTAGGGCGGAAATCAGGCAGAAAAGCGTTGATTTTGCGCGTATTTGTACAGAGAGGTGTTACTGAATGGTTACTGGTCGTGTTTGATAAGTTGTTGATAAATAGTATGTTATTAATTCCAAAAGGCGTGAAATTCGTATTTCCCCCCCAGGGGGTGGGGGGTATGTTCAAAGGTACGGACCGGGGACATGCCTGACAGATTGAACCGGGGTATCCCATGCAATGATTGTGCGCCTTTGGGCTTAAATTATCTGCAAGTTGATTGCATGTGTTGGCAGGGCAGGTTGTCATTTAAGAATCTGTGATGCGGACAGTTGAATTCGATATACAGTGACGGATGCACCAGTGTTCCCAGGGTTTTACACTGGGCCATTCTCTACGGCTCCCGATGGGAGCAATCCAGAGCGGCTTCGGATGATTCGATTGCCGGCGCGGTGCTAAACTGTGGCGCATGAATCCGGACCTCTAGTCCAAGGGCGTTGCTACCGTCTTGATTTGTTCTTGCGTGATTACTGTCGGGACAACATTCCGGACCGGGCCTTGCTTTTGAATAGGACAACGACTCTACTTCTTTAGGAAGCGGGAGGAAAGATGCCAGTTCTTGCCATCATCGGCGCGGGCTCTGGAATGGGGCTTGCCATTGCGAGGATCTTTGGCGCGCAAGGCTATCAAGTTGCGCTCTTGTCTCGGAATCCCGCCAAGCAGGCCGCGCTGGTTGCCGCACTCGCAGATGCGGGCATTGAAGCAGCGGCCTTTCGGGCGGATGTGCTTGATCGCGCCTCGATTGCAGCGGGCCTTGCGGACGCCAAGCAGCGGTTCGGGCCGGTAGACGTGCTTGAATATTCGCCCGCGGATATGGGAATGCCGCTGGCATCCATCTCCCAACTGAGTTACGAGGCTATCCAGTTGGCATTCGACTTCAATGTGCATGGCGCATTTGCGGCCGTTCAGGCCGTATTGCCCGATATGCAGGCCCGCCGCGCCGGTACGATCCTCTTGACCACGGGGGCTTCGTCAGTCTATCCGCAGATGGGCAACAAGATGCTGGCAAATTTCGCCATAGCCGGGGCAGCACTACGCGCCTATGGCCAGGCGCTGCACGCCGAGCTTGGCCCGAGCGGAATACAGGTGGGGCATGTTGCGATTGGCGCGTGGATTGGGAAGCAGCCGGGAGCCTCGCCGGAAGAGATTGCTCCGCTGTACTGGCAACTCCACACACAACGGGACGAGTTCGAGAAGGTATTCTTTCCTGCGACAACCAATGAGTCGCAGAACAACCAGGCCGCGCCTCCGGGGAACTGAAACTGATCGGGCCGACAACAAGAACTCTTCGTCCTGCTCTGGCCAACAGCCGATGGATTCAGGCTTGAGCAAAGATTGATGGGATAGTAAATGCCGAGTTGGCGGTCATACAGCAGTTTGACCGAGTTGACTCTTGAAAGTGGTCATAATATTATGGTCATAAGAGAGGAGTCTGTCATGCAGAAGATGGCTGCCGCGCAATTCAAAGCCGAGTGCCTAGCTGTGATGGATCACGTTTCGCTGAGCGGCGATCCGGTTGTAATCACCAAGCACGGCAAGCCGGTCGTGAAGGTTATTCCTGCGACGAAAAGCGAAGATGGGATCTTCGGAGCTCTGTCAGGTATTGCCAGAATTACGGGCGATATTGAGAACACGGTTCGAGCGAGCGATTGGGGAGTGGAATGATCCTTCTCGACACTCACATACTGATCTGGCTTCTCGTTGCTCCAGAAAAGCTACCGCCGAAAGCCAGGAAGGCGATCCTCGCGGCCCGTAAGGTTGGGCCGCTTGCTATTTCCGCGATCAGTTTGTGGGAGATCGCATGGCTGGCTGAAAACAAGAGGATCGAGATCGACACAACTGTCGATGCCTTTGTCAAAAAGTGCGCTTCCTACGTCCAGGTTATCGCAATCAGTACGGAGATTGCGGTGCGTTCGGTTCAGTTCCCGGATTCATATCCGAAAGGTCCGCAGGACAGGATTATTGGGGCCACCGCGATTGTGGAAGGAATTCGCCTTCTGACCCACGACAGGCAAATCACGGGCTCCGGTCTAATTCCGCTGGCAATATAAATCCATTTGCCGCAAGGATGGGAGTGAAAACTGTCTAGCCGGCGGTCGGGTAAAGGTCAGCATGGGCGGTTATACGCCAGCATTCGTCAATTTCGCCGCTCTAGAAGCGCAAGGACAGCTGAACCCGCGAGTGAGGAGTTGAGTTCGCGCATTTGTTCTACGAACTCATCGAGCGCCGCTGGTTCAAAGTCGCATAGCATCTCGACGCGCTCCGCTAACAAATCTTGATGGCCATAATCAGCCTCAATTGTCACGTGCAACTGGCAATGTCCCGCTCCGTCAACACACGATAGCTTCAGATTGGTAGCGCCACCGGCAGAATCAGAACCAAATGCTCCGAGGGTAATCTCACGCCGGTCTTCCAAGCCTGCAGGAAAACCGGCCAGCACCATAGCTGAATTAGCCAATTCGCCTTGGCCAATGTACAGACAGGTTGAGCCTCCGAATCTCCCGTTCCAACCAGACACTCTGAGTTCCACCACATCGACGTCGTGATAACGATAAGACAATCGAAGGCTTCGATCCATGCGTCAATCGTAACCGCCCAGGCGTGCCTTCTTACGTATTGAGCGATTTGTCGCCTATTCGGAAGTAACGCACTTTGAAATTCTCGATGGCAGCCGCAGATCCTCCCCCTGCGGGTCAGGATGACACTGCCTTGGGTAGCGAACTGTTCAGGATGAAACTGCGGTGGTTAGAGGATGATGGGGGCAGGCGGGCTTTGCGAGCGCGTGGCTACTCGGAAGGGACTTTCGGGGAAGCATCGGCCTGCTTTGCGCTCTCTGCTTCGCGCTTGCGGCGCTGCTCTTACAGGAACTCCAGCCCTCCCTTTTCTCCGCCCTGTTTGCAGGCTTTCCAGGAACAGTCGATTTGCTCCCCGGTTGGGTACTCGGGCTTGGGTGTGTCTTCCATGTTTTTGAACACTTTTTCTGGAACTGTGAAGCCGCGCCTGCCGAGTAGAAGTTCATCTGCTTGGCAGGCGCGGCGGTAGGGGCGGATGACGGGTTATTGAGCGGGCTGCGTGGCCAGCCACTGCTTGAGGTTCGGCTCCTGCAGCGAGCGGAATTCGATGCAGCTATCTATGCGCTCGATGGCATGCTTGAGCGACCGGGTGGACGACGACACTTTGTGGGTAGCAAAGAAGCTCTTTACGTCTTCGCGGGCCTGGACAGAGCAGAAGCTGCCGGTGGAGCCAACCAAGCCAGCGCCCCTTTCCGTAGTGAGTTGGGCCTGCACCTTATCCCAGTTCGTCTTGATGTAGTTCCACGTGATGTCGCGGGCGGCGTCAATCTGGAGTCCGATCGAGAATTGAACGGACGAATCCTGATTGCGCACCTTGCCGGAGGCGGCGTAATCGAGCGACCGCCTGACCAGCGCGGGGTCTTCAAAAGTGGCGAGCAGATGCAGCGCGCCCTCCTGGAACTCGGGATTGGTGGAGGTCTCATAGACCTTTTGCAACTTGTCAAACAGTGCTGCATTTCCGTTGCGGGCGGCGATGGAGAGCGCGGTCTGGCCGAGCGTGGCATCTACAGAGGCGGGGTCTGCAATGAACTTTTCAGCAATCTGGCTGGCCTGCGCAAGCACCGCAGGATCTTTGCCGTGGTAGCCAAGCAGGCCAAACAACTCCGCGCGCAACTCGCGGGTGTTGGGACCGTCGTTTGCTGAAGGCGGGCCCAGCTTGGCGTACTCCGGCGCAAAGGTGCGGCGAATCCACGCGGCGAGGGCTGCCTTCTCCTCGGGTGTAGCAGCCAACTGGGCGAGTGCTCCGTTGACGCCGCTGAGTGCGGTGGAGACAACGGGCTCGTTTGGATCTGCCTTGAGGGCTGTAACCAGGTTCAGGTAGTCGCCGATGGTGGCCTTGTTTGAACGGACCTGCGCCCACTCATCGCCAATGAGGCTGATGCGCTCGACGGGCGTAAGAGCGGTTTCAGCGGAGGCAACCAGGGCGTTGTAAATGCTGGCCGGATAGGCGCTGCGGTAGTAGCCCATTCCGCCTGCATTGGCAAAGAAGAGGCCGGAGGCGGGAACCTGGAGCGAAGCGCTGGCGGGCGTGAGTATCTGGCAGTCTTGCGCGTTGGCTGCAGCCTTGAAGCAGACCGGCAGCGTCCACTGTTGCGCCTGATCGGGCTTGATGCCGGGGCTGAGGAAGAAGCGCTTCTGCTGGACGGGAACCTGGCCGTTGGCCGGCTGGCCGAAGGTGATGAGCGGTTCGCCGGGCTGGGCAACGAGGGAGCCCATGATCTTGTCTACCGGCTTGTGGCTTACGGCGGTCTGCGCGCCCCAGAAATCCTCTGCTGTGGCGTTTGAGTAGAGGTGGGCGGCGAGGTAGGCATGCACGCCCTTGCGGAAGGTTTCAGGGCCGAGGTAGTTCTCTACCGAAAGCAGCACCGCGCCCGCCTTGCCGTAGGCGATGCCGTCGAACATCTGGTTGATCTCTTCCGGTGTATCGGCCTTGGCGCGAATGGAACGGGTGGTGGGCTGGGCATCGACGTTCAAAGTGCCGTTGACACCGCCGGAGACGGACTGATCAATGTTCCATTCAGGATGCAGCGCGGCAACGGGCTTGTTCTCCATCCATGAAGCAAATCCCTCGTTGAGCCAGAGATTGTCCCACCACTGCATGGTGACCAGATCGCCGAACCACTGGTGGGCCATTTCATGGGCGATGACCAGCGCAACTTCCTTCTTTGCTCCAACGGAGGCGGTTTTGGGGTCGATGAGCAGGGCGGTCTCGCGGTAGGTGATGGCGCCGAAGTTTTCCATTGCGCCAGCTTCAAAGTCTGGGAGGGCGACAAGGTCAAGCTTCTTCAAGGGGTAGGGAATGCCGAAGTAGGTGTTGTAGTAGTGGAGCACGAACTTGGCCACGTCAACACTGTAGGGGGTCATGGCGATCTTGTCTGGCGTGGAGCAGACGCGAATGGCTACGCCGTCCTGGTCACCGGCTGTGCACTGGAAGTCGCCAACGAGGAAAGCGACGAGGTAGGTGGAC
>Ga0316227_1003082_pt1 | contig 13817 bp, 12 predicted proteins | sample TBH18019metaG_FD_206012 | JGI IMG/M metagenome (GOLD analysis project Ga0316227, IMG submission 206012) | Freshwater microbial communities from Trout Bog Lake, Wisconsin, USA - TBH18019 | ecosystem: Environmental > Aquatic > Freshwater > Lake > Hypolimnion/Profundal zone | place: USA: Wisconsin... | reverse complement strand
GCCAGCCGTGGGGACCGCAGAAATCCACCAGCTTGCGTCCCGACAGGTTGCCCCTCAGAATGCGCGAACTCTGCAGTTCAATCTCCTTCCAGGCCGCATCCGCGATGGGCGCCATTTCCCGTCTGAGCAGGTCCGCCATGTCACTCTCCCGTCATTTCATGTTGCCAAGGCCCAGGCCCTTGCCGTTCAGCGCCGGGGGCGCGTCGGCGGCGGCCAGGGCGGGAAGGTCGCCCGTGGTGAACAGCAGCTTGCGCAGCTGCAGATCCAGGTCCGGCATGGTGCGGCGCAGCCACTCCAGCAGCATGGCGGCGTGCTCCATCTCGTCGTTCCGGTTGTGGATCAGGGTCGCCTTCAGTGACGCGTCGGTGGCCACGTCGGCCCGCTGGTGGTAGTAGTCGATGGCCTCCAGTTCCTCCTGCAGGCTGGCGAGCGCCTGGTGGATGTGGAGCGCCCCGCCGGAAAGGCCAGCTTCGATATATCCGCTGCTCATGGTTACCCCCTCCATGACTGGCGTGCAATGTTCGCGCCAAAGGATGAATGCCCTTTATTTCCAACAACCTTCATAGCCCAGGCAGACCAACCCCGCCGTCCGGCCGATCAGGATGAGGGGCCGATCGGCTCATATTGACTGGGAGGGCTGTTCTTTCTCCGCGTCTCCGCTTCTCCGCGTCCTCCGCGTTCAGCAGTTTCTTGAAACCGGTAGTGCCTGTGGCCAATGCTTCGGGAAATCAAGCAGAAAGCCTAACGCGGAGGAGCGGAGACGCGGAGAACTGCCAAACCTGGTTTCGTCCCGATTTGGGTTTCTCCAGGCCGACCTTCCTTTGTGCCGGATGGGCACGGCAAGGTTCCGGGTGGATCAAATCAGATGGCGGTACAGTTCCAGGTATTCCCTCGCCGCCGCTTCCCAGCCGAAATCCTGGGCCATGGCATGGCGCTGGATCCGGGCCCAGGCCTTGGGCTCCTGGCGGTAGAGCTGGCAGGCGCGGCCGATGGTCTCGCCCAGAATCCAGGAGGTGGGCTCCTTGAAGACGAAGCCGGTGGCGGTGCTGTCCATCATGGACTGGGCGTTGGTGTCCACCACGGTGTCGGCCAGGCCGCCGGTGCGCCGCACCAGCGGCAGGGCGCCGTAGCGCAGGGCATAGAGCTGGGTCAGGCCGCACGGCTCCTGGCGCGAGGGCACCAGCACCACGTCGGCGCCGGCCAGGATCCGGTGCGCCAGGCCCTCGTCGAAGCCCAGCGACGTGGCCACGCGCCCCGGATGGGCGGCGGCGGCGGCCTTGAAGCCGGCTTCCAGCTCCGGGTCGCCGGTGCCCAGCACCAGCAGCTGGGCGCTCAGCTGGATCAGGTAGGCGACATTCTCCAGCACCAGGTCGAGCCCCTTCTGCCCGGCGAGGCGGCTGATGACGGCGAACAGGGGGGCGTCGGCCGCCTCGTCCAGGCCCATGGCGCGCTGGATGAGGTTCTTGTTGACCTTCCGGGCCGAGAGCCGCTTGGGGTCGAAATGGACCTCCAGGTGCGGGCTGGTGGCGGGATTCCACACCGAGTAGTCGACCCCGTTGAGGATGCCCGACAGGTCCTTGGCCCGGTGCGCGAGCAGGCCGTCCAGCCCCGAGCCGCCCTCGGGACGCTGGATCTCCGCCGCGTAGGTCGGGCTCACGGTGGTGATCCGGTCGGCGTAGGCGAGGCCCGCCTTGAGGAAGTTGATCTGGCCGTAGAACTCGGCCCCGCCCGGATGGAAGCAGGCGGCGGGCAGGCGCAGGGCGGCCAGCGCGGCGGCCGGATAGATCCCCTGGTAGGCGATGTTGTGGATGGTCATCACGGTCTTCGGGTGCTGCCCGGCCAGGGCCAGGTGCACCGGCACCAGGCCGGTCTGCCAGTCGTGGCACTGGACCAGCTCCGGACGCCAGCCGCCGGCATCCCCGGCCACGGCCAGCTGGGCTGCCGCCCAGGCGAAGGCGCCGAATTTCAGGTGGCTGTCGCCGGACTCTTCATAGGGGCCCCCGGGCCGGTCGAACAGCGCCGGGCAGTCCAGCAGGTAGATGGGCACGCCGGTACCGGTGCGGCCCAGCAGGAAGCGCGCCGGCCCCAAGCCCATCAGGTCCGGCAGCTCGCCGGCCGGCGCCAGGCCCTGGACGCCGCCCAGCAGGGCCGGGAAACCGGGCGCCAGCACCCGCGCGTCGGCGCCCAGGGCCCGCTGGGCCGCCGGCAGCGCCGCCAGCACGTCGGCCAGCCCACCCACCTTCACGTAGGGGAAGATTTCAGTTGCAACGTGCAGCATGCGCATTCATCAACCCCGCAGGCGGTCCAGCATCGGTCCGGATATCAGGGTTACACCACCGGCGGTGCGATGGAAGCGCAGCGCGTCCGTTTCCGGATCTTCGCCCACCACCAGCCCCTCGGGGACGCGGCAGCCCCGGTCCACCACCACCTTGCGCAGCCGCGCGTACCGGCCGATGTCCGCCCCGGGCAGCACCACCGCCTGGTCCAGGTGGGCGTGGGAGTGCACCCACACCTTGGAGAAGAGCAGCGAATCGCGCACCATGCCGCCGGAGACGATGCACCCGCCGGAGACCAGGCTGCTCAGGGCCAGGCCGTTGCGGTTGGGGTCGCTGTGCACGAACTTGGCCGGGGGCAGCTGCTCCTGGTTGGTGAACACCGGCCAGCTCGCGTCGTAGAGGTTGAGCGCCGGATCCACGCTGGTGAGGTCCATGTTGGCCTCCCAGAAGGCGTCGATGGTGCCCACGTCGCGCCAGTACGGCGGCTTGTCCAGGTTGCGGATGTGGCTCTTCTCGAACCGGTGGGCGAACACCCGGGCCGTTCCGGCCAGCCGCGGAATCAGGTCCCGGCCGAAATCGTGGCTGGATGCGGGGTCGGCCGCGTCGCGCAGCAGTTCGTCGAACAGGAATTCAGCCTTGAACAGGTAGATCCCCATGCTGGCCAGGCACCGGTCCGGCCGGTCCGGCAGGGCCGGCGGATCCTCGGGTTTCTCCAGGAAGCTGGTGATCCGGTCCGCGTCGGTGCCGACCACGCCCAGGCCCCTGGCAGCCTCCCGGTCCACTTCCAGGCAGGCGACGGTCATGTCGGCCTCCTGGGCCAGATGGTCCTCCAGGAACACCCGGTAGTCCATCCGGTAGATCTGGTCCCCGGCCAGGATCAGCACGTATTCCGGCCCCAGGGCCCGGAGGGTCTGGATGTTCTGGTACACGGCGTCGGCGGTGCCGCTGTACCACTGGTCGCTGTCCAGGCTCTGCTGGGCCGGGAGCACGTGCACGAACTCGTTCAGGTTGCCGGCCAGGAAGGTCCAGCCCGACTGCAGGTGCTCCAGCAGCCGGTGCGAGTTGTACTGGGTGGCCACCAGGATGCGCCGGATATTGGAGTTCATGCAGTTGGAGAGGGTGAAATCGATGATCCGGTACTTGCCGCCGAAATCAACCCCGGGCTTGGAGGCGAAGCGGGTCAGGTCGAACAGGCGCCTGCCCCGGCCGCCGGCCAGCACCATGGCGACCGTGCGTTGCGGTGCCCGGAAGATCTCCTGTTCAGACATCCCCCCTCCTGCCCGCGATGTTGGTTGGCCTCCGATTCTACTCGGGTCCCATCACGGCCAGCAGCTCTTTCCAGAGCACGTCCTCGTCCAGCGTGTTCATGCAGGGTATGCCGCCGACCCGGCAGAAGGTTGCCATGCACTCCAGGCAGGCGAGCTCCTCCCGGCGTACCACCCGGACCCGGGGGCCCCAGGGCGCCGAATGCCGCGGCCGGGTGGGACCGAACACCGACAGGGTGGGCACCCCGCTGCCGGCGGCGACATGGGCCAGGCCCGAATCCATGCCCACCAGGGCCCGGGCGCCGGCGATCCAGGCCGCAGAAACGGCCAGCCCGCCCGAGCCGGTGCAATCCACGCAGCCCGGCGCCCGGGACCGGATCGCCGCCGCCAGGGCTTCGTCCACCGGTCCGGCGCCCAGGATCACCGGGGTGAGCCCGGCCCCCAGCAGGCGCGTGCCCAGGGCGGCGAAGGCGGCCACGGACAGCCGCTTGTTTTCGCAGTTGGCGCCCGGGGCCAGCACCACGTAGTCGCCCAGGCCCAGTTCGGCGCGGCGCCCGGCGACCGCCGCCATGGCCTCGGCCCGGGGCCGGAACGGCCGGAACGGTCCGGCGGCGAGCCCGGGGAAGGCCCGCTGCACCACCGAGCGGTAGCGCTCGACGAAGGGGTTGTCCTGCTTGTAGAAGCGGATGCTGTGGCTGTAGCCCAGCCAGGCCCCGCCGTCGCCGCAGCCCAGGCGCAGGGGCACCCGGGCCAGGAGCGCCGCCAGCATCGGCCGGCTGCTCTTGGGGAAATTGATCAGCGAAGCCGGGCGGTGCGCCCGCAGCAGGGCCGCAGCCTTGAACGGGCTGTACTTGCGTTCCGGGTCGGCCACCGCGGCGCGGTAGTCGGCGCTGCCGGCGAACAGGTCGACGATCCACCCCGGGCCCCAGGCCACCAGCGGCAGTCCGGCCTCGCGCAGCGGGGCGATGGCCGCGTGGATCATCATGGCGTCGCCGAAGTAGCGCGGGAAGCGGATCCAGTGGGCATCCATGGGCGGCGCGTCCATCAGTTGTGCACCCCCGGCGCCTCGCGCCCGGTCTTCTGGACATACTCCAGGTAGGAACCCTGGTAGACCATCGGCCCCAGGTGCTCCTCGCCGCCCAGTTCCAGCACCCGGCTGGCCAGTCCGCGCAGGAAGGTGCGGTCGTGGGAGACGAACAGCATGGTGCCTTCGAAATCCTTCAGGGCCTCGATCAGCATCTCCTTGGTGGCCAGGTCCAGATGGTTGGTCGGCTCGTCCAGGATCAGGAAGTTGGGCGGATCGAACAGCATCCGGGCCATGACCAGGCGCGACTTCTCGCCGCCGGACAGCGCGCGGATCCGCTTGTCCACGTCGTCGCCCTGGAACTGGAAGGCGCCCAGCAGGTTGCGCAGCACGCCCAGGCCCTCCATGGGGAAGTCCCGCTGGATCTGCTCGATGACCGTCAGTTCCGGATCCAGCAGGTCCGTGGACTGCTGGGCGAAGTAGCCCACCCGCAGGCTCGCCCCCAGGCGCACGCTGCCGGCGTCCGGTTCGATCACCCCGGCCACCATCTTCAGCAGGGTGGACTTGCCGGCGCCGTTCTTGCCCATGACGCACCAGCGCTCGCCGCGCCGCACGTGGAAGTCGAAGCCGTCGTACAGGGTGCGCCGGCCGTACGCCTTGCCGACGCCTTCCAGCATGGCCACGTCGTCGCCGGAGCGCATGGGCACGCGGAAATCCCACTTCACCACCTTGCGTTTGCGCGGCAGCTCGATGCGCTCGATCTTGTCCAGGGCCTTGACCCGGCTCTGCACCTGGGCGGCCTTGGCGGCGTGGGCGGAGAAGCGCTCGATGAATCGCTGTTCCTTGGCCAGCTTGGCCTGCTGCCGGGCGTAGGCGGCCTCCTGGTTGGCCTCCCGGGCCTGGCGCTCGCCCAGGTAGAAATCGTAGTTGCCCGAGTAGGTGACGATGTCGCCGCCGTCGATCTCGATCACCTTGGTGACGATCCGGTTCATGAAGTCGCGGTCGTGGGAAGTCATCAGCAGGGTCGACGGCACCGACTTCAGGAAGGTCTCCAGCCAGAGGATCGATTCGATGTCCAGGTGGTTGGTGGGCTCATCCAGTAGCAGCACGTCGAATTTGCCGAGCAGCACCTTGGCCATGGCCACGCGCATCTTCCAGCCGCCCGAAAGCGCGCCCACGTCGCCGTCCACCTGGTCGTCCTCGAAGCCCAGGCCGGACAGGCAGGCCCGGGCCCGCGCCTCGAGCTCGTAGCCGCCCTTGTGCTGGTACTCCTCCTGGACCTGGCCGAAGCGCTCCAGGATCGCCTCCAGTTCATCGCCGCGCTCCGGGTCGGCCATGGCGTGCTCCAGATCCATCAGCTCGTGGTGCAGATCGCCCAGCCGGCCGCTGCCGGCGATGGCCTCGTCCAGCACCGAGCGGCCCGCCATCTCGTCCACCTCCTGGCGGAAGTAGCCCACGGTCAGCTTTTTCGGCAGGCTCACGGTGCCGTCGTCGGGGTGCTCCTCGCCCATGATCATGCGGAAGATGGTGGATTTCCCGGCGCCGTTGGGGCCCACCAGGCCGACCTTTTCGCCGGCGTTGAGCTGGAAGCCTGCGTCGATGAACAGGATCTGCTTGCCGTACTGCTTGCTCACATCGGAAAAGGAGATCATGGCTGCCCGATGGCGAATGCCGGGCCGAAGGTCCCCGGGATGGCCGGCTGGATGTGATGCGACAAGCATTCCCCCTATTGAATCAACCAGATCAGCCTACCGCACCTGATCGGCGCCCGGGGTCACAGGGCTTGTTTGACAGGGTGGGTCGCCTATACAGCCCAGTCCTGCGCAGCCGTGTCCCTAAAATTTTAAAGAAACCGTTCAAGAGACTCGGGCCTTTGATTTCATTGCTTTTATCCCCGTAATCCTCGTTCATCCGGTTCATCCCCGTCGAAAAAAAACCGAGGATGGTGTCGAGGCGCTGGAACCGATCGCGCCGAAACACCCAGCATCTTTTTACGACGGGGGTGAACCGGATGAACGGAGATGAAAGCGATAAAAGCAAAGAGATAAATTCCCTACGCCACCCGGACCTGGCCTCGGAATCAATGGGTTGACGCATTACACCAGCAGGCGCTCCAGCACGGCGTAGCTGCGCGGCTCGCCCAGTTCGCGCCGGAGCCGGTCGCGCAGCACCCGGGTCACCGCCCGGGCCGCCGCGCCGCCATCGGGGTCCGGGGCCTCCTCGGCCGGCAGGGTGCGCAGCAGGCGCAGGTATTCCCGGGCGCCCGGAGGAAAGGCTTCGCGCGGATCCACCGGAGTGCAGGCGGCGCAGCGCCAGCCTTCGTCGCTGAGCAGCACCAGGGGCGCCTCGCCGTTGCCGCACAGGCCGCACAGGCGCGGATGGGGCAGCACGCCCAGGCAGTGCAGCACCCAGTGCTCGGCGTAGGCCAGGATGGCCATGGCCTGGTCCGGCCTGGCCTTCAGCGCCCGGCCGCAGGCGGAGAGCAGCCGGAACAGGCGCGGATCTTCCACTCCCTCCCGGGCCACCCGGTCGAAGATGTCCGCCAGGCAGGCCACCACCAGGTTGGATTCCAGGTGGCCCAGGACCAGGGGCGAGTGCACCAGTTCGCAGCGGGTCACCCGGCGCACCTCCACCTGCTCCTTGCCGAAGAAACTGACGTTGACCAGGCCCAGCGGCTCGAAGTTGGAGACCCATTTGGCCGATGGCTTCTTGGCGCCCCGGGCCAGCCCCACCAGCCGCTCGCCGTGCTCGGTGAGGAACGACACCACCAGGCCCCCCTCCTGGAAGGGCGAGGGGCGGAGCACGATGGCGGTGTGGGTGCGGATCATCAATCAACAGTTTGCACGAATTCCCGCGCCGGCGCAGGCGGCCGGTGGATCAGGCGCAATCCCGCTACAATGGCCGGCGGAGCCCGCCATGCCTTTCGCCTCCCGCTGCCTCGCCCTGCTGATCCTCCTGGCGCCCGTTCCGGCGCCGGCCCAGGAGACCCAGGTCTCGCGGATCTGGATCGCCGACCAGGAAGCCGGCACCTCGGTCGACAGGAAATTCACCGACGCCGCCGGCCTGCACCTGGAGACCCGGGAATCCAGCCACCTGGAGCGCATGGGCGTGGTGATCCAGCTGGACCTGCGCCAGGAGGCGGTGAAGCGGCCCGACGGCACCCTGCGCTTCAGCTGGTCCCTGTCCATGTCCCAGGAGCCCCAGGAGGGTGACGGGGCCTGGTCGCCCAAGGCCCCCGGCCAGCTCAAGCTGACCTTCAAGGACGGTCCGCCCCGGACCCTGGACATCCCGGCCGGCGCGCTGGTCTGGCCCGGCGACCTGGAGGACCGGCTGCGCGCCGCGGCCCGGACGGCCCAGCCGGTGCGGCTGAAGCACTTCGCCTTCCCCACCCAGCAATGGGCCGAGGTGGACCTGAAGCCCCTGGGCCCGGAGCCGCTGCCGGGCTTTCCCGACACCGTGCACTTCCGCGGCCGGTCGGCGGAAGGCAGCATGGTGGAGGACGTGGACCTGTGGATCTCGCCGACCCAGGGGGAGGTGAAGCACCTGGGCTCCATGGCCGGGGTGCCGGTGCTGTCCCAGCGGGTGGAGCTGCCGGCCCCGGCCGGGCTGCGGGCCAAGACCGGGCTGTTCGAGCGCACCGTCAAGGCCCTGCCGCCCAACCCCTTCCTGCTCTGGCTGCCGGAGCTCACGGTGCGCTGGAGCGGCCGCAGCGTCCCCGATCTGGCCGAGGATCCCCAGCAGCGGCGCCTGGCGCCCAACCGCTACCAGCTGGTCCGGGCCCAGCCGCCCACCGCCCTGGAAGCGGCCCAGCGGCCGGTCACCGGGCCGCCGTCGGCCCAGGACGCCCCATACCTCGCCGCCACTCCGCTGGTGCAATACCACGATCCGGTGTTCGCCGGACTGGAGCGGCGCCTCAACCCGCCGCCGGGCGCCACCCGCTGGCAGTTGGCCCAGCTGGTCACCAGCTTCGTGTTCGACTGGATCAAGGACAAGAACTACACCGTGGGCTTCGCCTCCGCCCAGGAGGTGGCCCGCAACCCGGTGGGGGCCTGCGCCCAGCACGGGGTGCTGGAGGTGGCCCTGCTGCGCCGCCTGGGCGTGCCGGCCCGGGGCGTCACCGGCTGGATCGCCCTGGGCGAGACCCTGGCCATGCACTTCTGGGTCGAAGCCGAGCTGGGCGGGCGCTGGATCCCCCTGGATCCCACCTTCGACCAGGCCCCCGCCTCGGCCTACCGGCTCAAGCTGCTCACCACCGACCTGGCCGACATGGGCAACGTCGGCGCCGGCACCCCCGGCACCGACTACCTGGGCGGCATCTGGCTGCCCGAGGGCCCATGGGCCGGCGCGGTGCGGGTCCAGGGCGACACGGTCATGGTCCCGGGCGGCTTGAGCCTGCGCGTGGCCGGCGCCCGCTGGAAGCTGGACGGCGGGAGGCTGGCACTGATCTGGGGCGAGCCGCACCGCGTCGAGGCGGTGCCCGCGCCGGCGCCGGCCCAGCGGGCCGACGCGCACCGCATGCAGGGGGCAGCCAAGGGCCGCCAGGGCTGGTGGCTGCCCAGGACCGGCCAGTGCTGGATCGACCTGGGCGCCGGCCAGTGGCTGCAAGTGGACGCCCTCACCGAACCGCAGGCGTTCAGGCTGCTGGATGCCCTGGAACCTTCCACCCGCACCCAGCCGGTCAGCAAAGCCGCCTAGGACTGCAGCCCGGAAATATCTACCCGGACTGCAGTCCTTGCATCTATTCCAGGTACCGCTCCGCCAGTTTGCGGAAGTAGTAGAGCCCCACCCCGCTGCCGACGGAGCTGAGGATGACGGCCGTGGTGATGCCCACCTTGAACCCCAGCCACCACCCCAGCCAGCCACCGGCGGACATGCCGACAAAACCGATCAGGGTCTTGCTGTTCATCAGTACTGGATCACTTTCATGGTATTGGTGCTGCCGGTTTTCCACAGGGGCAGGCCGAGGGTGATCACCACCTTGTCGCCGGCCACCAGGCCATGCAGTTCCTGCAGCACCGTCTCCACCGAATCCACCATGGCGTCCGAGGTCTCCACCCGCTCCACCAGCAGCGACTGGACGCCGCGCATGAGCCCCATCCGCCGCGCGTTGGGCAGATCGGTGGTGGCGCCGATCACCGGGATGTCGGCCGCCAGGCGCGAGACCATGCGCGCGCTGCCGCCGCCCTCGGTGAACACCACGATCATCCGCGCGCCGATCTCCTGGGCGGTGCGGCAGGCGGCGAAGGCCACCGACACGTCGGTGCGGCTGGACAGCCGCGAGGCCAGTTCGTCCTCCAGCCGGCCCAGGCGCGGATGGTAGTGGGCGTCTGCGTCTTCGGCGATGCGGCCGAGCCACTGGGTCGCCTCCACCGCGTATTTGCCCACGGCGCTTTCGGCGCTGAGCATCACCGCGTCGGTGCCGTCCCAGATGGCGTTGGCCACGTCCGAGGCCTCGGCCCGGGTGGGCTGGGGATTCTCGATCATGCTCTCCAGCATCTGGGTGGCGGTGATCACCGGCTTGAGGGCGTGGCGCGCCATCCGGATGATCCGCTTCTGCAGCGCCGGCACGCGCTCCACCCCCAGCTCCACCCCCAGATCGCCCCGGGCCACCATCACGCCCCAGGCCACATCCAGGATCTCCTCCAGGTTGTCCAGCGCCTGCGGGTGCTCGATCTTGGCGATGATCGGCTGCCGGCCGCCCAGGCCGCGGATGATCTCATCCAGGGCGCGCAGGTCCGAGGCCCGGCGCACGAAGCTCATCGCGAACAGGTCGACCCCGTGCTCCACGCCCCAGCGGATGTCCACCTGGTCCTTGGGGGTGAGCGGATCGAAGGCCACGTCCAGGCCGATCGGGTGCACCCCCTTGCGCGCCTTCAGCAGCCCGCCCACCACCACCCGGGCGCTCACCTGCCCCGGCCGGGCCTCGGTCACCACCACTTCCAGGTTGCCGTCGTCGAGCACCCAGCGCTGGCCGGCCCGGGCGCCCAGGAACAACTCGGGATGCGGCAGCGGCACCGCCCAGGCGAGCCCCGCCGGAGCCGTGCCGCCGGCCGGGAAGAAGGCGCCGATGGACCCCTCAGCCAGCGGCAGCGCGGCCTCCAGCGCGCCCACCCGCCATTTGGGCCCCTGCAGGTCGAGCAGGACCGGGATGCGCCGGCCCAGTTCCAGGCCGATGCGCCGGATGTCGTCCAGGGCCTGGGCCCGGGATTCCAGGTCGCCGTGGCTGGCGTTGAGCCGGACCGCGTCGGCCACCAGGAGCGCTTCGCGCAGGCGTTCGCCCTCCATGAGAGCGGGTCCCATGGTGATGAGTATCTTGGTTTTGCGCACGCATTCCTCCGTCGTATCCACAGGTATTCCACAGGGTTTTCCGCAGGAAGGGAAGCATTATCGCTGTAAAATCGCCTTCGCACGGGCCTCCGCAGGTGTTAACTTCTTCAGCTACCCAGTGGAGTCGATGCGATGCGCAAGTTGATGGAGGCCCTCATCGCGGAATTGGTGCGGAACGAGATCCCCCTCGACCTGGCTAAACGGGAACTGGAGCGGATCTACCTGGAGCAGGTGCTGGCCGCCAACAATGGCAACCAGAGCGCCGCCGCGCGCAAACTGGGCATCCACCGCAACACCCTGTCCAAGAAGCTGGAACCGCTTCTGGACGCCATGCGGTATCCTGGTATCAACTGCTGAAGAAGAGCGTCTTCCGAAAGGGGCGTTCTCGTCTTTCTGGGAGATGACAAGATGACAAAGATCGGGATCAACGGTTTTGGACGCATCGGGCGGATGGTGTTCCGCGCCGCGGTGAAGCACTTCCCCGACCTGGAGATCGTAGGCATCAACGATCTGCTGGACCCCGCCTACCTGGGCTACATGCTGCAGTACGACTCCGTGCACGGGCGCTTCGACGGGACCATCGCGGTGGACGGCAACACCCTCATCGTCAACGGCCGCAAGATCCGGCTCACGGCCGAGCGCGATCCGGGCAACCTCAGGTGGAACGAGGTGGGCGCCGAGATCGTGGTGGAATCCACCGGCCTGTTCCTGGACAAGGCCACGGCCAGCGCGCACATCAAGGCCGGGGCCCGGCGGGTGATCCTCAGCGCGCCCTCCAAGGACGACACCCCCATGTTCGTCTTCGGCGTCAACCACGAGAGCTACGCCGGCCAGGAGATCATCTCCAACGCCAGCTGCACCACCAACTGCCTGGCGCCGGTGGCCAAGGTGCTGCACGACGCGTTCGGCATCAAGCGCGGCCTGATGACCACGGTGCACGCCGCCACCGCCACCCAGAAGACCGTCGACGGCCCCTCCCACAAGGATTGGCGCGGCGGCCGGGGCATCCTGGAGAACATCATCCCCAGCTCCACCGGGGCGGCCAAGGCGGTCGGCAAGGTGATCCCGGCCCTGAACAAGAAGCTCACCGGCATGGCGTTCCGGGTGCCCACTTCGGACGTCTCGGTGGTGGACCTCACCTGCGAGCTGGAGAAGGAAGCCACGTTCGCGCAGGTCTGCGCGGCCATGAAGACCGCCGCCGAAGGCCCGCTCAAGGGCGTGCTGGCCTACACCGAGGACAAGGTGGTCTCCACCGACTTCCGGGGCGAAAGCTGCACCTCCGTGTTCGACGCCGACGCCAGCATCATGCTGGATCCCACCTTCCTGAAGGTGGTGGCCTGGTACGACAACGAGTGGGGCTACTCCAACAAGGTGCTGGAGATGGTCCGGGTGATGGCCAAGTAGGCCTTCGTGCGGGTTGCCGTCAACGGGCTGGGGCGCATCGGCCGCCAGCTGCTCCGCCAGCTCCAGCGCTCGCCCGGGCTGGAGCTGGTGGCCGCCAACGACCTGGCTGAGCCGGCCTGCGTCGCCCATCTTGTGAAGTACGACAGCGTCCACGGCCGGGCCCCCTTCCAGGTGGGCCACGACGCGGACAGCCTGCTGCTGGGCGGCCGGCGGGTGCCGCTGTTCCGCGAGCCCGACCCCGCGCGGCTGCCCTTCGGCCGGCTGGGCGCGGAGGTGGTCGTCGAGTGCACCGGCAGGCTCGGCGCCCGGGCCCAGGCGGCCCGGCACCTGCGCGACGGCGTGGCCCACGTGATCGTGGCCGCTCCCATGGCGGACGCCGACCTCACCGTGGTCATGGGGCTGAACGAGGCCGGCCTGCGCGGCGCGCCGCCGATCCTCAGCGCCGCCTGCCCGGCCAGCCATGCCCTGGCCCTCCTGCTGCAGGCCCTGGACCGGGCCTTCGGGGTGGAAGCGGCCCTGGCCACGGCGGTGGAGAGCATGGGCAACGACCAGCGCATCCTCGACCTGCCGCACCCGGACCGGCGCATGGCCAGGGCCGCCGCCATGAGCATGATCCCCGCCCCCAGCGCCGCCGCCGCCAGCCTGGCCCTGCTGCTGCCGGCCCTGGCAGGGCGGATCGCGGTCCAGGCCGTGCGCGTGCCCACCCCGGACGTGAGCCTGGCCGACCTGTGCGTCACCCTGGCCCGGGACGCCGGCCCGGAGACGGTGCTGGCCGCCTTCCGCGCCGAGGCCGCGCGCCTGCCCGGCCTGGTGGAGCTGCTGGACGAGCCGCTGGTGAGCGTGGACCTGCGCGGCAGCGAAGCCAGCTGCCTGGTGGACCCCTTCCTCACCCGGATCATGGCGCCGCGCTTCGTCAAGGTGTTCGCCTGGTACGACAACGAGACCGCCTATGCGGCCCGGCTGCGGGACCTGTGCCTGGGGCTCGCGGGAGCGCGACCATGATCGCCATCAATGGCCTGGGCCGGATCGGCCGGCTGACCGTGCGGTGGATCGCCCTGACCCACCCCCACCAGCTCTGCGCGCTCAACGATCCCGCCGATCTGGAGACCGTGGTCCACCTGCTGCGGTTCGATTCGGTGCACGGCGGCGACCGCCCCCCGGTGGCCGGGATCCGGCGCGACGGCGGGGATTTCATCCGCATGCAGGGCCACGAATACCCCCTGTTCCACGAGACCGACCCGGAGCGGATCCCCTTCCCCCGGTGCGGCGCCCGGCTGGTGGTGGAGGCCTCCGGCCGCTTCACCGGACGGGCCGCGGCCGCCCGCCACCTGAAGGGCTCGGTGGCCCACGTGATCATCTCCGCCCCCAGCCCCGACGCCGACTTCACCGTGATCCACCCGTTCAACGGCCACCTGCTGGACCCGGCCCGGCACCACGTGATCTCCAACGCCAGCTGCACCGCCCACGCCACCGCGCCCATGCTGGACGTGCTGGAGCGGAGTTTCGGCCTCCAGGCCGCGG
>Ga0316227_1003080_pt1 | contig 13825 bp, 16 predicted proteins | sample TBH18019metaG_FD_206012 | JGI IMG/M metagenome (GOLD analysis project Ga0316227, IMG submission 206012) | Freshwater microbial communities from Trout Bog Lake, Wisconsin, USA - TBH18019 | ecosystem: Environmental > Aquatic > Freshwater > Lake > Hypolimnion/Profundal zone | place: USA: Wisconsin... | reverse complement strand
CCGGAAGTGGGAGTCAAATCCAGCTAAAAGCTATCCGCCTGAAAGGCGGAGGTTTCAACCCGAGGATGGGAAATGAAGCACCTGTGACAGCGGCGTCCCCGGCCCCACGGAGCCAGGAGGAAATCCGGCCATCACATCCACCAGATACCGCGCCGTGTCGTTCCCGTCGCTCGGCGGTGCCCATTCGTAAATCGCCTGCGACAGCGTGAGCCCGCGATCTGCGTCAAGCTGCAACTGCCGCTCCAGGTCAGCCCAGCCGTCCGCTACTGTATCGATTTCTCCGATGGCATTCGGGTCTTCGCCGGCGTGCGAGGAATGCGGGCTATGCCTCAGGTCGCCCGGATTGTTGTCGCGCTGCGGAACGTCGGGAAGTTTGCCGGCGCGGAAAAATCCTTCCTCGGTCGCGATCAGCTTGGCAAGTAACGTCATTTACCTCCGTCCTTCGCCGCGTAGCCGATCCATGCGCCGGCGACGCCCATCAGGGTCACGCAGGCTGTCACGTCGATGGCGTGCGTCCAGAGCATCGCCAGAGCCCCGAGGATCACGATACCACCGCAAGTTGTTTTGGGATCGCGCATGTGATAAATCATACCGCAGAAAACGGGAAACGCCGCCGGATTGTTCAGGCCCGGCGGCGCTCAGTCTTGGCGGTTTCAGAGTTGCGGTTTATCGGTGGGTACTCCCTCCTTTTCCCGTTTAAGTGGTTGGTGCAGGACTCGGCGTGGGCGGATTCAGCGCGTTCTGAATCGCAGTCGTGGCCGACTGGACTGTCGTATCATCACCCTGCAGATCGGTAAGCAACTGCTGGGCCTGTGCGGTCGTGAGTGAGCCGTTCGCCAGCGCGGCGAAGGCGGTAATGAGCTGCGTGACCAGCGCTGAAAGAGCTGAAATATCGTTCTTCAGCGCGGTGTCCGCAGCGAGGACGTTTGCGATCGATGCCATCATTTTCTCCTGATTGTCGATTATGGTTTGTGCCCATGCGGGCGGTTTGCCGAACACGGCATTACGCCGAAGCCGGCGCTGGCGTGGCCTTAGCTCCAGCCTTGATCGTCTCGATGGTCGTCACCGCCTGGACGATGGCCTGCACGCTTGCGGCGCTCGGAGGCGTCGTGCTCGCGGTCTGGAGGTCCGTGAGAACGTTTTCGACGCCGGTGATAATCGCGCCCAAGGGCGGATCAACGAGAGTGGCGACCGGAGCCGCCACCTTGGCCGCATCCTCGATCCACGTGCCGACGTGGCCGAGGTCCTTGCCAATGGACTTCAGGACGGACAGCAAACTCATGCCGTCCCCGCAGTAGGTTTTGCCTGCGTCTGTGAAGGGGTCGAGGCGCCGCCCGCCGCCGTGGTCAAAACGGCGGACAGCGCCGCGAGTCCTTGATTGAAGAACCCGATTGCCGTGGCGAGGGCCGTTGCTACGGCTTCGTTGGCCGTCGCAACTCCCGCAGCGGCAACGGATACAGAAGCGTCAGAAGTGTCAACTGCGCGATTCGGCGTGTAGGCTGCTGCGGCGAGCGCGTCGCCCACGCCGGTACGGATCGGCGTGATGGACTGCTGGTCTTCGGTAGAGCCGGTCTGGTTCGCAATCGCGACGGCAGCGAGCAGGGCGTGATCGAACGACGCGGCAAACTGCGAGTTGCGCAGCCGGAGCGTTTCCCAGGCGTCCTGATGACGCATGAGAGATTTTCGGTTGATGGAAATGTCGCTCGCCGTGTCATCGTAGAGCAGCTTGAAATTGAGGACGTTTTGCTCGGAAGCCTGCTGACCGCAGCCAGCGGAAACTTCGTTCATTTGTTTTTCTCCTTCGGTTTTTTCGGGCAGTGTGCGATGTGACGCTGCAGCTCGCGTGCGCCGAATTTCCGCCCGCAACTGTACGGGCACGATATCTGCGCTTTGTGGCGTCCCATCGGTTCGTTAGCGAATGTACAACAAATCAGTGGAACCGCGCAAGAGAAAATCGTGTGACAGAAAAAAAGGGCCGGAAGCCGCCAGAGTCCCGGCCCGGTGGCCATCGTGATTCTCCCTGCGTTACACTATACACAATCGTTGTGACTCAGACGCGGTCCGGATCGTAAGCTTGGGAGACGAAATCCGGGCCGCTTCACTTACGGAGTCGTCAGCGACCAGTAAATCACCGTCACGAGAAAGCCCGAAAACTGCGCTCCTTCCAGTGTGAAGCCTGCGATCCCGACCTGGTTGAAAGTCGCGAACGCGCCCGAAGCTTCCTGATATTCCTGAACCCACGACGCCATGTCATCGCGCGACGAGTAGAGCGTGCGGTGCGTCCCATCGTCCACGATGCGCAAATAGGCACGGGTGGTGAAGAGCCGGACCTGGCACGACAGCGCAAGTTGCACGGCCTGCGCAGAGACACCGACGATCTGCGGGAGATGGACCGATCCGACGAGGTGCGGGCCGTCGCCGTTATTGCAGCCGTACACTTCGCCGTACCCGAATTCGTACTCGTCTGCGAAGGCCAGTCCCTGGTCCGTGGTTGAGTTGCGGAGGATCAGCGTCGCCGAGCTCTGCTGTGTCGCGTCCGACGTCGTGGTGACGAAGCCGACTGTGACCGTGAACGGCGGAGCCGGGAGCGCCGTCAGGAACATCCGCTCGTGCTGATCGCCTGAGTTGCCGAGGAAGCTGAGCACGGGCCACTGGCCGGCCAGGCTGAGACTCGCGCCCTCGGGCTGGACCCAATTCCACTGCGACCAATCGGGAAGCTGCCCGAAGCAAAGCGCGTTTGCAAAAAGGGCTGATAATATCAGGCGGCTGCGCAGTGTCACGGCGTGGTCACCCCGTAGAAGTACACCGTCGAGTAGGTGGTCACGCCAGCATTCGCCTTGTTGAAGACGACGACGCCCGCGTTCGATGGCTGAATGAAAGTGCCAGAAGGCTCGGAGTAAAGCGGAACGAACGCCGTGCCGCCGTCGCCAGAGTAGAAGAACGTGCGGGTGGTCCCGTCGTCGTGGACGCGCAGCGATCGCACCTGCGCATCGGGCGCCGAATCGTTCTGGTAAACCACCGTCTCGCTCCCGATCACGCCTGCGGCCGATTCATGGGTCACCACGATATCGCCGGTCGGATTGTAGAGGTTGACGAAATAATTCACGGCCTGCGATCCGGCTTGCAGCGTGATTCCGGTGACGTACGAACCGGGCGTCGGCGTCATTGCGAATGTGACCGTCGCTGTATACGGCGGACTCGGGAGCGCCTGCACCAGATTGTTGAACTGCGCCGTGCTCTGGTAAGGGATCGCCAGCACAGCGAACCCCAGAGAGCTCATCGAATACGATGCCGTGTTCTGGTTCACCCAGGTCCAGCCGCTTGCGAAATTCGGCGGCGCAATTGGGAACCAGTTGATCGTGCCGCCCGATCCGGAACCGCCGCCGCTGCCTCCGGTGGGACAGCCAGGCAGATTCGCGAGGTCGGAAAGCGCCTGGACGAGTGCAGCCTGCGCGTTGCCTATGTCAGTCGCCACGGTGGCGGGCGTGGTCTGTGCCTGGACCAGCAGCGGAAGCGCGAGAAACAGAGAAAGGATTCGCATCGGCCTTATCTTACTGCACTCCGTACAGCGTGCAGATGGTGCCCGTCGAGAAGTTCCCGCCCCCTTCATCGATCGCCTGAATTTCATTGATTGCGGAGGTGCTGTGCCACTGAAGCCCAATAGGGAAAATGGTGAAGTTGGCTGCGCTTCCAGCATACATCGAGACGCCGATATAATTTTTGAAAAGCGAGGTCTGGGCGTACCCAAAAAAGGTCACTTCTCCGGCGCCGCTGTAGTTTGCCGTGGCGCTCGCGCCCGGTAAGCCGAACACCGCGCCCACGCCGCTTGGCGGGTTGCCAAGCGTCTGTGCCGCGGCGGCCGTCGACTCTGTGCCGGACACATTCTGTTTGTCGTAATTCGAGGCGTTATCCGTGTTGATCTCGATCCCGATGGCCTCGACAGCCGCGCTGTCGGAGACCCGCCCGGAGCACGCGAGGCGCAGATTGGTGTACGTCGCGGGGATAGAGCTGCACGTCACCGTACCGCTGGTTACTGAGCACACGCCGCTTGAGCTTCCACCGACGATTGCCTGGCCGATCTGCGTCAAGCCCCCGCCACCGCCAGCCGTGCACGATCCCCATGCCGGTGCTCCAGCGCTCACCACGAGGCAGTTGCCGCTTGAGCCTATGCCGAGGCGCTGTGGTGTGCCGCTGGAACCACCGTCGATCAGGTCGCCTGCCATCGTCATGGGATTCGCGAATCCTCCACCGGCACCAGCCGTATAGCAGGGATTCGGCGAGCCGCCGGTGGTGTAGGTGATTACCTGACCGTTGGTCGGTGTGTACCCAGAGCAAAACGGCACACTCGACAGCCCGGCCACCGAAGGATTCGGATACGTGCCGCTCAGATCGCCGCCAGCCGTGCCGCCCGGCGCAAGGCCGCTCAGACAGTTACCGCCGCTCGAAGTCTTGCAGCCGAGCGTCCCTGTCTGGGCGCTGAACCGCAGAAATCCGCTGGGCGGGTTGCCAGGCGCTGAGATGATCTGGAGGTCCTGATATCCGAGCACCTGCACGCCGATGGCTGTCGCTACGCAGCAGAAAAACAGAAAGGCCGTCAGAATCCACTTTTCACGTTTACTCATTGCTTCTCCTATCCCATCACCACAACGGAGCCTGAGAAACTGGCCCCGAAAGTCAAAGTCACATCGTTGGCGTCCGTCGTCACCACATTCTGCGGCGTCACCTGATTGCCGCTCGTGTCGTACACCTGGACAATAACGGCAGTGGTCCCGAGGCCGTGCGCGAATTCGTAGCTCGTCTGATTAGTGAACGATCCGTTTGCCTGCTTCACCTGCGCATTCAGCGCGACAACGAGCACCGAGCCGGTGAAGGCTGCGCCGAAGGTCAGGGTCAGAGCTGTTCCGGACGTGATGTCGATGTCCTCTGGCGTCACGATGTTTCCGGAAGCGTCCGTCACCTGCACGAAGACGTTCTCCGTCCCGAGATTATGCGTCACCGTCACGCTGGTCTGCGCGCTCCATGAAGTGGTGTAGCTCTGCGCGGAAGGCGTCGCACCGATTCCGATAACCACAACGGAGCCGGTAAACGCTGCGCCGAACGTCAGAGAGACAACATTCGCGCTGGTGAGCTGCACGTTCTCGGGGATAACGAGATTGCCCGAGCCGTCGTACACCTGCACGAGCACCTGTGTGGTGCCTAAGTTGTGCGTCACGGTAACACTGGTCTGCCCGCTCCACGAGGTCGTATACTTCGCCGCGCTCACGAGCGATGCGCCGCTCGATGAGAACTGGTACGCCCCCCCGCCAAGATCGGTGACGGTGACGCCCGGCCCGCTCTCCAGATTCGCGATCCCCAGCGCGTCGCCCGATCCGTCTGTCCCGTTGACTTCGATGGTAGGACCGTAGTTGCCGCTCGTCGAGAGTCCAGCGCCCGATGTAGGCACCAGTGCGCCTGCCCCGAGCGCGCCACCGCCGCTCGATCCGCCCGCGAAGCCTTCCCACACGTCGAGATAATCCGCGAGCTGCGCCGTGTTGACGACCTTGATCGTATATTTGTAATGGCCGCCGCCAGGCGTGTTCGGATTGTCGATCCCGGTCCCGTGCGTGACTCCCGGAATGATTTCGCCCTTTACCTCCGTCACGAACCACTGGCCGTTCAGCGCCGAATTGAACGTGAGCGCCCACGTCCAGATTTGCCCTGGCAGAATGCCGGGCTGGAACAGCTCGACCTCAAGTGTGGAGGGCGGCGTGGAGAATCCGGCGAGCGCTTCCTGAGCGAGCTGCAGTGCCGCCTCAGCGGAAGTCGATATGATGCCCTGCGACGATTGATCCGTGAACTGCTGAATCTTGCCGGTGCCATGCGATATCGCGGCGAGAGCCGTCACCAGCGCCGTATCTTCGACTTCGACGGAACCACCGTCCGCCCTCGTGTACCAGAAATTGAGATATGATCCAGCGTCGAGCGGCGACGCGAGACCGATTGTATCGGAACCGGGAGTGTAAGAAACGGCAGGCGCGGCCGTGTTCGTGCCCTGCTGATAGACCTGAATCGAGATGGTTCCCGGCTCGTTCGGCCCCAGCGAGCCCTGCGGAAAGCTGCCACCCTTGGTCAGAGCGCTCGACCAGGAAAAAGCCATGGACGTCGTCGAAAGCTGCGACACGGCCACAATCGCATCTTGCTTGTTCACGACCTTGATCTGGGTGCCCGAGAGCACGGAAGCGTTGACCTGTGCGCCTTCCCACGTCGGCAATGAAAACGTGACCCCGCGGCCGTTCGTCGCGGGAGGTCCGCCATACGGCGCGGCTGAGTTGATCGCGTCGACGAGGTTCTGTACCGTCTCTGCGAGGGTCGAGCCGATGACGACGAGACCGTACTGCGCATTGCCCGGCAACTGGCCCGAGGGATTCAGCGCCGAAACCGGGTAAACGCCGATCGCGCCATAGTAGCCGTCTATCGAGTCGACGAATGTGTATGTGCTCGAAGCCAGCTCTCCGGCGCCAGTGCCGTATGCCCCAAGGCAAGTCCAAATAGCAACACCGTCCGTCACCGTGTCGCCCCGCGTCGTCTCGGTCAGAAATGCAGGGGGCTGCGTATTGGCCGAATCGCCCCCCACCGTGCATTGAAAGACGAAGCCCGAGACGACGATCACTTCGCCGACCACCCATGGGTTAGATCCCTGATGAACGCTCCACCCGATATCCTGCGGGCCGATCGTGATGGTATCGCCCTGCGATGGTTGCCCGCTGAAAGTGCCTGTCGCGCTGTTGGCTGGCCCCGCCAGCGTGATGTATGCCGAGACGCCCTGTTTGAGCGGCCGCAGCAGTGTGATTGTCTCCTGACCCGATCCGGCGAACCATTCACCGGACTGCGGAAACGCTTCGTCGCTGATCTTGACGCCCTGACGATTGCGATATTCCCCACCGTCGATCTTGTCGCTGATCGTGTCCCACAGCACTTCATCGCTCGTGAGATTAAACGGTGCCGGCTGGGCCGTAGGCGCGCAGAAGTAGAGCTGCTGCAGAGAAGGATTTACGCCCCAGATGAAATCGGATGTCAGAGCGAGCTGTTGAAATATCTCGCTGATTTTCTGCCCCTTCTGGGGGTTGAACAGGGGAATCGTGACGCCCGCCTGCACCGTTCCGATCGATACCGGCGCGCCGTTTTCGTACTTGGCGAACAGCGCCGTGAGAATCGCGCCACACGTCTCGTTGACGAACTGATCGGTGCCGTCGCAATAGATCGTGTCGAACACTGCTTCGAGGGACACCGCCGTGCAGTCGATGTAATGCAGCCCGTCGAGACCGACCCAGCGGACGGTGTAGTCCTGAATAAGCCCCGCGAATACCAGCGTGTATCCGGCGTCATTCTGATCGAACAGATAGATCGGCTGAAACAGCGTCGGCCTGTAATCTGCTGGCGCACTCGTCGGGTCGAACGGATCGCTCACCAGTGTGTACGTGGCGTTGCCGCGCTGACGGTTCTGCAGATTGAAGCTGTGCTGCGTGCCCTGGCCGAGATAAAGGAAGCTGGACCTGTCCGTGAATCCGCCGCCTGTCGCCGGACTCCCGGAAGGTGGTTCGTTTACGACCAGCCACGCGCCGGGGATTACCGGCCCCCCTGTGGGACCGGTCAGCACGGGCGACGGCGGCGGGCAGCTCGGGCCCATGCCCACGATGTTCAGCAGCGTATCGCCCGGCGCCCCGGTGGTAAGCGAGACGCTGAGCGAACCGCCCGTGGCCGATTCCGCGAGCGCGATACCATCGACGCCTGTGCCACCAGGGTATTCGAGGACGGCCATCGCCGGTTCCGAAAACGAGCACGAGTCAACATTCGGGCACGCTCGCGCTGAAGTCGCCGTGACCGTGTTCGGCCCTCCGGCGACGCACCCGGTTGCCACGAAGATCGCAAGCTGCTGCAGTCCGCCCAGCAGCACCTGATTAAGGATCTGAATGTATGTATTGCCATTCGAGTCCGTGACCGTGCAGGCGCCCATCCCGTTCACAAACGGCACGGGACCGAACGCGTCCGGGGAGCACGTCAGGGCGACAACGAGCGTGTTTCCTTCAGTGTTATCGCTGCCGAAGGCCACGCTGTAGGAAGAGTTCGCGGTCGTCAGATTCGCCGTTGCGTTCTGCTGCACCATCGATCCCGTGATGCCGGACAGAGCCAGAATGGCGTTCATGGTCTCGACGACGCAGGCAGTGTCCGACGTGCCGGTGTATTCCGATGCCGTTGGCGCGATCGCGTCGGCAACGTTGATGGTTACCCCGTCGAGGTCCGTCCCGGCGTCGGCGCGCGCTCGCTGTGTCCAGGCCATATCAGTGAGAGAGCGAGGCGAACTGCGAGCTACGGCGTTTCAGCGTTTCCGGCAGTTTGCGCATCACGTGATCCACAAAGCGATCCGGGTTCTGCTGGCCGTGCACGTGGAATGTAAGATTCGTGGTTCCGGTCTGGAAGGCCGTTGAGTGGTAATGCGTGCTGCGCCCACCCCAACCCGGCGTGCCATCCGCGTACTTGTTGATTTTGTGATTGGGTATGACCTGCGAACCACGAGGAAGGTGCACGATCTCCGGACCTTTCTCGCCGACGAGTGCCGTCCCGCCGGGCGCCGATCCGGTGCCCTCCGCGAAGAACGGAATCTTGGATACGAGCGTCAGCACTTCAGTCCACAGCGTGTTCAGGTTCGTCGCGATCGTGTTGCCAGTGATCGCGATCACCATGTCTTCGACGCCGGTTTTGATGGCGTCGCCCAGCATTTCTCTGCCGATACCCTGGAGGGATTGCCGAATGTCTTTGCCAAGACCTTTGCCGCCGTCCACGACGCCTTTCGCCAGGGCGCTTGACAACGAAGAGAGCCCCTGCGTTCCGGCATTGCCGAGCTGCGTTCCGAAGCTCGCCTGTCGCTGCGCGACTCCGATCTGATTAGCCGTCTGAGCCTGCTGATTGATTCCCTGCTGTTTGAGCTGCGCGATCTCGGCCTGCAGCGACGCAATGCGGGTCTCGTCGCGTAGGCTGCCGCTCAACGCCTGCGCGTCTGCCAGGTCTGCCTCTAATCCTTTCAGTTTTTCGGCGTTGGCCTGTCCTTCCAGATCCGCGATCTGGCGGAGATACGCGACCCTCTGCGCGAGAGTGTGACTGGCCTGGGATTCGTATTTTCCCTCCAATTCGATCTCCTGCTGCTTCGTCTGCAGAGCCTTCACGTCGCCGGCGGATTTATCCTGTATCTCGGCTATGCGCGTTTTGGCTTCGAGGTCTTTTGTAGTCGCCTCTTGCGATACTTCCCCTGCCTTGCGGGCCGCCGCATCCACCTTTTCCCAGCCCTCGCGGACATCGTTCGCAAGCGTCTGGGCGAGTTTCTGATTCAGCTCGTCCAACTTAAGAGTGGCGTCCTGTTGGGACTTCTGCACATCGAGCGCGGCTTTGCCGCTCGCGAGCGCGAATTCATCCTTAGCCTTCTGCGTATCGGCGCGCGCGCCGGTCTGGATGAGCGCCTGTTCCGGCGCGGACTTGCCCGCCGACTCTGCGGCCGCCTTGGCCGCGATCTCTTTGATGGTACGGTCGCGGGTGGCGAGTGCGTAGCCCGCGATCTCGTCCTCCTTCGCTTTTTCGAACGCGATCTCTTCCTGGCCAGTCGCCACGACTCGCGCGTACTCCGATTCGAGCCCGGCGATGCGCTGCTGCTGGGCGGCGTGAGCGGCGTCGATCTCGGCATCATAGCGCTGTTTGGAGATTTGCCCCGCGCGGACGTTGGCTTCTTCCTCGGCCTCGATGCGCTTGACGCCGATCTGGCCTCCCTGCTCCTGTAGCTGGGTGCCCTGCAATTCCTGCAGACCGCTGCGCTCGATGGCGAGCTGCTTTTGCTTTTGAAACTGCTGCTCGATCTGATCTCCGAGCGCCTTGATTTTGTCCTTCGCGACTTCAGCGTCGGAACTGTAGGTGCGCCACGGATGCGTCTGCAGGTCACTCGCTGCGGTGGCCGCAACCTCTTTGATCTGCATCTTGAGCTGCTCGACGACCCGCTGCGATTCGCGGCCTTCATCGTTGATGCCCTTGATACGCTCAGCCGTACCGGCCGCCGGGCCGAAGTTGCGCGCCTGCGATTCCGCCGCGACGCGATAAATGGTCTTCGCTGTCTCGTTGAAAGATTCGTCCAGTTTGCGGTTCTGGTCTTCGAGTTCTTTTTCCGCGGCTTTCAGCTCTTCGGATTTCTCCGTGGCCTTTCCGAACATCAGGCCGAGCTGGATCAGACCGAAGATCGGGAAGGCATTCGCGAACAGCGTCGACAGCCCCGGAATCATCGTGGTGAGGCGTTCCACCGCCCGGATGGAAGTCTCCCCGAAGGCCGTCCGGATTGCGGCCGACGCCTGGTACATCTTGACCGTTGCGCCTTCGGAGGCCGCGCCGACCTGCCGGATTCCGCCAGCGAGCGCGGCGTTGGCCGATACCGCCGAAGACGCCGCCGAAGCTTCGGTGCTGATAACGGATGTCAGGCGGTCAACAGAGGTACTCGCAGCGTTCGGCCCCGCAGCACCCGCCGCAAAGCCCTGCGCCACTCCCTGCCCGGCCGCGCGCGACATCGCTTCGGCCTGCGCGAACTTCGCGGCAAGCGGCGAAGCATCGCCGTCAATCGTTACGTAGACGCTGCCCGCCGATTCGCCTATCGCCATCTAAGCCTCCATGATCAGCCGGATTTCCTCGCGCGATGCGCCCCGCGCCTTCGCTTCCTGCGCCATCCTGAAACGATTCCTGGTGTCCTGCTGGGCTTCCGCTTCCGCAGGGTCTCTCCTTGCACCCCGCGGCTTCGCGAGCACATTCAGAAGCTCTTTCTGTTTGCGCCAGTCGTAATTACCGGGATCGGCCGCCGTCTCTTTGTAGCCCGGCAGGAACATGGCGGCGGTCCAATGCCTGCCATCAGGCGGTTTGAAGCCCAGCCCGATCGTGGTATTCATGAGCGTGGCCTGGGTCTGTGCGTGCATCTGCGCCATGAAGTCCTGCTCTCGCTGCCAGACTTCCGTGATGGCCTGAAACTCGCGCGGCGTCAGGCCCCAGAAATCGACAGACGAAATACCTAAGCCGCCTGGACTGACTCCGGTTCCGAAGGCCCAGAGTTCGAGCCAGCGCTCTTCGTCGAGAGGTCGCTCGTCTCGTTCGCCTGCGTCTCGGTCTTCGCGACGAGCCCAAGTTTTTTTTTGTAGGCGTCCCAGACTGCCGCGTCGAGCGCTTCCCACTCGCCATCGAGCAGCGAGTCCATGAGGTCGAGCGGCTGCATCCCGAGCGAGCGCCAGCGGCCTTCCTGGTCGAAACTACCGAGAGCCGCGGCTGCGAGCTTCGCTGCGTACTCTTTGGCGCGGCCCGTAGACACCATCTGGTTATGGACTTCGACGGCGCGCGAAACATCGATACCCCATGTTGACAGCAGATAGAACGCGCCCTGCGAAAAGCGGATGGAAAAGCTCCGTCCTCCGACCTTGACGGTCGGGACGGTCGCCGAAGGTACGGGGCCCATGGATGCTCCTAGTCGAACGGCGTGATCGCGCCGGTGATCTTCAGCTTCATCGAGATCATGAGCGCTTTTCCGGTCGGGTCCGACGTCACCGGAGCTTCGAGCACATAGGCGTTGAAGTACGCCCCGGCGCCGTCCGGCCAGGTGATCTTCCACGGCCGCAACGACTGGTTGTAGAACATCTGCATGAGGGCGCCGGAGTCGTTGGCCGCATGGCCGACTATGCCGGTGCTACCGTCCTGGCCTGGCGTGATCGGGTCGTAGAAAATCTCCACGCCGATTTCGCCGCCGACGAGCAGCGTGGGGATCGACTGATCCCACTGGCTACCTTGATTTGTGGTGTCCGCTGAATCGGTCTTCGGGCCGAAGGTAATCTTCGCCTGATTGCCGATCGGGTTGTAGATGAGTGGGCTTCCGTTGTTTCCGACGGCCAGGATAGTTCCTACTGCGGGTATTCCTGAGCCTTCGGAAAGGTTGATATTCTGCAGGGACATTTTGCTCCTTTTGCTACTGTTTGCTGCTTAATTAATGCTCAAATCCGCGCGATTTCCCACGCGAAAATCTGTGTGAACTGCGTAAACCGGGCCGCTCGGTGACTGGGGGTTTGGAATCATTCCGTCGCGCTGCCCGAGATAAGAAACTGGATTCTGATTCGGCGCCATCACCGGTGAGCCGAACTGCGCATTACTGCACAGGTCCACGGTCTCCATGAAATTGATGACATCGTTTGCGACCGAACGCGCCGTCTCGCTGTCTAGGTCATAGACCGTGAGCGTCAGCCGCGGCCACTCCAGATTGCCGATGCCGCTCTGGTTTCCCTGGCGGATATTCCCCGCCTGCGTGCATGTCACACAGGTGCCGTTGGCCGCCTGTTTCGCGACTTCGCCGGGCCAGAGCTGGCGGTTGAACCACCGAAACTGCGGAGACGGCAGCACCCCGCCGAGGTCGGCGACGAGATTCACATTCTGCTGCGCGAGGATGCGGAGCTTGACTTGCGCCGAGGTGTAGTTCGTCGGCCCCCCGCTGGGCGCACCAACGGGAGTCGGAAGCGCAACGCCGATTACGACAATCGAGCCGGTGAACGCCTGCCCGAATGTCAGTACCAGCGTGTTTACGCCGGTGACCTGAACGCCCTGAGGCTCTACGATATTGCCCGCAGCGTCGAACACCTGGACGCTGACAGCCGTGGTCCCCAGATTGTGCGTGACTGTAACGCTGGTCTGCGCAACCCATGATGTCGTGTATGCGAGGGCGCCGGGCATCTACACCCCTGCCAGTTGCAGCAACAGCCGCGTTTGGGTGAATTGCGAGTCGGACTCAACGCCGATCGGATCGTACGTCGTCGCGGTCGGAGAATTCGCCACCCACGGCACCGTATCGACCACGCAGCGCCAGTTATCGAATTGCTCGATCTGCGGGTAGTAACCACCCAGCAAAAGGTGCCGGAACTGGAAAGCCTCGATGGTTTCGGTCGTGCGTTCCGTCTTCGCCCGAATCCGCGCGTCTGCCTCGGGCGCATTCATCGCGAGCAGATTGACGAGCCCGGCCACATTGTCCCAGCCGTCGCCGGAATCGCCGCCCGTCGACGCCGGCGAACCATCAAGCGTTTGCTCTCCGGTCGGCTGCTGGACGGTCACGAGCGAAACGAAGAGGCCCGTCTCCAGCGCAGCCGGCATCACGATATCGACTTCGAACGGCTGCTGGGACTGGTACACGAGCTTAGGAGTTAGACCCCTCCAGGCCGTACACGATGTTGAGCACGTCGCCCAGCGCCACGTAGCAGTAGCACTTCGCGAACTGATAGAACTCCATGATGTCCGACACGTTCGGAAGGAACAGCGGCGGGTCGCCCGCGTTCAGCGGATAGCCGGACAGCGGGCTGGGCGAGACTTCGGCGCCCCCGATCAGTACCGGGTGAGAATTGGTGGACGGAGCTTTGAGCCACATCCACTTACATTTCGCCGTGGTGTTCAGCAACGGAATGACCTGCGAATTGCCGTTGATGATGAGATTTTTGATAATCACGATGACCAGCCCGCCCCGGCTGTCTGACGTTGGAACTGATTCCACCAGCGCTGCGCAAACGCCCAGTCGGTCGGCGTCTGCTCGATGATCGCGAAGGCCCCGGCTTCGTCGTCGATCTTGCGGTAGTTCGCCGCCCCGTCCCGGAGAATCTGCGCCGCCGCTTTCCAGTCGAGCTGCACATCGAGCAACTTGACCACGTTGCCCAGCTTGCCCTTGTTGTTTGCCAGCGTGTCGAGCGCGAGCGCCGCAACGCGCACGTAAGACAGCGGCAACGGCGGCAGATTCCGTCCCTGCACG
>Ga0316227_1003073_pt1 | contig 13838 bp, 11 predicted proteins | sample TBH18019metaG_FD_206012 | JGI IMG/M metagenome (GOLD analysis project Ga0316227, IMG submission 206012) | Freshwater microbial communities from Trout Bog Lake, Wisconsin, USA - TBH18019 | ecosystem: Environmental > Aquatic > Freshwater > Lake > Hypolimnion/Profundal zone | place: USA: Wisconsin... | reverse complement strand
TAGATATCGACGTCATTTTGCCTTGCATCCTGGTGGTATTAATCAGCGGCATTTTAGGGGGACTTTTTTCCAAGATGCTGATTGCCGCCCTTCGCTACCAAAAAGGATTCATTGGGAATCTGCGCATGCGGTCTCCACTGCTATTTGCTGGAATTTGCGGTCTTGTGGTGGCAGCAATTGGCTTCTATAGCCATGGAGAAACCTACGGCACAGGTTACGCTCACACTCAGGCCATCATTACCGAAACCGGTACTAGCAGCTACCTATTTGTTCCTCTGAAGTTTGTGGCAACACTGCTCAGCACATGGTCAGGTGTGCCCGCAGGAATATTCGCACCTTCTTTAGCCATCGGCGGCGGAATCGGCAACGCCGTCTCGAGCGCCCTTGCTTTGCCCCATACGCAAATTTTAATTGCAATTGGTATGGCTGGATTCCTGGCGGCAGTCACTCAAGCCCCGCTGACATCTTTCATCATCGTCATGGAGATGATCGATGGGCATGGCTTAGTCCTTAGCCTCATGGCAAGCGCTTTGGTTGCAAGCGGAATATCACGCATGATTGTTCGACCACTCTACCCCACCCTGGCAATCATGCAATTGGGGCGCCTACCTAAGCATGAAAAAATAAAACATCACAAACCCTCGTGATGCTTTAGGAGCGCCTTATTTTTTCCTTGCCTTTGCAATGACTTCGGCTTGCTCGAGAATGCTTTCCAAATCTTCCTCGCTGATATCAAGCGTTTCAGCATTCTGCTTGAGAGCCGCTTCAATATCCCGACGCGTAATCGCAACATCCATTGTGACAGGGGCGGCTAATTTGGCATGATGAGGATAGCTGCGCTTAAAGAGATTATTAAATATCAGCGCCACGATCAATAACAATATTGAATTTAACAAAACTGGAAACAACACAAATTGATAGCCCAGATTTGTAACGCCCGCCCCGCCCAATACAGCAGTTAACGCAACCGCTCCACTAGGGGGATGGAGACAACGCAATCGCATCATGATGCCAATCGCCAAGCCCGCAGCCACCGCAGCAACCCAGCCTGCATGACCAAAAAATAGCGCGCATGTTACAGCCACGGTTGCCGCAACCAAGTTTCCGCCAATGATCGACCAAGGCTGCGCCAGAGGGCTAGCAGGTACCGCAAATAAGAGAACTGCAGAAGCGCCCATAGGGGCAATAAACCAAGGGTTTGATGAACCCAAAAATTTCAGTGAGATGAATTCCGAAATGGCTAGACCGCAAAAAGCGCCAATCGGAGAAATCCAATAATCCCTTGCACTTGCAACCATGGGTTGAGGCCAAAAGCGCTTTATCCAATTTATCATCGTCTCCACCTTCTATCGTTATTGTATTTTTGAGGGAAGGTGTATATGCCAACCCTGATTGCTTGACAACTTGGCGGAGAGGGAGGGATTCGAACCCTCGGTACTATTGCTAGTACGCCTGATTTCGAGTCAGGTACATTCGACCACTCTGCCACCTCTCCGAACCGAACGGCAATTATAGCGACGAATAGGTCAATTCATGCGACCTGTGCAATACACCCTAATGGCACGCTTCTGGCAAAACCAGATAAAGCGCCCTCAGAAAACGTATTGGAAGCCGAAAACTTTGACGACTTAATTAAAGCGGCTTAAGCACTTCCAATCCACCCAAATAAGGCTGCAATGCCTTTGGAATGGAGATGCTGCCATCAACCTGCTGCTTATTCTCCAGCAAAGCCACCAAGGCTCTTCCCACCGCCAAGCCGGAGCCATTCAAGGTATGAAGCAACTCTGGTTTACCTTGGCCAGCCTTCAAGCGCGCCTGCATGCGTCGTGCCTGGAAGTCCCCCATGCTTGAGCACGAACTAATCTCACGATAAGCATGCTGCGAAGGAATCCAAACCTCTAGGTCATATGTTTTAGTACTGCCAAATCCCATATCACCAGTACAGAGCAATACCTTGCGGTAAGGCAATTCCAATAACTCCAGAATACGTTCCGCATGCGCAGTCAGCTCTTCAAGAGCCTGCATGGAGTGCTCTGGTTTAGTCATTTGCACGAGCTCAACCTTATCAAACTGATGCTGGCGAATCATGCCGCGGACATCACGGCCATAACTACCAGCTTCTGATCGAAAACAGGGTGTATGCGCTACGAATTTCATGGGAAGCGCATCGGCATTGACAATCTCATCCCTGACTAAATTGGTCACAGGCACTTCTGCAGTCGGAATCAAGTAAAAGTTTTCTACACGCTCTTCACCACCCGCATCCGAGGATTGTGCATCGCCACCCATTTTGCGAGGCACCTTAAATAGGTCTTCCTCAAACTTTGGCAACTGACCGGTACCTCGCATAGATGCTGCATTGACTACATAAGGGGTATAAATCTCTTGATAGCCATGCTGAGTAGTATGAATATCCAACATGAATTGCGCTAATGCGCGGTGCAAGCGAGCAATGGGCCCTTTGAGCACCACAAACCGGGACCCGCTTATTTTGGCAGCAACCTCAAAGTCCAAGCCGAGAGGCGCACCTAAATCAACATGATCTTGAATCTCAAAATCAAAAATAGGCGCCTCACCCCAACGTTTTACTTCCTTGTTTTCAGTCTCATCTTTTCCGGTAGGAACGGATTCATCTGGCAGATTGGGGATGCCCATCAAAAAATCTGCAATCTCTGCCTGCAAAATCGCTAAGCGCGCTGATCCAGACTCCATATCTAGATTGATCTGGCTGGCTTCTGCCATCTCCGCACCGGCATCTTCGCCCTTGCCTTTTTTCATCCCAATAGACTTGGCTAGCTGATTGCGCTTTGCCTGCAATTCTTCAGTACGAGTTTGCAAAGACTTGCGCTCGGATTCCAGAGCATTAAATCTTTCGACATCCAATTGAAATTTACGAGTAGCCAAGCGTGCCTGCACGGTAGCGATGTCTTTACGGAGTAATTGCGGATCAATCATGTGATGCTCTATGGGTTATGAACTAAAAATAGTAGAAATCAGTGCAAATGCAACACTTCAGCACCAGCAGGTGGCACAAAGGTAAATCGACTAGCAGGTAGAGTCACATTTAATTCAATGTGATCCAGCGTAACCAATACCACGCTACCCAAACCGTCGACCAACTCTAATGCCTTGGGTAAGCCATTGGCCATACCCACAGAAATCTTGGTGTAAGGCATCTCATCAGCACGCTTTGAGCCAACATTCACTTTAGGCTTCAGGTCGACCCATTTCATCCCTAAATGATCTTCGCCATTCACCAAATCAAAATTCTCATCCAAGGCACCCTCACCAAATAGAATGGCGGCCGGTGTGCTTGCAAGAGCCTGACCCGCCGGACGAAAAGTGGCTTGATTTAAATCCTTGTCCCATAAGATTAACTGCTTGCCATCAGCAATTAACTTTTGTTCATATGGCTTTTGGGTATCCCAAACAAAATGGCCGGGCCGTTGAAAAATAAAATGGCCCGAGGTTTGACGAATGACTTTTAAACCCTTGTCTTTTGGCTCATCCCCTTTGGGACTGCGCAATTGTTGCTGAACAAAATCCCCTTCGGCGGTTTTTGAAATCCGTACAAATTGACGGAGCTGCTCAGCACCTCCATCGCCTTCGGCAGCAAAAATCAATTGGCTTGATAACGGCAGCACAATGCAAGCAGCCAAGGTAATTGCAGCGCGCAAGAAAATACGTTTCAAAATACAGGCCTTATTCAGATGGACGATGGAGAATTTCACGGTTACCGCCATTGCCCATCTTGGACACAAGGCCGGCTTTTTCCATATCCTCCAGCAAGCGAGCGGCACGGTTATAACCAATTCGAAGATGACGCTGCACCAAGGAAATCGAAGGGCGCTTGTTTTCCAGCACAATGGCCACGGCTTGATCATAGAGGGGATCCGCTTCGCCACCTCCCTCGCCAGTCAATGCATCCATGGTGGACTCGTCAGCGCCCTCTAAAACGCCATCAATATAGTTGGCTTCGCCCTTCTCTTTGAGCCATTCCACTACACGGTGCACCTCATCATCTGAAACAAAGGCGCCATGCACCCGCACCGGCAAGCCAGTGCCAGGAGCCATATACAACATATCACCCATGCCCAATAAAGCTTCAGCACCCTGCTGATCCAGAATGGTGCGGCTATCAATCTTGCTACTCACCTGAAATGAAATTCGGGTGGGGACGTTGGCTTTGATTAAGCCGGTAATGACATCTACGCTAGGACGCTGAGTAGCCAATACCAAATGAATGCCAGCAGCACGCGCTTTCTGTGCGATACGAGCAATCAACTCCTCAATCTTCTTACCCGAAACCATCATCAAATCAGCTAGCTCATCAATCACAATCACGATGACCGGGGCTTTGTAGATGGGCTCTGGATCCTCTGGCGTCAAACTAAATGGGTTCGTTAATTTCTCGCCTTTTTCTTCGGCTTCGGCAATCTTCTTATTAAATCCCGCGAGATTGCGCACCCCAAATTTACTCATCAATTTGTAGCGGCGTTCCATCTCATTTACCGCCCAATTTAAGGCGTTATAAGCTTGCTTCATATCGGTTACAACCGGACAAAGCAGATGGGGAATTTTGTCGTACATCGCCATTTCCAACATCTTGGGATCAATCAAGATGAGGCGTACTTCGTCAGGCTTTGCCTTAAATAGAATCGACAAAATCATCGCATTAATACCAACCGACTTGCCTGCGCCAGTAGTACCCGCCACCAAGCAATGGGGCATCTTCGCCAAATCAGCAACGACCGGTTTGCCAGAAATGTCCTTACCCAAAGAGAGAGTCAAAATCGAGTGGCTGTCGTTATAGACTTGGGAACTCAAAATCTCAGAGAGGTAAACAGATTGACGAGTGGGGTTGGGCAATTCCAGTGCCATGCAGGTTTTACCCGGGATCGTCTCCACTACTCGCATGCTTACCACGCCAAGTGAGCGAGCCAAGTCGCGTGATAAGTTCACAATCTGACTGCCTTTAACACCCACGGCAGGATCAATTTCATACCGCGTTACAACAGGGCCTGGATAAGCGGCAATGACCGTCACCTGGACGCCAAACTCCGCTAACTTGCGCTCAATCAAGCGCGAGGTAAATTCCAACACCTCAGCTGAAATCGTTTCTTTTGCCTCTGGCACCTCATCTAAGAGCGCCAAAGGGGGCAACTCCGAATCAGGAATATCAACAAACAAGGGTTGTTGCTTTTCTCGCTCCACTCGAGCGCTCTTGACCACCTCTACTGGAGCACGCACGATTTGAACGGGCGGGGCAATATCAACGCGTCCCCGAATTTCCTCAACAAACTCCTCGCGTTCTTCAGCGGCAACTTCGCCCAACTTCCGGTCTTCGAGACTTTCACGACGCTCACGCAAGCCACGGTAGCCCAACTCAAGGTTGCGACCAACCTTTTCAGCCACATCCAGCCAGGAAAAATGTAAAAACAGGGAAAGGCCAGCACACAGACCAAAGAGCAGAACCAGGGTTGAGCCTGTAAATCCAAGGGCCATTTGCAATGGATCCCCAATCAACTCCCCTAAGATCCCCCCAGGGGGGCGTGGCAAGTCCCAGGTTAAAGAATGCAAACGAATGGACTCTAGTCCCATGGAGCTCACTAAAGTCAGTCCAAAGCCCAACCAACGCATGAGCAAAGAATCCGGCTTAGCATCGAGATCGGCTGGCAAGGGAATACTCCAAAGTTCACGCCACTCATGGATTACCCGACGCCCAAAGAGCACTACCCACCAGTAGGCGGATATACCGAAGATATAGAGCATTAAATCGGCTATATAGGCCCCAAAACGCCCCCCAAGGTTCTTGGGAGCCTCAAAACTGGCATGAGACCAAGCCGGATCAGCCTTGGAATAGGTCAATAAAATCGCCAATAAACCCAGGCATAAGCCCAAGGAAATGAACCAACGAGCCTCTAGAAGCAGTCGGGGCATCCTGCCCTGGCCATCATTCTCAGGGGGCTCCGGGATTAAGGGGGTGCGGGACTTTGGGTATGCGGTTCTAACCATGTTCTACCGATTGTAAACAAGCAAATCTATAATTTGGGGATGACGACAAATACACCCAAACACTCCAAAGTCCTAATCCTCGGATCTGGCCCCGCCGGCTATACAGCAGCGGTATATGCAGCTCGCGCCAATTTAAAGCCCACCCTCATTACCGGACTGGCTCAAGGCGGTCAATTAATGACCACCACTGACGTCGAAAACTGGCCCGCAGACGCTGATGGCGTCCAGGGTCCCGAGCTGATGGATCGCTTTTTGAAGCATGCCGAGCGCTTTAATACCGAAATCATTTTTGATCATATTCATACGGCAGCCCTCAAAGAAAAGCCTATTCGCCTTGTTGGGGACTCTGGAACTTATACCTGCGATGCCCTCATTATCTGCACAGGGGCATCTGCCCAATATATTGGCCTGCCCAGTGAAGAAGAATTTATGGGGCGCGGCGTTTCAGGCTGCGCAACCTGCGACGGCTTCTTTTATCGCAACCAAGATGTCTGCGTAGTTGGCGGCGGCAATACTGCCGTTGAAGAAGCGCTCTATCTCACTGGTATCGCCAAAAAAGTAACCGTCATTCACCGTCGCGATAGCTTCCGCGCTGAGCCCATCCTCAATGATCGCCTCATGGCCAAGGTCGCAGAAGGCAAGGTTGAATTAAAGCTGAACTCCACCCTAGATGAAGTGCTCGGTGATGAAAAAGGTGTTACTGGCGTGCGCATTAAAAAACAGGATGGCACTACAGAAGAGATTGCTGTCACGGGAGCATTTATTGCGATTGGCCACAAACCAAATACTGAATTATTTGTTGGGCAGCTGGATATGCACAATGGTTACCTGAAGACGCATTCTGGACTCGAAGGCAATGCCACCGCCACCAATATTCCTGGCGTCTTTGCCGCAGGCGATGTGCAGGATCACATTTATCGCCAAGCCATTACCAGCGCCGGCACTGGCTGCATGGCTGCATTGGATGCACAACGATATTTAGAGTCTCTCGCTTAAGGCGGTGGCTAGGGGTACCAATACAGGTTTACCCCAAGCCAATTTATCGCCATTTTCGAGTTCCGGACAGCCTGAAAGCCTTAAACTAGGGGCTGTCCGTTTTATCGATAGTCGGTAAATCAACAATTTGAAATACGATCACTAATCATTAATTGGAGCAAGTATGAGTTACGACAAGGTCAGCCCAGGCAAAAAAATCCCTGAAAGTTTCAACGTCATTATTGAGATCCCGATGAATGCGGATCCAGTGAAATATGAAGTGGATAAAGAAAGTGGCGCCTTGTTTGTGGATCGCTTCATGGGCACCGCAATGCACTACCCATGCAACTATGGCTACATTCCAAAAACCATTGCTGGCGATGGCGACCCTGTCGATGTTTTGGTGATTACTCCATTCCCCCTCTTCCCTGGTGTGGTCGTAAGCTGCCGCGCAATTGGCGTATTGATGATGGAAGATGAAGGTGGTCAGGACGCAAAATTATTGGCTGTTCCTGAAGATAAATTACTGCCGATCTACAGTCACTTACAAAAACCAGAAGATATTCATCCGCTCCAACTAAACCAAATCCAACATTTCTTTGAGCATTACAAAGATCTCGAAAAAGGGAAATGGGTAAAAGTAAAAGGCTGGAGCGGTGTTGCTGATGCTCATAAAGAAATTCTCGAGGGCATCGAAGGTTACGCGAAGTCACAAAAGTAATTTCGACTTCAAACCTGAAACCAGTCAACACATTGCCATTGGGAGTGGGCTCGCAAAAAATCGCCTTAGCGCAAATCAACCCTCTTTTGGGTGATTTGCCAGGCAATGCCAAGCTCATTCTTCAATGCGCCTCCGAGGCATACTCACTTGGCGCAACCCTAGTCTTAACGCCAGAGCTCTCGCTTACCGGCTACCCCCCTGAAGACTTGCTTCTACGCCCAGCTTTTATCGAAGCGGCCCAACGCGAATTAGATGCTCTAAATCATGAATTGCGGCAATTTCCCAATTTAACGGTGGTAGTCGGTCATCCCAAGCAATCCGCCATTGGATTGCAAAACTATGCCTCCGTTTTACGTAATGGGAATGTCATTGCTGGGTACGCTAAGCAAGAGCTCCCTAACCACGAAGTATTTGATGAGGTACGGTATTTTGTACCCGGCAATCAAGCCTGCGTATTCGAATGCCAGGGTACGCAATTTGGATTAATTCTATGCGAGGATGCCTGGCATGCTGGTCCCGCACTCCAAGCCCGCGAAGCTGGCGCACAAGTCTTACTCACCTTAAATGCATCACCCTACCACCTCCAAAAAGAGGTGCTTCGCATTGCGGTATTGCGTGAACATCACACTCAAAACAAGATGCCCCTCATCTATGTGAATGCCGTTGGTGGTCAAGATGAATTAGTATTTGATGGTGGCTCGTTCGCCCTCAATTCAAAAGGTGCCGTGGTGATGGCCATGCCTCAGTTTGAAAGCGGATTAGGAATTGTTGAGCTCAATAATCTTGGCGATCTAGAAGTCGGCCCCATCAGCCCACCCAGAAGTATTGAGGCACAGGCCTACCAGGCGCTAGTATTGGGTGTTCGAGATTATGTGCAAAAAAATCGCTTTCCAGGCGTCATTATTGGCCTATCAGGTGGCGTTGATTCTGCACTAGTATTGGCGATTGCGGTAGATGCCCTGGGTGCCAATAAGGTCCGCGCCGTCATGATGGCTTCACGCTATACCGCCGACATCTCTTGGCTCGATGCGCGCGAGTTGGCTCATAAGCTCCAGGTGCAGTATGACGAAATTCCAATTAGCAAACCCGTTGACGCACTTGAAGAGGCGCTTGCTGAACAATTCAAGGGTCTGAAAGCGGATGCTACCGAGGAAAATATTCAAGCCCGCGTTCGTGGCACCCTACTCATGGCACTTTCCAACAAGACTGGCAGATTGGTTTTAACCACTGGCAATAAAAGCGAAATGGCTGTCGGATATTGCACTCTTTATGGCGATATGGCGGGAGGATTCGCCGTCATCAAAGATATTGCGAAGACACTCGTCTACCGTCTCTGCGCTTACCGTAACAGCATTAGCCCAGTCATTCCTGAGCGCATCTTAACGCGCGCACCGTCCGCTGAATTACGCCCCGACCAAACCGATCAAGATAGCCTACCCTCCTATGAAGTCCTAGATGGCATTGTTGAGCGTTACATGGAAGAGAATCAATCGATTGCTCAAATCATCTCAGCGGGATTTGACCCAGAGAGTGTAGAAAAAGTAACTCGCTTAATCAAGCTCAACGAATACAAGCGGCGCCAAGCTCCGCCGGGAGTGCGGGTAACAACACGCGCTTTTGGGCGCGACTGGCGCTACCCCATCACATCCCAGTTCAGGGCCTGAGGCAAATTTCGACACACCCCCAAAGTTCTAGGTATGATTAAGCTATAAAGGGGAAATCAATGAAGCTAATCACATCAATCATCAAGCCGTTCAAGTTAGATGAAGTTCGCGAAGCCTTGGCAGAAGTTGGGGTAACCGGCCTAACCGTCACCGAAGTCAAAGGTTTTGGGCGTCAAAAGGGGCATACCGAACTATATCGAGGCGCAGAATACGTGGTAGATTTTTTACCCAAGGTAAAAGTCGAGGTCGTGGTTGCAGATGCAATCGTAGACCAGTGCATTGAAGCAATCACCAAAGCGGCACATACCGGCAAAATTGGTGATGGAAAAATCTTCGTTAGCCCTATCGAGCATGCCGTCCGCATTCGCACTGGCGAAGCCAATGATGCGGCAGTCTAAGCACAAACAGAATTAACGAACTCCAGCGTCTCCAGCAGGAGCGCTGCTTGATGGGCTAGATAAATCACCCGCATCTAGAACCAAGGTTCTCCCATTAGCGTTTTCAGGATGCACTCTAGCCCCCTGATAAAAGATATCAACCTGTTCCAGTCCAGCTGTCAGCACCTTAAAGGGTGGCTTGCCATAGAAAGAATTTCCTGCGCCTGGATCAATCACTTTATTCTGCGTTTTACCTGCGCCATCAACGACGCACACCACTTGACGTGATTTTGCTTGCACATACACCATGTCGCCAGACTTACGGGGAGACTCAGGCTTGTAGTGTGCAGCCGATGAGTCCGCCGCTGGACAGGCCTCATCCGAGGGGCTGATCGCGCTAGCGGGAGTCACTGGAGATGGAACTGGTGGAACCACGGCAGCCGGCATGGATGCGGTGGTTGGCGGCGGAGCCTGAGGAGGCAAATCAGCAGGCGGGGCATTCTCAGGCAACGCCTCAGCCATTACCGCTTCCTGCGGCTTGCTTAAAAAATAATGCTGATAAGCATTGCTTCCCACAAACAGTAGTACCAATAAAATTGCCGCACTCATCATCCAAGGTCTGCGAGATTTTTTCTCGACAACCAACTGCTCTTCACTCGACTTGGAAGAGTCAATCATCGCATCAACTTTTTTGGCGGCAACTGCAACTGTATTTTCTGTCTCAGGCACTGGAGCTTGAGTAGTTAATTCTTCCGCTAGAGGCAATTCTGATTTTGGCTGAGATAACTCAGGAATGGAGGGCTCAATCTCAAAAGCCAACTCCTCTTTCAAGCCCAGAATGGCGGCAATTTTTTTTGCGGCAGAATATTTATTCTGAACACTGTAGAAAAGGTTCAGGCCACCGCGCTCGATTTGTTCAACTTGTTTGGTCGACAAGCATGCTTTTTGGGCGAGATCAGCAATACTGAGACCAAGTTTTTCCCGGGCCTCAATAAAGGCTTCTTTACGAATTTCTGGAATAGCTGGCTTCATGGTTGTGTGACGTTCGAATGCCCAATAAGTGACTGCATTAAAATTCCATGTAAATCATAGGGTAATTATCGAAAATGAGTAATTAGCCCTCAAGCTAGTAAATTTTCCAAATCAGACTCTAGATACATTCTGACAAGAGCCTGCAATGATTCTGCGTGCATCTTGTCCATCACCCGCGCTTTATGAACTTTGATAGTGGCATCGGTGGTTCCCAGCTTAACCGCAATATCCTTATTGAGTAAGCCTTTCACCAACCAATGACATACCTCTCGCTCTCTAGGCGTCAGCGTGGCGTAATCTTTCTTTGTTTCCACTTCCTGAGAAATGCGTTTTAGTTGGCGTCTGTCGTAATCAAGCGCATCGCTAACCGCCTTTAGCAAGTCCTCTAAATTAAATGGCTTAAAGAGGAAATCTACCGCCCCATTCTTAAGCCCCCTCACAATTTGATGGGGGTGACTTTGGCCACTCAAGAAAATAATGGGGGTTCTACGACCCAATTTAAGCAACTTCTCCTGTAACTCGATACCCGTGATATCCGGCATCTGCATATCGAGTAATAACACTGCTGGCGAAACAGGAACGGATTTCTCTAAAAAGGTGGATGCAGAAGCGTAATCCTCAACAGCGTAACCCACCTCACGCAACATCCTACTTAAGGAAGTGCGCATGGACTCATCATCATCAATTAAGTAGATATGGCCAGCTTTAGTCATTGATCTCAAAGGAGAAATAATAGAAACATCACTCTACCGCATGCAGATCTCAATGGATATTAGCCCTAAAGCTAGGTAAGACCCCACATGACCCAAGCAAAAGCCCCTAGCGTTAACCAGGGGCTCAGGCAGTAAATCAAGAATGCTTAAGCAGTAAAACGCTGACTAGGTTTCATGCGCAAGCTCAACAGTACACCGGCAGCCATCAAAATAATGCTTCCTACAAACGGAAGCTCCCAACTTCCGTAGTAATCAATTAAAAACCCCGATGCAACCGGGCTAATAATTGCGGCCAAAGCGGATCCCGTATTCATCATGCCGCTGGCAGTCCCCGAAAACTCCGGAGCGATATCCATGGGGATGGCCCACATTGGTCCAATAGTCATTTCTGCAAAGAAGAATCCGAGACTCAATGAGATCACGGAAACCGTAATGTCATGGGAGAACATAATTGGCAACAAAGATACCAAGGTAAGAGTCATGCAGATGGCCACCATCCAACTCCTAGCCTTATTGAGGTCATTGGTCTTACGCAGAATGCTATCGCTGACCACGCCACCCAAGGTATCCCCAAGGACGCCAGCCAAAAATACGCTTGAAGCAAACAGGGCTGAAGTTTTGATTTTTAGATCATAACTATGCAAAAAATATTGAGGAATCCAGCTCAGGAAGAGCCACAAAGTCCAGCCGTAGCAAAAGTACACTATGGTGACAGGTGCCATGCGTTTAGCCAAGCGCTTCCATGGTGTCTTTTGCGTCACGCGAGGAGCGGGCTTTTTAGCTAGCTCTTCGGGCGTAATCAATGGATGGTCCGCCGGATTTTCGGTAAAGAAGTAGGCCCACACAATGACCCAAATTAAACTCAATATGCCGGAGACATAGAAAGACCATCTCCAACCATAGGCGACCAAAATAAAAATAATCAAGGCTGGCGCAACAGCGTTACCAATCCGAGCAAATGCATGGGTAATGCCTTGAGCAAACCCTCGATTTTCTTTCGGAATCCACCGAGCCATTGCTGAAGTAGCCGCCGGGAAGGTGGCGCCCTCTCCAAACCCAAGCAATACCCTGGCAGCCACCAACGATATCAATCCGCCAGCAAATCCTGTTAAAACGGTAGCCAATGCCCACAATAAACCACTGTAAATCAGCGTCTTTTTCGCCCCAAAACGATCGCTCACCCAACCACCAATAATTTGGAAGATCAGGTATGGGTAGGCAAAAGCTGAAAATACAAAACCAATTTGGGTTTTGCTTAACTGAAACTCCGATCCAAACCCTGCTGCTGCAGAACTGACGTTGACACGATCAATATAAGTTAAAAAATACATGGCACATAAGAGCGCCAAAACAATTGTGGTGGGTTTTAGTCTTAATAATTTTTTCACCAATGTCTCCCATTTTTTAAACCCCGCCAATGGCTACTGGCGGGGCAAGACTCTACTTAGGCCTGCAAGACATCTTGAGCTGCTAAGACCCCACTACCCTTAAGCTTGATGCCAAAAGCTTTCATGCCCATCTCGCAGCCACTCAGAGCTGCCAACAAGGAAAGCGCATTGCAGTCGCCTAAATGCCCAATACGGAACATACGACCCTTCACCTTACCCAAGCCAGTTCCCAGGGAGAGGTTATAGCGTTCCAAAATTAATTTACGCAGCTGATCTGCATCCACGCCATCAGGAGTGACCACACCCGTCAAAACCGGGGAGTAGACTGCAGGGTCTTTGCATTGAATTTCCAGACCCCATGCCTCTACAGCGGCGCGACAGGCTTTTGCCAAATGTTGGTGGCGAGCAAATATATTCTCCAAACCTTCGGCCAACATCATGTCCATTGCTTCATGCAAGCCATAAAGCAAATTGGTTGAGGGCGTAGTTGGCCAGTAACCTGTTTTATTGGATTCAAGGATCTCATCCCAAGCCCAAAATGCCCGAGGCAGCTTAGCGGTTTTGCTAGCCTCAATTGCCTTTGGCGAAATGGCATTAAAGCCAATTCCTGGAGGCAACATTAAGCCCTTTTGCGAACCACCCACCGTTACATCCACGCCCCATTCATCATGACGATAGTCTGCTGATCCCAATCCAGAAATAGTATCTACCAACAGCAAAGCAGGATGTTTTGCAGCATCAATAGCAGCGCGCACTGCCTGGATATTAGACGTTACACCCGTAGATGTTTCGTTATGCACTACGCACACCGCCTTAATTTCATGAGCGGTATCCGCCTTGAGGCGCTCCTCAATCTTGGCAGCATCGACCCCATATCCCCACCCCTCCGCACCAGGGCGGCCAATGAATTCAGTTTTCAAACCCAGGCGATCTGCTAATTTTTTCCATAGGGT
>Ga0316227_1003066_pt1 | contig 13865 bp, 13 predicted proteins | sample TBH18019metaG_FD_206012 | JGI IMG/M metagenome (GOLD analysis project Ga0316227, IMG submission 206012) | Freshwater microbial communities from Trout Bog Lake, Wisconsin, USA - TBH18019 | ecosystem: Environmental > Aquatic > Freshwater > Lake > Hypolimnion/Profundal zone | place: USA: Wisconsin... | reverse complement strand
ACTAGTAATAGCCTTCACCAGTTGCCCGGTATCAATCAATGGACGTTCCGATCCTTTTTGCATGATTGTCGATGGAGCATTCGGAGCAAGATTATCGCCTTCACGGATATACCGCTTCACTGCGTTCGCCCCAATGATTCCCGCCCGCTTTAAGTGCTTTTCCGCATCGAGTGGCGAATCCGCAATAACCGACTTCGACGCTTCCGCCAACTCTTTACTGATTAACGCCTTTGCCGTAGCAATCCCCGGCTTAAGAAATGGCCGCGCCGGAATGTTCCTTAACGGCGAACCGTGCTCCATGATGAAAGCTAAACTCGCGTTATTGATTTCATCCTCTTTGCGAAGCGTCCTGTCAGCAGGAATCCCCACATACACATCCATCTGTTGTATCTGGTTCATTTTTGACCGAAGCGAATCCAGTTTCCCCGGTGCCATGCGCTGAATTGTAAGCGAAGACTTCATGGCGCGATATCCGGTTGAATTCGTAATGCAGTCAGGAACGCTTCATCGGTCATCGGAAACGGCGGCGGATCATCGTCAGCCTTACTGAAATCTTCCATTGCTTCCTTGCTGGTGAACGCGACTGCCACGCCAACCTCAATAACCGGCAAAACGCCCTGTTCCTGTAGTTCCTCAAGCAGCTCCTGTACTTCAGAACTTTCGATAAACTTTGCCTGAATTAACTGCTGAACGCGATTGCTGAATTCCTGGTGTCGCATAAGCTCTCCCCCATGCCTAACAGCCATGCCCTACCAAAGCAACAAAGGTCCACCACCAACGACTTTCGCCATAGTGGCGAACTGGACACCGTAGCTGGTCATATTCCATGCGGCCCATGAATCCAATCCACTAACAGGCTGAATTCCGGCACTGACACCATCGGCGGATTTGGAAGTAAGAATCCCTCGGTTCGCTCCAGCCTGAGCCACCTGTCCCGCACTGGTATAAACACTGCCATCGCTTTGCAACCACAGCGTCAGGAAGTGCGCTATGAACCATCCCATAGCCACCGGCCACGCATCCAACCAACGAGCCTGAACCAACGACGCCGTAGCAAGGGCAATATAGACATTGATGACAACCAGCGGGGCGAACGGTGCCGTATAAACCGCCACCTGACCTACGCCGCCAATCGGAGCCGTAATAGCGATACTGGACAGTGTGATTTGATTCTGTGTATCGACTGAAACGATAGTCGTTCCAGCAGGGAAATATCCCGGAAGCAATTGACCGTTTAGCGGCAAGTATGATGCAACCGGCTGACCCGGAGTCAAACCCGCCGTTGTATCAACGCCCGTTACTACAGCCGATCCCTGCGTGATCGTCCCGTTTAAGATCAGCGGATTACCGCCGAACTTCGGATACATAGTCAGGAAGTCAGCCGCCGTATAGGGTGGATTCGTCCCGGTGACTACGTTAGAAACATTCAGCGAACTGAAACCCGTAACTTCATTGGGCCAGCCCCATGCTGCAGACAGGAATTGATCGTAAGACGGCCAATTGTTCCAGGTTGACATGACGGGTTATTAAGCCGCCGCCTTCTTCGTTGCCTTGGTGGGAGTCGCCGCTACTGGTTCTTCCAACGCCGGTCCCGGTTTCAGGCTGGCATTGATCGAATCAAATAGAGCCTTCCGCTGTTCTTCGGTCTGATCCGGTGCCTTTTCGACCACGGGAGGAGCCTGAATGGTTCCAACTACTGCCACGCTCCCATCGGTAACTGCCGCCTTAAATGTCGGAGTGTCCGCAATCCAATCCGGCACCACCTGAACGCCGTTGGCAGGTTTCACCATCATTTCCTGCAATCCTGCGCCGTTTCCGTGATTGGTAAATACGAGTGTTCTTTTGGGGACAATGATATTCATGAGTTTTTCCTTTGGCTGCTGTTGTGATTGTAAAATAAGCGGGCAACCATATTACAGATTGCCCGCCCCTTTTGGATGGCTGATTAAATGCCGTCCATATAAACCATCGTCGTGGTCCGTTTGAAGATAACGCTCGAAACGTTACCGGCAAACATGGTCTGATACGCGCCGCCGTCCTTCGTGGTCGGGACAGTCATCGCCTTGGTCATCGGAGTCGGAACGCGCAGCAGAACATTTTCTTCTGCATTGCGATACACAACGCCGCGATCCAGCCCGCCAATGCCCTGCCCGCTGATCCACGGATTCGGAAGCGGGAAGATTTTCAGGTCAATGCCGTAAGCCGCCGCAACGCAGTTCTTTTTGATGTAGTCAATGGTGGAATTGTAACCAACTCCGCCAATGGTCATCGGCTGCGTCAACTGAGCATACTGAGTATACGGCACCAGAACGGTATCGGCGCAACCTTCCGCCATATCATAACCGCTGTTAATAACGGTCTGATTGATGGCAGAGTTTACGTCGTTCAGAATCTGCGCCGGCGTCTTGGTGGTCCACTGAGTACCCGAACCGCCATTCACAACCACGAAGGCCGGGACGTTGGGGTTATTCACCAGACCAGCGTTGCCGAGAAAGCCGTTGTAAGTGACGTAATCGAGGGCTTTGCCCCAAATCGTCGCCACTGACTTCTCGTACAGTTCCTGCAAGCTGAACGGCGCTGGCTGGCCGGTACGCTGTGCAGTTTCCATCCTCTGAAGATCAATCCAGGTGATGGTGAAGCCGGAAGTCCAGTTGAACGTCGGCCAAATACCCTTCTGGATATCGACCTGCGCTTCAGGAATGTCCGTATTATTGGTTCCCTGAAGGCCGTAGAACTGGGTGCCGGTGCTGGCGTAGTTAGAAGCCCACGCGCTGATGAACTCGGGGAAGCCACCGCCATTTTTGACAGTGATATCACGAGCATGAGTGGTCGCCTGAAGCGGTTTGACCAGATCAGGGTCGATCTGTTCGAGTTGCGACTGAAGGAACGCATAACCGGACGCGCCGGCGGCGTCAAACGCCTGCGCCCTTCCGATTACCCGGCCACCGTTCGTGCGCGTTGCGGCCATCGCGCGAATACGGGCGAAGGCGTCGGTTGCACTGCGGCCATGAGTGAGAAAATTGCTCTGTTTCATTGGATTTGTACCTGTTTCTCCTTTTTCTGGTCGCTATTACGCGGCGCGCCGAGATTTGATGGTGATTTCTGCGACATTGTTTGAGTCCAGACTGCCTGTGCGGAATACCACATAGGGATCGGCGGAATTCAACTGAAGCGGAATGGTGTTGTACGCGCTCATGGCACCACCAGAGGCGATAGTGTAAAGCGCAGGCTGCGACATAACCCACGAAGTGCTCGAGCCGGAAACGAGGGTTGTGTTCGCGGCAATGCCGGGACCGGTGATGTACTGACCGATAGCAAGGCCCGTACCAGCCGAAGTGGTCAGCGCGGTGCTGCCAGCGGTTGTGCCAATCGTGATCGAAGAGGTCGCCAGATCGGAGGCGGCTTCAAAGTCACCCACTGCCGTTGCGCCAAGGCTGGCGTTTGCGACAGTGCGAACATAAACCACCTGACCGGCATACGGCGTGCCGTTGGTGATGTTTACCGTGATCGAACCGCGTTCCAGAACTTCGGCCATCTGACCGGCGCTGTAATAGCCAGTCACCGGCGCAATCGAACTGGTGAAGATGACGTTGGTGGTGCTGAGGACGCCAGTGGTAGCCAGCGAAATTGTAATCGTGGTGCCGGAAACGCCAGTCACCAGCGTATTCGGCTGGATACCGAAACCTTCTACCGACTGACCAATCGAAATGCCGGTAGCCGAAGCCACAACGATAGTGGTCGAGCCAATCGTCGCCTGCGTTGCCGTGGTCGAAACCGTGGTTCCAGTGCTCTGCCCAAGGGCAGTGTACTGGAGCATGGTTTTGACTTCACGAACCGCCACGCCGGCGAATTGAGCATTCAAATACTGAGCATTCGAGGCCGTAGCCAGAAAATCAGCAAGCGACAACCACGTACCGCCCGTAGTGCTGTTGGTCGGTGTCAGAACCGCACCGGCACCGAACGGGAGACCAGCGGTTGCGCTGGCGGAAGCCGAAACAGGACGAGCCGCAATAACGCGCTCACCAACGCGAGAAACATTCCCCGGAAACCCGACATTCGGCCCGAGTACGGGGATCACCTGTCCAAAACTGTTGTATGCCATATTGTTTTTTTTAACCTCGATTCCTGATTGGGTCAGACTGTCGGTTAGAGCTTAACCTCCGTGGGATTTTTGCCCTTGTACTGTGCATACGCGGCGTCAAGCGACGAGTAATCAGGGGTACGAGGGTTGCTGTTGGTTCCGTAGTGCGAATCGTTAGCGCGAGCCGTAGCCCCGCTGGCGAAAGCACCATAGCTGCCGTTGCTGGCACGAGATACCCGCGTGTACTTCTGGAGCGCGGCATCGAACGCGGCACGAACCTTCTGGTCATTGCTGCGGGCGATAGCGGGACGGATGGCCTTCAGGAAACCATGCTCGTCTTCAAGATGCGCGGTAAGTGCAGCGTCGAAAGCGCGAACGACTCGCATATCCTTCGACTTCTCCACAACCGGGATCAAGGACCATGCACTGTCATTGGCCGGGACGATTTCCTCTTCGCCCGCTTCGCCAACCGGCTCAAGAATTTCAGACGGTGCCGTTTCGGAATCCTCGGCAACCATTTCTTCCATTTCTTCTTCCGGCATCATGCTGTCTTCCTGATGCTCCGGTTCCTGTTCTTCTTCATTCAGGAACTCGTTCAATAGAACTTTCAGTTCTTCGAGATCGGCGTCTTCACCTTCGGCCATGTGCTCATCGAGCATCCGGTCAAGGGCATCATGCAGGCGGCTCCGCTTATCATCGGCGCGATGATCGTCCATTTTGGAATCACGGCTGCGGCGATCATCCGCTTTCCGGTCATCCATCTTCCGATCATCGGAATAACGGTCATCAGCTTTCCGGTCATCGGCCTTGCAGCGATCTTCAGTGCAGCGTTCGTGGCCGTCTTCGCCCGGTTCACAGGCATCGTCAGCACGACGATCCTTAGTCCGCCGGTCTTTCGCCTTGCGATCAGCGGCGCGGCGATCTACCGAACCGGCGATATCTTCGTCTTCATGGGTTGCATCTTCGGCCATCACTTCCGCCGCTTCAGCAAGTTCTTCCGGCGTCGTATCTGCGTCCAAAGCATATGTCTTCAGACCGAGGCCAAGAATCATCCGTCGCATTAAGCTAGGGGTCTTCTTTTGCACTGTGACTTCTCCTTTAATTGAATTACGGTGAGTAACCTGACTCGCGTCAGCGGCTTGCGCCGTTGCTACTTCCTTCTTTTTGCCCGGTAAGACATCAGAACCGGAAGTGTCCGATTTGTGAACAGGGTTGCCGCAGTTGTGACAGAACGTTGGCTCCGGTTTAACTAATTCAGACGGCGCAGCGTCGTTGATGCGGGCTTCGGCCCCCGCTCGGCCCTTCGGCACAACGGCGCAATGATTTACCAGAATGTTCGTCTGTAAAATCTTGTCGCCGTCTTTGTCTATCGAAAAATCGTATCCGAGGCTAAGTTCACGCAGTTCGCCGCTCTCAACTTTCGAGATCAGCGGTTCCGTCGTGATAATCAGATCGGCCACAATGGGCCATTCCCCGGACTCCAGTGGTTCGCTGCCCTTACGGACATTCTGAATATGCCCGCACGCGAACTCCGAATAATTGTCTGCGGTGACAAACCCATTCGGATGATTGTCCGTAACGGGCTTCCCTTCAATGGACGCTAACGTCTCTTTCGCAAAGACTTCTTCCGGCGTCCGGTACAGGTCTATCGTTGCGCCGGGATTACTGATATCGACGCCCAATTCGGCGGCGCGTTCCTGCGGAAGATCACGAACGGCGTACCGCTGAAATCCTGTTCTGCCCACGACACAGGAATTACAGATCAGAAACCCTTCCGGGGTGCGCCCGATATTGTCCGAAATTTTGGAAGCGTAATAAGTGGTTGCCATAGGGAATCTTTGCGCTTAAACTTTACTGATATGAAAAAATTCAAGCCAATGACGAGAGAACAACATCCGTTATGGCCGCTGCTGGTGATGGCAGAAAACGGTATTCATGAACCGCACAGGCCAGCGTGCGCCGTCCCGGTGTCACAGGATAGAATTTGCCCTGTTAGTGAATTGGACTTGCGCCTGTTCCCTATCTGGTGTTCTCCGCAACAATTACGGAGGCCAAGATGATGCAGGGCGGCGGCTATATGATGAAGCGGAGATACGGACCAGTAACTTGTCCGTGGTGCGGAAGTACCGTTGAGAAATTAAGCCGCGATCAGAAGACTTGCGGCGGGTTGGGATGTACTACCAAACAAAACAAGATGATGGCGGATCGACTACGGGCGAAGAAGAAGAAAGCTATTAAAGGTAACCACGACTCATGCACCAATGAATATCGGCTTTAAGTTTCTGTTCATTACCTTCATTCAGGTGCGAAATGATATCCCGCATCTCCTGACTCACCGTACCCGGCGAACCACGTAATCCTTTGCCGAAATTACCAGCAGACACATGCCCATTTTCGCGCATCTTATCCAATGCGGAATAAAGCCGCTTATAAACACTGGCCGCTCCCGGCCAATCGGGAACTTCATCCATCGCCTGTCGCTTCGGCCCGCCCATCTTGGCGTTCAGAACCTTGTCCAATGCCCTGTGCAGGCGAGCGCGACGGTCGCCAGGTCCATGCCCTGCTGCGTCTTTCACCCCACGCATTTTCTGCCCTTCCTTGGTGAGTCTGTTCAGTAGATTTTGCTCTGCCTGCTCGAGTTTTCCCTGCTTTTGCTCTTTCGCAATCAGGAAGCGGATTTGAGATTCATTTGGGTTTTGCTTCATTGTCTTCACCTGTGCGCTAACTAAGCCTGAACGTATACAACACGTTCGCCGCGCCGTTGAGCCTCTGCTTTTGCTTTTTCAAGAGATGAAGAATAAGGCCCATAAAACTCAAATACTTCATTCGGCGCAGCATGTTCCTTAAATGCAAACATCCAGCCACCAACCCCTCGCGGTTTCTTGAGGTATGTGTTCTCAAATTGACGAGTATCAACATACACTGCGTCCATCGCCCGACGCGCCAATTTTGTCACATACTCAGTACGAACTTTATATCGATTCGGATCGTCTGGTTTATTCAGTCTTTCCGCGTGCTGCATGGCTGATTCTCGCGTCGGAAGTACTTTCAATAATTTACCCCCGCGTGCCGTATCGATCACAAGATACTGAAAATTCCCTTCGGCGTCACGTGCAATCGGACTGGTTTGAATATTCGACACCCAAAACCGATCACGCGACCCATAGTCATTCTGCGGATAGTCTTTGGTGATTTCCTTCAATTCGGAAACCCGACGCTGGACGCTATCCTTTGGCAGAATAAATTGAACTTTGACCTTCAAGCCATTCAGATTGCCGGAAATGAAGTGCTTGGTATAGGTGAGCAGAACCTTTGAATCATCGGCATCCTTCGCCCGGGTTCGCCCGATCATCCGATCCAACGCGCGAAGCAATTTCTTCCGGCCCATCATGCGGTCCAGCCCGCGCAACAGATTTATGCCGTCCTTGGCACACTTGCGATCCTTCGCTAACGGTTCCGACGTTGCATCAAATAGGCGCAAAATGGACTTTACATCGTCAACGTCCATGTTCAATTCATACGCGATCATGTTTGGCCTATAGCCCAACGTCTTCTGACGAATCACCTCTCGCATTGTCGGCGTGATACTGTCCTTAGCCGAACCAGTCAACCTGCAAAGTTCTTTTTCCATCGCTGCACGGCTACCGTCCGCGAGTACCTGTTCTTTGCCGTCTTTGTCCCGGCGAACCAGCATAACCTTTGTCACGCCCCGTGTGGAAAGCAACGGCTTAATCACATATTCGCTATCTATCCCCTTAGTTGCGCCGTCCTGGCACATCGGGCAACCGGGATAGAATTCTGAATGTTCCGCACAGTGATCGGCGTCCTTCGCGGCCTTACTTTCTCGCCAAGACAAGACAAACACGCCATAGGAATTCGGCTTCCTTGGATCGTCATATGACCCCGTTGAGCTTGCGGAGGATGTGCGACCCGATGCAAACAATTGATCACTGAAACGTTCCATAGCTTCCTTGCTACGAAACCCACGCTGGCTTAGGCCATTTTCATTAATGAATGTCTTGCCGGGAAACATGGAAGCCTGACTGGCATCATTAACCGCATCCCGAACCCCACTGCTTTTACCAGTTACCGGATCAATCCTTTCATACGGGACATATGGAACGAATTTCTTCGTCACGGGATCGAACATTTCCTTCGCATCATTTCCTCTCCCGGTTGGAGCACTTCCCCGAACAAGCGAAAGTCCGCGCCGGCGCAGCCATTCCTTTTCCGCTTGCCAGTTTTTTGCAGTCATTTCACCTGCTAAATCATGCCGTCCCTGACTCAGGCATTGTTGAATTTCTACGTGGCTAAATTTGGGAATAAACGTTTCCCCGGAATCCTTCGCTTTACCGCCTAACCACCGCAAAGAATTGCCATTTTCCATAACCAAGCCAGCCCGCTTTAGACTTTCGAGCGCAGCATTGAAAGAATCCCATTCCCATCCGGTTGATTGAAATACTTCATTGAGGTTTTTTGTGCCACTGCCAGCGAATGAAAGCAATTCACTCAATTGGATCGCCTTTGGGCTCAATGGCATCGCGTCCCGCGTTGGCCGACTTACCCGTTCCAGATTTTCCTGAAATGTATTGTCTACCCACACTTTTTCGCCACGGCTGGTTGTGAACATCGAACTTTTATCGCTTTGCTCGCTCGGGCCATAAATAAACTGACCAGCCTTAATTCGAGCCGGATTGCCATTAGCGTATTCGCCGGAAATTGTAGATTTTACTTCCCATCTCTGCCCACTAATGCCAAAATCGTCCCGCCCCTGCTTCATCACGGCGTCAATCTCTATCGCGTCCACGCGGTGCATCAGCCCGGTAGCGTCATTTTTGACATTGAACACGATAGGACTGTCCTTTGAAATAACGGTCCCTGTTTTGTTCCCGTCATAACGAAGACGCGCCCCAACTTTAATATCGGACGGTCCTTTGACCTGCACATCGCGCCCCTGCGCCTTCCGAATGTTCTCTTTCGTCATTGGCGCAAACGTGCCATCAGGCATCTTGATCTCATGGCGTTTCGCTGCCACACTTCCGCGCCGTTGCCGATTCGGGATTGGCGCCCACCGACGTACCCCAGTCGCTTCTTCAATCACTTCAGCCCGTTCCACTTCTGCGTGCTTTACAGCATCAAGGAACCGATCAAAATGCTTTCCATTCACGGAATAACCAGAAGCATCCCGCCCAAAGCCGAGACGTGACGGCCATTTTTTTTTTGCACACTGGATTGCTTTTTCTATGCTTCCGCCACTCGCCATGTAGCAGGCCGCCGCAACGGAAAATGGACAACTCGCCAATGCCTGGACTTTACGAATTTCTCCAGTTGTTGCACTAGAGTAACCCACAGGTTTGATTTCTTCGTCGTTACCAAGCAGGACATCACGAAACCGATCAAAATGAGCTTTTGAGCATTCCCATCGAGCGTTTGAGGGGACGCCATTCTTATTTGCATATCCGCGATTGCCGATAGGCGTCCGATACACTTCACCAGCCTGTTCCCAATACTCAAAACCATTTCCAATAGCCAATGGTTTAGTAAATTCTTCATCTTCGGCGGGCTTCATGCCTTCCTTGTTAGCCGTCGCATAAAAGACCTGTTCGCCCTTCTTCGGGCCGTACTGCTCTTTCATGGACTTCAAAACCTGTTCGCCTTTGCCCTTGAAATACTTGCTGATCGGCATAATTAAGCCACCGTCCCCGTCGCTATATTTAAGACTGCCACCGAAGACGCCCCGCCCGCATACCCGCCAGACTGACAGATATAACTCAGGTACGTGTTCGACCCGATTCCAAGTAACGGCAATGCCGTATTCGGCAGAACCACAATCCCCGTCGCGTTAGTCACCGCTCCGACAAAGTTTACCGTCGCCCCGCTCAATGCAGCGGCGGCAGGCTGTGACAACTTTACCGCCGTCCCCGTCACTGCGGCAACATACGTCCCGGACGCAATACCAATGCCAACAATTAACTGCCCAACAGCGATACTGGTGCCACTAGCAACCGTCATTGCCGTAGCGCCCGCCGCAACCGTTCCCGTAGTAGTCGCCACTGCCGTGCCAAGCAGAATCACTGCCGGCTGAGGGCCAATGCACTGAATCAGCGCCGCCGTGGGCGATAGGTTGCTCGGCAGTAGTACCGCCTGGGGATAGTATTGTGCGCTGACCTGCGTATACGATGTCGGGGTTAAAATGCCTACTGCCATTTAGTTGATTTCCTTTGTCAGTAAAGTCTTGACGGATTCCAGTTACCCACCGGAGGTATCGGTGCCGCGATTGCGCTTCGATTACACAACAGGCCAAAGCATTGCACTTCAACCAAATGTGGCTCCTGTGCGCCGGAGTGCGGGTCAAATACAATCTTGCCGTTTCGCCCCACGCACGCATGAAGCCCGCCGCGAGGGCTTACGCCTTCAACCGTATGATACGCATCGCCATATTTCCACATGGCTTTAAGGATCGGATCATTCGGCGGCACCTGAACGTAATACAAATCTCGGATTAGCAGGAACCGGGCAAGTTTCGATAGAAAGGTTTCATCGTCTTCCATGCCGAAATCCGGCACTTGGTTCAATGGCACTTCCAGGATGGAACTCAAACAGGCCGCGAAGCAGTTCCCGGCATTGCCCGTCCGAGTCTGATTAACCGGAATCATGCGCCCCCTTCGGGCGTCGATTCATCCGGTAATGGATGGTTCTGAAGGAACTTCCCGATACTCACCACGGCATTGACCATAAACAAACTGCCGACAAGTTCCCAAAACTTACCCGCATGGAAGTTGAAGTTTTCCGGCTCCAGCCCGCTTACGACCAACCCGCCCGTAATGGCCGATGCGCCGCCGCTAATCCCGGCAGATAGGACGCCACGGACCCACGCGCCGATGTTCAAAGTGTTCGCAACAGTTAACGCTCGAATCATTTCTTCTTCATCCGCCCCGCCTTACGCTTCCTCGGTGTTTTCCGCTTCGCCTTATCCGCCACGGTGCCAACCGGCTCAGGCATATCCATTTCCGCAGGAGGTGTCAAAGTAACCGGCTCACCAGTCAGGATTAACTCTCGGAATTCCGCGACGGGCATCGACACGATACTCCGCAGGAAATCCGAATCGTACATCGAAATAAACGCCTGCTCGGCTTCTTCCGGCGAATTGAAACCAATCAATACCTTGTCTTCGTCTTCGTCTTCACGCGCCGCCACTTCCGGCCCAAGGTCTTCCATATCGACCACGTAAACCATCGGCGCATTCAGCGTCGATCCGATAATACAGTCGATTTCATCGCCATCCCGCCCAACCGTATTCCTGATGAATCCGTAATGATGCTTCATCAGACGATCATAGACGATCTGGTTGTCCTGATTCCGTATCTGACGCCGCGAGCCGCGCCGGAATTCGATCTTTACCGGAATCCCGGCAACGTCGTACTCATCCGGCACGCCTTCGGAGTCCTTCGCCCGCGCCACCAATTTACGGAATAACGGCGACGGCGTATCAGTCGAGTCAGCCGTGCCGCCAAACAGCCCTGGTTTGGCCGTTTCCGCGCCCTCGGTGGCGTCGGTTTCATCTTCCGGTACATCCGGGCCAAGTAGCTCCCCGGTCATATCCCCGGCCTTTTCCGCCGCTGCAATGTCCTCGTCGGTAATGTTTGTCCCGAAGCCCGTTACATCGCTGGACTGCTTCAGTTCCTTGAGAGCCTGAGCTTTCGTCAGAATCCCGGCATTGACCAGAGTATTAATGTTATTCGTGGCGATTTGCGACAGGTTCGCTTTTTCTTCATCGTTCAGGACGCGAACGCTTGGGAAGACAAGATCAAGGTCTTTCGGGATTTCCCCGAAGCAACTCATCGCCAGAATCGGATATAGCCGGTCCAACTGCGGGCGAAACTGGTCTTCCTGCTCAACGGCGATCTTTTCCTCATAGACTCGTTCGTCCATGTCGTTCGCCTGACCAAGCCCGCTGATCGTGCGACCGAACAATCGCGATACCGGGATATCCGCCGCCCCTGCAATATCCAACTGGAACTGTTGATAAATCCCGTCCCACCCCGCCGCCTGAACACTAATCTGCTCCAGCCCGCCGCCTTCCGGCAGCATTAGCATGGACTGATTACTCATCAACTGGTTGATGGATTCCATACGGCTCTGGAATGCCACCAGAGCGTTCTGATTCATCCCGGCACCAGATAAAGCCTGAGCAAGATCGTTGAATCGCATCCCGATGATGGAGGCGCGGAACGATAACGAGAGGATATTCCAACTCATGTTGTCCCGCTTTCGGATTTCCTCGAAAGCAGGCTCAAGGCACGAGATACCCCAATACTGCTGTGCCTGATACTCCGGGGCAGGAACCGAGGGACCGTTGAATCTCAGAATCCGACTGGCATGAACCGTAAACCCATTGCCTCCTTCCGGCGTCTGGACCCGATACTTTTCCGGCAAATTAAACAGCAACGGACTTTCGATGTCGTTGCAAATCGACCCCTCGGGATAGATACCGCTCCAGCGATCAAACGGGATCAGCCCTTTATACGCGCCCGGTTCGATGGTTTCATAATCAAGCGGTTCATCCAGCCGATTCTCGTGACCTTTGATGACAATAAGCGCACCAGCACCGCCGAACAGCCGCGCCCATTTCAGCGTGGTCATTAACTGCTGCTTGGTATTGGTCCTGCGAATCGTCCGGTCGATGCTGGTCAGGTCTGACGGGTCAATATCGGAAGTCAGCCGAGGCCAAGCCCGAACCATATCCTGCGCCGGCGTGTCCACGATCCTGCGACTAATCCAATGATTCCGGTACAACGTAATCATCAGCCAGTAGTCATAGGTCCACCGGACCATGTTGTACTGCGTGGCTTCCGTCAGCGACGGCGTACCGAAGCCCATGCGGGCCGCGATGTTCGTGAACGCATCAAAGCCCTGCACCCGATTCGGAGGAGGCTGCAAGCCAAGCCCTACCGCACGCGCATCCTTCGCTTCATACGCACGACCAATACGCGCCCCGAGAGCGCGGTGTTTATTGATCGGTATGGGTGCCGTTGACATTCAGTAGTGGCCTTTTACGTGTTAGGCTGCTTTGCGCTGATAAAGATTTTGGAATGCCGTCCGGTTCATCATCATGATCGAACCATTCCGGTATACTCTGTGCGGCCATGTCACCTCATCAAGCGATACCAGAGGCAGAGGTTCACACCGGCAATTTTTTGATATAATACCTGTAGGTGTTACCCCGTACCACCCGCTATTGGTTTCACATGTATAAACATGACCAGAAAATTCACTAACGAGTTTCTCCACAACGCGCACATAGCTATTCTTAATGGGGAAACTATCTCCGCATTCAGCCGACGCGCTAAATGTTCCAAAGGTCTTCTCGCTGAAGCCTTGAATCAGGCTGGACTCCGACAACCCAAATCGCCCACTGCTGGCGTTCAACATACTATCGAACCCGAAATCTTGCGAACGCTCTATATCGACAATCAATGGAGCGAAAATAGACTTGCCAAGCACTTGGGAGTTACGCGAGACACGGTCAGGAAAAATCTTTTTCTGAATAAAATTGCCCGACGCGATGTATCCGCTGCTAATTACATCAGAATGCAATCTATGTCCCTCGCTGATCGACGTGCTATTGTCTCTAAAGCCAGAGCCGCGCGAGCCAGCAATCTTAAATATGATGCTATTAACTCTCTCCACGACCCCGCAATTGGGATTGGAGAAATCGAAATCGCAAACGCCATGAGAGCGGCCAATTTGCCCGTAGATGTTCAAGTCCCCTGTAACGGATATT
>Ga0316227_1003063_pt1 | contig 13873 bp, 12 predicted proteins | sample TBH18019metaG_FD_206012 | JGI IMG/M metagenome (GOLD analysis project Ga0316227, IMG submission 206012) | Freshwater microbial communities from Trout Bog Lake, Wisconsin, USA - TBH18019 | ecosystem: Environmental > Aquatic > Freshwater > Lake > Hypolimnion/Profundal zone | place: USA: Wisconsin... | reverse complement strand
AGCGCGCGACCTGCCGGGCGTGCGGCCGGTCGGCCACCGCCGGGACGGTGTCGTAGATCTCGAAGAACTCGGCGATCTTCGGCGCCTGCTGGAACAGGCCGTTGACGAAGCCGACCACGTGATCGAGTCGGGCCACGAAGGCGGTGGCGAGGCTCATGAAGGCCACGACCTCGCCCACCGTGGTGGTGCCGGCCTGATAGAGCCAGATGCCGGTGACGAAGATCGCCGTCATGGTGATGGTGGCGGAGGCGCGGGTCGCCACGTTGGCGAGCGCCCACCAGGACAGGACCGGGATCTGCGCGGCGAGCAGGTTGGTGATGATGCCGCGCATCGCCTCCTTTTCGGCCTTGGCGCGGGTGAAGGACTGGATCACCGCGACGTTGCCGAGCGCGTCCGACGCGTGGGCGGCAAGCCCCGAGTTGAACGCCTCGACCTGACCCTGCAGCGTCTCGGTCCGGCGCATCACGAAGGTGGTGAGCGCCGTGAAGGCCAGCACCAGCACCACCAGGATCGAACCGAGCTGCCAGTTGATGAACAGCGTCATCGGCAGGAGCACGCCCAGTGACACCAGGGCGACGAGGTGGTCGCGGAAGAAGCCGAGCCACAGCCACGCCATGCCGTTCGTGCCCTCCAGCATCGCCTTCAGGACGCGGCCGGAATGGTTGGCCGAGTGGAAGGCGAGCGGCAGGTCCAGCACGTGCTCGAAGTAGCTCGCCATCGACGACAGGCGGTTGCGGTGCGCGAGCCGGTCGGCGTGGAGCGCGATGAACACGCCCGCCGCGATGGTGAAGAAGCCGAACGCCACCCAGGCGGCGAGCAGGGGCAGCATGGTGCCCATGGCGTCGCCGCCGCGCTTGAGATGGGTCAGCTGGTCGATGATCCGGCCCATCAGCAGGGGTTCGGCGAAAGCCGCGATCGCCAGGACGACGTTGGTCGCGGCCAAGCCTATGGCCAGCCGCCGCTCCGCCTTCAGGAAACCCAGGACCCGCCCGTACAGACGAACCATCGTACCGCTCCGCCACCCCTGGCCTGGCCCGTGTGACCCGGGTCTCACGCCGTCTCTGAGGAGGCTCGCCGACCGACATCCGCGCCGGATCCGGGTCAAACCCCTCTTGGGAAACGGGTATGCCAGCGCCCGCCTGAACGGGCGATGACAGACCGATACAGGGTCGAAACGGCTGTCTTTACGGTTCGTTCAGCAAGATTTCCTAATTCTGTAGGCTGCCCGGCCCTTTTCGGCCCCGGGTTCCGGTTTTCCTAACGCTTCGGCATCGGGCACCCGCCTCATGGATCTCGCAACCGCACTCGGCCTGCTATCGGGCCTCGGCGTCGTGGTCGGGCTGATCATGCTCGATGGTGGGCATTTCGGCGCCTACGCGTCGGAACACGCGGTGGTGGTGGTCTTCGGCGGCGCAACCGCGGCCACGATGATCCGCTTCCCCTTCTCGGTGATCGTGCACGGCCTGCCCATGGGCCTGCGCTACGCCTTCATGATGCGCTCGGTGAAGCCGCAGGAGCTGATCGAGGAGATCACCAAGATCGCCGACGTGGTGCGCAAGTCCGGCCCGATGGCGCTGGAGAACATGGAGATCTCCGACCCCTTCCTGGCGCAGGGCGCCCGCTACATCGCCGACGGTTACGACCGCGAGTTCATCCGCGACACGATGGAGCGGGACCGCGACAACTTCCTGATGCATCTCGACGAAGGCTCGAAGGTCTACCGGGCCTACGGCGACTGCGCCCCGGCCTGGGGCATGATCGGGACGATCCTCGGCATGGTGGCGATGTTCGCCAACATGTCCGACCCCTCGAAGCTCGGGCCCGCCATGGCGACCGCGCTGCTCGCCACCCTCTACGGCGCCGTGATCGCCAACCTGATCACCCTGCCGCTCGCCGACAAGCTGCACGTCAAGCTCGAGGAGGAGGATGTCTCGCGCTCGCTGATCATCGACGGCATCCTGATGATCCGCGACCAGAAGAGCCCGACCCTCGTGCGCGAGATGCTCGTCGCCTACCTGCCGCACAACCATCGCGAAGCGCTGATGGAGCAGGCCGCGTAACATGGCCAGGAAGAAGCGCGGCGGCGCGCATGGCGGTCACGGCTGGTTCGTCACCTTCGCCGACCTGATGGCGCTGCTGATGAGCTTCTTCGTGATGGTCGCGGCGTATTCCACGCAGGACCAGAAGAAGATGCAGATGGTTGCGGGGTCGATGCGCGACGCCTTCGGCGTCAACAAGGAATCGAAATTCGCCGGCATCATCGAGTCCGAGGGCCTGCCGGCCGCCGACCACGTGAAGTACCTGCGCGACGTCCCGGCCGACCAGGCCACCGACCGCACGACCCCGTCGCGGCTCAACAAGAGCAGCGAGTTCGGCCTGACCGACACCGGCGAGCCGGAGAATTTCGGCCTGGCGGCCGCCTCCCTGCGGCAGGCTCTGCAGAGCCTGCCGGATTTCGCCGAGCTCTCGAAGAACGTCGTGATCGCCCGGACCGAGCAGGGCCTCGACGTGTCGATCGTCGATCAGGACGGGCGCTCGATGTTCCCGGAGGGCTCGACCCGGCCCAACGAGCGCACCCGGAGCCTGCTGGAGAAGCTCGGCCCGGCGCTCCGCCAGATGCCGAACCGCATCGCCGTCACGGGCTACACCGCCACGGACCGGCCCGGCCGGCGTCCCGCCGCGCCGCCCTGGGAATTGTCGGCCGGCCGCGCGGTCAGCGTCCGGGACATCCTGGCCGGCGCCGGCGTTCCGGACGACCGGTTCGCCACCGTCGCCGGCAAGGCCGACACCGAGCCGATGTTCCCCGACGACCCCTACATGCCGGCCAACCGGCGCGTGACGGTGACGCTGCTCAAGGAGGCCCCCCCGGTGCCGAACGTGAAGGGGCTTCCGTAAGCGCGCCGCGGGTGCCGGACGGGTCCCACTGACGGCGTCGCCCGACGGCGCGGATCACCTCCCCCGCGCGATCGTCGGGCGCGGAAGCGCCGCTACTTCGCCGTGAGCAGCGCCCAGTACACCTTGTACTTCGAGCCCGGCGCGAAGGCGGTTGCGATTCCCATCCGGGTCGCCCCGGGCGCCAGCATGGTGGCGTCGTGAGGCGGGCTCTCACGCCAGCCCGAGAAGGCCTCGGCGAGGGTGTGGTAGCCCGCCGAGAGGTTGGCGTTGACGTTCGCGTAGCCCAGCCGCTCGACGGCAGCCTTGACGGTCTGGGCCCGGCTCGGCCGATCGGCGAGCGCCATGGCGGCCGCCTCGGCCTCGGCGAGGCGCTGCAATTCGGGATCGACCGTCAGCGGCGGCGCGCCGCGGTTGCGCCGATAGGACGAGATCATGTCGCGCGCCGCCTCGACGTCGATATGCGCGCTGTTGCTGGCGAGCGGCAGGTAGATGCTCGGCAGCGCCGTGCTGCTCGGCGCCTGGGCGGCGCAGCCGCCGAGCAGCGCCGCCGCCAGCGTGGCCGGGCCGACCATCCGGGTCCTGATCCCCGTCCTGATCCGGCCGAGCCCCCGCCCCGCATGTCGACCGTCCCGATCGCGTCTCGTCACGACTTTCCCATCCCTGCGACGGCCCTGCCGCCCAGGCGGCATATAGGTCCTGCCACGCCGCCATGCATCGGACGATTAGGGCTTCCTCAAATGTCCTCGGTCTAAAACAGCACACCGATGACGACCGAGCGCGCCCTGGCCCTGGTGGATTCGCCCCGCGACCGATCCGTCGGCGGGCTCTCCGACCCGTCGGCTGCGGACGAGGAGGCCTCCGGGGCCGCGGCCGCGTTCGCCCTGCATCAGGCGATCATCCGCCGGCAGGCCGGACTGCTGGTGCAGCAGCAGCGCGCCCTGGCGGCCGCCGGGATGGGCCTGTGGTCCTGCTGCCTGCGCGCCGGTGCCCTCGACTGGTCCGGGAGCGTCCACGACTTGTTCGGCGTCCCCCGGGGCACGACCCTGCACCGGCCCCGGATCCTGGAACTCTACGAGCCTGCCTCGCGGCGCCTGCTGGAGAGGCTTCGGCACCGGGCGATCACCCGGAGCGGCGCCTTCGTGCTCGATGCCGAAGTCCATGCGGGAGGCCGGCCGCGCTGGATCCGGATCCGCGCCTCGGTCGAGACCGCGGACGGGCGCCCCATCCGCCTCTTCGGAACCAAGCAGGACATCACCGAGGAGATCGCCCGGCTGGCCGAGCTGAGCCGGCGTGCCGAGCGCGACCCGCTCACCGGGCTGGCGAACCGCCGCGGCTTCGAGGCCCAGTTCGAGGCCCAGTTCGCGGCCAGGACGGCCGGCTCCGGTCCAGATCCCCTCGGCGCCCTGCTGCTGATCGACCTCGACGGGTTCAAGCCGGTCAACGACGTCCACGGCCACGCGGCCGGCGACCTGTGCCTCCGGCGCTCGGCCGCACGGCTGGCCGCCGTCTGCCGGGACGCGGCACTCGTGGCCCGCATCGGCGGCGACGAATTCGCTGTGCTCCTGCGGGGCCCCGTCGACCCGTTCGCGCTGGTGGAGCGCGGCCGGCGCATCATCGCCGCCTTGAACCGGCCGATCCCGTATCGCGGCCAGGGGCTGCGGATCGGTGCCTCCGTCGGGATCGCCGTGGGGAACCCCACGTGCGGCGGCCGCGCCCGGCTGTTCGGCCGGGCGGACGGAGCGCTCTACGCCGCCAAGGACGCCGGCGGGAACGCCGTCCGGATCGCCCTCGGCGGCCGGTTAGCCACCCGCGCTCCGCAGGCCGCGGTCGCGCTGGAGCCGGGCTGAGTCGCCGCCCTCGGGCACGGAGGCCGGCTGGATGAGGCGGCTGGCGATCTCGCCCATGGCACTCTGCATCGTATCGAGCCCCTGCACGGTGACGATGCTGGAGCCGGGCCCCAGCGGCGGGATGAAGCCCGCCTCCGAGAGAGTCGCGAACACGGAGAAGTTCAGGTCGGTCACCACCTTCTGGCCGAGGCTCACATCCACGATCCCGACGAGCAGCTCGAATTCCAGGAACGGGTCGCCGATCTTCTTGAACACCACCCGGGGCGGCGGCTCCTTCAGGATGTCGGAATGGCTTTGCGCGCAGGCCGTGATGATCTCGGCGGCCCGCACCGGGTCCTGATTGCGCAGGACGCTGACCGTGATGCTGACGCGCCCGGTCCGGTCACCCCGAACCCGGTTCTTGACCACCCCGGAGATCAGGTTCGAGTTCGGCACGATCACGGCCGAGCGGTCGAAGGTCTGGATCTCGGTGGAGCGGACCGAGATCCGCTTCACGATGCCCTCGGAATCGCCGATCACCACCTGGTCGCCGACCCGGATCGGGCGCTCCCACAGGAGGAGCAGGCCGGAGACGAAGTTGTTGACGATCGACTGCAGGCCGAAACCGATACCGACCGACAGGGCGCCGGCCACGATGGTGAGCTTCTCCAGGCTCAGGCCGAGATACGAGAAGGCGAGCGCCAGCGCGATCAGGAAGCCGCAATAGCCCGCCACCGTGGTGATCGAGTTGCGCAGGCCCGCGTCGAGGTCGGTGGCCGGGAGGTAGGTGTTCTCCAGCCAGCGCTGCACTCCGCGGGTGATGAACACGCCGACCACCAAGATGCCGATCCCGAAGGCGATGCTCGAGAGCGAGATCGTGACGTCGCCGACCTTGAAGCCGAAGAAGGCCTGCCGGACCGACGAGACGATGTCGGTGGAATCAAGCCCCCAGGGCGCCAGCACGAGGACCGCGGCCGCCAGGAACAGGACGAGCCGGGTCGCGCCGGTGGTCAGGACCGAGATCTGGTTGAGCGAGCGCTTCCGCAGGCCGGTATTGGCCTGGAGCGTGGTGGCGAGCCGCGTCTCGTCGCTGAGCGCGCGGCCGACGAAGATGTCGACGCTCTGGACCAGCAGGTAGAGCAGCACGAGGACGGCCGCGTCCCAGATCAGCTGGTCGATCAGGAAGGCCGCGAAGGCGACGTAGCCCACCAGCGCACCGAGGCCGATCAGCGCCACCGCGGCCCAGCCGAGCAGCCGCGCCGGCCCGCCGATGCCCGTCGTGGTCTTGGTCGGCACGTAGGGGCCGAAGCAGGCCTCCTCCTCCTGCTCGGTGTCGGCGAACCGGTGGAGGCCGACGGCCAGGATCAGCGCGGTGGCCACGGCGCCGATGCCCCGCGTGGCGATGGAGATCGGCAGGGCCGCCGAAATCCCGGAATTCAGGGCCTCCACGGACTTCACCACGGTGATCACCGTGGCGATGCCGACCGCGAGGCGGGTCAGGCGCGTGGCCGCGGCATCGCTCACCGGGGCGGGCCGCCACGCCGGCTTCTCGGGGCTGAGCAGCCCGTCGCAGAGGGCCTCCACGAAGGCGATGAAGGCGAGGCCCCCGAGGATCGCGGCGGCCACCGGCAGGAGCCGGGACGGCAACAGGTTGGTGGAATCGAGGGCGTAGTAGACGGCGTAGGACCCGGCCACGGCCGGCACCGTGCCGAGCAGGATCACCCGCCAGGCGGCGAGCATCACGGCGCGCCGCGACGGATCGGCCTTGGCGGGGTCCCGGCGGGCGCCCTTGGGGGCGATGTTGCGCCGGCCGAAATACAGCGCGATCGAGATGCCGAAGGCGAGCCCCAGGAACAGCAGGTTGGCGATGTTGCCGTTGCGGGAGAACAGCAGCCCGATATCCGACACGGCGCTCTGCAGGGCGCGCGTATCGCGGGGTACGTCGCCCATCACCTTGGTCCAGAGGCCAGGGCCGACCAGGGGCTGGGAGCGCTGGAGCAGGTCACGGGTGAAGGATTCGCGGCGGCGATTCGAGACCCGGTCGACGATCTGATCGCCCTGCACCACCAGGGCGCGGGCGAGGCGCTGGGTCTCGTCGATGCGGGTGACGGCGGCCTCGCGCTCGCCGCGCTCCGCGGCGACGTCGGCGCTTTCCTGGGTGTCCTTCGGCTTCGGGCCGAGCTGGGCCAGGCGCTCGCGCGCGGCTTCCAGCGGCGCATCGAGCCGCGTGACGAGGGTGCGGATCTCGTCGGTGACCGTGACGGCGCTGTCGCGGATGGCGGTGAGGTCGGCCACCGTCAGGTCCGTGTGCCCGAGCTGCTTCTCGCGGGCATCCAGCTCGGCCTTGGCGGCATCGAGCTTGGCCCGGACCTTCTTGAACTGCTCGGGTACCTCGGCCCTGGCGGCCGGCGGGGTGGCCTTGGCGTCGGAGGGTTTCGTCTCGGACGCCTTCCCGTCCGAGGACTTGGCCTCCGGCACGGGCTTGCTGTCCGCGGGCTTGCCGGCGGGCGCGGGATCCTGGGCGAAGGCCGGCAGGGTCAGGGCCGCCGGGGATCCGAATACCAGCGCGGCGAGCAGGACGAGCACGGGGGACGGGCGCGGGGCGCCCTTCGGCTTCCGGGTCCGCGCTGGGATACGATGCATGAGCAACCTCTCGTCGGGCGCGCGGCGGCCGGCCGGAGTCCGGCATCGGCGAATCGGCGGCGATCGGGGACCGGGCGGGCCTCCTGGCGGCCGGGCGCTCTGGGCGAGCAATAGGGCGAAACCGTGCCCCTGCCCACCCCGGGCCGGATCCGGCGCCTGTCAGCCTGCTGTGGGTGCGTCCTCGGGGCTCAGCCGGAAAAGCTTCACAAGGGTGTCACGCTGGGATTAGATGAACACCTGATGGACAGGGCCTTTTCGTTGCTACGCGAAAGGGCGCGGCCGGTGGCGATACCGGCCCGGCCCGGCCGCGTTCCGGATGCTACCGCATCGACCGGCGCCCCCGCGCGCCGGCCCGCCGCCCTGTTGTTCCCTCCGCCTCTCCCGTCAAGCCGTCGCTCCGCGCGCCGGCTCGTCCTGCATCGGCCCTGGGCCGGCTCGGACGGGCCGGCGGGGCGGCGGCATGGTCCCGCGCGTTATCCGCGCCAGAGCTAGTCCGAAGAGTCGCGCCGATGATGGATCTCCAAACCCTCGTCCTCAACGCGGATTATCGGCCGCTCTCGTATAATCCGCTCTCCCTCTGGTCGTGGAAGGACGCCTTCACGGCCCTGTTCCTCGACCGCGTCACCCTGGTGGCGAGCTACGACGTGGAGGCGCGCTCGCCCTCGCGGTCCCTGCGGGTGCCGAGCGTGGTGGCGCTGAAGAACTACGTGGCGCTGGCCCGCAGCCCGGCCTTCACCCGCTACAACATCTACCTGCGCGACGGTTTCAGCTGCCAGTATTGCGGCCTGCGGCTGCCCTCGGGCGGCCTGACCTTCGACCACGTGGTGCCGCGCTCCCGGGGCGGCCTGTCGAGCTGGGAGAACGTCGTGGCGGCCTGCTCGCCCTGCAACCTGCGCAAGGCCAACCGCACGCCGGACGAGGCGGACATGCCGCTGATGACCGAGCCCCGCCGGCCGACGCGCTACGAGCTGCACCACCGGCAGCCCGAGTTCGACCACCGGCAGTACCACCACACCTGGCTCGACTACCTGTACTGGGACAGCGAGCTGGAGAGCTGAGGACGGAGCGGGGCCCTCACCAGGCAGGCGCGCGGCGGGGCGGCTCGTTGTACATCGGGACGTTGTGGTTGCGCGGCAGGTAGCCCTGCACCAGCACGGGCGGGGGGACGTCCGGCACCGGCCGCACCCGCACGATCCGGCGGGACGGGTGATGAGCCCCGCGGCGCTCCGCGGAGGCCGGCCCGTGGACGAGCACGAGACCGACGAGCAGCGCGGCGCGCGACGCCCGGGGCCACAGTCTCATGGAACGGACAATCATGGTCAGGATCCGGCCGGCGCGGGAGGAAGGATCAGAACTTCACGGCCGCGCCGCCCCGGACGGTGTTCAGCTCGGCCTTGTGACCGTTGAAGTCCTGGAACCGCACGTACTGGTACTCGCCGCGCACCAGGATGTTGGGCGTGATGGCGTATTCCAAGCCGAAGCCGAGGGCGACGCCTCCGATGGTCTTAGTCCGGGCATTTGCCGTCAGCGTCGTCGGCCCGAGCGGGACGGTCTGAGCGCCTTGTCCCGCCGGCGTCGAGTTGTTGAGCGGGAAGTTCGGATTGAAGCTCGCGTAGCCGTGGTGGTAGACGGCCGCGGGCTGCCCGGTGGTCAGGGCCTGGTTCGCCGCGTAGGTGGTGGCGCTGTAGCCGTAATTCTGGACCGCCACGGTGTCGTTGATGGTGACGCGGCCGATCGCGGCACCGGCAGTGACGTACGGGAGCAGGTTGCCGAACGCGTAGCCGGCCCGGCCCCGGATGGTGCCGTAATCCTCGATCCGCGTGTTCGAGGTCCCGGACAGATTCACGTCCTCGGAAACCCCGCCGGAGGTCGTCATGATGCGGCCGATACGGTTGGTCGACCAGCTGTTCTGATCCGTGTGCGTGTAGTCGGCCTCGATACCGAGGACGATGTCGTCGAACTGCACATTGTACCCGGCGAAAGCGCCGAAGCTGGCCCCGTGGGTCCGCGTGCCGGGGAGCGATAGGTATTTCGAGACGCTGAACTCGCTCTCGATGTCGCGGTTGCTGAAGTAATTCGCCAACGTAGACTGCATCGCGTCGCGCTGCGACAGGCCGCCCGACGTGAAGCCGCCGTGGCCGCCCAGATACACGCCGCTCCAGTCGACCACCGAAGCCGGGACCGGGTCGTAATCCGCGCCGCGCAGGTAATCGTAGTCCAGATCGGCGGCGCGCGCGGTGTTCACGCCGCAGAGACCGAGAACCGCCAGCAGCGGGAAGGTGACGGTACGCATCGGGATCGTCCTGGGACCGAAAGAGACGGACGGCGGATCGCGCCTCGACACGGTGATAAGCCGGTAACCTTAATTCTCCGTTGCTCGGCCGTGATGACTGGATCCCGATCCGGGTCTTTCAATCCCGGCGTGTCTTGCGGACTATTGGGCCGGGCAAGAACCGGATCGAGCACCCTGGGCCGCAGAAACGCGAGACGGCGCGGAGAGCCTCCGCGCCGTCATCGTCTGCCGGTGGGATCGCGTTGGAGGTGCGATCAGTACTTGCGCACCAGCGGGCCGGGGATCGGCTCCGGCATCAGCGGCGGCAGCGGGGCCGCCACGAAGCCGCCGAGGTAGTAGCGCAGGCCGATCTTCACGTCGTGCGCCTCGATATCCTTGATCTTGATCGCCTGCAGGCTGCCGGTGCAGCACGGCACGAAGCCCGGTCCCGTCTCGGCCTTGCCGAGGTTCAGGTAGCGGTAGGCCAGTTCGATCTTCAGCGCGTCGGTCACGTTGTAGGCGAGACCGGCGTGGAGCGCCCAGGCGAGGCTGCCGCTCGTCTTGTCCTTGTAGAACTTGCTGCCGCTGTTGGTGTTGTACACCGCGTTGCCGTTCGGGTCGTAGACCGGGGCGTACGGGATGCAGCCGCAGCCGGCATTGGTGTAATCGTACGCGTAGGTCGGGCTGGTGAACTGCTGGTTCGTCGAGTAGCTCGAGACGTGGTTGAACGCGTAGCCGACGCCGCCGCCGATGAACGGCGTGATGCCGTACCACGTGCCGAGGTCGAAATAGGCGTTGGCGAGCACCACCGCCGAGTCGAAGCTTCCGCTCGACTTGTTCACGCCGTACGAGCCGAGCCCGTTATCGAAATCCGGACCCTTGTAGTACTCGCTGCCGCGCAGGCCGGTGGAGTAGCGGTACTCACCGGTGATGTCGCCGCGCAGGAACGGGGTGAACTGGTAGCCGACGCCGACGCCCGCGAAACCGCCGCCGCCGATCGCGTTGCCGAAGGCACGGTTGGACTCGGCGTAGCCGGTATAGTCGTAGGCGTCGCTGTAGCGCGGACGGGTGTAGATGCTCGCGCCCACGTCGCCGCGCAGGTACCAGCCGCCGCCGACCTCGATCGGCGGGGGCGGCGGCGGGGGCGGCGGCGGAAGCAGCAGATCCGCGGCCGCGGCGAGGCAGGGCGTGCCGACGCTCGCCGCGAGCGTCAGGCTGCGCACCAAAGCGTTCAGCTTGGAGCGGGCCATGGAGATTCCTTCACTGGACTCGTGAGCCGGACGCGCGGCGCGCGGTCCCGGGGTACGGAGCGAAGGATGGAAGCAACGTCTTAAATCTGGCTTAACGTTAAATGTTAGCCTTGCGCATCCGTTGCGGACGTATCGAAACGGTTATCCGGGCGGGACTTGCTTGTCTCTGCCGCATCGCGTCACCACGTCGGATGAGTTTATCTGTCGTGGCAGGCGCGCATGTGCGACCCGATCGTCGCCGCCCGGGTGCCCGGGCCTCGCAGGGGCTGACATCCGCATGGGTCCCGAGGACGTGCGCATCCTGGCGCTGATGCTGCCGGAGACGGTGGCGGGCGCCCATAGCGGCAACCCGGATTTCCGGGTCGGCGGCCGGGTTTTCGCGACCCTCTGGATCGAGGAGGCGCGGGTGGTGCTGCGCCTCGCGCCCGAGGATCAGGCCGCCCTGTGCGAGGCGGAGCCGGACCTGTTCACGCCCCTGGACGGCGCCTGGGGGCGGCGGGGCTGGACCAATCTCGACCTCGACCTCTGCGAGGAGGAGATCCTGCGGACGGCGCTGCTGGGGGCTTGGCGGATGACCGCACCCGCTGAGCTGCGCGCCGCCTACACGGACGGATGACCGCTCAGGCGGCCGCGCGGGTGACCGCGTCGACCACCTCATCGACCACGTCATTGACGAGGCCGCGATCGTCACCCTCGGCCATCACGCGGATCACCGGCTCGGTACCGGAGGGGCGGATCACCAGGCGGCCGGCATTGCCGAGCCGCTCGCGGGCATGCTCGATGGCGCTGACCACGCTGTCCTCACGCAGGGGCTCGCCGCTCCGGTAGCGGACATTCTTGAGGATCTGCGGCAGCGGATCGAAGCAGTGGCAGACCTCGCTCACGGGCCGGTTCTGCCGCTGCACCACGCTGAGGAGCTGCAGGGCGGCCACGAGGCCGTCGCCGGTGGTGGTGTAGTCCGACATGATGATGTGCCCGGACTGCTCGCCGCCGAGGTTGTAGCCATGCGTGCGCATGTGCTCGAGGACATAGCGGTCTCCCACTGCCGTGCGGGCGAGCGTGAGGCCGAGGCCGCCGAGATAGCGCTCCAGGCCGAGATTGGACATGATCGTGGCGACCACGCCCGGCTGCGTGAGGCGCTCATCCTCCTGCCAGGAACGCGCCACGACCGCCATGAGCTGGTCGCCGTCGACCACCTGGCCCTTCTCGTCCACGATCAGCACCCGGTCGGCGTCGCCGTCGAGCGCGATGCCGATATCGGCCCGGCGCTCGCGCACCATCTCGATCAGGGCCGCGGGCGCGGTCGAGCCGACATCCCGGTTGATGTTGAACCCGTCCGGCTCGGTGCCGATGGCGATGACCTCGGCGCCGAGTTCCCACAGGGTCTCGGGGGCGACCCGGTAGGCCGCGCCGTTGGCGCAATCGACCACGACCCGCAGGCCGTCCAGGGTCACCTGCCGCGGCAGGGTCCGCTTGGCGAATTCGATGTAGCGGGCATGCACGCTCTCGATGCGCTTGGCCCGGCCGAGATCGTTGGAGCCGGACAGGCGCTTGTGCATGTCGGCATCGATCAACCCCTCGATCTCGTGCTCGATCGCGTCGTTGAGCTTGAATCCGTCCGGTCCGAACAGCTTGATGCCGTTGTCCTCGAACGGGTTGTGCGAGGCCGAGATCATCACGCCCAGATCGGCCCGCATGGACCGGGTCAGCATCGCCACGGCCGGCGTCGGCACCGGTCCGAGCAGCAGCACGTCCATGCCCACCGAGGTGAAGCCGGCCACGAGCGCGGTCTCGATCATGTAGCCGGAGAGGCGGGTGTCCTTGCCGATCACCACCCGGTGGCGGTGCTCGCCGCGCTGGAACACGAGCCCGGCGGCCTGCCCGACCTTGAGGGCGAGTTCGGGCGTGATCACCCCGTTGGCCCGGCCCCGGATGCCGTCGGTTCCGAAATACTTGCGCACCATCACGTCTCCGAAGCCGGGCCGCGGACCCGACACAGCTTAGCAGATTCCAGAGAAGTCCGACTCGAACGCTTCCCTAGGGTGAATCGGTTGCTCCGCGACAAAGGCGTTCGAAATGCGGCGCGGCGCTTACAGAATCCTGGGCAGCGCCGAGACCGTGAGCATGATTCCTGAGAGCGTGAGCAAGCTCAGCACGAGCCTGCGGAACGCCGTCTCGCTCACGCCCACATAAGCCCGGGTCCCGAGGAGCGTGGGGATCAGCATGGCGGGCAGGACCACAGCCAGCATCGGCAGAACCGGCTGCGTGATGAGCCCCGAAGCGAGATAGGTGATCATCGTCACGGTGAGCATCGCGAGGTTGAAGTTCTGGATGATCGTGCGCTGCACGTCGCGCTCGTAGCGGCGCAGGGTGCACCAGAGGGTGGGCAGCACGCCCGTGAAGCCGCCGAGAGCGCCCATCACGCCGCCGGCAAGGCCGACCGCGGCATCGGCGAGCCGGCCACCCACCGTGATCCGCGGCAGATCCTTGGCGCACAGCATCACCGGGCACCAGACCATCAGCAGGAGGCCAAGCAGCGCCTTGAACAGGTCGGCGTCGAGGCGGGGCAGGAGCAGGACGCCGAGGGGGATGCCGGCAAGGCCGCCGAGCACGAAGGGGGCGAGGCGCTCGAGGTCGAAGCCGCGCCGCACCGAGACGGCGGCGACGATCTGACCGGTGAGGCCGCCGGCCACGGAGAGGATGGCGGCGAGCTTCGGATCGATCACCCAGGCCCAGAACGACAGGGCCACGAGCCCGAAAGCGAAGCCCGACAGCCCCTGCACGAAGCCGGCGACGCCGGCGCCGAGGGCGACGACGAGATAGGTCGAGACCGACATCGGGGATTTCGCGGCGCTGCAGGGGAGAGGGTTCTGTGTTTCCGCTTCGCTGATCGACGCGGAGGCCACCGGCCAAGCTGATAGCATCGATGTGCCGATAGGAGATCCGGTTTGTCACCGGAGACGCGACGTGCCCTCCCGCCTCTGCGG
>Ga0316227_1003053_pt1 | contig 13921 bp, 14 predicted proteins | sample TBH18019metaG_FD_206012 | JGI IMG/M metagenome (GOLD analysis project Ga0316227, IMG submission 206012) | Freshwater microbial communities from Trout Bog Lake, Wisconsin, USA - TBH18019 | ecosystem: Environmental > Aquatic > Freshwater > Lake > Hypolimnion/Profundal zone | place: USA: Wisconsin... | reverse complement strand
CCTGATGCGGGGGTCGTCCCGTACGTGACCTCTTTGATGAGGGCTAGATAACCATTCCTCGATGCGTACGCGAGAGCCATTAGTTCTCATTCCCTTCTAAGGAGTCTGCGGGGGGATTTTCGGCATTCTTCGGCGGTGTCGTCACTCCCGCGTTGGACGTGGATGCGCTGATCCAGCGGCCATCGCCTGGGTCCTCTATGTTGTAGTTTTGCCCTGGTACTGGCGAAAGGGTCTCCCCGCCGACGGAAATTGTCGAGTAGACACGTCCAGAATCACCGATATAGGTAACTGTCATATGGCCAAAGTTACTGAAACTCTCGCTACGTGTCGTGTCCGTTAAAGGTAGTTGATTCGAGTGACGCGGACCTCTATGGTAGAAATCACTTGAGTTGCGGACAGTTGACCATCCACCTGGGTTGGAAGGTACCTCGTGACGCGTATGTCGGGTCCACCGTTCTGTCCTCCCATCCCCCACTGAAACACGTTCACGGTTGCACCTGTGCCCGCGGGGGGAGAACCTGCGTTCCTCGATTGGTGGACGGCGGAGATGACGCCCGACACGAACTGTTCGTTGGCCGCGCCCACCACCTGTGAGTCCTCATCGACTGATCTGAATATAAGTCGCATGGTCAGGGAGTATTCGAGCCATCGCTCCGACACGGTAGGACCAGCTGGTCCAATAACCTCGTCAGTCGCTTCCCCGAACCATAGGTAGATGAACCCTCCGAACCCGATACCTGGACTTTGGAAGAAATCCCCCTCCGGCGTCACCTTCTCGGGGTAGAGAAAGACATTTGAAAGGTACGGTATTCCATTGGGATTATTGGCCAGCCCCTGAAGATAGGTCTGTATCTGACCGGCGACGAGGTAGAAGTCGTCCTCTGGCGAGATAGACGAGACCGTCGACGTGAAGGTCACGACCTGCCCCACGTGGCAACGAACTGATCCAGAAGATCGTAGGCCATCGCCTCGTCATCGTCCGTAGCCTCTGCCCTCGAAGATACTGCCTCCGCTGAGCCGTCACTTGAGATCATTAGACCCCCCTGCCCTCGGGATTTGACCATTCCAATTATGAAGTGGATGCACGCCTGTTTCACCGACGCCGGAATAGTCGTGACGTTCACGCCAAGGCCGTGGTTATTGGCGAGGGGGTTGACGAGGGTGATCGTATTCCCCGAGACGGAGAGTACGTAGTCGGTCTCAGTGGAAAAACCGTCCCAGATGGTCACCTGCATGCCGGACATGAACCCTGTTGAGTCGACGACCGTCAGGGTGTCCCCTCCCGCAACTGCCGAGCCAGTCGATGTAAAGGAATTCGGCCAACCCGCCAGATAGGAGTAATTGACGTAGACCTTTTCTCCGCTCGTTCTGCCCTGGAACAGGGCCGACAGATCACCAACGCCCGCGAACTGAACGGTTCCCGCGCCCCCGCCTATCTTCAATCGGATTGTGGTCTCCTCGACCCACATGTGGTAGGCGTCCACAGGTATCTGGCTCCACGCCCCCATCTGGTAGCCCCACTCAACCCCCGTGCAGCCCAGTAGCCGTGGCTCTCCTGGGTTTACGGTCACGCACCCCTCTCGATTGACGAAGGATTGCCCCTGTTTGGTGACTTGAGTCGCGTTGAGCGTCCCCGTTGGCCCACAAGTGTGCGCGTCGATCTTCGACGAGGCACGAAGAATCATTCGGTATATGGCGGAATCCTGCGCCGCCCGGCCACCGTTCTCCACGAGCTGCGAAAGATCGAGGGAGTTGGCGAGGGGGTCGTCTTTGAACTCCTCCACGGACAGGTACGGCTCGGCGAGTCCTACCTGTGTGATGTTGGGAACCGTGACGATTGATCCGAAGGTCATGAACTCAACTCTACCGACCAACCATCGGACATCAGGGCGTCGTACGCCTGCTGAGGAAAGATCGTGTAGATACCAGTCCAGTTGTGAAACCACCCGCCAAAACGCAGTGATTCACATGAAAGACCCGAGCACACCCACGAATTCTTTCTAGATCCCCGAAAGGACGGGAACCAATTCCACGTCACCACATCGACCGCGATGGCGAGAATCGTACCCAGACCGTAGGGGTCTCCGACCTGAGCCTTGGCAAAGCGGACCACGTCGTCGAGCCGGATGTAGGACGGCATCGCCATAGTGACGTACTGACCGCCAGGAGCCACGGAATCAAGACGCGCCGTGCCAGTGACCCCCCGTAGGGTTGCCTGGATTACCAAGGGGTGGCCGTCCGAGTCCACCTCGTCAGAGACGATGAAGCAGTGGTTCCACTCGTCGCGACGGAATCGCAACCATGAGCCTAGCCGTATCAACTTTCCCATGATCCCTCGGGTGCGGGCGAACCCGATGGCTCCTGGTTTCATAACGCCCCGTGGGTGTAGTCCTTCAGCGCGAGTTCTATCAACCGTGTGATCTCTTCCACGGATGCACGCTCCAACGCCAGGTCACCGACTTTGTGAAGAGTCTTGACGAAATGGCTGATGTGCTCGGGCACAGATTCGATCCCGTCCTCTATTCGGTGCCACAGATCGTCGGCGATGGGGGAACCCTGTACCGGAACCTGCGCGAATGGGAGTTTCTCGATCTCGGCTATCGCCGCATCGAAATCGTAACCGGCACGCTCGGCGTCTTCCCTAGTCATGAAGACCCACACATCCTGGATGCAGTCGGAATCCCAATCAACCGTCGCTGGCTGAAGGTCACCCCACGTCACGAACCAGTCCTGGACGTTGGTGAGGTTTGAGAACTCCGTTACCTGCGCCGGTGCGGCACCGTACGCCACAAGTGCGATGTCGTGACCGTCCATTGTGACGGGGTCGGTCGAGGAAACGCTCCACGGAACCTTGTTCTGGAATTGGGCCTGTGCGTCCTGGTTCAGCCTGACCGCGACGAGGCACCCGTGGAAGTCGATCATTGCCTGACGGATGGCGTCGACCCCCTGGCTCTTGTCGACCTCCGCGAACGCCACTACGTCGTCACCTGGGTTTAGTTTGGACTGCTGGTAGAGCCACGTCAGCCACGTGATGTTGCCGACCCCCTGGTCTGGCTTTCGTCCTGGCTCCCCCTGCGCACGTCCGTAGGCGAAATAAAGTGACTCGGTGTACGCCGTGTGCGGCGGGCGGAATCCCTTGGCGTAGACGGGCACGCCGTTCTCTACTGAAATGACCGCCTTGGCCATACGAAGATGTTCGGTGGCAGCGGGTCCGCAGTCACCGTAGGTGTCATTTCCGAGCATCCCCCAGTCGGTGATACCCCCAGAAACATCCGCAGCGGCGGGAAGGACGGTGGTGCGAATACCCTTGCGAAGATTGTGCAACTTCAGGCCGTCGGGTGCGTGCGATTCCTTTACGCCGCCCAGCCGTCCGGCGATTCGATCAGTCATGGTGTCCTTTTCTGTCTAGTGGTGGAAAACGATAAGTCCGAGCAACACCCCTAGCAGAACCCCTCCGGAGAACATGTGCCCGCGCGTCATTTCTTGAAGTCCGGTATGTCGGGGTGATGGGTGATGATGTGGTCTATCAACTCGTGCGCGTGGTCCAACTTGGCGTGCAGCGGTTCGTTCAGCTTTTCGTGGAAACTTCGGTACCTGTCACGAGCCGCCATCCACCCGACGACGCCAGCGACGATGTTGCCAAACCAGTTGTTGAGTTGAACCATCTGAAAGAGCCAATGCCAGAAATGGAAGTACGCGTTATGAATGAGGTTCATCTTCCTCCAACCACGTCCCGTTCTGAATTGCCTGCCGTGCGAGCAGATCGCCTGGGTTATTCGTGTTCTTCCCGTTGGGGAACAGTAGTTTTAGTGTCGCTTTAATCTCGTCCTGGCCTTCTACTAGCGAAATAACCTGGGTCTTGATCTCCCCGATATCTCTCTTCGCTTGCTTCAGGTCTCGTTCTAACATGGCTGTGCGCTCTTTGGCGGGCAGAACTTCAGGGATGAGACCTGGGACACCTTTGACGCCGCTTTCGTACAGACGGTCCATTCTGCGCTCTCTGGCGGCCTTTCTCGCCTTGCGAGTGACTGGGACGCCAATACCAGTGATGAACGCCACGATTCCGGCCAGTAGCGTTCCGTCATCGACGCGCCAATCAGACATCTTCTAGACCTTCGCACGACGAGAGAACCTGAATTTGACCAACCGACGATTTAAGGTAGAGAATCGCAGTAATGTGGGGGTGCCGATACTCTCTAGTACGGAAAGTCGTACCAGTACGGGGTTACCAGGCTCCCCGTGGCTAAAGCAAAGGGGGTCCGGACCCGCTTGCACGATCAAGACGGCGTGGATCGTGGGGTCAAGGCCAAGGATGATAACGTCACCGGCCTTCGCCTGAGATTTGGTGATGTGCCTGCCGCGGGCGTAGAGAGAATCGGTGTTTCCGTAGCCCGAGAAGTTCAGACGGTTAGGGTCTTGTGCGCCAGCCTTCCAGTAGATCCACGTCACCGCCCCTGAACAATCGAAGATGAACGGGGGAAAATTGACCAAATGGAAGGGCCGCGATTCCTGATAGTGCCAGTCGTCATGTAGATTCTGGTCATTGACCGCCCACAACGCCCATTTTACGAGTTGTTTGCGAACGTCAGGTATCAGCACGCTGCAATTCTACGGACGTAGTGGCTCAGTTTCCGTCCCGTAGGGGCTTTAGGCCCGACTTGAGTATCTCAGACGGGTATCCCATCTTCGATATCGTCCTTTTCCACTTCGCCGAGTGATATTGGTCGGGGCAGAGGAGGTGAGCGATCCCATGCGCGAGCGTCGCAGTCATTTCTCCGGTCTGGGTCAATACCTCGTCGGGACGAAGTATGCAAATCCATCCGAACCACTCGTTTCTGCGGTAGTTGTGGGCGTGGCTTCGAGCGCCTTCCCATATAGACCATGAATTGCGCTCGTGGACACAGCCACCAACGAATATACCTCGTATGACGCCATCGGGGTCATCTATCGCCAATTGGTCGCAGTAATACGGACGATCAGGGACTATCTTCACTCGACTTCACCGCACCATTCGCACGGCATCGACATGTCTGGGCGCAGCTCGTGGCAGGTGGGGCAACGGATGGGGTCCGGTTGATCTGACAACATGACCAGTCCGTCGCGGTACTCGGTAATCTCCGTCACCACCCCTCCCTCTTTCGGTTCATCACCGCGATTCCTGTATGAAAACTAGGTCCGTGCTCGGGGGTCGTGGCCCAGAACGCCTGCAAAGGGTCTTGGTAGCCGAAGTTCTGGACGAACGCATACTCGTCGTACCCTTTTAGTGCGCCATTGACGATAAGCCCTGGAAGAGTCAGGTACGAATGAAAGTGACCAAGGATCATGGTGTCGTAGACGAGGTGGTCGCCTATGGAGAGATTCCTCTTGAGTTTCTTGTAGTTTCCCAATGCGAGCGGGGTCATGATGCCGCTGATGCCCGAACCCCCCTTGAACTGATCACCGTGTGTCGCGAGAAATCGGTGACCGTACTGCGCCACTATCCCGTCGTCGGATTCTGGGATGTCAAAGGTAATACGTCCATCACTGGCCAATTCGCGCTGCACGATCCGCATGAACAACCAGTCGAATGACTCGCGGACGCGTCCCTTCGCCGGTACCTTGCGAGACGTTCTAGTGTGGTTTCCTCTTCTGACTGAGACATGAAGTTTTCCATAGCCCTCGACAATCGTTTTTAGGAAGGAGATGACGGGGTCAAGCATGTGATCCACGGTGGCGAGGGTGCTCATTTCATTGGATTTCGCCAATTCCTCGTGTATGTCGCCAGAGAACGCGTCGCCGTTCCACCAGACATGGGCACCGTCATAGGTGAGATACCCGAGGTGATCTAGTCCCAGTTCGCAGAACTTCTCGGCATGCTGTTGCAAACGGAGAGTGGCGATCCGTAGGTTGTAGGCGTTCGATCCCTGCACTTCCTCTGGTCGAACCACTTCGCCAAAATGCTGGTCTGAGCTTATGGTGTTGGCGATTGCGTGAAACTTTCCTTTGATCGGCTTGGCCCGCTTCCACGGATCGGCCGACGACTCCATGGCGTCTATCGCGGTTACGAGGTCGTAGCGTTTGTGCAGTTCGACGAGCCGCTTCTCTAGATTCTCACGCTGTCGCTTCTCCTCGTCACGCTGGCGTCGAAAACCCTCGGCTTTGTCGTGGTTCAAGGCGGCGAACTCCGAAAGGTCTACCTCGGACACGAACATTCCCCAGATCGGTGGCGAGAAACGGAGGTATGTTTGGAATAGATCCCCTTGTCATTGAGCCAACGCACTATGTCAGAGGTCCGAATGTGCGTTGCGTCAAGGGCCGCGTTCAGTTTCTCAAGATCGTCGGGGGAAAGCCCCGCGATGCCTCTGCCGGTTATGCATTTACGCACCGGCTTCGCGCTGATGAACTCGCTGAGGTCTACCATCACATCTCCTTACTTCGTTCGGGAAATTAGGCCACCCAGTGATTCTACGGCTTGACCCGCGCTAATGACGGTTATTCGGGTACAAGATCATGCCCACCGCATTTCCCACACGAGTCCTTGAAGAGACTCACCCGCCCGCGACACGACGGATTCGTACACTTCCATCCTCGCGAACCCCTGAAATTGGCCCCTACTTGGGCGAAGTCACCAGATTTGACCAGCATTCTTCCAGTGGCGTCGTCGAGATGGTAGGTGCCGTCCTTGTGGACACGATGAACCTTGCCGTCGTCATTGATGTTAAGTTCTACGGCTTTCTTGTCAGACGCAAGAACTCTCACGGTTTCCTTTCGTAGGAAAGGGGGTGGGCGCACGGCCCACCCCCTTTCGAACTTGATGCTACTTGATACCGCAGATGAACCCGTTGAGGACCGGAGTCTCGAAGCACGCCGTTCCATAAGTGTACGTTGACGAGTCCCTACTGAATCCAATCTCGGGCCAATTGACGATCATGGTATCAACCGCATTGACGACCTTGAGGGTCGCCGACACGTTGCTGTCAGCCCACGGAACTCGCGTTGAGTGGATGACCGCAACACCTGCGGGCATGTAACGGTGAACCTTGAAGGCCGCAATCGAACCCGTGGCGGGGTTCGCAATGCCGGAGACGGCACCGCCGATCACATTTCCTTCGCCAGTGTTGAACTGTAGACGGTAGTTGTTCACACCACCGTTGCCAGAAACCGCGTTGAACAACTCCGCCGCAATCGAACCCGTGGTAAGGATCATGTCGGGGTCCGCTCCCTGCGTCGCGTACAACTGCTCAAGGGCCGCTTCAAACTCGGTCCCTGGGGCCGTGGTCGAGAGCGCCGCACCGGAGTAGTTGTAGTACCCGCCGCTGGTTGCCGACTCCTGGATCAGACCATTGTAACCAACGATTGTCGAGGACGACGCACCGGAGATGAGCGAGCCACCGAACGAGTACGCGGGGTTGGACCCGTTGTCCGCAGAAGTGGACGGAGCCGTTCCCGTGTAAGTCGTGAAGGTGGCAGGCGATACACCGTTCTGAAGGTACGAGGTGCCAACCGAAACAACGCCCGAAATCGTGACGTAGGTTGAGATGGACACCGTGCCGACAGGAACCCCTCCGGTGATCGTCAAGTCAACGCCGTAGCCCGTCGTCAGGGTCGAAAGGCCAGTGGCCGAAACCCCCTTCGACGAACCCATTCCGGTGTTGAAGACGACGACGACAGAGGTAACCGTGCCACCAGTGATGCCCGAACCGCTCGTGACGGTTGACGACGCCGCGGCAGTGATGGACACGCCCGAAACGCTCAACGAGGTCGAACGAGAAAGAAGGAGAGCCTTCTCCTCACCAAGGAGGTGAGCGTTCAGCAACGCCAGCGCCGACTCAGCTTGTGCGTCTGAGTACCCCTGCGCGGCGTAGATGAGACGCAGGGCGACTTCATCGCTCCAACCCATCTCGACGTACGGCAGGAAGGTGGCGTCACCCGTGTAGGTGATGTTCGGTGGCCGGTTCAGCGTCGTCCCGTTCACCGAAATGGTGTTCGAGGTTGAAATGAAGAACGGGCTCACGTTGGTCGTGGCGCTCGAGTTGGTCACCGACGTGATTCGGCGGAACTCGAAGCCCTGCCCGACGCCCTTTTGGCGAGCCGCTGAGTTGCGCAGCGTCAGATCCTTGGGGTAGACGTGCAGGAGACTGTCCTCCAACGAGTACGGGGTAATCCCCGAGTACTGGATTGGGGTGTTGGAAACGGGGGATGAAACGTCCCATTCCTTCACCGTGTCAGGGGTTGCGCCCTTCGAGATCATGTCGGCCATGATCTCCTGACGAGGGTTGACTACGCCAAGCTTTGGGACAAACTGATATCCCGCGGCCTTCATCTTGTCACCCGTGGTGATGCTGTCCTTGACGGCGGTCTTCAGGGCTTCTGCCTTCGCTACGTCACCGTCAGTAAGGGCTAAAGCCCTTTCGGTCAAACTCATTTCTTTATGCTCCGATCTTGGAAGAGAGGGCGTCCACTTTGGACTGCGCCTCTGTGATGAACGCGTCGTACTTGGCGCGATCCTCAGGGGTTGCTAGTTCAGCCTGGGCCGACTTGTAGAGGTTCAGACGATTCGTAGCCTCCAAAAGCGCGGATGAGACTTCCTGTTGCTCTGCTGAGGCACGAAGGGCATATCCCCTCGGTGCGCTCATTTTCTCCACGGTGTCCAGGCGTGTCACAAGGCTTGCGACCTTCTCCGTGACTTCCTCTGTGGACGTGGCGATGGTGTCGAGGCCAAGGGCCTTTACGAGTTCGGGGGTTACCGCCTTGACGAGTTCCGCTAGTGGAGCGGCCTTCTGCTCGTCGGTGGCGTCATCGGCGCGGGCGGCCTTGATCGTGTCGGGGCTAACGCCCAGCGTGGTCAGGTCCATGTCATCTCCTTGGTCAAACGGTGAAGACGTTTCACCGCCAAATGCTTCGTGTATCCTCCACGACAGAAAGCCGTTCAGCACGCTCATCAGGTCTTGCAGATCCCACCGCTCATCCTCGCCCGATGTCAGCTCTTCGAGTTCCTGTTCTATACAGGTGACGATTCCCGACTGGATTGTGTCGAGGACCGCCGGGTCGTGTACCCACTGCCCCGGCTCGGCGGACTTGTTCATTGTGGAGAGCCCCGCCATGGCGTCGGCCATCTTTGATGTGTTCGACCACTCTTCCGGCAGGAGGTCGGTGTGACCCAGTTCCTTCGCCTTCTTCTTGATCCATGACTTGACGGCGGCCTTGTTCTTGGCTCGTCCGTAGGCTTGAATAGCGTTCTTCAAGTCCGCCACGTTGCGAATGGGGTAGGAGCCGTCGGTCATCGCGTCCCCCTTGTCGGCAAGGTCGGCGCGCTCCTTGTCGGTAAAGGTCTTTTTCCCGTCGTCTGGCTCTGTTGACTTCTGTACGCAGTCGGGGCAGTCGACATGACCCTCTTTGATCTTTCCGGTGCCGTCACAGGTCTTGCAGTCGGGGTCGCCTTTCTTTCCCACCTCACCGTGATTCTCCGGTCCCGATGCCAGCGAGGGGTATACGTCCTTGGCCCCTGCTCCGTCGCCGCCGCACTTGGGGCATTCGGACCAGACGGAATCTACGAGAATCTTGCCGATGCCGCTGCATTCAGTGCAGGGGACGACGTGGTCGACGACCGATTGAAGGTCGAGGGTGTCACCGATCTCGGCGGCCTTGGCAAGGGTGAACTTGGCGTTAGGGTTGGCTGGAACATCAACGATGGACACCTCGATGATCTTTCCCCCGTTGATTATCCCCTGGGGGGCGACCGCGAGGGCTTTGTCGGTCTTGTCCAGTTTTGTTCCCTTGATGCCGATTGAAAAGCCGGTGTAGATGTCGTTTTCTAGTTTGTTGATGGCTACTGGATCCACCACTTTGGCGATGATGTCGAAACCGTCCGAACCATTACCGGAAAGTGATTTGGCTTTCCCGACCGCTACCGGCTGGTGCATCTCTCGAATGTTGCCGTAGTCGCGGAACCAGTCGCCGACGGCCTTTTCAGCCCATTCGGGGTCTACTCGTTGCTGGTCAAGGTCGAGCGTCGAGTCGGTGATCTTCCCCGACACGAGATAGGAGCCGTCCGGCTCCTTCGACTTTCCGGTGAACGCAACAAATTTATAGCCGTCTGTCATGGTCATATCGCCAAAGTTAGACAAAAGCGGAGAATAATTCGCGCCCGTTATGAACCGGGGGCCTCCGGCGCACACTCACAGTTTGGATGAGGTGGCTCGAAGAACTCGCTCATGTCGTGTGGACCTTCCTGGTCCAAGCATTCTTGGCAAGGGTCCCCCCCTTCGCAAGCCCATATCCATTGTGTGTAACCGGCTGATTGCAACTGTTGGCAGAACACCTGCCCGTAGACCCTCGTTGTTTCCGTACGGGCGATCAAATCAGCCTGACCTAATCGCATCGGACCCTCTACTTGGTCTCTTATGGTCTTTGCGATGATAGAAGTTGAGTCCCCGCGTATCAAGCCATCCTTCAGAGCCGTCAATATCCGACTCTGCGCTGTCGCGTCGATACCGGATATGGTGATGTCGGCCTTCGAAAGTAATCCCTCTAAGTCAACTGCGGCGATCTCCTTCCCTGTCTGGGCGGCGAACTGGTCCTGGGCCTCTTTCGCCGCCTTTGAGTAAAGGGAGGTGAGTCGAAGTCGTAGCGCTTTCTGATCTATCCCCACTTGCTTGGAATACAGGGTGGCGATAACAGTTACCGTGTCATCGTCCAGCAGATGTGCGCCCGTGGCGGCGTGTTTGACCGCTGCGGCGACCGCTGCGGTAACGCCGGTGAGTTTCAGAGCACCCGCTATCTGGGCGGAATGCGACTGGGCCAGCGACCTCAGCCGCTCCTCTGCCCTGTGGGGCTTACGATATTTTCCCAGTGGTGCTAATCCAACCTTCAATGACTCAGCCTCTTCCGGGGTGTGACGGCGAAACTCGAACTCGCGGGTCGCCGCTGAGGTCTTGTTGGCGAGGAACGTCTTGTACGCCCTGACCTCGGCCATCTTCGCTACGACAGACGACGCCTCTTCGCCTTCGTGCTGGCCCTCTTCTTGGGGGTTGTTTTCTTGATTGTCCGTTTCTTGACCATTCGCGTTTACTCCTACAGGTTCACCAGGCTTTTTAGTAGCGGCGTTCGTGGATGGTTCCTTGCTGATCTGCGACTCTAGAAGTCCCTTCAGGAACACGGGGCCGGACGCCGTAACGTATGCGAGCTCGTCGGCTTCAGGTTCTGTGCTCAACGCAAGACCTAGTTCACCGCGAACCTCATTGGCGGTCATTCCAGCGCTCGAAAGATAGACCTTGAAAGCGTTCGCCTGCTCCAACCTGTCCTCAGACCCTTCGTCGTCCTTCAATTGAGCGACCACGTTACTGTCGCATCCCAAGTGCTGCCGCGACAAGGAATTGATTATCCCCTCTAATTGACGATTCTGCGGCTTGCTTGACACCGACTCTGCGTTGTCCTGCTCCCCTTCAGATGAGCCTTTTCCGCCGCCGAGACCGGCTCGGGTAACGACGCCGAGTTGTGATGGCTGAAGGTTGAAGAACGACGCGATCTGCTTCAGAATGTGCTCGTCGTAGTCCGCCTTGTACAACTCGTCGACGTTCTTGACCTCGAACGGGTCGGACAACCCTGGTGGCATGATCTTGGTCTGGTATCTGGCGTTCGTCAGTCCTGCGAGACCTTCATTGATAATCCGTTCCGACGTTGCGAGATTCTGCAAGGTGATGCTCTCATCAGTGGCCCGCCAGTAGAGTTTGGCCGATGTCCCGTACTTGTACTCGGCCATGAGCCAATTCAGCCTCTCGGCATAGAGGTTGGCGATGGGTAGGGACTTTTCCACGGGTGACCAGCCATAAGGGGTGTTCGTTCGCGGGTTGAGTATGAAATAACTCAGAACATCGGCACTCGTCACGTCGTACGGTGCGCCTCCGTCTTGGAAGGTCTTGCCCTTTATGTTGCTGCTGACCGCCTCGGTTCGAACGTAGCCCCATAGATTCTGCTGGAATGCAGGGGCTGGCGGCAGGGGTCGGCGACCGTAGTTGTTGAGAAGGATGTTGATTGTCGGGGCGTCGATGATCTCTAGACCGATGCATTTCGCACCAAGGTTGAACGCCGGAGCCACCGCCAGTCCGTCATAGACCAGCAATTGCCACATCATCTCGGAGGCGAACTCTTCCCATGTCCGGTTGTCCTCGGGGAACGGATTCTCCCAGAACTCTTTCATGCGGTCTACCTCAGGCGAGTAGAGTCTTCGGGCGATCTTGCTCGCCTCACTCGCCGAGAGGTTGTCGGCGGCCATGATGTTGGATATTGCGTCCTGCGACACCCCAAAATCCAGATCCATACGAATGACGTTCGCCGTTCGGATACTGATGCACCGCGCGATAACGTCGATGGTCTGGGCAGCGTTTCGCAGCATGGTCCACAGGGCTTGACGCTGATTTATGTTCAGGTTGTGCGAAATGTCATACTGGTAACGCCTAAACGGTGCTCGGGGGTCGCCGGGATCAAGGGCAACAGGGGTGAGTGGGACACCAGGCCCCATCGCCGCGCCAAAGGTCTGTCCGTTTCGCATCAGCGCCTCAGTCATAGCCGGGAACTGCCCGAACGGACCCGTGGGGGTCGTGTTGTTGGGGACGAGGTTACTTTGGACCGTCGCACCGGCGGGCAGGTTGGCGGTCATTGCCGCCTTCACCAATCCGGCTATCTCTTGCGCTTTCTTTTCCTTGCGGTACTCTCGGTAGCCCATCAGCCCGCCATCGGTCGTAGACAGTGTTGGCAGATCACTTGGCCCTTTGGATTGGCCTGTCCGCAAGTCGGGTTAGTGCAAAAGTCCATGAGTTCACTAATGAACCTACTCTTTGTTCCCGTGGGATTCAGTTCCGTCAGAGCGTGGACCAGCGCGTCTACCCTGTCCGGTGACTTGGATTTGGGGTCGTACGGCTCCCAAGTGGTCATCTGACCTTCGAGCTTGTCGAAGTGGGCCATGTGCCAGACCTTGTGCTGCTCGTAAAGGGCTGCAATCGGTTCGGCCCTCAATCGCTTGCCGACCATCGCGTGAACCGGCTTTACCGCAATGTACGGGTCGATGGAATGGATTATCTCAGCCCATGCGTCGCCCCCCTGGTTGTCCTCGTAAACGATTCGGTCCGCTTCGTACTCGTGGTAGGCGTCTATGGCCCGTTGCGCCCATTGGGTCGGCGGGGCTTTGATGGTCAAATCTGCCCGCACCAGGAGTTCACCATCCCGACACCTTGAGGCGACGACGATTCCAGTTTCGTCAGAGTTCTCCGTATTCGATATGGCGGGGTCGATTGCCACGACTGTTCGTATTATCTCAGGGACGTGACGGCGCCAGATCAGGATATCGTCGTAGTTCCACAAAGCCCCCTCGACTTCCTCGATGAGTTCCCCGTACCGCTCCTGCCGTTCGAGCCTGGTCCCTGCGTACTGCTCGGTAATCCCTTCGATGAACGAGGCGGGCAGGTTGTCGGCGTTGTCGTCGAGTGAACCTTTGGTGACCACTACCTTTGGCGAGACAAGCCATTCCTTCAACTGGGAATTGCCCATCTTCGGGGTAGTGGCGACTATCGCCCTCGGGTGGGGGCCGACTCGCAAGGTGAAGTGCAAGCCCTCCTGCCAAATCCGTTTCCCGTTTCGCCACTTGGCGAACTCGTCCATCACCAGGCCGGCGAAGTTGAATCCTCTACCTACGTCGGGATTGTCGGCTCCCAGCAGATGTATTACCTGTCCGGTACCTAGTGTGATCTGCCATAGGGACTTGTTGTAGGTGTAGGGAATCTTCAACCTGTCGAGAATCCCGATGAGTCCAGCCGGTCCTTCGATCAGGATGTTCCGGCAGTCGCTAAACGTCTCGCCGATAATCCCCCATTGGGTCGGGGTCCCCTCCCACTCTGGTAAATCGACCATGAGTAGTAGAAAGTTCTCCAAAGCAGTTCGAGTCTTG
>Ga0316227_1003045_pt1 | contig 13940 bp, 12 predicted proteins | sample TBH18019metaG_FD_206012 | JGI IMG/M metagenome (GOLD analysis project Ga0316227, IMG submission 206012) | Freshwater microbial communities from Trout Bog Lake, Wisconsin, USA - TBH18019 | ecosystem: Environmental > Aquatic > Freshwater > Lake > Hypolimnion/Profundal zone | place: USA: Wisconsin... | reverse complement strand
AGAGTTCCTGCGGTCACGACGCCTTCCTGCTCCCGGATGAATTTGAGATTTATGGGGAAATGACCCGCGGTTTCCTGCTGAATCTGGGAACTGGCGCCAGTCCGCTCAGTGGTGCCCAGGAACACCAACACGGCCCGATCAGCATTTTCCATCAGCACCGCTTGGACTATGATCGGATTGTTGAGTTGGTGCCGGCTGGCGCCCGGGCACTCGATCTCGGCTGCGGCTCGGGCGCCCTTCTCGAACGGCTCAAGGCCGCCGGCGCCCGCCGCGTGGTCGGCGTCGAGCTGGATGAGCGGAACATCGTCACCTGCGTCAACCGCGGCCTGGACGTCATCCAGGCCGATCTGAACAAGGGGCTCAAGGCCTTCGCCGCCGGCGAATTTGACTGCGTGATCCTCTCGCAGACCCTCCAAGCGGTGTCCGACGTCGAGGGACTGGTGACGGAAATGCTGCGCGTGGGGAAGACCGGGATCGTCAGCATCCCCAATTTCGGCTATCACCGGTTGCGCCGGATGCTCGCCAGCGACGGCCGCGCTCCTAAATCCTCGGGCGTCCTGCGCCACGAATGGTACAACACGCCGAACATCCGGTTTTTTACCATCGCCGATTTCGAAGACTTTTGCCGCGAGAAACAGATCCGCGTCCACCGCCGCATCGCCCTGGATACGGAGGCCGGCGTCGAGGTGTTTGACGACCCGAACCTGAACGCGGACCTGGCTATTTTCACCCTCAGCCGGGCCGAGGGAGCTTGAGCCAGGATGGGACCGCCTGCCCAGATCCCAGAGACGCCCCCGCTGGTTTCGGTCATCGTGCTGAACTACAACGGCGCCCGTTGGTTGGAGCGCTGCCTCCGGTCGCTTCAATCCCAAACGGTCTTCTCCCGGATTGAGGTCATCATCGCCGATAATCTCTCTACCGATGGTTCGGATCGGTTGGGCGAGGAACTGGTCAAGGGCTGGTCCAACGCCGTCTTTATCCAGCATGGCCGCAACCTGGGTTACTGCTCCGGAAACAACCTTGCGGCCGCGTCGGCGCGGGGCGAATTCCTCTTCTTTCTCAACAATGATGCCTGGTTGGAGCCCGATTGCCTGGAGCGCTTGGTAACCGAGACCCGGAAGACGGGCGCCAGCGCCTCCTGCCCGTTGATCCTGAACTATGATGACGAGACCTTTCAGTCCCTCGGCGCGTTCGGCTTTGATCTTTTCGGCCTGGCCACCAGCCGGCTGGTCTGCACGGAAACCCGCGAGGTCTTGATGCCCGAAGGTTGCGCCTACCTGGTCCAACGGAGCCTGTTCGAAGAATTGGGTGGCTTTGACCCCGAGTTCTTCATGTACGTGGATGAGTTTGACCTGTCGTGGCGGGTGTGGATCACGGGTCATCGAGCCGTCGCCGTGCCCAGTGCCCGGCTGCATCATCGGGGCGCGGCGCAGGTCAACCCCCAGGGCGGGGGCAAAGTCGTCGAACTGCGGACCAGCGACACGAAGCGGTTTTATGCCAACCGCAACAGCCTGCTGGTGCTCCTCAAGGGGGCGCAACATATCCTGTTGTTGGCGGCGCTGCTGCAAACCGGGATGCTGGCCCTCGAGGCGCTCGCCAGCCTGGTCATCGTGCGACGGTGGGGATTTGTCCGCCGCGCCTACCTCGGGGCACTGGCCGACTGCTGGCGCCTCCGCGGACACATCCTGTCCCAGCGCCGCCGCCTGCGGTCGCTTCGCCGGCGGGGCGACGGGGCCATGCTGCGCTTTTTGAAATGGCGCCTCAACCGGTGGGATGAAATTCAACGCGTGCGCCAGTTCGGCCTCCCCAAGGTCACTAAGAAGTAACAGACCCCGCCGCGGCCTCCTCCTCGGCGGTATCCAGGCTCCCCCGCCAAACACGGCGCCAATCGCGGCGGTTGGTGTTGTCTACTTCAGGAACTCACGGCGAAAGCAACAATCTCGAGCTTTAAATCCTCCCTAACCATGACACGGAAGCACGCGTTTGATTGCCAGAGAATATCCCTTCTCCACCGCCACGACCCGTGATTCCAGGCTCCGGGCGTCTTCGCTCTTTCAACCATGATATGGAAACCGCTCGCTCCGCATCCTGGAGGCCGCCAGCGCTAGACCTCGGTCGATTCAGGCGTCCCACCGTGTTCGGTACGTTTGATCTGCCGCTGCATTTGCCGGGCAATGATCGCGATGGATTCATCCACCTCCTGGATCTTCTTCAGAATCCTGCGCCCCTGCTTGAGGCGTGAGATCCCAAACGCTCCAGCCCGAAGCTCTGAAAGCATAGGTTATGCCAACCAAGATGACATTGCAGCTAATAACGATATCTGCTGTTTAAATAGGTCAAAACCACCATATCATGCTTTCTAAACCTTCTGGTTTACAACTTTCAGAAAACCTGCGATAATTGAGTTCGTGAGCGGCCAGCCCGGGCCGGAGGCGGGGTCGAGCAAACGGGCCAAAAAGGGCAAGCATGAAACATGACTAATGAACCCATCTATGGGTGATCCGGTAGATGAAAAGATCTGACCCCAATGGCTTTACTGCCCCAAGGGGCGGCGGAGAAGTCGGCGCTGGCCTGGTGGTTTTGCGGCGGCAGACGACGGTGACGTTGCGCCGGGTGGGGCAGCGGCTGGACCTGGGCCGCTCTACGCGGGTGGCTCAGGCGGTGAGCCAAGTCGAGCGCCGCCCGTCGCGGTGGGTGGCTCCACTTCGCGACCAATTACAGCGACCCCTCGAACAGGAGGCGCCGTGAACACGGAACAGTGTCATTATTCTAGGACCGACCCCTTCACAACGGCCGTCAGGTAGCCTCTGGCAATTTCCTACAGAAGTGGAGAGCAATGAAACCGTTGTCCGTATTTTTGAGCCTGCTAGCACTTGATCGGGTTTTCTGGGCAAGCCACATACCATGGGTCGTCTTCGGGAGGTTGGAGCTGGTCGGGGGAGTATTTTTCCTTTGTTTGAGCATCGGTTCCGGTCTGGTGTGCTTCAGTGTTTTGAGCGTGGGCTTTGATCGAATCACTAATAATCAGGAACCGCTCTCTACTGGAATCCAGAGGATCCTTATTGCTTTCATAGTGGCGTCTGCCATTGTCTGCGTGGTTCTTCTCCCGTGGCACAGTTGGGCTGCTGCTCTCTGTTGCCTCTGCATCCTGGTCGCAATAGCAGGATGTTTCCTCTTTGGCACTCGAAAGGGTGCAGCTAGATCAAGCCAGCGTCTTACGTCGCCCTTGAGTAGGGGGATTGTTGCGCGGCTCCGGATCATTGCGCTGCTCGTCCTGTTGCCACTCATCTCACTACCTGTTGTTGTGGTGGTCTCGGTTTTTGCATCGCAGATGTATTTCGGCAGCAGGGTGGAGTCAGTATCCATCCCGCCTGAGCAGCTTGCGGACCAGGGCGCCCGGTATTTCTGGAGCGGTGAACCCTTCAAGAAGTTGCCATTCAAGGTGGCGCTGGTCGAATCAGGCCAGAGCAGAATCTACTTCGAAAAGGGCGCTGGCAGGGCTGATAGGGTTAAGGGAGTGCTGTCCAACCCCCAGGTTGGCAAACCCTCGAGCTGAGAAAGCCATCATGCCATAACCCCGTTTCTTTGTGCACCTTAGTTGTCCAAGAACAAAGCCAATCGGGGGCTGCTGGACGAGACTCACAGAAGGCCCAGGGGTCGCATTTTGACGTTTGGATAAATTGCCAAAACGACCATGAAGCACCCTAGGCCTCCGAGTGCCAATCGAAAAGCAGGCTTGTCGTGCTCCCAGCAAAATCGCAGAATAGGCATAGTCAAAGGGCGTGGTGTCTTGACTGCTAGTTCGACCAGTCCTTGCTATTGCAGTTGAGGGTCTCAGCAGCCCCGCAGTCCGGACAGCGGAGCTGCTTAAGCGAAAAAGGTGTTCGGTCAGTTCTTTGACCCCGCGCACGAAACGGAGAATCGAATTTGCCATCATCCCGACTTGCATGAACCCAGGCCGCAGGGCGAGCCTTTTGTGACGGCGTTGCCAGCGGCGTGACTCGGTTGAATGGGGATCGAGCGAAGGCGGAGGCGGCGCTTGACGGCGCGGCGCCACCTCAGCCGCGCTTCCGTTGTAATGGATCGGAACCGTACGATGTCAGTACGGCACAAAAACGGCGCTTTCTACGACGGCACTACGGCCCGTAACAGTTACGCCAAAACAACCACTCGTCGGATTCGAACCGACGAAGGGTGTTCGCGGTGCGAGGAGAGGGAACGACAAAACTACCGAACGCGGGAAACGCGTTATCTATCGTTGAACTAGGGGGTACATAGTTCGTATGTAGGGGCTCCCGCCCTCCACGACCTCCCTTTTTCGGCTTAACCGCCGCACCACTACCTCCCCCAACGTGTCGTCGGCTACCGCCCGACATAATTCTCTTTCCTCCTCGGCTTTCGGGCATGTAGTCCCCCTAACCGGTGTCCTTTAGCCAAAGAGAATTATGTCGGCCGGTAAAGGACATTGTCCTTTACCTCCGACACGTTGGGGGACTGATTTTGGATGAGGCGCTAACGCACCGACCACTGCTTCTGCTATCGCGACCGGTTCACGCGGAGGCGTGGAGATGACGACGGATGTTACGACGGGTTTACGACCAGCACTATTTTTCGGTCAAGACACTACGATTTCGACTTCCGCGGACCGACCGCGCCGTGAATACGGCGTTTACGACCACAGCCGCGCCGATTGGCGCATCCGCCCCGACCCCTCGTGGTATCATGCCCCTGCGCCTGAAGCACGTGTGGAACGAATTTTCCACCACGGCTGATTCCGGATTTCACAACCAGTCGCCATTACCTCGCCGGCTTGTCCCAAACGCATTTGCTGGCGTTTGCCTGCAAGGACGCTTGCAGCCGGGCCAGGAACGACGGTCTACCACCAGCCAGACCGAGTTTCGGGCAGGAGTGGCGACTGGTTTTGGAACCATGAATCACGACGCATTCATCACCATTGGGGAAAGACATGGGTGGGGAGATCCACTGGTTTTTGGCATTTCCCAGGTTGACCAGCGCCAGCATATTTACGTGATCGGAAAGACCGGCTCCGGCAAGGCGACGCTCTTGCGGAACATGATCATCCAGCATATCGCCCTGGGGCATGGCGTGGGCCTCATCGATCCCCACGGCGACCTGGCCGAGGAACTTCTCGACCACGTTCCTCCCTCCCGGGCCGACCACCTCTGCTACTTCAATCCGGGCGACCTTGAATTCCCCATCGGCCTCAACCTGATTGCGAACGTGGCTCCAGACGACCGCCACCTGGTGGCATCCGGAATCGTTGGCGCCTTCAAGGGGATCTGGCGGGATTCGTGGGGTCCACGACTGGAGTATATCCTCTACAACGCGGTCGCTGCCCTGCTCGATTGTGAAAACAGCACCCTTTCCGCATCGGCCATGCCGACGCGGAGATCATGGAAAAGGAGTTCGGCAAGGCGTTCCCGGCGAGCACGCTCGCCGACCTCGACCGCTATGAGGCCGTAGTCAAGCTCCTGGAGGGCGGGACGAACATGGAACCGTTCCGGGCCAGGATGCTGCCACCAATCGAGAACCGGGTTGGTCGGAGGAAGAAGCTGATCGCCCGATCACGGGAGCGATTTGCCACTTCCCGTGCCGTGGTTGAAGACAAGCTGGAGCGGTGGATGGCGGCCGCGAGCAACCCGAGACTCCCCAAGACGCGCCCAACCCCCAAGCGGGGCCGGATGTCCGGCGCACGTTCGATGCCTGCAAGCTCCGGTATGAAACCGACACCCTCTGGGTGGATGCTTTCGCTTCGCGTCCCGTCATCGTCTGGGATGGTCCTTTCAATGAACCCAACGATCACGATCTCTTCCCCGGAGTTTACGCCTCGACCAGCAAACGGATCCGGATCCAGGAGACCCAGGTCTACTTCCTCGCGCGGAATACGGGCCTGGAGTCGCGCCACTTTTATTCTACGGCATCATGGACCTCTTCTCCTGGCAGGGAGTGGAATTCCTTCGCGGCTTGCGCGTGAGTTCTTTCAACGCCAATAAAGATAAAGAAATCTCCCCGTAAAGCCCCATGACAAAGGCGTCGCCAACCGCCGGAACAATTTTTCCCGGTTTACTTGGGACGCGTTCCGGGTTAGACTGGCTTCGATGTATCGCATGGATGGCAAAGACAGCAGCGCGCGACGGGGTCAATCCCGGCGGGGAGTGGCCTGTGCTTTGCTCACTCCACCGTAGCGGGCGGGTATGACATTGCCGCCCGGCCGGCTCGACCGCCGGCCGCGCTTCCGTTTACCCAAAGCTCGCGGGGCTTCTCATCCGACTGGATCCAATCAATCACTTTCACCATTTACCAGAGACATCCATGCAGTCCATTAAAGAACAGATTTTGCGCCGGCGGACGTTTGCGATTATTTCGCATCCCGACGCCGGCAAGACGACCCTCACGGAGAAGTTCCTGCTGTACGGCGGGGCCGTGCAGTTGGCGGGGTCGGTGACCGCCCGGAAGAACCAGCGAGCCACAACCTCGGACTGGATGGAACTGGAGCGCCAGCGCGGAATCTCCGTGAGTTCGACCGTGCTCCAGTTCGATTACCGGGGGTATTGTGTCAACCTGCTGGACACGCCGGGCCACAAGGACTTTTCCGAGGACACCTACCGCGTCCTGACCGCGGTGGACGCCGCGGTCATGGTGATCGATGCCGGCAAAGGCATCGAAACCCAGACACGGAAGCTGTTTGAGGTGTGCCGCTTGCGGGGCATTCCGATCTTCACGTTCATGAACAAGATGGACCGGCCGGCGCGGGACCCGATGTTGTTGCTCGACGAGTTGGAACGGGTGTTGGGGATTGCGGCCTGTCCGATCAACTGGCCGCTGGGGGACGGCCCGGACTTTCGCGGGGTGTTTGATCGCCAGGCGAAGCTGGTGCATTTCTTCGACCGCGTGCCCGGCGGCGAATACCGCGCGCCGGTGTCCGTTCATGGCCTCGCCGACCCGATGGTGCGAGACCAAATGACGCCCGCTGCCTATGCCCACACCGTCGAGGAGCTGGCCATGCTGGATGGGGCCGGGGCGGGGTTTGATCATGCCGCCGTGCTGAGCGGCAAACTCACCCCGGTCTTTTTTGGCAGCGCCGTCAATAACTTCGGGGTTCAGCTCTTGCTGGACGCCTTCCTGGAACTGGCGCCGACGCCCCAACCGCGCTCCGTGGAGGGGCGGATTATCTCACCAACCGAGTCGGGTTTTTCGGGTTTTATCTTCAAGATCCAGGCCAACATGGACCCCCGGCATCGGGACCGCCTGGCCTTTGTCCGGGTCTGTTCCGGACGGTTTGAGCGCGACATGACCGTCGCGCACACGCGAACCGGACGGCGAATCCGTTTATCCAGTTCGCATAAGTTGTTCGGCCGCGACCGCGAGACGGTGGACGAGGCGTTTCCCGGTGATGTGGTCGGGTTGGTGGGGCACAGCGATTTCCGGATCGGTGACACCCTGGCCGAAGATGCCTCGCTGGTGTTCCGCGAAATCCCCCGATTTACCCCCGAGTGCTTCGCCTGGCTCCAGAGCCCTTCGACGGCGCAGTTCAAACGCTTCCGCGAGGGCCTCGAACAGTTGCTCCAAGAGGGTGTGGTCCAGGCTTTCTACCTCAAGGACTCCGCCCAGCGGGTGCCGCTCTTGGGCGCCGTTGGCCCCTTGCAGTTCGAGGTGGTTCAATACCGGATGCAAACCGAGTATGGCGCGGAGTCACGCCTCGAAACCGGCCCCTGGAAGGTGTTGCGCTGGGTCGCCCCGGGGGGCACCACACCGGTCGATGCGGCGCTCTTGCCCACCGGAGCCCGGCTGGCCGCGGACGCCGCCGGCCAACCGGTCATCCTCTTCCCCGAGCAGTGGAGTTGTGATTTCTTTGCCGAGCGCAACGCCGGCATCCGACTCTCCCCGCTGCCGTTCGAGGCGGCGCCGGGGGAGGCTTTGGCGGCGAATTCCTAGCCGGGCCCAATAAGGGATAACTCAATTGAGGTATTGTGCAGTGGACGGCGCAAATCCACGGTAGAGGCGAAGGCGGAGTCAAACTCCGGCCTCAATCGCTTGTCAACTATGGTTGTGGATGCCTCGATACCTGGGGCGGTGCCTGCCGCCCATGAACCTGCTATGACCAAAGTGGCTTTGGTGGAAGACAGCGCGCCCATGCGCCGGAATCTGGAGCGCCTGCTGCGCCGGGCTCCGGGCTTGCGTTGCGTTTGCGCCTGTGCGAGCGCCGAGGAAGCCCTCGAACAGATTCCCCGTGCACAGCCAGACGTGGTGCTGATGGATATCAACCTCCCCGGGGCATCGGGTATCGAATGCACCGCTCGCCTGAAACTGCAAATCCCGGCCATGCAGGTGATCATGCTTACCGTTTACGAGGATACGAATAGCATTTTCAGCGCCTTGAAGGCCGGGGCTTGCGGCTACCTTTTGAAGCGCTCGTCCCCGGCGGACATCCTGGAGGCGGTGACGACGGTGTGCAGTGGTGGCGCTCCGATGACGAGCGAGATCGCCCGTAAAATTGTCATGACCTTCCAAGCACCGGTGCCGAGCGTCGCGGATGCCACCTCCCTCTCGGCCCGAGAGGTTGAGATCCTTGAACTGCTGTCCGAGGGAAAGGTGAGCAAGGAAATCGCCGAGGGACTTTCGATCAGTTATCATACGGTGAGAGTTCATCTGAAGCACATCTACGAAAAGCTCCATGTGCGATCGCGCTCGGAAGCGATGGTCAAGTTCATGGCGGAAAAAGGGGCCACTCCTCGCCATGGCTAATCCGCACCCCAACACCCCACTTAAACCCAATTCCGGGACACCCTGGCGGTTTCAGATATGAACCCCTATTGGCTTCCGCTGTTCTTGTTCCTTCTGGCCCAAGTCACTCAGGCAGCGACCCCGACCCCGAAGCCTGAGCGCCTGGCCGTGATCGCCGCTCGCGTCGAGGCGGGCTGCCGCTCCTGCGAGCGCGACCTGGATCGGCCCGACCCGCAGCCATCGGTTCGCCAATTGACCGCCTGCGCACTGGGTTGGCTCGAACTGGGAGAACCGGCCGCACGGGCGGAGAAACTGCTCCGTCACGCCTTCGGTCTCCAGGTCATGGACGCGGCCTCGCCTGGTTACGGCACGGTGCCCTGGCAGGAAGGCCATCCGGAGATCAAAGACCCGAACGCGATCGAGTTTACCATGCAGCCGGTGGGGGTGATTTGGTTGCGGCACGGCGGGAAGCTCTCGGCGGCATTCCAGGAGGAAGCCGGGCCCCATGTTCGGGCCGCGATCGCGGCGATTCACCGGCACAGTGTCCCGGTAAAATACTCGAATATTTACCTGATGAAGCTAGCCAACCTGCTGTTGCTGGGCGAAGCCATTGGGGATGGCGCCGCCGTCGCTGAGGGGAAGGCCAACTTCGAGACCTGGCTGGCGTTCACCCGAGCCAACGGGGTGACCGAATACGACAGCCCGACCTATTCCCCGATTCAGGTCGATTGCCTGGCACTAGCCCATAACCTGATCAGCGACCCGGCGCTGAAGGCCAGGCTGAGGGCAGCTTTGGACTTTTACTGGGCCGACCTGGCGGCGAACTATTTCCCGGGACGTGAAACCATGACCGGGCCGGCCAGCCGGGACTACAACTTTCTGTTCACCGATGTGAACGTCGAGTACGCTTATTACCTGGCTGGGCTGCGGTCGGCGCCACCCCGGGATACCTTCTTGTGCGATTCGGTGCGCGCCTGGACGGCGGCACGGATGGGCGGTTATTGGCCCTCGGGCGAGATCCTCACCCTGGCCGGCGTGCCCGAGCGAGTGGTGCGCTCCCGGTTTGGCCCGGCGGCGGGCCAGGATCGTTATGTGTGGATCACGCCCGATTTTACTCTGGGCAGCGCGAGCGCCTACTACGGCGCGCAAGATAAGCGGATTTGCGCGGAATTCGCCTCGACCAGGAAATTGCCCAACCTCAGTCTCGTCGTGGACGATTACGACTCGCCGTTCGGTTTGGTGCAGTCCAAGGATCGAAGCGGGCACAACAAGCCTCACCATCTGCCGCAACTCATCGCCACGGTGCAGGAAAAGGGATTTCTTCTGGCGCTGATGGACCTGTCTCCTGCCCTCCCAACGGGGGAGTTCACCAACCTGGCCAGCAACCTCGTGGTGCCGGTGAAGACCGAGGAACTGGTGTTGGATGGAAAGGCAGTGGACGGGTCGAAACCGTTCGACCTGGCGGCGGACCCGGGTTCGGTGGTGGGGATGCGCGAGGGCAAGGCCGGGGTGGCGGCCCGGTTCTTTGCCGCCGATGGGTGCGCCGGTGAGGCCCCGGCCTGGAGGTTCGCCTACGACGGCAACCCGGAAGGCGCGGGGCGATTGGTGGCCTACCACTATCGCGGGGCGGCCAGGAAGCTCGTGGAAGCACAGGTCCGGTGTGGCCTCCTGCTGGTGACGAGCCGGTGCGAAACGGAATCGGAGTTTCGCCGGTTCTTGGACCGGGTCGCCCACGTTCGATTGGATGATCGCCTGTCAGACGGGGTTTGGCAGGTAGGAGCGCGGTTGGGGCCTGCCGAGTTGGAGGCCGGCCTCGACTTGGCTCAGAGGCAGATCAGCCTCCGCCGCGTGGACGGTCGGGACTGGCAACCCCAGGTCCTGAGCGTGAACGACCGAGATCTGGCCTCGGAAATGCTCCCCAGCCTGGCCGAACCAAGATAGGCTCGCGGGAGGACCAGGACCCCAACAACGCTGTGATGACTTACCCAATCGCCACCCGGTTGCTGGCTCAACCGCACCCCATCCCGGCGGCGACCCGCACGCTACTCGCGCCGCTGGCGTATCAAATCACCCAGCGGGAATCCCAGGCCAAGGGCGTTCCTTTCAGCGGACCGGGCTGCCGCGAGCATGCCGCCCGCCGGGCGCAAAAAGTCACACCTTGGATCCAGAGCCCACTGAAGTGAGGGCGGTTTCCCATGCAAACACTCCTCCGCACAACCAGCTTCGGCGCCCACCAGTTCTTGTGGAAGAGCCATTGGACCGACGACGACCTCGACCTCCTGGAGCGGGCGCGGGAATTGGGGTTGACAATGTTCGAAGTATCGCTGGGGGATGATGTCCATTTCAACTACGCCCGAGTGCGCGCCCAAGCTACCCGGTTGGGGATCGAGTTGACCGTTGGGCCAGGAAACCAGTGGCCCGCGAGTTGCAACCTTTCCGCTGATGACGCGGAGCACCGCCGATTGGGGCTGGCCTGGCACAAGCAGATGATTGAAAAGGCGGCGGAACTGGGCGCCGCGGCCTATTGCGGCGCCATCTACGGTCACCCCGGCCAGGTGTGCCGTCGGCGGCCTCCGGTTGATGAATGGCCCCGTGCGGCCGAGAACCTGCGCGCGCTAGCAGACTATGCGGGCACCTTCGGGCTGCGGTTGGTGATCGAGCCGATGAGCCGCTTCCGGGTTCACCTCATCAATACCGCGGCCCAAGCCGTGGATCTGATTCGCTTGGCGGGCCACGAGAATCTGGGCATCAATCTCGACACTTACCACATGCTCACGGAAGAGCGGGACTATGGCGCCGCCATCCGCTGCGCCGGACCGCTGCTTTGGAGCCTCCATGCGTGCGAGAATGATCGCGGTATTCCAGGCGGCGGACTGGTGCCCTGGCCGGCGGTGGCTCAGGCGCTGGCCGGCAAGGGCGGCAGTCGGTGGATGCTGGAAACCTATAATACCGCGGGTGACTTCGGCTATGAACGGGGCATCTTTCAAAACGTGTGTCCCAACCCCGAGGAGTTTGTCCGGCGGGGAACGACCTTCTTAAAGGGGCAAATTGCGGCGGCGAGCCAAGCCTAACACGATGAACCACACCCCAGGAGATCGGCGCGAATGAGCGGTTCTCAAGAGACCGGGCAAGGTCGACTGCTGGCGTTTCCCGGCTGGGTTCATGGCTTCGCGTGGATCGGCTTGCTCGGCTTGGGGTTGGGGTTGATGGCCCTGTGCGCGCATTTCCAGGCGCGCGAGGTTTGGCGGGGTTGGACCGAGAGCCGGGAGCTTCGACATCCTGCCTACTCCGAAAAGGTGAACCTCGACGCCGTGTTCCGGACCCAGGCCAATACCTGGTCCAACCTGGCTTATGTCCTGGTGGGCCTTTATGCCGTGGGTTTGGGCTTGAATGACCTCCGCCAAAAGGCTCCAGCCGAGGCCAGCTACCTCCAACGCACGCCGGAGATGACCATCCTCTTTGGAGTGACTTGCAGTTATTTGGGATTCGGGAGCGGGTTTTTTCACGCCTCGCTCACCCGGTGGGGACAGCAACTCGATGTGGCCGCGATGTATTCGCCCGTGCTGGTTCTGATCGCGATCAACCTGGGCCGGTGGATTTCCCGGCTGAGGCCTTCGGCCGGTCGGGGGAGGCTGCCAACCTGGCCCGTCCTGGCCGCGCTGGTGGTGATCACCAGCTTCCTCCTCTACCAATACAAATGGTCCATGCGCTCCGGAGTGGTTCTGCCGAGCCTGATCCTAACGGTAGGCGGCTTCGCGTTGCTGGACCGTTTTCAGACTCGGTATCGCATGGCTTCGGGTTGGTTACTAGGGTCCACGCTGGCCCTGGTGGCCGCCCGGATCTGTTGGCAACTGGATGTGGCGGGAGCGTTCAGCGGGCCGGACACCTGGCTTCAAGGCCATGCGGTGTGGCATTTGCTCACCGGCGTGTCACTCGGCGCCGCCTATCTCTACCAACGTTCCGAAGTCGTGGTGAAGGCAGGGTGACCGAGCCGCGAAACGGTGTGAAGGGGGGGCTTGGCCTTGCCGATGCTAAGACCGGCGCCTGAAATCCTGCGCCTTTGTGATTGACCCCACCCCGCCTTCTATGCGCAGATGTTACCAGCCCCATCGCGGGCTGATAGTCAGATGGCAAGAGCACTCATCAGAACCGGCAATGGTCCGCGGGCGGCTGGGGCGTCGAAATACGACGCCCATAACACCGTGCTTTCAAAGACGTACGGCGCGTTGGCTGATTTACGACGGGAGCTGGCGGATACCAAGGAGGCCCTGGGGGAGCGCGAGGAATTGCTCAGAAATTTCGCCGGTTGCGCCGATTCCCAGCGCGCCTGGCTGCTGCTGGAGGATTACTTCCAGAAGCTCTCGCTGTCGCGCAAAGACTTCCCGGCGACCGATTGGTGGCCTCGTCTGTTAGCCGCGCAAGGCCCGCCCCGACTGGAGGGGGTGGCCTTCCTGTTCCTCCGCGCCAAACGATCCGTGCCGGCGGAGCTAGCGCCGTACGCCGACCGGGCGCGTTTCTTGCAAACCGAGCGGGCGGCGCGCGAAGACCTGATGCTCAAGCACCTGGAGCTGTGGCTCTGTCCGGCCCAACCGGCCCGGCTGGACTCGCCGCGAGCCGGTTTGCGAGTCGAGTGCCGGGCCGAACCGGATATCCAACAACCGGGATGGCATCGGTTGGCCGTCCGTTTTCTGGTCTCCCGCGCACGAACCGGCGAGAAAGTCAAACCCTTGGCGGAGATGCTCGACCTGATGACGCGCGCCGGCCATGAACGCGAGCTGTTCCTCCCTGAGGACTGGGAATTCATCCAATGGCTGGCCGAGACCCATCCTGAGCCAGAGAGTGGCGCGGAGCTAGTACTAACGGAACGCGAGCTGCTGCACTGGCTGGCCCGTTGGGGCGAGGGGCGCCGGCTGGAAGTCGCCGGCCCGCAGGGGGCGAAAGCGATCGAATTCACCGGGCAGGTTGCCGAGTTGACGCCTCACCTGGAGGACGGAAGTGAGGGGCTCGCACTCACCCATCGTTTAGTGATTCCTGGCGGGCGGACTTACCCGGTCGGGGAGGTGCGGTTTTTTGCCCGCTTTCCGCCCCTGGTGCTGGCTGGCTCAGTATTCTACCTGGTCCGCAACGCGCCCTCGCCCGAATTGATCGCCGATTGGGCCGGCGAGCCTTCCGTACCGGTTCGCAAACTCAGCCAT
>Ga0316227_1003044_pt1 | contig 13951 bp, 27 predicted proteins | sample TBH18019metaG_FD_206012 | JGI IMG/M metagenome (GOLD analysis project Ga0316227, IMG submission 206012) | Freshwater microbial communities from Trout Bog Lake, Wisconsin, USA - TBH18019 | ecosystem: Environmental > Aquatic > Freshwater > Lake > Hypolimnion/Profundal zone | place: USA: Wisconsin... | reverse complement strand
CACCTTGGACCGGGCAAGCAGTTCCTGTTGGTACTACCGTAGTTACTGATGCTCCTGTTGGTTCATCTTATCCTGTAGGCGGCAACTTGCATGAGTAAACAACAGTATAACTTATCAACAAAAACAGATTACTTACATCGTAAAATGTTCCTTGACCCTGCGGGTCCTGTGACCATACAGAGATTTGAGGAAATTAAATATCAAAAACTTGGCAAATTTGAACAAGAGCAACGCGGATTTTTTTGGGTGCCAGAAGAAATCTCATTGACTAAAGATGCTAACGACTTTAAAGAAGCCAGTGATACAGTTAAGCATATATTTACAAGTAATCTCTTGAGACAAACCGCCTTAGATAGTTTACAAGGACGAGGTCCCGTTCAAGTGTTTAGTCCAGTATGTTCTATCCCTGAGTTAGAAGCATTAGTAATGGTTTGGTCGTTTATGGAGACAAATATTCACAGTCGCAGTTATAGCCATATCATTCGTAACATTTATAATGTTCCCAAGGATGTGTTCAACACTATCCATGATATTACAGAAATTGCAGGAATGGCATTGAGTGTAGGCAACTATTATGAAGCATTGCACATGGTCAACTGCCGCAAAGAACTAGGTGAGGTGGTTACTGAAAAAGAACATATTAAGGCAATATGGTTGGCCCTACATGCCAGCTATGCATTAGAAGCATTCCGCTTTATGGTATCATTTGCCACAAGTTTGGCCATGGTCGAGAATCGTATCTTTATTGGCAATGGTAATATCATTAGTTTGATCTTACAAGACGAAATCTTGCACAAGGATTGGACCGCCTGGATGATTAACCAAGTAGTCAAAGAAGATCCTAGATTTGCCGCGGCCAAAGCAGAATGCGAAGCAGAAGTTTATCAAATGTACTTAGATGTTATCAACGAAGAAAAACAATGGGCCGATTACCTGTTCAAGTTTGGTCCTGTTATTGGTCTTAACGCCAACATTCTCAAAGACTTTGTTGACTACACAGCCGTTAACGCACTCAAGGAAGTAGGAATCAAATATCAAACTCCTGCTCCTAAAACAACACCAATTCCATGGTTCAATAAACATGTCAATGTTTCTAATAAACAGACAGCATTACAAGAGTCTGAGTCAACTAACTATGTAATTGGAGTAATGAGCGACACGCTTGATTACGAAGAATTACCAACATTATAATAACAAGGAGAAAATTATGAAAGCCATCGTATGGTCAAAAAATGCCTGTCCTTTCTGCCTACAAGCCAAAGCATTACTAGAGTCAAAAGGTATTGATTATGAAGAACGAAATGTTCAAGAAAATTGGACCAAAGAACAACTATTAGAAGCGGTACCTACTGCAAGAACTTTGCCACAGATCTTCTTGGACGATAATTACATTGGCGGGTTTACAGAACTCCGTAAACATTTACAAGGATAATATGCAAGTAGAAAAAGACAAGGTTTACACATTTAAATTAACCAATGCTGACGAAATTGTAGCCAAGGTTGTGTTGGAAACTGATACTGCCTATATTTTGGCACAGCCATTAAGTGCAGTACCTACAGAAAAAGGCATTCAACTGATTTATACAGTGTTTACCGGTAATCCCAAGGAAAATGCAACTATAAATAAAACAGCAATAGCAATGATTTGCCAAACTAGAGAAGAAGTTGGCGATCATTACTTAGAAGCTACAACTGGATTGAAACCAGTTCGTAAGCCATCTATTATAATGGGATAATATGCCAAGCGGAGTACTAAGAGTTGGAGATGCAAATGCCGGAGGAGGTCTTATACAAGCCGGCGATCCAACGGTCTTGGTCGAAGGTCGCCCTATTGCCCTTATTGGCGCTCCGGTTACTCCGCATACACCTTGTGGTGCCTCTGGTCAATACGCACACTGTATAGCTCATACTAGTTTTGCTCCAGGTACTGTATTGGTCAACGGTGTTCCTATTGCTACCTACCCAAGTGTAGACACCTGTGGTCACCCTCGTGTTACTGGCAGTCTTACTGTAGTCATCGGAGGACTTTAAAATGGCAACAGTTACCAGTACCGGTCCTAGTGTTCTGACCCCACTGCAACTGACTGCCGGTGCTAGTCTACTACAAAATCAGGGTCTTGGAGTTAGTACAGCACTGACAACATCATTGACCCTATATCAAAATCAACCGTTGATTCAACCTTTGTTGTATAGTATTACCAATGGTGGTAATCAACTATCAAATACTACACAGGCGCAATTACAGACTATCGGTAGTACTACAGTTCCAGGCCTGGCCGATAGTGTTCCAGCCGCATATTCAGCAAACATTACCTATTCTAAAACTACTCCAGGATTAACAGGCGCAGTCAACACACTGGCTAAACAAATTATGGGCAATGGCGATATCAGCAAGTTCGCACAGATTTTTGCCGCGGCCGAGGCGTATATTACTTCGACTAATTTGTTTGTTAATAGTGCAGTCAACAGTCAAAATTATCTTGGCCCAACATTTACTAACATGGACAATTCAACATCGGGTGGTATTACCGCTGTGAATTTGGCCACTACAGCTTTTAGCGAAGACTTAACCATGCTAGGTAATCTTTGGGATCTCGGCAATTTAGATAATCTTGGTAGTCCGCTGGCATTGACTCAACAACTGTTTAAAATTGCAGGAACTATTCCAGCTCTAACTATTGCATTTGCTAACGCAGGTGTACCTGGAGAAATTATTATCAACATTAATAATCCAAATGTTACTGTATCAGATACAGCACAGGCGCAGATGTACAAGGGCATGACTACTATAACTGGAAACACCTTGGCCCAAATACTAAAATTGTTTGGAGTAACCACACCAAACATTAACACCATGGCTGATTTGCTTAATCCTTACAAGTTATTTCCTAACAGTTTTCAAAGTTTAACAGCACCAACTGCCAATGGACCTAGAGCAATCTATACTGATGCATCCGGGGCAGTGAACACAACACTATTATCGTTGTTACCACCATATGTTATAAGTTCTGTAGTATGAGTCAGATAGCTTACGATGTCTTAAGTCAAATTATTCCTCCAGATCAAGCTCTGGCGAATAAAGCATTGACTGTAAGTCTAAAACAAATTAATAATATCACTAACATGACCTTGCCACAGTTGGCCAAGGCTGCCAATGCAGTAACTACCAACTACGGATTACCTTCGGTAAATTCTGCCAACACTGCTGTTAGTGCCAATGTTGCTAATTATTATACCAGTAATTTAGGCAAAGGATCTGGTACTAATGGAGTTTTATTGGTAACTGACCTAGTAGGTACCGCCAGCGGGTACAATATTACTGGACCAATTACCAATACTGTGGCCATCATCAACACAATCAATGTGGCATATCTAACCAATGTTTATACAACCATGCAAGGAGTTATCAACGGTGAGTTCAGTGCCAATGGTAATATTACTATTCCGCCTGGTTATCCTGCCGCTGGAGATTACAGCAGTGTCGATGATGCGTTTTCAACTGGTTTAATTCCGGCTGCCAATGTTGAGATTGGAAATTTAACAGTTGCTTATCCTAGTCAAACCGCTAACATTAACACAAATTTCAATGCGGCCGCTAATCAATTAGTCTATGGACAGACACTGTTAAACAAGGCAGGGATTCAGTTTGCTAATCTTCAGGCCAACAGTCAACAGGCAACTTATGGATTGATCTTTAATTTGCCAACTTATGGCGCTGATACTGCACAAGGTGGAGCCGCACAGTTTTTACAATCAGTAGCACAAATAGCTACGCCGGGCGGCCAAGCTGTCGTTGGTGCTATGCGTGAAGGACAAAACCAACCAGCATTGAGTGATGTAGGTATTAGAACTAATACCACAGTTCCTGCACTACAAAATCCACCGCCTCCTGAAGCTAATTTATTACCATCAACTTATACAGCGCAACAAGCGGCCGCAAAAGTAATAATTTAACGGTGATTTTACGGTATAAGTAACTCTAGCACCCATGCAAGTACGCCGTTGTATAAAAACAACACCAAAAAGCCCTATTTTTTAGGGCTTTTTCTTTGGTTGACCAAAAATAACCGATTTGCTATAATATTACATATAGTTAGAAATTAGGAGCGATTATGTTTGAAACCCTAGTAGATCAGTTAGTAAAAGTAGAACTTACCAATGAGCCAGTTAAAACTGAGTTCTACAACGGTACACTATTTGTTCGTACCATTTCTGAATCGCAAGCTCGTACAGTATTCCATAGACTGTCCAAACAGTTTGGCCTAGGCAGTGTTATTGTCAGCCCAATTGGTGACACCGGTGAATATGCCTTTGACTTTGTAGCTAATCAAGCTACCGAAGAGCTCAGTCCATTTGCAACGGTGAACTCATAATGGTTAATTGGGTATTGGTATTTGCTCTAGCTGGTAATCCTGGCGATTATAAGATCCACACCGGTTACAATAAGCAAGAAAACTGTCAACGAGCCGAAGCTCGCTACCAACAGATTTTTAAAGAAACCGGGTCGAAACTACAGGCAGACTGTAGGCCCAGGGCAGAAATCCAGCTAAATCGCCCCACTAATGTGGTATATTACAAGCGAACTATAGATAATTAAAACGGTTGACCAAAAATAGCCAATTTGCTATAATAGTTGTATAGTTAATAAAAAGGAGCCCAAAAATGATGTTTGTTATCCGCACACAATTTATGGAAAACTACGGTGCCCACGATTGGGACGGTAAAGGCGAGTGCCCTCAATACTGGAAATTCAAAGGTGGTTCTGAATACAAAATCACTGGTGTTGACCCTACTGCTGACCCAGAAGATTTCATCAGTATTGCTGGCGTTGAGTTTGACGACATCGGTGCTCGCGAGTATATCATCAGCTACAGTTTTGAAGAAGATGACTACTTGTCTGACTTTGAGAAGTCACAGTTAGAGTATGATGGCGAGATTTATTTCTGTGAGCCATACTTGAGCTGGGCAGAGATGGAAGATCAAGTTCTTAACTCTAAGAGCACTGAAATTGTGTTTAACCGTAAATTGAAAGAGGTGGCATAATGGGCGCATTTAAAACTATACACACCGATATCTTAGAATATAAAGCAAGTGGTCGCACAATCGAAGAAACTTATATATACTTTAAGGACTATATTGAGTTTGAAGACCTTATCGACATTTGGGAGCAAAAATAATGAGCAAAAGAGAACACATTGATTGGGAGAAGTTATTGCGTGAACAAGTAGAAGGCGCACCCAAGATTGTCTGGAACGACAGTAAATCTAGAACTTATAACATTAGATACAAAATGAAACCTGAACATGTTATGACCTTTGTTAGTGGCTTACACGATGTACAACTGGACATGATTGAAACGGTGGTCATCGCCAAAGAAAAGCAAGGCTTTCCTGAAGCTACAGCAGTCATCGAACATATTCGTAACTTGCCAAATCCGGTAGATGGCTCTAAATTAGGGCCAAGAGAATGAAGCAAGGTCCATTCCGTATGTGGTTAACTCGAATTTGGATGGACAATAAAGACGAGCACAGCGAGCATGGTGAGCTTGCCATGCCCTTAGAAGAATACTTTCGTAGATATAAGTGGTGGTTAAAGCGAGAGTATAAATTCCAACAAAAGCTGAGTAAATAATATGACGATAGATTACACATCGGATCAATTCAACGAGATCAAAGTGGCCGCAGACTGGATAAGAGACTTAGAAAGTAGCGACAGCCGTTTACACAAGGAAGCAGTTATTGAAAAAGCATTGATGGCAGCCAAGTTGGGCTCCGCTAATGCTCAATGTTTCTTGTTCAACTGCTATCAAGCCTACAACCCCTACTATGTATTTGGCATTAAGAAAGTACCCGAGACTGAAGGTTTAGAAGGCAAGTCCAATCCGTGGCCTAAGTTCTGGGCCATGTTGGAAGGTCTCCGCACTCGTTCACTTACTGGCCATAATGCCAAGACAGTTATCGAGTTTATGTCAGAACAGTTCGACTCAGTAGAATGGAATAATCTTGCCCGTCGTGTTATTATCAAAGACCTACGCTGTGGTATCAGCGAAAAAACCTTGAACAAGGTCTTAGGTAATACTGAATGGAAGATTCCTGTGTTTACTTGCCAACTGGCCACAGATTCAGAAAAGCATACAGCCAAGATGACAGGTCGTAAACGAATTGAACAAAAACTAGATGGTGTTCGTGTATTGGCAGTAGTCAGTCAAGCAGGTGTAAACCTATACAGTCGCAATGGCAAACCTTTTGAAAACTTTCCACAGATAGCAGATGCTATTAATTCTATAGCTAAAAAGTTAAGCATACAGATGCCGTTTGTACTAGACGGTGAAATTATTGGTGAATCTTTCCAAGCCTTGATGAAGCAAGCACAACGCAAGAGTGACGCTCGCACAGAAGGCATGGTTTATTCAGTATTTGATGTTATTCCACTGGTGGACTTTGAGCGTGGCTATTGGAATGCCCAACAATTAAAGAGATTAAACTTGCTAGAGGACAATCGTGGTCGATTTGAAGCGACAGATTGTGTTAGAATCATGGACGGTATTACTGTAGACTTAGACACAGCCGAAGGTCATGACATCATGCGCCGCTATGCTACAGATGCTGTCGACGCAGGATTTGAGGGCATTATGATCAAGGACATGGATGCGCCATATGAATGCCGCCGCAGTACATTCTGGATGAAGTGGAAGCCTACTATAACTGTAGACTTAAATATTGTCGGGTTTGAAGAAGGCACAGGTCGTAATGAAGGACGCTTAGGTGCTATAATATGTGAAGGAGTTGACAATGATCGTGCTATTCGTGTTAATGTGGGCAGTGGCCTTTCCGATGCTAATCGTGATGAATATTGGAGTGCCAGAGATCAATTACTTGGCAATGTTATTGAGGTTGAAGCAGACGCAGTAACACAGAACCAAGACGGTACTTACAGTTTGAGGTTCCCAAGATTCGTACGCTTCCGTGGCTTCGAAGCAGGTGAGAAACTATGAGAGATGATGTAATCACAGCACCTGGCGGCCCTTACACTATCCACACGGATCCACAACCAAATACCATTACACTTCATTCTGGCGCCGAAGAAATGATCAAGGTCGGTCCGGACGGATTTTGGGTCCGCGGTGTTAAGGTAGCCCAGGATGACAAAGAAGCAGAAGTAGTGTATAATGCTTTCAAGCACTGGCTTACCTGGGCTCAATTAAACAAGGATTACCGATGAAAGTTATACGCAGAAAGTTCAACATCTTTGAACAGATGGAATTGGCAGTGCAGGATTCAAATGCTTCAGGACCAGTTGAAGAATTTGTATTAACTCCTGCAGAGTTTCAAGAGTTTATATTGGATGCAAAGAATCGCCCCGGCACTAGCTTTCGAAAAATAGTAGGTCGGCCCGGAGACACCATCGGCGGCGATTGGTCGTACAAAGGCGCATTAGTTAAGGTAAATGGTAAACTTAAAGATTGATTAGTAGCGCAGGATATTGTATAATATACAAATACCAGGAGATACAATGGACTTGATCACTATTGAAAAATGGCTTGTAGAAGGACTGCTAATCATGTTGATGGCCCTACTTGCCATGTTTTTATTTTGTAAAGGCAAAGACTGTTGTGATAAGTTTGACAAATAAGGATATAAAATGGCAAAAAAACAAATTAACAAAATTGGTGACAAGCTAGTTCGTGTAAACGATAATTTTAGTATTACCATGTATGACAATGGTTTTTTGATTGAAGTCAGTGGGCGTGATGCTGACGATGAATATCGTACTGCTAAAATTATGGTACCTACTGCTGAACAACTTATGGAGTTGATCAAAGAAGCAGTATCTATGGATAGAGATGACTAATGCAACCAAAACCAGGAACAATAGGCGGATGCGGATGCGGTCGTAGTCCAACAGGAAAATGCTGTGGCTGGCATGCCCTTACAGAAGATCAGTACCAGGCCAAAAAAGCCGAATATGATCTAGCCGAATATCAACGACAAGCCGCGGACATTTGGTTTAAAGATGGTTCATGTACTGGCGGCAAGGGCGAGGCAGTATGAGCGATATCCTTTGGTTCGTGTTAGGCGGCCTTATCGGTTATGCCATCTCATGGGTCAATCGCAGAGAAACAACAGAGGATAGTCACCATGCAGATACAATCAAAAAGCACGAAGAAGATATTGCTTACTACAAGAAATTAACCAAAACTCTAGTTGAAGAAAACAAAGAACTAAGAAAGAAACTCAATGACGCCAGTTAACTTCCTGCTTGATACCGTAGACACATTGTGGTATTGGACTTATGGTATCATAGTAGGTTGGGGCACCAGCTTTACTATTGTGGTAGCAATTTTAATTGCGGTGATGATTAAACTAGCTAGACTTAGTCAACGCATTAATCAACTGGAAACACGCCTTATACACGCCGAGCGAGATTACAATCTCTCGATCAATGCATCAAAATCTAAATAAATACTGATCTATGTTGTTCGGATACTTAACCCTTGCAACAGCCCTGATAATTTCGTTATCGGCCGCTGTTTATTCTATACTAGGCTTGACGGCAATCTTTGCCGCGGCCTTTTGGCCCATTGTTATTATGGGTGGTTCATTAGAAGTTGGTAAAATTGTTACCACACTATGGCTACACAAGTACTGGAACAAGGCCGAATTACAGTATAAAGTCTATCTGTGTAGTGCAGTAGCAGTTCTTATGTTCCTTACCAGTATGGGTGTGTTTGGATTCTTAAGTAAAGCCCACTCGGATCAAGCCTTGGTATCAGGAGATGTTACCAGTAAGTTAGAAATTTATGATGAAAAGATCAAAACAGCCAAAGAAAACATCGAAAGTGACCGTAAGCAACTTAAACAGATGGATGAGGCAGTGGATCAAGTTATGTCACGATCCTCGGACGAAAAAGGCGCAGATAAGTCCAATGCTATCCGTAAGAGTCAACAACGAGATCGTGCTAATCTTGCCAAGGATATTGAAGCCAACCAGAAGCTTATTAGTCAACTTAATGACCAGGCCGCACCGATTCGTGCCGAAGTACGCAAAGTTGAAGCCGATGTTGGTCCTATAAAATATATTGCCGCTTTAATTTATGGCGACAATCCTGATGCCAACCTGTTAGAACATGCTGTTCGCTGGGTAATCATTCTTATTGTTGCAGTATTTGATCCGTTGGCACTTACATTGTTGTTGGCCGCAACCAAGACCTTTGAATGGGAACACGACATTAACTTGTTTAACTTGAATAAAAAACGAGAAGAGGAAGAAGAGTCTACTTTTACAGCCAGTGCAGATGATCTCGAACCAGTCGTACCAGACCCTGTTGAATTGCCCAGTGAAGAACTAGTAGAAGAAACGGAAGACAGCGTCGGCGATGAACCAGTAATTGAGGATCGTAATACTCACATTCCAGTAGAGGATTATTATCGTGCAATGGAAAATCAAGACTATTACACCGATCCCTACATTGACGATTCGTGGCCTAAACATACACTAGCATCAACAGTAACAGAAGAACCTGAAGAGGAAGAACTAGTTGATCCTTACGGTGATACTACTCCCAAGTTTAAATTAATGACAATTGACACTACCGATCGTCATCAAATTCGCGAAATGGATCGTGTAGCCAAAGAAGTTTGGCTTGCTGAAAATCCTGGTGCATCGGTAGAAGAGTATACTGATCAATTAAGTCGTGGACATATTATGCAGTTGCCATGGGAAACTAACGAATTCCGTGAGCGAGTAATGGCTGGAACTAAATTACAAGCAGATAATCAAATTGAAGGTACTCCGGGTGAAGTTAAAGGTTTTGGAACGCAGTTTCCGCCATTAGCTAAAAAAGGTGACATGTATTTGCGTGTTGACCAACTGCCTAGCGTACTATATAAGTTCAACGGTGTCAACTGGATTGAGGTTGATAAAACTATGAGTGATGCTTATGCTCATAACCGTGCTTACATTGATCACTTGATTGCTAAAATTAGTTCTGGAGAATATGATCCTGACTTGTTAAGTGATAGTGAAAGAGAACAAATAGAAATTAGATTAAAAGAACTACCACCTACACCATGACAGAATTAACACTAGACCATTGCTCTTTTTGCGACAAGCACAAAGACCAAGTTGTTAAACTAATTGTAGGCCAAAATGTTGCAATCTGCAACGAATGTGTAGATCTATGTCACAGTCTATTAAACAACACTGGTCGTCAAAAGAAAAAATCCAAGGATGTTGTAATTCCGGATCCCAAGGATGTACGGGAATATCTCGATCAATATGTTGTAGGGCAAGACCAAGCCAAGATTGTGTTAAGTGTTGCCATTGCTAATCACTACAAGCGTATCAATCATCCTTCACAGAAAGATGAAATAGCCAAAGCAAATATTTTGATGATTGGACCAACAGGCACAGGCAAAACAATCATGGCCAAAACTGTGGCCATGTATCTTGATGTACCTTTTGTCATAGCCGATGCAACCACACTCACTGAAGCTGGTTATGTTGGTGATGATGTTGACACTTTGATCAGCAGATTATATCAGGCCGCTGACTGCGATGTTGAACGCACACAGAGGGGTATTATATTCTTAGATGAAGTAGATAAGATCAGTCGTAAAAGCGAAAGCAGTACTGTGACCAAAGATGTATCAGGCGAAGGAGTACAACAAGCTCTACTTAAATTGGTAGAAGGTACTCGAGTCAAAATTCCACAACCGGGTGGAAGAAAAAACTCTGCCGATGGTATTGAAATAGACACTACCAATATATTGTTTATTGCAGGCGGTGCATTTGTCGGATTAGAAAACATTATCAAAAATCGTGTACAAGGAACTGCTATTGGTTTTGGAGCATCTATAACTAGCGATAACAGTGCGGCAGTTACGGATGTTGAACCTGATGATCTAGTTAGATACGGAATGATTCCTGAATTTGTTGGTCGTTTTAGCAGTATAGTAAGTCTTAATAACTTGACCAAAGATCAACTGATTAACATTTTAACCAAAATTAAACACAATTTTGTCGAACAATATAAATGGTTGTTTGCACAAGATGGCGTAGAACTAGAATTTCAAGCAGATAGCTTGGATCTAATAGCTGAACGCACACTTAGAACAAAAACCGGAGCTCGTGGACTACACACCGAGCTAGAACGCATACTGTTACCTCATATGTATGATTTACCCAGGTATAAAAAGAACTCAATACTGCGTGTTGCAATCAATAAAGAGCAGGTAAATACTCCTATGACGCTTTTACAAGAAAACGAATGAAACAGTACGGAAAAATAGTTCAAGTCAGGGACGGCAATGTAGAAAAAGCCCTACGCAAATTCAAGAAAAAAGTCCAGGATTCTGGCCTACTTGATGATTTACGAGCCCGTGAAACTTATGAAAAACCCACTACTGTTCGTAAACGCAAAAAAGGAGCCGCTCGAGCTCGTTGGCGTAAACAACTGCGTGATCAGCAGTTACCTAAAAAACTTTACTAAGTGTGTACATTGAGTTTGGCCCAGTTGGTTACGCAGGCGTAATAAGAATCAAAGCGGCTATTGAAGAATGGGCCACACGCTATCAAGTACGCTACACACAAAAAACCTACAAAAATACTCACAGACTAGGTTTTAATGATGAATCAAACTTTGCATTATTCAGTCTAACCTGGAATCCTGATTTATCCAAAGAACCTTGGCTACGCTACAGACTAGTCAATTACGGTAACTCTAGTTATTGACATCTAGTGAATAATCTGTTATAAATAATATTACGAATGCCGAAGTTTGGGTTCGTATAAAGTCATTCTTGCTAAACAAAGGAGAAACAACATGACAAAAATCACAACTCTGGATCTCAATCCATTCTATCGTAACGCCATTGGCGTAGACCGCTTGTTTAATCGTATTGTAAATCAACTCGATCAACACAGCAATGACGGTACAAATTATCCACCCTATAACATTATCAAGACTGGTGAAGAAACCTTCGAAGTACAGGTAGCTATTGCTGGCTTTAATGAAGGCGAAGTTACTGTTGAAGTTCGCGATAGTAACTTGATCATCAGCGGCGAAAAACTAGACAAAGATCTGCCTGAAGGACAAGAATACACTTTCAAAGGTATTAGTGCCCGTAATTTTTTGCGTACTTTTAGTCTAGCTGACTATGTTGAAGTGGTTAATGCTACATCTAAGAATGGTATTCTTAGTGTTTCATTGGAACGCCGTGTTCCTGAAGCCATGAAGCCAAAGACTATTGCAATTACCTACGCAAACTAGTATAATGTAGTAAATACAGTGGAGGGCACAGTGCTCTCCACTAAAACAAAGGATTAGTAGATGTCACAGCCAGATGTAGTTGCACAAGTTAAAACCGTACATGAAGTCAAAGAACCTCCTATGTTTAAGGTTATCTATATCAATGATAATCAAACTACTATGGAGTTTGTAATTGAAACTTTGATTAATTTTTTCAATTACACTACACAGACAGCATTAAAAATCACTGAAGATATTCATAATGATGGTAGTGCTGTTGTTGCAGTTTTGCCTTACGAAGTAGCTGAACAAAAAGGTATTGAAGTAACGGTCTGTGCTCGTAGTAACAATTATCCGCTACAGGTCAAACTAGAACCTGAAGGTATTCACTAAGTTTTAATTTCAATCCGTTTAGGATAGTAAAAAGGTTGGCTCCACGGAGTGTTTCCACGACCGCGACAGTTGTTGACATAGCGTATACCGTTTAATTCACGATCAACATTGTTATGGTAATGACCAAAACACCAGGCTTTAATTTTATTTTCAGTATCTTCTTTAAGAGTCTGTTGTATTGCGCTGTTACCCATCATGTTGAATCGCCAGGTATCTATTAGATCCATGTCATGGTTAACTAACCAAGGTGCTGGAACAGTATGACTGATCAATATGATCGAAGTAACATCTCTATGTGTCTGTAATTTGCTAACACTGTTGATCAAATATGCGGCATCATGATAAGCCACACCACAGAATGCTGTTGCCTGCGATTGAGTTAAGTTTTCTTTGTCTCTTAACCAAGCTACAGATTGTTCGTAGTCCAAGTTAGGATCGAAATCGTAAGTCCACCAACCATTGGTGGCCAATAGAGCCACATTATTAATGATTACTACATTGTCTTGCATGTACACTACATTTTTTATTTCGGCTACAGTATCTGCTAAAGTTTTATAACTGCTACCCAAGTCATCAACATAATGAGTATGTTCAACATTACCATCAATATAAAACACAGCGGCATATTTTTCGCCCAGGTGTGTCAGCGTTTCGACCAATACTTGTCGATCCTCAGCAACATCGCCAGCAACTACACAGTACGGACTGGTAGGTTGGTCGGTCCAATCGAAGGATTCCCAGGTGTCGGCATGCAGGTCAGAAATTAAGTCAAAGGCAAAAGTCATGATAACTATTTACAGGAGATTCACATGCACATAATATTTGGACAAGATCGAGCAGAAGAGCTCAAAGACCGTTATATGATTTTGGAATTAGATACAATTCGAGTTGAAGCTGAAGACAGCGTATCAACTGCATACTGTGTCATAGAACGCATTGCCATTGAGGACTTACCCACAGCTGACGACACCAGAAAGCTACACGAAAAGCTAATGGAAAGCTATCGTGCTCAAGATTGGGACTACTGTGAAACAGCTCTGGCCAGTTTGATGGGCAAATGGAACGGAGAAGTAGACAGTTTTTATGTAGAATTACAAAATAGAATTGCTAATTTTCGTAAAAATCCTCCCGGTACCGACTGGAATGCCATCCTAATTCGATAAGTGTTAACTTAATCATATTCTGGTTCCTATAAATAATATTAGGAGCGAGAGTATGAAAAATATAATAATAAAAACTACTCTGCTATGTGCAACTGCGATCTCTTTACAAGCCGTCGCAACGCCTATAGCGGACTATCAATTTAAG
>Ga0316227_1003041_pt1 | contig 13968 bp, 9 predicted proteins | sample TBH18019metaG_FD_206012 | JGI IMG/M metagenome (GOLD analysis project Ga0316227, IMG submission 206012) | Freshwater microbial communities from Trout Bog Lake, Wisconsin, USA - TBH18019 | ecosystem: Environmental > Aquatic > Freshwater > Lake > Hypolimnion/Profundal zone | place: USA: Wisconsin... | reverse complement strand
TCCCGGGCCTTTTGCAACTGGGCCTCGTTGAGCCCGAATGCTCTGAGAACCCCGGCGGCCATCATTTGATCGCCGGCGGGATTCATGTGGACACCGTCATTCGTGAGCTGGTCGCCCTTGATCCCAGGCTTGATCGCGGCTTGCATGTCGGCGTTGAGGTCGGCAAGCGGACATTTCTTTGCTTGAGCCAACTGGCGCAGGAAATCGTTGTAAGCGGCGAGCTTCACATTATTGGCATTGGCCGGATCCTCGCTGATCATTGTGGCGGTGAGGATCATAACCTTGACGCCCGCCGCCTGGGCTTGATCGACCAGCGCCGTGATGTTCGCCTTGTAAGGTTCGAGAGGGACACCTCTATCTCCATGCCACACGTCGTTGACGCCGCAGCTGAGCGTCATCCAGGTCGGCTTATTGCTCAGCACGCTGCGATCCAGCCGCTCGAGCATTTCCGTGGAGTGCTGGCCGCTGATGCCCGCCGGGTATGGGGTAACTGTGATCCCGTTGGCTTTCAACCCGCTGACCACCAGGCGGACGTAGCCCCCGGGCAAGTCCGCCCCAAATTGCGTGATGGAATCGCCCAGGAACGCGATCGACTCGCTATTTTTGATTGCCACGTTTTCGGGCGTTGCGATAGCGATGGGTGCGGGCGGTGTCTGATTTGTTTGAGCAAAGCTAGGGCTCGCAGCGGAGAGTGATAGGGCAGTCAGGAATGAGAGCAGCTTCATAATTTAGTGGTTGTTTGAGTGGTTGCTTGACAAATTTACCGGGGTTCCCTTGTGGGCGCTGGGGGGCATCCAGATTCCGGAAAACTCGTGCCGGCGCGCTCGATGGCCGGTGTCTTGACAGGACCAGTTGGCGAAGTCGTGTGAGGGGTCATTTTTTGCTGGAATGCCAGCGGGGAAAAAAGCATGGGGGATCCTCGAGAAATATTCAACGGCGAACGTGATTTATTTCGGGCGTGCCTGGCGCACGACGGGAAAGTGACCACTGGAGGGGGGCGCCCTCGTCCCCCTGGAGGCGGGGGGACCGCGAACGGCTTGCTGGTCGGGCCGGGGGCGACCCGACTCCCTTGGGAAAACCGACCGGAGGGAGTCACTTTCACGTCATGCACCCTCGGGCAACTGGAGTTTGGCCGGCGGCCAAACTGCGGGAATTGGGGTGGATTCCAACAAGCCGCTACTCTCCAGTTTTGACGATGATGGAAAAGCCGCACCCGCGCCAGCCGTTTTCGAGGCGCAGGAGGATGCGGTTGTTTCCCTTGCTGAGATGGATTTTTCGAAGCCCCTCGCGGGGGTTCCAGCCTTTCAGGATGTCGCTGCTTTTCCAGACGAGGTCGCCGTTGACCCAGATTTTCGACTGGTCGTCGCTGCCGATGGCGATCCACCGGTCGCATTCCGTTTCCGCCCAGAGCTCGGTATAGGCGTAGCAGATCTGGTATTCCCCGAGGCAGGGCGGGACGATCTCCTCTCTGCCGGATTGAAAAAACTGCCAGGACAGTTTTTTTCCGGATTCGGTCTGGTAGGTGGCGTCGAGGTTGATGATCGATTCCGGGGGAAATTTCGTATTGAGGTTCCGGCGGTTTTCGTTCGGCCAGGGGCCGATGAGATACCAGCTGTCGAGGAACATCCAACCGCCGTTCCGGCCCTTCTCGATCTGCGCGGGCCCGGAGGTGAGCCGGCGGCCGGGAACCGCCTTGAACTCTCCATCGGGCAAGCGGGGTGGCCCGGTCGCACCGGGGTTGCCGCCCGGGGAATTTCCGCTTTTACTCATCAGGCTGGTGAGGTCACGCGCGCGGGTTCCTTCGTTTGCCAGCGCGGCGGATTCCATTTCCTGGTCATGGCTGCTGCGCTCCTTGAGCGAGGAAGAAGAGACTTTTGTGCCGCCGTCACCCGACGCGGGGCGCGACTGGCTGATGATGTCGTTTGCCAGGGCGAGCATGCCGCCGATTTCCTTGCGGGCGGCGAGGATTTGAGCCTCCTGTTTTTGCAGGCCGGCGGAGTCGCTGACCGGTCCGGCGAGGGCATCCTTGTCGAGGTCGGGGCGCACCGGGCGCGTCGTCTGCGTGAGCGCCCGGGCCTCCCTGATCGGGAGGTGCTGCAGCGCGGCAAGCTCGGCGGCGCGGGTGTCCAGGTAGGTCGCGGTGAGCGCGTCTTCCACCCGCCGCGCCGTTTCGTAGATTTCCGGGATGGCGCCGGCGGAACCGATCTCGGATTTTGCGGGAGCGGGGTGGGGGGCCGCCGTGGCCGTTCGAATCGACGCCGCCTTGCCTGCCGCCTGCTGCTGGGAATCCAGCGCGGCGGCCTGGGCGGACGCGGATTTTTCCATGGCTGCCTTGAGGATTGTTGAGTTGGATTTGCCTGCAGCGGATCGGACCGCCTGGGATTCGGCGTTCAATTGCCTGACTCGTTCTCCCGCGGCGGCAAGATCCTGGGTCGCCCGGGAGATCGAGCTTTGCCGCTCCTCCAAAGTTTTTCGAAGCAATGCGGCCTTTTGACCGTTTTCGTTTTCCCGATTTTCCGCAGTGGATTTTGCGGCCTCGTCTGGAGCAGAAATAACCGCCTGAGCCGCTTCGGCGGCGGATTTGTCGGCGGCGGGAATTTCCCCGTCGCGGAGGGTGGCCACCTGCGCAGCCACAGCTTCGCTGGCGGCCCGTGCGGTCTTTTCCGCTTCGAGCGCTTCGGAAATCCGTTTCTCAATTTCGGCGAGGCGCGCGGCGTTTTTCCCAGCCTCCATCGAGACTTGGAGAGCGACATCACGGGCGGCATTGGCCACCTGCTGCAACTTGACGGCCTCCTTCTGCGCGGCCAGGGCATTCGCGTTTTCCGGCTTTTGCAACTGATCGAGTTCCCTCAGCGCATCATTTTGCGCCAGCCCGGCCAGTTCCTGTTTTTCGCGGGCGGCGGCGGGATTGTTTTCCGCGAGTTTGCGCGCGGCTTCTTCCTCCGCTGCGAGAGCGCGTGCTTGCGCCTCGGCCAACCTCTTTTCAGCCTCCCCGGGATTCATTTTCTGAAATTCGTTCAGGCGCTCGAAGGCGTCTTTTTGGATGGCGTCCATTTCCTCCTTGCGCCGGAGAAGCTCATTCACGCTGTCGCGCATGGCTTCGGTTTCGCGTTCGCGGATATCCTCGGCCACCTGCCTGATTTTTTCCGGGCTTGCGGCAGACAAAGTTGGAGACCGCTCGGCGGACCGGGGCGCGAGGGCATCTTTGGAGAGAAAAAAGACCAGCGTGGCAAACGCCGCGGCATGCAGCAAAAATGAGACGAACCACCAGGGGCCCACTCCCTGTTCCGCCTGGAACCGTTGTTTCACCGGGGCCGCGCGTCGGCGCGGGTGTGGAGGCCGATGTCGCGAAGGCTGTTGAACTGGCAGAGTTCGACCAGTTCGATCACATCCTCGTAGCGCGTGTCGCGATCCGCATCGATCCGGATCCTTGGTTTGACGGGCTTTTTCCCGGCATCATCCAGGGTCCGGATCAGGTCGTCTTTCGTGACGGCGCTGCCGCCGATGTATTTTTTTCCGCTCCGGTCAACCGCGAGGACCAGGAGGTTGTCCTCGGCATCCTTGGGGATGGCGGCCGTGGATTCCGGCAGTTCCAGAGGCAGTTCCTTTTCCATGTGCTTCAAGGTCGTTGCGACCATGAAAAAGATGAGGAGGACCAGCATGCAGTCGATCATCGGCACGAGGTTGATCTCGAACGACTCGTCGTCCTTGCGGCGGCGTGTCCTCACCGGGAAGTGCCCTTGGATTGCATGAACCATTCCACGATCAGCACGGAAACCTGCTCCTCCAGCAGGAGCGCGTAGCTGTTCGTCTTGTTCTTGAAATAGTGGTAGAGCACGAGAAACGGGATCGCCAGACCGATGCCGAGCGCGGTGGTCGTGAGCGCCTGCGAAATCCCGGAAGCAAGCTGCGCGGGATTCCCAAGGGCTCCGGCCAGCGCCACGGTCTCGAAGCTCTCGATCATCCCGAGAATCATTCCGAAAAGCCCCAGGAGCGGCTCGATCGTTGCGACGACGCCGAGCGGATAGGCGCGCTGCAGGCTGGCATCCATCTCGCGGGCGATCAGGTCGTTCACCGTCACCGAGAGGTCGGCGACCGGATGGGTCCGGTATTTTGTCAGGAAGGAAACGGCCCGCGCGAACGTGCTCGGGTCGGTATCCTCGAGGGCTTCAAGCTCGGAGTATTTCCCGGCGCGCCACAAGTCCTGGCATTTGGTGAAAAGCCCGCGCGGGGAGATGTTTTTGCGCCGGAGACGGACAAAGCGTTCGAGCGCAAAGGCGCCGCCGAAAACCGAAACCAGAATCTGGATCTTTCCGGTGATTCCGGATGCCCGGAAACGCTCCATGATCACCTCCCGGCCGGTGCGCCGGGCGTCGGCGGGCTTGGAGGCCGCCCGGGCGGCCGCGGGAGGCGGAGAGACTTTCGGAGAGGGAGAAGATTGCGCCGGCGCAGAGGTGACGAGCAAAAGAAAAACGGCGGCCGGCAGGAGAAATGTCTTCATCGGGTAAAGCGGAGAATCATGGCGGCGGAACCCGAGAATGAAAGAAGAAACCCCGCCAGCTCACAACTTTTGATCTCGCAAAGCGCTCGAATATCGACCAGCGCCAGGAGACCATTGGGAGCACGGCCATGGAAACGCTCAACACGCTCTTAAACGCAGGGCAGACCAGTGCTCCCAAATGCTATCGATTCCCGGCGTCTGGCAGCAGGGCACTACGACGTTGAGGCGCCCTAGCTCGAAAGTCGTTTCTCTTTTTTAAATGAAAATTGCTCAATGCTGGGATGATGTTGTCGTGGACGATATCCCATGACCATAGGAAAGTTCCGTGCATAAATGCTTATGCCGGAACTTCGGAACGAAACGGCATACTGGCTTGCGCGCCGGGACGAGTGACGGAGATTGCTGCGGCGTGGCATGCGCGTTTCGCCGCGTCATCCAAGCTCATCCCTTCCGCAAGCCCGACGGCAAGCCATGCAGTGAAGCAGTCGCCCGCACCCACGGTATCAACCGGCTCCACGCACGCCCCAGGGATGATGTGTTCAGATGTTTCGCTGGCAAGCAGTGCGCCGCGGGCACCGAGGGTTACCGCGACATTGAGGCAACCAAGCTGGCGCAGCTTACGCACGGCGGCAGAAAGCCCCTTCACCCCAGCGATCAATTCCGCCTCATGTTCATTCGGCGTTAAGGTGTGAACCAGCCGCAGCAGGCTGGCCGGCAATCGCGTGGCAGGCGCGGGATTAAGGATGAACGGCACCCCTTGATTTCTGGCATGTTCAGCAGCGGCCTGGACGGCTTCGATCGGTATTTCCAACTGCGCCACCACGGCGGCAGCGGAGCAAAAGGCGGGGCGCGCTTTATTCACCGCAGCAGGCGTGACCCTGTCGTTGGCTGAACGCGCAACCGCGATGAGATTTTGGCGTTCGCGGCCACCAATCAAAATGAGCGCAACGCCGCTTGAAGCCTCCGCATGTGCTCGGAAATGCCGCACATCGATTCCTTCCCGCTTCAAACCGGCTTTCGCAGCGCGACCAAAATCATCGTCTCCATATGCGCCGATGAACGTAACGTGCGCGCCGGCACGCGCTGCGGCGACGGCTTGGTTTGCGCCCTTACCACCTGAAAATCTCGCAAACTCGCCGCCGGACACCGTTTCCCCAGGCTCGGGCAAGCGATCACACGAGATGACGAGGTCCGTGTTGGAACTGCCGACAACAATGATCTTCTTCATGTTCAAGCGGATCTATCTGATCTCGTTTGATTACGCACGGCGTCGAAGTATTCAGCAAGGAAAATTACCTGTTCCGGGGCTTTCGTAGCGGCTCAGCTTTCGCCTGCTCCTGCCAGCCAGTCACGAGGCGACGCGCCAAAGCGTTTCAGGAATAACCGTCGGAACAAAACCAAGCCGGTTCAAAACGGAAACGCGAGCCCTGTTTTTTTTGCGATCTCGACGCTGCGCCGGGCACATTCTGTGATGGCGATGGGATGGTAGTCGAGAACTCCTGAGAATAATGAGTCATGGAGCGGGGCCGTCCATTTTGACGGAACCCGTGCCGCGCCGTACATCGCGCCCCAGATGGAACCGACAGTTGCGCCGTTGCAGTCGGTGTCCCAGCCGCCCATCACGGCGATGCCGATCGCCTTCTCAAAATCGTCCTGGCCGAGCAGCAAGGCCGCGACAACCAATGCGGCGTTGCTGTTGGTATGAACCGGGTTGTAATGCCCGAATCGGGCGTAGATCTTGTCCAAGACGGCCTCGAACTCCGTGGCGCGGAATCCGTGTTCGCGACAGATTTCGACGGTTTCCCTCATGTCTTTGTAGAGCCGGGAACGGCTCGGGATTTGTGACAGCCCTGCCTCCACCACCTTGAGCGGATCCGCAACGGCGAAGCCTGCTGCGATCATGGCCGCGCAGAACATTTCTCCGTAGATCCCATTTTTTACATGGCTCAATCGGGCGTCCCTCCACGCAAATCCCGCAGCGAGCTCGGGATTGCCGGGTGCCGCATAGCCCCAGGAATCCGCACGAATTTGCGCGCCGATCCATTCGCGGTACGGGTTGTGATGGGTTGCTACCCAATCCCAGTCGATGGCCATGATCAAATTGCGCGCCCAGGGGAACCGGTATCGGATCACTATGTTGCGGTAGGCCTGGGTCTCGGCGGTGCAGACATGCCAATAGCCCAAATAGTTCATCCACGCCTGGGCCACATCGTATGAGGCGAATGCCGAGCCTTGTTCCATCATCACTCGCTGAGCGATGATCGTGTACCGGATGTCGTCATCGCTCTCCATAAATGCAATCTTCGCACGGGTGGAGGGGGCGCACGAAGCCTCGCCAGTCTGTTGCGAAGCGGGCGAATCGGCGGGGATGTAGCCCCGGATCGGATATTCCTCCGGAGAGATCGCGTTCAAATAGGTTTTGATCCGCTCCTTGCTGGAGAGCCCGTTGAGAGGGGCCATCATCCCCTCGATCGGCTTGCCTAGCGCACAGCCGACACATCGCCCTTGCCACGCCCCGAGCATCCGATCGAGCAATCCCGTCTCGCCATAAGGGAGTGAAAAAGTGGCGTCCGGTTGTGCGCGTTCGCTGCGGATCGACTCCAGATCATTCGGCTCAACAAAAGGGAAATCTGTGCGCTGAGGGATCTCCTGCAGCTCATACCACAATTCGGAGAGCCGCACGTGCTCAGACACCTCCAACGCTTCAACTTGGCCCCGGATTTTCTCCACCGCCTCCGGCTCTCTGCCTTCTTCCAGAGACTGAGTGAACTCTTCGTTTAATATTTGCTTGGCCTGATGCCAGCCACCCAAGATAGGAATATGTGGGAAGTTTGATTTCATAGGCGGTCACTCTACCACTTTCTCTGCAGCCAAGTCTCCGCTTTTCTGAGCAAAGACTGCGCAAATACGGTCGCGTCTTTTCAGACGGCACAATCTGGCGCTTGCGCATTTCACGCTGGCCGACCCCAAACTGCTTTTTGAACATCTTTGAGAATAGTTGACATTGTTCAGATCCCAAAATAGGAAATCCCACCCACGCCATGAACTTATATAAAAAACCTCGCGGGGTTCAGACTCGCTGGAGCAGCTTCGAAAATCTCACCGCAGGCCGAGACTGCGCCGGCTTGGAAAACAAGGGGCACAAAGGGCACGCATCGGATGTTTTGCTGGCCGGTGAGACCAAGACCTTGCTGGACGTTCAGGCGAGCGGCATGATCAACCGGATCTGGTTTACGATCATGGACCGCAGCCCCAAAATGCTCCGGAGTTTGCGGCTGGAAATGTTTTGGGACGGCGCGGAAAATCCGGCGGTTTCGTGTCCGTTCGGAGACTTCTTTGGTGTTGGTCTGGGCCGGCGGACCGCATTTGAGACGGCGCTATTTTCCGATCCCGAGGGAAGAAGTTTCAACTGCTTTATCCAGATGCCGTTCAGAAAGTCCGCCCGCATCACACTCACCAACGAATCGGAAGAGGCTCTCAACGGCCTTTTCTTCGACATCGATCTTCTGACGAATGTCGAACATTGTCCCGAGACGCTTTACTTCCATGCCGGCTGGCGGAGGGAATCGCCCAATGCGCTCGGCAACGACTTTGACATCCTGCCGCACATCAAAGGCAGCGGGCGGTATTTAGGCTGCAATATCGGCGTCATGGCGGACGCCAGGTATGCCAAGGCCTGGTGGGGCGAAGGCGAGGTGAAAGTCTGGCTTGGCAGCGATCAGAATCCGACCCTGTGCGGCACCGGAACCGAGGACTATATCGGCACCGCGTGGGGGCAGAAGTTTTTCAATCACCGGACCCAAGGCTGCCTGATTGCCGATGAGGAAAAAGATCACTGGGCATTTTATCGCTATCATATCGACGATCCTGTTTACTTCGATGAAGGGTGCAAGGTCTCGATTCAGACCATTGGGGGGGCCGCCAAGGCGGAAGTGATTCGCATGCAACGCGAGGGAGTGCCGACTATTCCTGTCACCGTTTATCCGAGCGGGCACAATCCGATTCTTCTCCTTGATTTGGAGCAGCCGCTCGATCTGCAATCGCCTGTCCTCCCGGACGGTTGGTGCAACTTCCGGCGCCAAGATGATTGGTCAGCCACCGCCTATTTCTATCTGGATGCAGCAGGGGGCGCCCTTCCCCCGCTCGCCCCGGCAGCCGACCGGGTCAAGGGACTGTAATCGTATCAAATACACAAATCGCTCAGATCTCGGAGTCAGCCTCGCTGAAATCAAAAGCGCGTTTTATATCACGGCGGGTTCGGCGGCCCCGCCCTACCGCAAGAACCCGTCCGCGTCGCCCCGCCATGGTAGGGCGGGCTCGCCGAGCCCGCCGACTTCATTTTTCCCCGAAAGCGGATTTTGCCCGCGAATCAAACCAATGAACGCGAATAAACCTAGAAAACTCAGTTGGAACCACGAAAATCACGAAAGACACGAACATGCAGATGGTTACACCAACAACCCCGTTCACCCGGCGGGTGAATGCACCAGCAGGCAATCGCTTTCTGTTATTTTCTGATTTCGTGCTTTTTGTGATTTTCGTGGTTTCTTTCAACTGCGGAATTTAGAATAAAAAGTAGTCTGGAGCCGGGGCGGACAGGCAAACGCGCGCGACATCCGAAAAGCAATTCCGATCAGATTATGAATACAAAAAAGCAAAGCATGTTCGTCCTTCCCGATGGCAGGAACGTGTTGGTCACGTTTCTTCTCGTCAGCTCGCTCTTCCTTTTGTGGGGGTTTTGCAACGGGATGATCGACGTGATGGACAAGCATTTCCAGACCCAGCTCAAGCTGTCGCTGGCCCAGTCCGCATGGGTCCAGTTCGCCCACTACCTCGGGTATTTTCTGATGGCGCTGCCGGCCGGATGGCTTTCGACGAAGCTCGGCTACAAGGGCGGCATTATCGCCGGGTTGCTGATGGTCGCCGCTGGCGGGTTCTGGTTCATTCCGGCGACGCACATCGCCTCGTTTTGGGCGTTCCTTCTCGGCGTCTGCGTGATTGCCGCCGGGCTGACGTTTCTCGAGACGATCGCCAACCCCTACACGACGGTGCTGGGCGACCCGCGTTACGCCGCGACGCGCATCAATCTCGCGCAGTCGTGCAACGGCATCGGCTGGATCTTCGGCCCGATTGCCGGCGCCGCATTTTTCTACGGAAAGGATGCCAGCGGCGCGGGCAACGGGGCGGAGACGCTCTGGATCCCCTACGCGGCCGTGGGCGCGTTCGTGCTCGTCCTGACCGTGATCTTTTTCTTTTCCCCTATGCCCGACGTCAAAATGGAGGACGACTACCACCTCGACGACTCCAAGCCGGAGGTCAAACATTCCATCTGGACCCACCCGCACTTCGTCATGGCCGTGTTGGCGCAATTCCTCTACGTGGCGGCCCAGGCGGGGATCTTCAGCTTTTTCATCAACTACATGACCACCCAAACCCCGCCTGTTCCGGACGCCTTGACCTCCGGCTTTCTGAAGTCATGGTTCGAGGCGAGAAAAACCGGGGCGCTGGCATTGAGCGATCAAGGCGCCGCGCAACTCGCTTCCCTCGGCTTTATCTTCTTTTTGGCCGGCCGGTTCAGCGGCGCGGCGATCCTCAAAAAATGTGCCGCGCACAAGGTGCTCGGCCTCTACGGGCTGCTCAACGTGATCATCTGCCTGCTCGTGGTTCTCAAGATCGGATGGCTCTCGGTGGGCTGCGTGTTCCTGAGCTACTTCTTCATGTCGATCATGTTTCCGACCATCTTCGCATTAGGCATCCACGGCTTGGGCGCGAGGGCCAAGCAAGCCTCCGCGTTCATCGTCATGGCCATCATGGGCGGAGCGATCCTGCCCAAGCTCATGGGCCACGTCGGGGATCTCCACGGCATGTCCGTCGCCTTCATCGTCCCGCTCGGCTGCTTTGCCTTCGTGTCGTTCTACGGCTATGCCTGGCCCCGGCTCAGCAAGTCGGACTCGCTTGTTCGCTCCGGCGCGGAGCATTAAGCTGCGCCCCTGCCATTCCAGTCTCCAATCCCATCAGTTTCAAAAATGAAAATCGCACAATGCTGGGATGATGGTGTCGTGGACGATATCCGCTTAATTGAAATCCTGCGCCGCCATGGCGCCAAGGCCTCGTTTAATTTGAGCTTCGGGCTCCACGAGGAAAACCGCACCTGCCGTTGGAAATACGAAGGAACCAAAGAGGTCTTTCAGTTGGCAAAACCGGAGCTCCGGGATGTTTACGACGGTTTTTTGGTGGCCAATCATGGATTTCGCCACGCGCCGCTGGCACGCGTCCCACTGGATGAGGGAGAGCGCGATGTCCGCGAGGGCCGGGATGCCTTGGAACAACATTTTGGCTGCCCCGTGACCGGCTATGCCTACCCGGGCGGCAGCTACAACCTGGAGGCCGGGGTGCTCGTGAGGGACGCGGGACATGTTTACGCACGGACCACTCACATGGTCGATCATGTGTTTCCGCCGACAAACCCGATGGAGTTTCATCCCCATTGCCACTACAAAGACCCGCTCTTTTGGGAGAAATTCGAGCACGCCAAGGCCGCCGACGATATTTTCTACTTCTGGGGGCACTCCTACGAGATCCTCACCGAAGCGGATTGGCAGGCATTTGAGCGAAAAATCTCCCGGCTCTCCGCAGAACCCGCAACATGGGTCAACCTCCCCGATTTATTTGAGAAACCCGCGCTCTAGGCCTCCTCATCTCCGCGAGCGTCTGCTAAAGTTCACGCCACAATAACTCAGCCACCTCAATTCGCCAATCCTCTACCAGCAACCTCTTAGACCATCACACCCATGAAATCGCCCGTTTTTCCATTTACCCATCGTAAAATCTCCCAAACCGCCATGCCTCTCGGAGGGATCGGTGCGGGCTGCATCTGCCTGAACGGCTACGGCGGGCTGCAGGATTTTTCCATCCGCAACCGTCCGGCGACGAGCGCGCTTCCCGACGGGCACGAGCACCGGGGGAACGCCGGGTTCGCGCTGTTGCACGTCAAAGGAACCCGGCCGGTCACACGCTTAGTCGAAGGCCCCTTGCCGGCCGAAAAGATTTACGACCAGGGGTTGCAGGCGCAGGGATACCGGCATGGCGGCTACGAGGGCCTTCCCCGATTGAGCCGGTGCCGTTTCAAAAGCGGATATCCGTTCGGGCAGGTTGAGCTGTCCAGCCCGGGAATCCCCGTGCAAGTTAGGATGACAGGATGGAGCCCGTTGGTTCCGTTGGACGAGGTCGCCTCCAGCCTTCCGTGCGCCATTTTGGAATACACATTGAAGAACACCTCACGGAATCCCGTCGCGTGCGAGTTTTCCTACCATCTCGCCCATTTGGCAGAGGGAGCGACGACCCGTTCGGAGGGGACTCGCAACGAGGTCATCCCGGGCCGGGGAGTTTTCTTCACCAACACCGAACCATCCGGCGAGGAATCCTATGGCAGCGCGAGCGTGACGGTGATCGGGCAGCGTCCGAAGATCAAGGGCACATGGATTCGAGGCGGGTGGTTCGACGCGGTTTCCGCGTTGTGGCGGGAGGTTGAGACGGGGCGCTTCACCGCCAACGGCGGGAAGGAAGACTCCGGGAAATCGGGCCGCAACGGAGGCTCCGTGCTGGTGAAGGCCGCGCTTGCCGCCGGAGAACAAGTGACGATCCCGGTCGTCATTGCCTGGCATTTCCCAAACAGCAACCAATTCTTTGGAGAGGTGACGCCCGAATGCCAGGGCGGCGACTGCTGCGCCTCCCCGAAATGGAAGACGTTCTACTCTTCGCTGTGGAAAGATGCCCGGGACGTGGCCGGCTATGTCCACAGCCATTATGGAACGCTTCGCGAAAGAACCGTGGCATTCCAGACGGCTTTGCTCGGATCCTCTCTCCCCGCTGAGGCGCTGGACGCGATCTCAGCCAACCTCGCCATCCTCAAGTCACCGACCGTTTTGCGCCAGGCCAACGGGAACCTCTGGGGGTGGGAAGGTTGTTTTACAACGGAAGGCTGCTGTCAAGGAAGCTGCACTCACGTATGGAACTACGCCCAGGCGTTCCCGCACCTTTTCCCCGGAATCGAACGCACATTGCGTGAGCAGGAGCTGGAACGCTCGATGAACGATGCGGGCCACATCAGTTTCCGCTCGGCCCTTCCAGACGGCCCTATCGGGCACGGTGGTCATGCGGCCGCGGACGGCCAGCTTGGCGGGCTGATGAAACTCTATCGTGACTGGCAGATCTCGGGGGACACGGGATGGCTCAAAAAGCTCTACCCGCTGGCTAAACGCAGTTTGGATTACTGCATCGGCGCATGGGATCCCGACCGCAAAGGAACCCTCTCCGAGCCGCATCATAACACTTACGACATCGAGTTTTGGGGGCCGGATGGCATGTGCACCACGGTTTATATCGGCGCGCTTTCCGCTATGAGCGCGATGGCCGAAGCGCTGGGCGAAAAGAAAGACTACCAAGACTATCTCCAACTGGCAAAGCGCGGAGCCGGCTTTATTGAAAAGCAGCTTTTTAACGGGGAGTATTTCGAGCAGAAGGTCGAGTATCGCGGGCTGCGGAACAAGTCGTTTCTCGACCTGATCGAGAACAACCCGAACAACCAAAGCCCTGCTCTCATCCGGCTCCTGAAAAAAGAGGGGCCAAAGTATCAATACGGCACTGGCTGTCTTTCAGACGGGGTCATCGGTGCCTGGATGGCCTCGATTTACGGGATTGAAACGCCGGTGGATCAGGAACTGGTTCGCAAAAATCTATTTTCGATCCATCGCTACAACTTCCGCCACAGCATGGCGGACCATGCGAATTGCCAGAGGCCAGGATATGCGATCGGGGATGAACCGGGTCTGCTGGTTTGTTCCTGGCCGCGCGGGGGCAAGCCGACCCTGCCGTTTGTTTATAGCGACGAGGTCTGGACCGGAATCGAATACCAGGTCGCCTCCCATCTCATCGCCGAAGGCCTGGTGCGCGAGGGGCTTGAAATCGTCAAGGCGGCGCGAAGCCGCTATGATGGCTCGGTCCGAAACCCATGGAACGAATACGAATGTGGCAGCTATTATGCACGGGCCATGTCGAGCTTCGCCTTGCTCGGCACCCTCTCCGGATTCCGCTATTCCGCAGTCGATCAGACCCTGCGCTTCGGGCCGAAGCTCAAGAAACGGCCGTTCGTGACATTTTTCTCCGCGGCGACCGGCTACGGCACCATTTCCCTGGACAAAACATCCCTCGTCGTTTCGGTGCTCGAAGGCCAACTGGCGATCAAACAGGTCCTCCTCGACCTGGGCAAGGGCCCGTTGGCTCTCGCTGCCGGCGCGGTGGCCAAACCCGGGCATCCCGCGAAAATTTCCATTCAAAAATCACGACCTGCAAACCCGCTTCGGGATGTATCGCTCAGAAAACCGCGGAGCGGAGTGTTCCGGGGAGCGCGCGCGCCTCGCGTGCCGTGAATGGAGACTCGCCATTCACATGTTTTGAATCAGAAAATC
>Ga0316227_1003030_pt1 | contig 14022 bp, 14 predicted proteins | sample TBH18019metaG_FD_206012 | JGI IMG/M metagenome (GOLD analysis project Ga0316227, IMG submission 206012) | Freshwater microbial communities from Trout Bog Lake, Wisconsin, USA - TBH18019 | ecosystem: Environmental > Aquatic > Freshwater > Lake > Hypolimnion/Profundal zone | place: USA: Wisconsin... | reverse complement strand
TCATGTGTTTACCAGCTACCGCAGCAGCTCCTGAACCCGATACGATGCCCAAAGCACCAGCTAATTCAGTAAGGCTAATTTCATGCCCTGCGTAGATTAAATAGATTGCTGCGCCTGCTACTACAAAAAAGCCAAGCATCCACGCCCAACGAGCAATATCATGGGTTTGGTTGTCTTTGCCAGTCAAAATATGAGTAAAGATTTCGTTCATTTTTTATTTAAAAATACATCAACAATAATAGTAATAAAACCACCTACTACAGATGCTACGCCCATTAAAGCCCATAAAGAACCTTTAGAACGCTCTGCCATAGCAAGAAGGGTTTTGATGTCATGGCGCATTTCGGTCATTTCACGCTCCATCGATTCAACCTTTTGCCACATTACACCGACTTTAACTGGATCAATATCAGACATATCCATCTTTACGTTTTCATAATGAACGCCAAAGCATAGTATGGAGGCATATTTGCGCCTGATCCACTTACACCAGCACTTGCGTTAGTTGTTGCTACAGTAATGCCTGTAGTTGCTGTTGCTGTGCTTACAGAGCTTGCTGTTGGGCTAATAGAAACAGAACTATCTGAAATACCATTACCTGCACCAGATGTGCCACCATTGTATTGTTCAACGTGAGCGTGACCTGGATCGGTAACAACAGAACTAGCTGTATGGGTATGGCTTACAACAATAGCATCAGTAGAGCCACCTGTAGCACCTACAGCATAGGTATTGCCTGCGCCCAATATAAATGAGTTACGCAGGTCAGGTGTGCCATTAGAACCATTACATAATACCCAACCACTAGGAATAGAACCTGTTGATCCTGACCAAATAGCAATTAATCCGCTTGGTACTGTATTAGATACAGTAGGAGCTGTTTGTAAAATACCATAAAGATTATCAAGGGTTATTAAACTTGTGCCTGATGCGCTTTGAATAATAAATTTATAGCTATAACCTTGTAATAACCAAATTTCATTAGGAACACGCCCTGCGCTATCTAAAACAATAGGATTGGCATTAGCAATAGTTCCACCATTATCTTGATAAGTAGCAAGTGGAGTAGATGAGCCAGCTTGATAAGTATAGATAAGTCCACCAGCTAAGGGAACTCCGTTGTTATCAAAGTATTGTTGACCTACGCCAACGGATGATAGTAGAACTGATGCCATTATGATTCCTTATTGTGCGCCAGACAAAAGTCCACGCAATGTAGTTACAGGGATATTTTTTGTTCTTGCTTCAACTTCAGGCATAGCACCCAAACGCATCATATCGGCAAGATTAGATACGCTTTGTTTGCGTAATGTTTCTGCGCCTTTTCTTGCGCCTAATGCTCCTAATGCAAAGGGAACACCCAAAGATGGTTCTGCATAAGCTGCACCACCAGTAAATATACTAGTTACTGGGCCAGTAGGTGCGAATCTTCCATAAAACTTAAGAAGATTTTGAACTTTTCCACCTTTGGCAGCTTCTTTGATTGCATCTTGTTCATCAGCACTAAACATACGCATTTTCTTGTCATTTTTTGCAAGATTGCGTAATTGCGTTGCCAATGAATTTTCTGCTCCTGAAGCTGTAAATTTGCTTTGATCTAATTGAGCATTTTCAAACATATCATCAAATATTTCAGCTTTTTTGAGTCTGCTATAAGATTTGCGAGCTTCTGACCAATCTTGTAAACCCTTAGTATCTTTAATTTGCAGGTGATCTTCAGGTGCATTCATAATGTAATTATCAAACTCATCTTTTAATTTTGTTGATAACATTCTGACTTTAGGATTTGTTGATCCTTGCTCACCAGCAATAATTTCTCTTAATGCTTGCAATTCTAAATAATCTTTTGGTCTGGTTGTATCTTTTAATTCATCAAGTGCAGATTTAATACCAGAATAAGTGCTTGAATTTTCTGCATATCCAAATTTTCTTAAATCTTTACCTATTTGATCCATGTGACCTGCAAATTTATCTGGATCAAATTTAACTCCTGAGCTTTCAGCTTTAGCATATAAATTTTTAGCTTCTTGCGATAGAGCTTCTTGACTTGGAGCATTAGTTTTAAGCATTCCTGCTTTAAAGCCAAAAGGTGCGCCAGTTGCTGCGCTTGTTAAAGCTCCAACCAAAGGATTGCCTGACAACTCTGTAGCTATTTGACCTGCGGCTGCTGAAGGTGCGGCAGCGGCTAATTGTGCTTTAGGTGCTTGTGCCATTTGTGAAGCAAAGCTACGCATCATTGGGCTTCCAGCTTCGGTTGCTATACGAGCAAAAGAAGGTAATTGTGCGCCTGTGCTTGCTAATGCGCCACCAGCAGACTCAATAGCTCTCTCGCCCATTCCTGTTGGTTCTGCATAACCCAAATTAGCCATGCCTTTAGAAACAACTTCACTAGGCATTTGCAGATTAGTGCCTGCAACTTTATTGATTGCGGTATTTAATACATCGCCAATAGGTAATGCCATAGAACCAATTAAAGCACCGCCTGGGCCTGCCAACGCACCACCAGCAGCAGCTCCAGTTACGGCAGGAGTCATTCCTCTACCAAGCAACTCTGCTGTGCGTGGAATAGTTAAACCCTTTTCTTCTTCTGGCACTTCACCAGCTTTAAGTGCTTCTAATTTTTTTTCAATTAAACCTTTTTCTTTTTTTTCTTCTGCGGGCGTTAATATTTTTGCAATATAGTCTGAAGGATCTTTTGTAACAAAACCGCCATAAGATGCTAATGCTTTTTCTTTGCTACCAGTTAATTTATAGGCATTAAGCAAATCTTGTTTAGCCATTTCTCTAGCTTGATCTCTGTCAAAAGGATTAAATTTAATACCTTTTTGATGAAATTCAGCGACTCTATGAGGCATAAATTGATATGCGCCCATAGCACCTGTTTCTTTATTTACAGCATGAGGATTACCACCGCTTTCAACTTGTTCAAGACGATCTAATTCTTCTTCTGTAAAAGGATTTTCAGTTTTTTTTCGAGCAGCTAGATAATCTTCGTAACCCATTATAAATGACCCTTTTCAGTCAATTTTTTAATGTTATTTTCTTTTTTAAGCATATCTTCAATTTGTGATTTTGATTTGCCTTTAAATACAAACTCATCAATTTCTTTAGGACTAGCACCTAAATCTTCCATAGCCATTAATTGCAATACATCAGTATCGGCATTTTCACCCCAAGTTTTTTGGAATGAAGCAATATTATTTACACCAAATTGTTTAGTAAACTTGCTTACAGCTTTAGCTTCTAATTCTGAATTTTTAAGATCACCCGAGGCACGATAAGCAGTATTTAAAAGCACATCTAAAGGCATATTAAGTTTGCCAACAGAAGCAGCCGTAAGAGCTTTTCCTGCATCGGTGGATAAACCATCTTTACCAAAAGTAGTAACAGTAGAAGTAATTACGTTATCTAAGTTTTTTTGTAACTGAGCAACTCTTGGATCACCTTTAGCTTTTAAAAACTCTAATCGAGCTTGACCGCCAATACCACCTTGAAATAACTCAGGTACATCTTTTTGCAATGTTTTAATGCTTGAAATTAATTCTTGGTTGTTTCTTACTACTTTTGGCAATCTTCCAGCCACATCACTAGCGTGTGCCTGATAAGCAGAACCAACCTTGACAGCATCTTCTTCACCTTGAATTGGCAAATAAGGAGTTTGTGGATTGCGTACAGGATATTGTAATTCCATGCCTGCTGATGTAGGTGCTGCGCCTTGACCGCCCATGCCTTGTGATGCGCCAGTTTGAGGAGAAGTTTCTGTAAGTTGACCAGGCAAAATACCAGCAGGATATTGTTTTTCAATTTGAGCTTGAGCAGTCAAAGCCTTAGCTTGGGCTTGAGCTAACCATGCTTTTAATTCAATAGGTTTGCCGTTTTGTGGCAGACCAGCTAGATATTGTTTTAAAGATTGTTGATTGCCACCAGCATTAGCGTTAATTTGTGATGCTCTTTCAATAATGTCATCAATCTTTAAATCAGGCTTTAACATTAAATCTGCCGTGTTTTGAGCAATATTTTCGTAATGTTTTCTTGTATTTTCTAACTTTGCATTATTTAAACGAACTTGTGCTTCTTCCGATTCAGCCTGCCCTTTAGCAATAGCTGGTTCTAATAAGGCTTTTTCTTTTTGATAAGCTGTTGCGCCTCTAGCAATATTAAGCATATCCCCAATATTAGTAACTTGAGGTGGATTAATTTGCGAGGCTACTGTAGAAACATTATATTCAGCCATAATTAACCTTGTACGTAACCAAGTTCAGAATAAGTAGGCCCAACTTGAGCAGCTGGTGAATAAGTATAGCCAGCTGCATTATTGCCAACTAATCCCATATTTGCATAAGTATTAGAAGTTGATCCGCCTAATCCTTGATTTTGATTTAACAAAGAACCCAAATAAGCCATATTTCCCGCATTTTGCACCGCACCAGAATAAGCATTTGCTGCGCCAACTTGACCAGCAGCTTGTGCGTTTGCTGCGCCTACGCCTAGACTTGCAATACCTTGAGCAGTTCCTGTAGAAAGATTACCAAGACCTGATACCGCATTTTGACCAATTTGAGCTATATTTGATAAATTGCCATAAATGTTTTGACGTTGATTTTGGTAATTATTAAATGCTTGCTGATAAGCATTTCCAGCATAATTTTGAGTGTAGTTTTGTAATGCTTGTTGTGCATTACCACCAACTAAACCACCTGTCGCATTAGAAGCGGCATTTTGAGCCTGTTGGCCTTGTTGTAGCTGAAAAGCATAATTAGGGGCTAATTGAGCATTTAAATCTTGATTAGTAAACTGATTTGTTAAATAACCTGAATTAATTAAATTAGAAATTGCAGTTGTACCTTGTGTCCCCAAATCGGTATAAGGGGTGTAATAAGGCTTCATTGCCTCAAGATTTTGCTGTAGGGTCTGCTGACCTTGATAAGCTCCTTGAGCCGCTGTTTGACCAGCAGATGATGCTCCGCCACCTCCAATGAGGCCACCTACCACATTGCCCACTATTGGGGCTGCTATCATAGCTGCACTACCGCCCATAATTTCTCCAATCTAATATGCTAATTGTCGCATTTTTACAACAGTTTCGTAAAGACTTTATCCATAAAACTATAGCCCAAATACTCAAAAAGACTAGTATTGTCTGAATGAACCTTAGTGTTATAGATAATTCTGTTAATTCCTTGCTCCTTTAGCAGTTTTTCTGCAAATTGGAACAACCTAATTCCTACTCGCCCTTTGCGATATTCTTTCTTTAAAAAGTAAATATCCTCAAAAGCCGTCAAACAAGTCTTGTAATGAAGATGAGGCATCACAAAATAAATGATATAGCCTATTAATTTGCCATTTTCTTTACAGGTTACAAACTTTAATCTACCTACATCTAATATCTGTTTATAAGCATCCCAATCAGGATCAAGAGGATAAGCCTTTGTTACCGATAATTCCTCGTAATGATCTTTAATTATTTCCTTTAATTCGTCTAAATTTTCAAGCCAACTGTCATCTTTGTATTCAATCATGGATTGTAATAAGGCACTTTATATTGTTTTCCCCCAACAGTTACATTCATAAATCCCGCTGGATTTGATGGTAATGTAGCTGTCCCTTTTGTTGCTGTTGGTGAACTAGAAAAGTTCAACAAGTTTAAAAACCATTGTTGCCACGCCCGTGTAGGCATTTTTGTTTGGTCATCCAATAAAGGTGTGACTGGATAAGGATTTCCTTGTGACGAACCCCATAGACCTTGTGCCATTAGTTATCCCCTTCGCTGGCTTTAAGATTGGCTGAAATAATGCAAGCAAATACTGGGTCAGTCACTACAACCTCAAATATGCGATCTCGTGCCATACCTAGTCTGCGCCAAATAATACGATTCTTGTATTTACCGACTAAGCCAATATTTGACCAATATTCATTAGACCAAGTTGAGCCACCATCGTTTGACCATCTCAGCATTGCTTGAGGGTTTGCACCAACTGTTTCAGCGTTTAAAGGGGGATTTGTAATACCCTCTAAACCAACGCCAGGCTGGAATTGAATCTGAAATTCATCAAAATATTGACGTTGCAAGTCTGTGACAAGATGAGGGCATCTACGGACTCTACGAATATACTCTCCGTCATCTGTAAAATTTGTAGGGTCTAATTGGTAAATTTGACCATTTTGGTAATCGCCTACCAATACAAGACCTTGAAATACAGCAGAGCAGTTAGAGCGATGGCGATGATAATTATTTTGATTATCTACCCATAACCATTTATGCCAAAGTTGTGTAGCAATGTCATAAACCCAAGTTAAATCAAGGCTTGGGAAAGTAATGACATAACATTCGTGACCTTCTAGCTGATATGTATAAGCAATAGCATCACTAACTTTTTGATTTACAAGTGTATTTTCTACAGCGTGAGTAGAAATTCTTTGTGGAAAATAGCCGTTCATCATTACAACTTCGGACTGACCACGATTGTTTTTAGCTAAATAAGCAAAAGTATTGCCTAAACGAGCTACTGAAAACTTAGCAGCAATACCATGTTGGCTTGATGAACCAGGAATCCTTTGAAAAGCAAAAGGGAATGTTCCTACATCTGACCAGACTTCTGAGGTGGTTTCGCCTAATAAATAGACTTGCCCGTGATCGGCAATAATTGAAACAAGATTATCAGGCCCTGTAAATTTAGATGCGTAGCTTAAACCATAAGTAATAGGGCTAAGAAGATTAGATGCCGCCCATTGTTGGCTATTGGGTTTATTGTAAATAAAGTAGTTGTCAACAATATCAACTACATCTGCGCCTGTAAAAGCACCATCTGAGCTAGGCAATACGCTAAAGTTCAGCAAATACATGGTTTCAGAACTAACGCTTTGGCTGGTGCTAATTACATAGCTACCTGTACCGCCTGTGCCTGTACCAAAAGTCAATGTTAGGGTTAACCCTGTGCCTGATCCACTTGTGGAAGTAGATACATTGTTTGTAGGGGTAGAAGTATATTGACCTGGATAAGTTGCAGTTAATCCTGTAACTACACCAGACCCGCTAATTGTTGAAACTGTATAAGTAGCTGGGCTATTTCCATAAACACCGCCTAGAACTGTTACAGTATCGTTTACAGCGTATCCTGTGCCACCTGTAGCAATCGTATAGCTTAATACTGTTCCGCTTCCTAAAGCCGTGATGATGGTATTAGCAGTAACGCTAGTTCCTTGTAATGTTTGACCTGGATAAATAGTGCCTGAAGATACGCCAGTTACTGTCAATGTTGTGCTAGATGTGCTGGCTGTAATAACGCCAGCGACTGAGGCAGAGTTCATTTGAATGGCCGTAGAAACTGTTTGGCTTATATTTATAGTCCAAGTTGTTCCAGAACCGCTAACAATAACTGTTTCGCTGGTAATTCCAACGCCAAATAAAGATTGACCCGAAGCGATTGTGCCTGAAATTACACGAGTTACAGTTAAAGTAGTGCCTGAGATTGTGCCTTGAAACACAGCAGATGCGGGCGTGGAAATGCGCCAAGTGTAGCGATAAGAGCCGTCAGTAATATAGACATTTAGACCATTGTCTGTAATTCCTACTTGACCGCTTGAGCTATTTAGCTGACCTACGATTGTGGCTGTATATGTTGAATCCATAACATAGACATAAGGGCCACAAACGGCAACCATATATTGCCCACCACTTACAGTTCTCATACCACGAACAGCTTGAGAGTTTTGCAGGGTAACTACGTTAGTTAGTCCTGGTGTGGGGTATAAAGCGACTACACCTCTTGCGCCTTGACCCTTAGTAGGATCAACTTCAGGTCGCCAATTAATACATTCTTGGGCATCCTGATATATAGAAGGTGCTGTGTAGGCTGCTCCTACAAACCCAAAATCAGCCATTATCTAAAGAATCCACCGCTAAGAATCCAGCCTGCATCCTTTTGACGGCTTGCCAACATTGCATCAGCAAAACGAGCAGATTGAACAGGCTTCATATTAATCCGTTTTACAGTAGCTTTAGCTTGAGCAGCGTAAGCGTTAATCATCTGTATTTGCGTTGGATTGGCTTTGCCATACATAGGCATCAAACGCTCGGCTAAACACCATCTGAGAGCCATTGTGTAGCCTTGTGGCAATACAATTCCATCAGTTAAGCTGGTGTAGCGTTGGAATAAATTATCTGTAAAGATGTGCATTTCGCCCTGTGAAGGGTTTGGCCATACATACAGATTGCCCAATGTTTCGCTAGGCTGATAGTAAAGAGCTTTAGGCCACGGGCCATTTAAAGTCTTTAAACCGATCATTTGATATTCTTCTACCGCTAAAACAGCGATTGGATAGTCCAAACCACCATTAACAATAGGAACGCCATTAGAATTGGTATTAATCCGAACAAAGGCAGAATCTATCGATAATGGGCGTTGATAGTATAAAGTTATCGTTTCTGAGGTTACGGGCGTGGAATAGTAGGTATTAAGCTGATAAGTTCCAGCTTCGTTTACGTTATTACCTGCGCCTGTAAGCATCTTTTCAATGGTTGTGCCAGAGATAATGCCTGTGCCACCAAGAGTTTGACCTACGTTAATAGCCCCAGAGTTAATAGCCGTTACTGTCAGAATATTGCCTGTAATTGAGCCTGTAATGCTGGCATTGATGTTTCCAGTTGGGCCAATCGTATATTGTGTAACGCCTGGAGTAATAGGAAATACGATCTCATTCTTGTAATAGACCATCATTTCTTCGTTTGACCATTGATCTACAAGGTCATTAAGCATATCAAACGCATCTTGCGCTGCATCAGCAGTAGGGGTTTCGCCCGCCTCTAACGCTCCGATGTCTTTTAATGCTCTTGAAACAATGTCGTATGGTGTGGTCATGGCTTAAATCTCAGGTTTGAATACTTGTGGCATCCAGGGTGCGGGGACTGGCTTATGCAATTTTAACGCTTTTATCTGATTTTCGACACCTTTTTTGATGTGATTTTCGCCATCTTTGACAGCATCAGCTTCAATCCACCCTGCAATCATTTCTTCAGTAACTTCTAAAAATGGCACTTTTGCAATAGGACAATCAAAATACCAGTTACCCTCAGTTTCTACTGATAGGTCATCTTCTGAGCCTGTAAGATGGTATTTAGCACCTGTAATAACTTCGTCTTGTGCAAATACTTCTAAAATTTTCCATTGATAGTTCATTTACAAGCTCCTTACAAAAGCACCAGTCATATAAGTAACAGTTGACCCACTACTAATATTTGTTGAACCACTATAAGCATACAACTCCAAGTAATCAGTAGAACCATTCATTGATACTAAAAATGAACCAGTTGATATTTGAGAACCTACACCACCAGTGGGCTGGGATGTGCTTCCATAAGCAATTCCACTACCATTTTTATACAACTGTGAATAAGCATTAGTTGCAGTATTTGCTGTATAAACAGCCCAACTTATTTGATAATAACCAGAAATTGTAGGAGTAAATCTATAGTTAGTTGTTGCATCAAAATTTGAGTTAGTGTCAAAATTTTTAGTATTTAAACCAACTTTAGTCCATGTATTTGCAGTAATTGTTTGCGTAGTTCCTGAATAAACGCTAAATGCTGGCGCACCACCAGTAGGTGATGTTATTCCGCTTGTGCCATCTAAAATTATTGACATAATTAAGCTGGATTATTAATTGCAACTAATTGAGCAGTTGTTGTGGCATTAGCTATAGCCGCACGACCAGCAGTTAATTCAGCAGTAAAAGTAGCATCATCTGTTGCATTAGGCAATCCAGCTAACGTGTTTAATTGACGTTTTTGTGCCACTTGAATTGCCGCAAAATTAAATTGTGCCAATCTATCAGCTTGTGCTTTAGCTATATTTACTGTAATAGTTGTGCCATTTAAAACCCAAGCGTCAAAGAACTGAGCATCTGCGCCTTGAGGAAGAATTGAATCATCAACAATAATAGCCCCAGCTGGGCAATCTTTTGTTAATACTTCTTCAATAGGAAGTTCTCCTGTTGGCTGACATACTGAAACGCCACCATTAGAATTTGTGTAAATAATAATTTGAGCCATTTTTTTCCTTTAAATTAACCAGCAAAAGCTACCATACAAAATGGTGTGTTATCTGCATAGCCAGTTCCATTAATATAAGAAGCAAAAGTAACAGCACTTGAACTAAATGCACCGCTTGAGGAAACAATAGTCCAATAACCTGAATTTCCTGAAATAGCTACGGCTGATGGAGTTTGGCTTAATGTATTGCTAAAATTAAATTGATAAATACCAGTTCCAATTCTAGTAACACTACTTATATTATAAGAACTAACAATAGTTGATGTATTTCCGTTGTAATTACACCATGCTTTTGCAACACCTTTACCTGATGTTTGAGTGCTTGAATCACTAAATACAAGTCCAGTAGATGCTAAATTTAAACCAGTAGATTGAGCCGTTGCAATAGTTGTTCCATTTGCTTGCAAAGCAAGATTACCGCTAGTATCTGCGGTAGTTACTAATCCATTAGAAGTAGATGCGTTTATTGTAGTTGTCATAATTTATGCACTAAATATAGCAATATATCCTGTTGAGGGGTCTTGATTTGATAATACCCCACCAACAGAACTTACATAACCAAATTGAGTTCTTAAACTTCCAGTAGATAAAGTTGTGCCATTTCCTTGACCGCCACCAGCAATTTGATAGTTTGCACCACCAGCAGTTCCTAGCCCAACAAAAGCATAGTTAGCATTAGCCATAGCAGTAGTAAAGTTAAAAGTGTAGTCACCGCTTCCGTTTCTGGTAATGCTAGAAATATTATAAGAACCATTTACTGCCCCTGTAGAACCAGTAAAGTTAGCCCATGCCCTACAAACGCCACAAGTTGAACTTAATAAAGCCGTTCCTGTGCTTGCTGGCAAAGTAATAGTATTAGAGCCAGCTACTGTTGGTGCGGCTACTGTAATTGTGCCTGATGTATCGCCTGAAATAACAACTGAACTCATAAAATCACCCATCTTGAGCCACTTGGAACTGTGACTGATTTACCTGATGCAACTGTTATAGGCCCAGCAGAATGTGCTGAGTATCCTGATGGAATAGTATAACTTGTGCCAACTGTTTGATTATTAATAAATATGCCATTGCTTGCTGATTGTTGTGGTGAAACTTCATCACCTGTAGAAGCGTTATAACTAATGCCTGTATTTACATAAGCCGTAGATAATGAACCGCTTGTGGCTGTTGTTCCAACTATGTAATATGGGCCAGTAGAAGTGGTAGAGGTAATAGTTGCGCCACTTGCACCAGGCGCAGAAGATACCCAAGTCGTGCCGTTAGAGGTCAAGACATTACCTGATGTGCCAGGAGCGACTACTTGTAAAGCAGAAGTTCCATTGCCTAAAAGCACGTTATTGGCAGTTAAAGTTGTCGAACCTGTACCACCAGAACCAACTGCAAGCGCTGTTCCCAATGAAACAACACCGGTAGAACTAATAGTCATGGCATCAGAAGCGCCATTATTTACAATAAAATGAATACCATTAGCGCTGTAAGTTCCAAGTGCTAAATCACCGCCATTTGTATAAATATAACCAGCATTTGCAAGGCTAAAGTTGCCTGTTCCTGTAAATGCGCTTGAATTAATACCAATATCAATATATTTGCCTAAGGAAGCAGTATCGTTATATAAGGCAATATCCGTAGTAGCGGCGGCATTACTGCTAGTATTTTGCAATGCCATGTAGGCATAGCCAGCAATAGAAGTTTGGTAAGAAGCAAATATTCCAGTATCAGAACCATTTAAAGTTCCATAAGCAAAAGCACCTTGAGTTGCTGACCCTGAAATGGATTGATTGGCAATATATTGACCAGTTGTTATGCTAGTTGGCAAACTAAGAGTAACCGCACCTGTAGTAGTAGAAGCAGTAATCTGATTAGTTGTGCCTGAAACGGAGGTAATTGCAAGACTTGAGATATTAGTCCAACTTGGCGCTGCGCTAGTTGTTGCAGCTAATACTTGACCTGTAGTTCCTGCTGCTGTTGCTACAGGAGCTGCGCCTGCGCCACCGCCATAAACAACGCCATATTGTGTTAATGCGGCAGATGAAGCCCAAGTTGATGCACTTGAAAAATAAGGAATACCACCTGAAGTACCAGCTACAGTTAAAGCTAATGTTCCTGAAGTTGTAATTGGTGAACCAGAAACAGAAATTAAACCGCCTGTGAACGATTGAGCTACTGAAGTTACTGTTCCTGATCCAGAAGAAATTGTTGACCAAGTACCATCGCCACGTAAATAAGTTGTAGAAGATGGAGTGCCAGTAACAGGGTTGGCAGCCATATTTGTAACTGTGCTAATTACATATCCGCTTGTAGGAAGCGTTAGAGATGTATTGCCTGTTGCAGTAAATGTTTGAGTAAATGCGCCAGAATGTGTGACATTACCAGCAAGCGAAAGCGTTCCTGTACCAAAAGTTAAACTAGAGCCTGATCCGCTAAACGATGTAGCTGATAAAACACCTGTATTAGGCACAAAACTGAGCTTTGTAGAGCTTGTATCTGCACCTGTAATACTTCCACTTGTAGCTGACGATAAAATAGGATACCAAGTTGCACTAGATGTAGTGGTGTCGGTAATCGTAATTCCCGTCTGAGGAGCAGGCTGCCATGATGGTAAACCGCTGGATAAAGTTAGTATGTAGCCGTTCGTGCCAGGGGCAAGAAAAGTCGTTGTATTTACGGCAGATTGATAAGGCAAGTATCCTGCTAGTCCACCAGCTAAATTTGTTGAAGTTGTCGCTGATGTTGCGCTTGTTGCTGTCGCTGCGTTCCCGCCAATCGAAAGACTAGAAGCTGTACCTGTTAAGCCTGTTCCTGCGCCATTAAAGCTGGTAGCAGTAAATACCCCAGTAGAAGGGTTATATTGCAGTTTAGTAGAGCTTGTATATTCCGTTGCCAAATTTCCGCTTGTTTGGTTTGCAAACAAAGGATAACGAATGTTATTTGTAGTGGTGTCATCGGTTACAGTTGCATAAGCAGTTGGGGTTGACCATGTAGGAACTCCTGTTCCAGCAGAAGTTAAAACTTGACCTGATGTGCCATTAGCAATAAAAGCAGTAGTTCCAGCAGCAGTTTGATAAGGAATCTGACTAGCAATACCACCCGCTAAATTTGTAGCAGTCGTAGCAGAAGTAGCAGTTGCAGCCGATCCTACTGAAAGGGTTGATTGAGCAACATATTGCGGTGCAGATGCTCCAGCAGTCAAAACATAGTTTGTCGTGCCAAGTGTTAAAAATGTAGTTGCTCCAACGCCTGATTGATAAGCTAAAGCTCCTGCTGTTCCGCCTGACAGATTTGTGGCTGATGTTGCGCTTGCAACTGCGCCACTTACAATAGAACCTAAAATTGAGGTAATCCAAGTAGGATTTGAGTAGCTACCTGTTGTATAAACACCATTAGTAACTGTTGCAGCGTTACCTGTAATACTGATGCCCCAAGTACCGCTTGCACCTGTACCTGAAGTTGATGGTGCGCCAATCGTGTTATACGAGATTGTAGGGGCTGTAGATCCGTTATAACTTACAGGTGAAGCACCGCCTGAACCAGAGCTATTAAATGTAATGCTATTCGTTACAGAGCCTGCGCTGGTTGCTGATGTTGCAGTAGCAGCATTTCCACCAATGCTTAATCCTGATGCTGTCCCGGTAAGTCCGCTACCTGATCCACTAAAAGAAGAAGTAGCAGTAATAGTAGTACCAGTAATTGCGGAAGCAGTAGAACCGCCAATAGTTGTGCCATTGATCGAGCCTCCTGTAATTGCTACGCTGTTTGCATTTTGCGTTGACATTGTGCCAAGACCCGTAACTTGGGTATTAGCAATAGAAATTGGTGTATTGGTAACGCTGGTAACTTGTCCTTGAGCGTTTGTCGTTAAGACAGGTACTGCGCTTGCAGAGCCATAAGTTCCTGCTGTGCCTACGTTGGTAATGCTAAATGTATTAGCAGTAAGGGTTAACCCTGTGCCAGCATAATAAGTATTTACAGTAGAA
>Ga0316227_1003029_pt1 | contig 14024 bp, 10 predicted proteins | sample TBH18019metaG_FD_206012 | JGI IMG/M metagenome (GOLD analysis project Ga0316227, IMG submission 206012) | Freshwater microbial communities from Trout Bog Lake, Wisconsin, USA - TBH18019 | ecosystem: Environmental > Aquatic > Freshwater > Lake > Hypolimnion/Profundal zone | place: USA: Wisconsin... | reverse complement strand
CCGCGTTGCTCACTCGGGCAAGATCGCAGCGGATATTGCCGCTCGTTCGCGCCTTGAAAAATCGAAAAATAGCCGACAGCAAAGGTCTAGTCATTTATGGGACACACCACCAGTGACGCCAAGAATAGCGTTTCACCGGGCGGGCGTCTTGCGATTTTGTTCATTGAAGAATTTTACAAGCGGACGTAGAAAGCTGAGTTTTTCAGTGCTTGTGAAAACTCCAACACCCCCAACACACGGGAACCGGCGGCACCATTATCGGGAGGCGGGCAAAACCTATCTTCCCGACAACTGCCGGCCCCTCGTCGAAGCCGCAAAAGCCGGGCAGGTGAGTTTGTGCGCCCTTGCGCGTGCGGGCTATCCCGGCAAGCGCCTGCCGTCCGACCGCCTGCCCGGGCTTTGCAGCGCGGGATACTGGGACGCGGGCCCCGGCCAAACCTGGGGATTGCCAACCCACCGCAACGAGGGAATCGAAGTCTCGTTTCTCGCCGACGGCAGGACACCCGTCGCCGTCGATACCCGTCCTCTGACGCTTTCACACGACGAACTGATGATCACCCGGCCATGGCAACCGCATTCCATCGGCGATCCGCACATTGGCGCCTGCAAGCTGGTCTGGCTGATTATCGACGTTGGAGTACGGCGGCCACACCAGGCGTGGAACTGGCCGAACTGGATCGTGCTCGACCAGGCGGACCGCGAGTTGCTCACCCGCTTCCTGCGCGAGAACGAACAAGCGATCTGGCCGGGCAGCGGTGAGATTCGACGCTGCTTTCTTGGCATCGCCCAAGCCGTTGAGCAGGCCGAGGCCGGGTGCGGCACCTCGCATCTCGCGGTCCGAATCAACGAATTGCTGCTCGCGTTGCTCGACGCTTTTCAAAAGGGCAACATTCCCTTGCGCAAGACGCTTACCGACGCGGAACGAACGGTTCGCCTTTTTCTGGAGGAGTTGAACTCCACTCTGGATCGGCCCTGGACCCTCGAATCGATGGCCGAAAGCTGTCATCTGGGCGTGACCCGCTTCGTGCATTACTTCCGCAGCCTAACCAACCTTTCTCCGGCCTCTTACCTGAACCACGCGCGGATTCAGAAGGCGTGCATGACGCTGCTCGGCGACCCCGCGGCCTCGATTACCGATATCGGCTTCGACTGCGGCTTCTCATCGAGCCAGTATTTCACCAACGTCTTCCGGCAACAACTGGGCTGCTCGCCCAGCCAATACCGGGTTCGGCGCAAGCCGGGCGGGGAGGAGCCCGACCAGGTCACCGAGCTAACCCGGCGACGCTGAAAGCCGATCGATTTCTCGAGAGAACGTCGGACGGATGCCCGCGCCACCCTTGCGTAATCCGTTCCCACCCGCTAAACAACGAAATGGTCAAAATCGAAATCCAATACGAGGGCGGTCTTCACTGTTCCGCCAGCCACGGTCCATCGGGCAAGTCTCTGGAAACCGACGCCCCGGTGGATAACCATGGTCGCGGCGAATCCTTTTCCCCCACCGACCTGGTGGCGACGGCAATGGGTAGCTGCATGGCCACCGTGATGGGCATTTACGCCGAAAAGCACGGCATCGATCTGCGCGGCGCGCGCGTGGAGGTCGTCAAGGAAATGACGCAGTCCGGCACCCGGCGCATTGCGAGGTTGGCGACGGAAATCTGGTTCCCGGCGGGCCTGGCGAAGAACGAAACGCTCGAACGAGTCGCGCTATCGTGTCCCGTGCACCAGAGTCTGCACCCGGAAATGGAAAAGCCGGTCGTTTTCCATTACGCGTAGCATTTTTTTGAATTTCAGGTTTGCGTTTTCGTCGGGAAATGACAAATTTACCGACTCGCACCGCCCCCAAAGGGGGAAAATCGGCAAGCGCTCACGTGGCGGAATGGCAGACGCGTACGGCTCAGGACCGTATGGGGAAACCCGTGGAGGTTCAACTCCTCTCGTGAGCACCACCGCTTTCGAATGCGATTGGACTCAGGAATTACCCAAAGCGTTTCCTGCACCCATCGGCTCGTCGCCCTCGTCGCTCTGGAGGCAAATGGGCCTCCCCGCAGTCCTATGAGACGTTGGCGCGATCACGATGTCGTATGGTTTTCTGGCATTGTCGGCCAGCGCGAGGGTTCCGGCGTTAAAGAGCCACCACGTCAAGCGCCCGGTGACCGCGTCGATACTAGTGGTGTGTCCCACAAATGACTAGACCTTTGCTGTCGGCATTTATGGGACACACCACTAGTAACGCGCGCTCGTTCCCAGGCTCCTGCCTGGAAATGCAGTATTCCCGGAGGCTCCAGCCTCCTGCCGGACCTCCAAAAACACAGCGCACCGGAGGGTAACGAGAGGCTGGAGCCTCCAAGACAGGGGCGTTCCCAGGCTGGAGCCTGGGAACGAGACCGCGAATTCCTTAACTTAATGGCAGTAGGGCAACGCTCTAGGTCTTTGAGCCACAAAGGAATATCGTTGAAAGCGCGTTCCATACCGCAGCCCATATTATTTGTCATCCTGAGCTTGCGAAGGAACTCACAGCATGCCAACCGGCGTTATGTAACCATTCACCGTTCTCGTAACTGAAAGCGCCGCCCGATGAGCCGTCCGTCCCGAGTACGGGCCTACTGAAACGAACGTCGCGATCGCCTCGTGAGATCCTTCGCAGGCTCAGGATGACAACGTTCGGGGCTCCGGTCTGAATGGCACCAACTTAAGGAGGCTTTCGGAGGGCACGGGAGACACGAAGAAGCTGAGGAGCGTCGGATGCAAGTTCCGGGGAGCGCACCCGTCCCGGGTGTTGGTTGAGGCGTCCCGCCTCGACGAACTTTTGGCGTGGATGCGCCTACAGCCTTCGGAGTCTGAGGACCGCAAGGCGATTTGATGGCCAGAAGTTAGCGCTGGCGGTACGCCAGCGCATGCACGCGAGACGCGTGCGCCCCCCGGAGTTTTTTCGTTTCGGAGCGTGTACAATCGCGCTCAGTTTTGTTCCCACGCTCCCTCAGTTTTCTCCTGCTCGCCGCGCGGTTGGCCATCGCCGGGCCGTTGGATACGATCGCCAAAATCCGGGCCTTGTCTCCGGAAGAAGCCGGGGGCCGGTTGCGCCACCCAGGCCACTATCATAAACAACTCAAGCCTGACCCTGACCGGCACCGGAATCTACGGCAGGTTGGAAAAGGGGATCGTGGGCTGCGGTTCAGTGATCAAGACTGGCAGAGGAACCTGGGCTCTCACCGACAACAACACCTACACCGGTGTGACAACGGTGCCCGGTGGAAAGCTCGTTCTCAGCGGCACCATCGCGGCTACTCTTACCGTGACTATCGCAGCCGGAGCCGAACTTGAGGTGACCGGCAAATGGAACGCTGACGAAGCGGTTCAATTGGTCTTTGTTCGGAACCGACTTTTGAGTGGCGCGCTATTCGAGTTCCAAAAACGCTTCCACTTTCGCGCCGATGGTGGCTTCCGATCCGGGGACGCTGAGGACGTCGCACTCGCTGCCGAGAATGAACGGGTGCCCAGTGCTTTGCATGCGGTCGCGCAACTCGCGCGACAGCCGGCGCACATCGTCCAGAGTCACGAGCGTGTCCGAATAAAACTTCTTGGTAGGCAGGTTGCCGAAAAGCACAGTAGTTTTCGGCACCAAGGCTGCATCCTCCCAGAGGACCCGGGAACTGCCGAGGCTGAGCATCGCAGGGTCGAGCGTCGCGAACCGCCGGATCATTTCGCCTTCGAGTTCGCCGCAATCATGGAAAATCAAGTCCACGCCGGAATCGGCCAGCATGGCTGCGATGCGGCGGTTCGGTTCCATGACGTAGCGATCGAACACCGCGTAGCTTTCGGCCAGTTGGTTCGGCGAGAAGTAGACTTTGTTGGCGGCCGGTTCGCACAGGATGATGGCCTTCGCTCCCGCCGCAATCTGCGCCCGCAGGTAGGGGACAATAGCGTTCATGGCGAGAGTCAGCGCGCGCTCGACCATCGCCACCTCCGCATCCTCCTCGGCAGTCGTTCCGGCGCCGGCCATGAACACGGGGGTGATCGGATCGGAGACGAGCTTGGTCATCAGCGAGAACGGGCCGATGCCCATGCCCACAGGGATCAGACTCGATTGACCGGCAACGAAGCGGATCGCTTCACAGGTGGCATCCATTCGCGGGGTTGAGGGCACTTCCCAATCTTCGGCGGGGGCTTCCGAGAAATGGAAGGAGTCGATGGCGTCGGGAGCGATGCCGTGCGCGGTCAAGAGCGCTTCTTTTTCCAGCTTCAGATCCATGACCGGAATGGCCATCGGAACACGGAACCGCTGCGCCGCTTCCGCAACGACCGCTCCGAGGCGCGGTCCGTCCAGCATGATTGCTTCGTGGTCTGCGTGCTCGTGCAGGACCAGGTGGGTGCCGATGGGCATCCGCAGGCCGGATGCCGCGAGGTCGAGGTAGTATTCGCGTTGCATAAAGTCTCCCTTTGTTTTAAGCAGCCACCAGGCTCAGCGCCAGATCCACCGCGCTTGCGGCGTCAGGACTGTACCCGTGCGCGCCAATCTCGTTCGCGAACTCCTGGGTGATCGGAGCGCCGCCGATCATGATCTTCACCGAGTTCAGCCCGGCGGCACGGAAAGCGTCCACGGTCGTGCGCATGGCCGGCATGGTGGTGGTTAATAACGCGGAAAGGCCGACGAGCTGCGCGTCGTGTTCCTGGGCGGCCGCCACGAATTTCTCCGGGGCGACATTGGTTCCAACATCGATCACATTGAAGTTGGCTCCCTTGAGCATCATCGCCACGAGATTCTTGCCGATGTCGTGCAAGTCGCCCTGCACCGTTCCGATGACCGCGGTGTACTTGGGCTTGATCCCGGCTTTGAGCAGCAACGGCTCCAGCATGCCCATGGCTTCCTTCATCGCGCGGGCAGCGATGAGCATTTCCGGCACAAACACTTCGTTTTTCTTAAACTTCTCGCCGACGCTGGCCATGGCGGGGACGAGTCCGGTCTCGACGATCTCCAGCGGCGCCATGCCGGTGTCGAGAAGCGCCTGGCACAGGCGCTTGGTTTCGTTACGGTTTCCGCGTTCCACCGCGGCAGAGAGGGCTTGCAGATCGCTCATAGAGTTTGTGTCGATGTTGAGTTTAGCTGAGTCTTTATAAGTTGCCGCGGACGCCGCGGCTAGTCCAAATGAAACACCTCTTCCATTCCCGCCCACCATTCTCCCTCCGCACGGTCGGGTAGCGGCTGCTGGCACGGTTTGCAGACGCTCCACCATTGCTGCGTGAGCGGGTCGGCAGCCATGGCGGCCATGTCAGCCGCGTAATCGGGGCCGGTGTATTCGAAGTAGCTGAAGAGGAAGGGTTTGCCTTCAATTCTTCGCAGGTAAATCGAGTAATTGCGGATGTTGCACTCCCTGATCTTCTTGAGCACGCCAGGCCAGACGTCTGCGTGCAGTTTGACGTATTCTTCGAGTTTGGCTTCGTTGAGCCCGATAACGGATCCGTAGCGTTGCATGAATTTACAGTGGTTGGTTGGCGTGCGGTTATGTTCGGTGAAATGCCTGTGTTTCTGAAGCTACTCAGGACTGCCGCCCAGGTAGTTTCCATAGCCCAATGAGAGAATCGCCAGCAGCAGCACCGTCAGAGCGATGCCGATGGCCGCCTGGGTCGACCGCCGGCATCCCGTCCATTCCCGCAGCAGGATGGCGATGATGTTGCTGAAGAGCACCAGCATGATCATGTGGATGGCCCAGCTCGAAAATTTGTATTCGCCCATGCGGACGTGGGCCAGATTGTAAAAAAAGAACTGCCCGTACCACAGCAGTCCGGTGAGCGCGGCCATGGCAAAGTTCATCGGCAGGCTGGCCTTTTCCGGTCCAGCCGGAAGCTCGATCAGTTCGCCCAGCGTTCGATGATGATAGTGCAGATAGAGACAATACGCGGCTGTGGTAATAAACGCCCCGACGTTCGCGAAAATGTAAACGACGTTCCCGCGGAACACGCCCGCGCCGTGCTGTTCGGCGACGGCGGCGATCGGTTCGCCCGCTTCCAGCGCAAAGCCGTAAACGGCGGAAAGCACGCCGGCGAGCAGGGAGAGCAGCAGCCCTTTCACCATGGAGAACTCCGTGGACGAACCGCCGCTCTTGAGGTTCCCTTCCTTGAGATGGCCGGCCAGGCCGCATAAGGCGATGCCGGCGGTCCCGACGACGATCCCCGCCAGCACCCAACCGGACCCGGTTTTCGAAAAGGTGGCCGACAGCGCGCCCTTGATCAGCGGCGGAATCAGCGTCCCCAGCACGCTGGAAAGACCGACGGCAATGGCGTAGGTTAGTGAGAAACCGATGTAACGGATGGAGACATTGAACGCGGTGCCGCCGATGCCGTAGGCCATTCCCAACAACAGCGAGGTAACCATGGCGCTTTTGGGGGCCTCGGAGAGGACGGCGCCCAACTGCGGAATGGTCAGGAACGCGCCGAGGATCGGCAACAGAAACCAGCAGAACCCGGCCTGGGTGAGCCAGTAGGTTTGCCACGACCAGTTGCGAACCTTCTTCTGCGGCGTGTAGCAGGCCGAGGACGAAAGAGCGCCGACGGCGTGAAAGGCGGTTCCCAGCAGTGGATTGGCGGCGATCATCGGCAGGGTTCGATGACTTCGTTGAACTCGCCGAGGTTCAGCGGGTAATTCCCATATTCGCGCACCAGCTTGACGATGTAATCATAGGTATGCCCCGATACGTCGCTGGCCACCGAGTGGTCGGATTGGAAGATGTATCCGCCCCCGCGCGCGGCGTTGAGCTTGCGCAGCACTTCGCGCCGGATTTTGTCAAGATCGCCGCCTTCCCACACCTGCATATTGCTATTGCCGCAGAAACCGAGCTTTTGGCCGTAAGTGCGACGCAGTTCGACGGCGTCGAGCCCGGCCTTGGCCTCAAGCGGGTTGTAGGCGTCCACGCCCATCTCGATAAAGTCCGGGAAAATTGCCTTCACATTGCCGCAGCCATGGTAGATCACCGGCAGGTTGTGGCTGTGGCAAAGGTCCACCATCTTTACCACGCACGGCTTGAAGTACTTGCGCCAGTAATCGGGCGAAAAGAACATGGAATTGCGATACGCCACGTCGCCCCATATCACCATGCCGTCGAGGAGACCGTCGGCTGCCTCGATCTGCGCCTTGCAGCAGTTGAAGTAGAACTCGCCGATGCGCAGGATCTGTTCGCCGAAGCGTTCGGGGTATTCTCCGATCCACATCATCGTTTCCATTTGCCCCACCATCCGCGTCAGGCATTCCGACACTTCACCGATGCTTCCGTAAACGGGAAAATCGGGCCGCAGCGATTTGACCGTCTCGAGCCATGCGGGCGAGTTGCGCGTGAATCCGTCGCCCACGCCCGCGATCTGGTTGTCGCCCGCGCAGAAGTAGCGCCGGCGGTCATAGGCGTCGTCGAAGACGAACGCTTCGAGCTTCTCTATTGTGTCGGTTTCCCAACTGACAAACTCCGGCATGGGCAGGTCGAAGCGCTTGCGCATCACCGTTTCGTAGCCGGTGCGAACCACCACCTCCTCCGCGTCCTCGCGCAGGATCTCGAAGCTTTTAATGTGGGGGTCCATGTTGGGTACCGTCACAATCCAGTCGAGGTCGTAGTAATAGTAGGGATTGGCATCGGCGGGGAGATTCAATTCCTCGCGCCAGCGGCGGATGAAGCCGCCCCAGAAAAAGTCGCTGATCGGAACCCGGTCGGGCTCCTCGTGGCGGAGCGCCTTGTTGAGGCGTTCCAATTTGCGCAAGGTATTCGGCTTGCGCCCGGTCTGGTCGGCTGACTTGCCGATAGTGTCGAACATGCTCATGGGTGGAACCGCGAAAGGAGTAGTAAATCGAATTTTGGCTCCTTTTGTAAAGGTCCATTCCGACTTTTTTTGTATCTTTTTCGATTCGTCGATTTCGACGCCACCGCGCCATTCGTTTCTTCTTGACCGGATTACTTGCGCCTGGCAGAATAGACACATGTCCGATTCGACCCCTGACTGGGCCAGCATGGGAGCCTACGGCAGCCCGTTTTCCGGAAACGGGATGGAGTTTTTTCCCCTCGGGGTGCCGATGGACCATGCGGGTGTGGTGCTCCACGAGTCGGGGTACATGGCGGCCCGGCCTTGCTGGAACTACCCGAATGTGCTGAGCCCGTTCTGGCGGTTATATTACGATCTCAAACCCGGTCATAAGGTCGTGTTCACCCACCGTGAAATAGTCTTGGGGCCGGACCGGCTCGTGCTCATTCCCGACCACTCGCTTTTTCACGCTGTGGGAACCCGCCCGCGCCCGAAGTTTTGGCTGGCGTTCAACTGCGCGCGCCGTTTCGTTCCCGAACAAACCGTCCCGATCGAACTGGCTCCGTCGGTCATCGAACTGGCGCTGATCCGGGAATTGATGACTCTGTTCGAGAGCGCCTGTCGCGAGCGGAACCAATCCCGGATTTTTCACTACAGCATGGCGTTGCTGCACGAGGTGCTGGGGCGCTCGGAAATCGAATGGCTCGACGAGAAGCCCGACGCCGTGCTTCGCGCCATCCGGTTTGTGGAAGAGCGCTATGCCGACCCGTTGTACAACCACACCCTGGCGCGGATCGGCGGCCTGAGTGAAAGCGCGTTCAACCGTATCTTCCGGTTACATCAAGGCGTTTCGCCCACCCGGTTCATCGCCCAAGTGCGGGTCAGGGAAGCCGCGCACCTGCTTACCCATTCCCCCCTTTCGCTAGACGACGTCGCCGAGAAATGCGGCTTTCCCAACCGTGTTTACCTGACCCGCGTCTTCACCCGGATCGTCGGGGAAGCGCCGGCCCGGTTTCGGCGGCGACATGCGGGATGATGGCGGGCAATCCAATAACAATTCAATAATCGTAAAACTTTCGCTGTTCGAATCGGAGGATATCCTCAAAGTCCTTACGTCCGCAGACGCCTCGAATGGAAAAAGTTCGCGTCGCGGGACGCCGACGCCAAGATCAAGTAATAGCTTCTAATCACTAGTCAAATATTAACTATGGGCCTCACGAACCAGCTTCAACGACTCACTCGGGTTGGAATCTTCCTGGCGTTCTCCCTTACGGGGATCTGTAGCGCCGAATCGGCCGCACCCGGCCCGACCGGCGGGTTGGCCCGGCAGGAGGGTTGCAACGTTGTGTGGAATTCGCCTGGCAAAAACGCCGGCGAGTCGATGCCGTGCGGCGGCGGCGACATCGGGTTGAATGTCTGGGTCGAAAACGGCGATCTTCTCATCTACCTCTCCCGCAGCGGCGCGTTTGATGAGAACAACATTTTCCCGAAACTCGGACGCCTGCCGGGAGCGGGTTGGAGATCAAAATCACCTGTACAGGTGGGCCGGTACAAAAATAAGGTGCTGACGAGCGCTTGTGCAAGCTGCTTCAGAAACTTACCGTTGCGGTCCCGATTCGGCTTCGTAGCCCGGAGCGTCCAAAATCTGGATGCTTGAGATCATGTGCAGGCGCGGGTCGTTGACCGCCCAGACCACCTTTTTCTCCGGGGTCACTTCGAACACCTGCGGCTGGTTCTTGATGGTGCCGTGTCCGGGCCAGTTGCACACCACAGTGTTGCCATTGGGCAGGCGCTGGAGGCCGGCTGCATATCCGATTTTATTTCCCGGGAGATCGTTTTCGTCGATTTTCCACACGATCCGGTCTTGGGGATCCACCTCGATGACCCGATGCTCGTCTCCGCAGCCGATAAGGATGTTGCCGTTGTTCAGCGGGACGGCGACGAAGCGGCCGCCGGGGAACGTACGCAGCAGCTTGCCGGCGGCGTCGTATTCCCGGGCAAGGCCGCCGTTTCTCTGTTGAGTGACGAGATAGGTGCCATGCTTCGTCTTGCGCACCTGTCGGAACTGGCCGTGCGAACCGCCGCCACCGTTGTCGATGGCGATTGTTTTCACGATCTTGCCGGAGCGGTCCACCTCGTGAATGGCGCTTTTGCCGTTCGCGTACGATTCCCCGACCAGAAAGCGCCCGCCCGGCAGCGGTTGACAGGAATGCACCTCCGAGCCCGGCGGCGCCTTGTATTCCCAGACAGTCATGCCGTCGCGCCGCATTTCGCGCGCGCCGAAGTCGAATGAAAAAACGACATTCCCGTTCGGCAGCAGGGCGCAATCGCTGACGTTCGTTGAAAGGAGGTATTGCCACTCGAGTTGCCCGTCCGCGCCGACGATGGCAACCGACTCCGAACGACAGCCGCTTTTCAGAAAGCGGTGGCCCGCGGACGCCGGCGCGCACGGCGTGGCGCGCGCGGGCACTTCTTCGACGATCACGCGGAAGCCCACGTTGTAAACTCGTTGATAGAATGCATACGGCAGCCGGTAGGAGGCCGTGGCGCATTTGGGCCGGTCATACCATGAACCGCCGCGCACCACCTTTTCGCCTTCCATGGCCGTGCTGTTCCGACCGTCCTCCTCGCGGTACGGATACGGAGCGTAGGCGGACCGGGTCCACTCGGCGGCATTGCCGTGCATGTCGCACAAGCCCCACGGGTTGGGCTGATACTTTCCAACGGCTTCGGTGACGAATCCGCCGTCGTTGAAGCGTGCATCTTGGGGAATCCAGTTGTCGTAAGGACCGGGGTTTTTCATCGCGGCGCGGACGCGGTCCTGCACGTATGGATTGCCCGCGAATTGCGCCAGCATCGCATCGCCCAGATTCGCGAAAGGCGAGAAATCGGTGTTCAGATCGCCGTACCAGAACGGGGTGGAAGCGCCGGCGCGGCAGGCCCATTCCCATTGTGCCTCGGTGGGGAGAGTTACTTTGCGTCCGGTCTTCCGGGCCAGCCACTCGCAGAAGCCCATGGCTTCCTTCCACGAAACTCGCACCGCCGGTTGCTCCGGCTGCTCTTCGTCGTAACCCGTAATGCCGAACTGGTAGCCGTGCCGGTCTTCCGTCCGGCTCTCGTGCGCGGGATCGAACTGGCGGTACTGGCGATTGGTGACTTCGCACTGGCTCATCCAGAACGGTTTCACGGTCACCTCAGTCAGCGGTCGCTCGTCCGGGTGTCCGTCGGCCGAGCCCATGGCAAAAGCGCCTCCGGGGATCGGCTGCAACGCCAGCGAAATGCCGCCGCCGAGGTCGAGCGAGCCGACCGTGGCTGTTCCCACAACGTCCCGCTGCCTGGCCGAAGCCGCAGCCTTGTCGAAAGGCCAGTCGGCGACCGCGGGAACCGACCCGCTGATGCACGCCGGCTTTGCCGCGGGTGCCGGTTTTGGGGCATAAGCCTCGGATGCGGGGATCGCCTCGTAATCGGGGAACGGTCCCATTGGCACATAGCGGTGGCGAAGGGCGTCGGCCCTGGCTGCAACGGCGTCCACTTTTTGTTTGGGCAGGATTTCACCCCAGGTCCCATGGAAGGGGGCGTTGAGATCGGCCCAAACGGCCAGGCGTTCCCACCCCTCGGCATCCAGCGCCACGCCATGGTGGCCCTTGCGCAGCATCTGCCCCAGCGCCGTGGAACTGAAGTGAAACTCCATCGGTGTCAGCATCCGACGGTCGCCCTCGATACCGGGACGCCGGACAAAGCGGTGCAGTTCCGCGTAGGACCTGGTAAATTTGCCGCCGCCGCCCCAGTGTCCTGGCATCTGCGTTTTCCAGTCGGTGATCATCTCTCCGCCTTTGAGAAACGGGCGGTCGGGTTTGGAACCGTCGTGGCAACTCACGCAATGGCGATCGAGCACCGGTTGCACTTCGCGCACGAAACTGAACCCGCGCGCCGGACCGTGCCACGGCTCGATCGGCGAAGGGGGGCGGGCCTGCGCGATGATTTTCCGGTTGGCCGGCGCCGCGTTCTGCGACTCGTGGCAGCCGATGCAGGAAACGTTCTCACCCGGCATCCCGACCAGCCAGCTCCGCATGAGCTGCAATGCCTCGCCCTTTTCGTCCACCGGTTGCAGGGAAACCGGGGTGTTCGCCGGCAACTTGAAATAGACCGACCCGTCCGGCTCCACAGGGACAGTGCCCAGAACGCGCTTGATGTCCCAGGGACCGTCCATCCCGAGGGTTCCGTACAGCCCTCCCATGCCGCGCTTGGCAAAATAATACTCGACGATCCGCACCTTCTTCACGGCGCCGCGCTCGATCCCGGCCAGCCCGGGGCCAGAGTAAATGTTGTTGATCGCAACGGTGCATTCGCTCGTTGTCAGGTTGGTGCGGTCGGGCAAGGCGGGCGGCGTCTCCGTCTTGCGAATGAGCGTGGGCCAAAACAGCGCCGCACCTTCGATTTCAGCAATCGGCGTGAGGTTGTCGAAGGTATCCACCAGGTAAACGCCCCAGAGCGCATCCGGCGCAAGCTTTGCCGCCACCACGTGGTATTTGGTGCTTAATGGGCACGGCATGGAAAACTGCGGCCACACGCCGTTCACCAGTTGGTCGCGGCAGATCGGCTCGACCGTCTTGCCGCGCCCCGGAATCTCCTGGACGACTCCCTCGGCATCGTGCCGTCCAAGTTCCGGATCGAGGATCAGCAGCCGTCCGGACTGGGAAATGCCGTGATGACCGCCCGCGATTCCAACCACTTGGCGCGGATGATCCGGGATCGGCGAGGCAAAAAAGAAAGCGTTTGGAAACCACGAACCGCTGCCACGATACTCCCGCTGGTCGGTGCCGTCGGGGTTCATGTGGAAGAGCATGCGGCTGTTGGAATGGGATTGGTCGGTGTATTCCCAGCGCTGATAGAGAATCCGCCCATTATGGAGCACGCGCGGGGACCAATCGCTGTCCTGTTCGAAAGTGAGCTGCCGGACATTTCCGGTGGCCGGGTCGAGCCGGAAAAGGCAGACCATCTTGTTGCCGCCGAACTCGCAAGGGAGTCCCTGATAAGGCGCCGTGGATGCGAAGACGATCTTGCCGTCCGGCAAATAGCACGGATCGAAATGGCCGACATCCTCGCCGTCGTCGGGCGTCACTTGGTGCAAGCCCTTTCCATCGAGGCCGATCTCGAAGACTCGCCAGTTCTTCTCCTTCTCCCCGTTGCGGGCGAACAGAAGTTTCCCCGCATCGAAATGCAGAAGGGGATCGATGATCGTGTCGTTGTTGGGAGGCGCGTAAACCGTGCTGAATTCGGCTTTGCCGCGCAATTTGGAAAGGACCGACAGGTCATCCGCCCAGACGCCCTGCCGCGCAATGGTGTCGCTCGTGTGGGCGTTGAGGGAGATCAATCCCGCGGCCCCGCCCATTGCCTGCCGTGCGCGCGCGGGATCGGAGAACCGCCGCCGCAGCAACAGGATGCGATCGGCGTCCAGGAGCGGGTTCGCCAGGAGCGGTTCCCGGGCCAGTTTGAGGAATTCCACGGCGCGTTCCTGTGCGCCCGGCGCTGCGCTTGAAATTGACGCCAGCAATTTGGGACGCTCATCTTCCAGCCGGTCGATTGTGGCCAGGTACCCGGCTTTTCCCGGATAAGCCGCTTTAAAAGTGTCGGCTAAATCCTCAATCGCCAGCCGTGTGGCTGCGAAGTTCACACTGCTAATTTCCGCCAACAACCGTTGGCGCTGCTTCTTGGTGTCGATCTGCCTGACCTCGCTCGGTGCGGCGAATACCACCGTGCCGGTCGTACCGGAGGTCGTGCAGGAGCAATCGGCGGCGACAGCCCAAACGCTGACGGCTCCAAAGAACAAGGCAAAAGCGGCAACTACGGAAGATTTCATGTTCAGATTGAATGAAACCCCAGATATCGGAGTGGGTTGCGGTTGTCGGCCATCAACCCACACTCGCATGCGAAATGCACGGTTTTCTGTGGAAACCCAGCAGCAGACTGTCCTAAGATGGGATTCCCAGTCTGATTCAGGCTCTTGCCAGGGCGCTTTGCCCAACCCACAACCACTGCACACTTATGAAAGTATACGCACCTCAAGCGAGTGTTGCCTGTCTTATGGCAACAGGCCTCGCCGCAGTCCTATAAGACGCTGGCGCGACCACAACGCCCCATAGGCATATACCTAACGGGTGGCCGCGCTGAAAGCGCTCTGTTCTGGGGAGCGCACGCGTCTCGCGTGCTGGCTTTGGCGTCTCGCCAAAGCGAACTTTCGGCAC
>Ga0316227_1003027_pt1 | contig 14027 bp, 11 predicted proteins | sample TBH18019metaG_FD_206012 | JGI IMG/M metagenome (GOLD analysis project Ga0316227, IMG submission 206012) | Freshwater microbial communities from Trout Bog Lake, Wisconsin, USA - TBH18019 | ecosystem: Environmental > Aquatic > Freshwater > Lake > Hypolimnion/Profundal zone | place: USA: Wisconsin... | reverse complement strand
CGCGTCCGTCGCGATAGCGGAACCGCGCGAACGGATCGGCGGCCACGATCGAGTACCGCCCCAGCGGATCGTGCCGCATGGCGCTGTCGAGGAAGGCGAGCCCGGGCAGGGCGCGCAGCCGGGCCGCCGCCGCGACGGGATCGATGAAGGGGATCTCTCGGGTCCACATGACCGGGTTCGGGGCCATTATCCTCGGGCTTTGCGTCGTCCGCTGCCGTCGCACAGGCGATGCCGCGGGGAAAGCGACAGTTCCACGCAGGCCCCGCCGCGGCGCACGGGCGGGCCGTGTCCGGGGCGCAGGGCAGCGCTGTCCAGGCCTGATGTGGGGTCTGAGGAGCCTGTCGTAAAGCTTTGCCATAACGACAGGATCAGCGGCCGGCGGCAGTCTCGCGCCCAGGGCCGGTCACCCCTGCGGCGGCCGGCCTCGCGCGGAGGCGCGGGAGCCTGTATAGGAGCCCGACCCCGAATTCCTGGTCTTGCGCTCCGGGCGGCCGATCGCCGGTTGCCCTGCCGGACTGTCCGACCCGAATGCCATGACCGCCACGCCCGCCCCCCGCGGCCCCGCTCCCGGAGCTGCCCCGAAAATCTCGTTCGTCTCGCTGGGCTGCCCCAAGGCGCTGGTCGATTCCGAGCGGATCCTGACCCATCTCCGCGCCGAGGGCTACGAGCTGGCCCGCCGGCACGACGGCGCCGACGTGGTGATCGTCAACACCTGTGGCTTCCTCGATTCGGCCAAGGCGGAGTCGCTCTCGGCCATCGGCGAGGCCATGGCGGAGAACGGCCGGGTCATCGTCACCGGCTGCATGGGCGCGCAGCCGGAGGAGATCCGCGAGAAATACCCGGATCTCCTGGCAGTGACAGGGCCCCAGGCCTACGAGTCGGTCGTGGCGGCCGTCCACGAGGCGGTGCCGCCGGCCCACGACCCGTTCCTCGACCTCGTGCCGCCGCAGGGGATCAAGCTCACCCCGCGCCACTACGCCTACCTGAAGATCTCGGAAGGGTGCAGCAACCGCTGCAGCTTCTGCATCATCCCATCCTTACGCGGAAACCTCGTCAGCCGCCCCGCCGCCGACGTGCTGCGCGAGGCGGAAAAACTGGTCAAAGCCGGCGTGAAGGAGCTGCTGGTGGTCAGCCAGGACACCAGCGCCTACGGCGTCGATATCCGCTACGCCGAGAGCCCCTGGCAGGACCGGCAGGTCCGGGCGAAGTTCTACGACCTGACCCGGGAGCTCGGCGAGCTCGGGGCCTGGGTGCGGCTCCACTACGTCTACCCCTACCCGCATGTGGACGAGGTCATCCCGCTGATGGCCGAGGGCAAGGTGCTCCCCTACCTCGACATGCCGCTCCAGCACGCGAGCCCGTCGGTGCTCAAGCGCATGCGCCGCCCCGGCAACCAGGAGCGTCAGCTCGACCGGATCCGGAGCTGGCGGCAGACCTGCCCGGACCTCGCGATCCGCTCGACCTTCATCGTCGGCTTCCCCGGCGAGACCGAGGCCGAGTTCGAGGAGCTGCTGGCCTGGCTGCAGGAGGCCAAGCTCGATCGCGTCGGCTGCTTCGAGTACGAGCCGGTGGCGGGCGCCACCGCCAATGCCCTCGGCGACCTCGTGCCGTCGGCGATGAAGGCCGAGCGCAAGCGCCGGTTCATGGAGACCCAGAACGGGATCGCGCTCCGGCTGCAGCGCGCCAAGGTCGGCAAGCGGCTGCCGATCATCGTCGATTCCGTCGAGGGCGGGGTCGCGCGGGGCCGGTCCAAGGCCGACGCGCCGGAGATCGACGGCACCGTCCACGCCGCCTTCCGGCGCCCGGTGCGGGTCGGCGACATCGTCACCGTGAAGATCGACCGGGCCGAGGCCTACGACCTTTACGGCAGCGTCGCCTGAACGGGCTGCGGCGGACCCTGACGGACCTCCAACCCACATCCTCATCCGGAGGCGCCGGAGCGCAGCGGAGGCCTGCTTCGAGGCCCGCTGACGCGGGCACCTCAGGATGAGGGCGCGGGCGGGATATCCCTGTTGAAGGCGCGACCGGCCCTGCTTGACCCCGCTAGGGCGCCGCGATCATTCAGAACAGAGCAGGAACCCACGGCGGATCTCCGAGGCGGCGATGGATCCGGAGGTCGCGCTCCGCAAGATCATCCACATCGACATGGACGCGTTCTACGCCTCCGTGGAGCAGCGCGATGACCCATCCTTGCGCGGCCTGCCGCTGGCAGTGGGCGGCTCGAAGGAGCGCGGCGTCGTGGCGGCGGCGAGCTACGAGGCGCGGAAGTTCGGCGTCCGTTCGGCCATGCCGTCGGCCACCGCGCGGCGGCTCTGCCCGGACCTGCTGTTCGTGAAGCCGCGCTTCGAGGTCTACCGGGCGGTCTCGGAGGAGATCCGCGCGGTCTTCGCCCGGCACACGGCCGTCATCGAGCCCGTGGCGCTCGACGAGGCCTATCTCGACGTCACCGAGAACCTCCTCGGTCTCCCGACGGCGACGGCCGTGGCGAAGGCGATCCGGGCCGAGATCCTGGAGCGCACCGGGCTCGTCGCCTCGGCGGGAGTCTCGTACAACAAGTTCCTCGCCAAGGTGGCATCCGACCACAGGAAGCCGAACGCCCTGTTCGTCATCACCCCCGCCATGGGACCGGACTTCGTGGCCGAGTTGCCGATCGGCCGGTTCCACGGGGTCGGCCCGGTCACCGAGGCCAAGATGAAGCGGCTCGGGATCGAGACCGGGGCGGATCTCCGCGCCTGGCCTCTTGAGCGCCTGCGCGAGACCTTCGGCTCCGCGGGCGCCTACTACCACGCGGTCGCCCGCGGGATCGACGCGCGGCCGGTTCGCGCCCACCGGGTGCGCAAGTCGATCGGGGCGGAGACCACCTTCTCGGACGACACGGCCGCCTTCGAGGTCCTGGCCGCCCGGCTGGCGCCGCTGTTCGACAAGGTCTGGGCCGGGGCCGACGCCAAGGGCATGCGCGCCCGGACCGTGACCCTGAAGCTCAAGTTCTCGGACTTCGCCCAGGTCACCCGGGCGAAGTCGCTCACCGTTCCCGTGGCTGACCGCGCTGGCCTGGAGCGGATCGGCCTCGACCTGCTCGCCGGCCTGTTCCCCTTGCGACGCAGCGCCCGGCTGATCGGAGTGTCGCTGTCGGGTTTCGCGCAGGAGGCGCCCGAGGAGCCGCTCCAGCTCGGGCTGGCGCTGTGAGGCCGTCTCTCCGCCGCCGTCGCTGCGCGCGGGATGACGGAGCGGGTGAGCAGCCGAAGCGTTCAACTCGGACCGAGAGACACGCGCCTCTGAGCTGGTGCCGGCGATGCTGCGCGGCCCGACGGTGCGGTCCCGCACGTCGGGCAACCCAGACAGATCCCAGAACGGAGCGATCCAGTGCGGATCGGGGTTGGCCGAATACGCGCGCATCGGAGGACCCCGCCCATGACGAAGCACGTCTCCCTGGCGCTGGCCGCCGCGCTCGTGCTGACGGTTCCGGTGGATTTCGCCCGCGCGGATGGCACATCCGCCTTCGGCGCCGCCAACGCCGCACAGCTGCGGGGCTACACCGCGGGTCCGGCGCAGCTCTCCATCCCGGCGGGCGGCCCAGACGCCCGGCCTGCCGCTGCCGTACCTGCGCCGCGGCGGCCGAAGGCACCGGCACGCGGCCGCTGAGATAATCGGCCCGGGCCGTGCCGGCCCGGGCCTCCCGTCACGCGTTCTTGCGCGGCCGGTGATCGGGGTCGATGCCGCCGTCGAGCTTCGTCTCGTTGTCCACGTCGCCCTCGAAGGTCGAATCCGCCTGCAGATCGGCAGGATCGGCGCCGCTCATGCCCTTCGAGGTGCCGATGCCGGGATTGCCCTTGAGGTCGGCGTCGGTCGGGGTGTCGGTCTTCAGATGCTTGGACGACATGCAGGCTCCTGTCGGATGCTGATGTCGGGCCAACGCACCGGGGCGGAGACGGTCTCCCGCGCCCCGTGCGGCGGTTCGCCTCCGGTCCCCGCACGCCCTCAGCCGATCGCGGCCGCCCCGATCCGGCGGATGCCCGCCGCCTCCATCCGCGCCCAGGCCTGCGCGAGGGATCCGTCCACGTCGATCCCGCGCACGGCATCCTCCACTACCCAGACCTCGAAGCCCGCGTCGCGTGCATCGAGCGCGCTCCAGGCGACGCAGAAATCGGTGGCGAGGCCGCACACGGCGACGCGGGCGATGCCGCGCTCCCGGAGCGCCCCCGCGAGGCCGGTGCGCGTGGCCCGGTCGGCCTCCAGGAAGGCCGAGTAGCTGTCGATCCGCGGATCCAGCCCCTTGCGCACCACGAGGCTCGCCCGGTCGGTGGCGAGGCCCGGCGCGAAGGCGGCGCCCGGGCTGCCCTGGACGCAGTGGCGCGGCCACAGCACCTGCGGCCCGTAGGGCAGCGACACGGTCTCGAACGGGGTCCGCCCCGGATGGGTCTCGGCGAAGGAGACGTGATCCGCCGGATGCCAGTCCTGCATCAGCACCACGTGCCGGAAGCGGTGCTGGAGATCGTTGATCGGGCCGATCACCGCGTCGCCCCCCGGGACGGGGAGCGCCCCGCCCGGCAGGAAATCGACCTGCACGTCGACGACGAGGAGCAGGTCGGCGTTGCCGGGCGTCACGGCCGCTCCCTACGGCAGCATCACGATCGAGCCGGTGGTCTCCCGGCCGGCGAGGTCGCGGTGGACCTGCTGCGCCTCGGCCAGCGGGTAGGTGGCGTTGACGGCGATCTTCACCGCGCCGTCGCGGACCACCTTGAACAGGCGGGCGGCCGCCTCCTCCAGGGTGGCGCGGTTCGACGAGAAGGTCGCGAGCGTCGGGCGGGTCACGTAGAGCGAGCCGCGCGGGGCCAGAAGGCCGAGGTCGAGCCCGGTGATCGCCCCGGAGGCCGAGCCGAAGCTCGCCAGGAGACCCAGCGGCGCGAGGCTGTCCAGCGAGCCCATCAGGGTCGCCTGCCCGACGCCGTCGTAGACCACCGGTACGCCCTTGCCGCCGGTGATCTCGCGCACGCGCTTGGCCACATCCTCCTCGCGGTAGAGGATGACGTGGTCGCAGCCGTTCCGCTTGGCGAGCTCCGCCTTCTCGGGGCTGCCGGCGGTGCCGATCACGGTGGCGCCGAGGTGCTTGGCCCACTGGCAGGCGATCAGGCCGACGCCGCCGGCGGCCGCCTGCCACAGGATCGTGTCGCCGGGCTTCACCGCGTAGGTCCGGTGCAGCAGGTACTCGACGGTCAGGCCCTTGAGCATCATGGCGGCGGCGGTCGTCTCGTCGACGCCGTCGGGGATCGGCACGGCCGCGGAGGCCGGGATCACCGGCTCCTCGGCGTAGCAGCCATCTGCCACCGAGCCGTAGGCGACCCGGTCGCCGGGTTTGAACTGGCTGACGCCCTCGCCCACCGCCGTGACGGTGCCGGCGCCCTCCTTGCCGGGGGTGTAGGGCAGGTGCGGGGATTTGTAGGCGCCGGTGCGGAAGTAGATGTCGATGAAGTTGACGCCGATGGCGGCCTGCTTGACGCGGATCTGCCCGGGGCCGGGCTCGGCCAGGGGCACGTCCTCGAAGCGCATCACCTCGGGGCCGCCGTACTCGTAGACCCGGATCGCCTTCGGCATCGTTGGACTCCCGCTCGCCGCCCCATCCTGAGGCGTTGGCCTTCGAGATAACGGAGCGTCGGCCGGAGGCAATTTGTTTTTGCCCTCTCGCGCTCCGGTTGTAACCCGTCCGGCCACGGCCCCGTTCTGGATCCGTCGGCCGCGGGCGCCTATCTAGGCTCTGCCCGTTGTCCGAGCCGAGGTCCGAGATCCATGTCCGGCACCACCCGCACGAGCGCCGACCTCGATCCGCGCCGCCGCCGCCTCCTCTACCGCGCCTGGCACCGGGGCATTCGCGAGATGGACCTGATCATGGGCCGCTTCGCCGATGCCGCGATCGGCGACCTGTCGGAGGCGGAACTCGACCAGTTCGAGGCGCTGATCGAGGTGCCGGACCGCGACCTGTTCAAGTGGCTCACCGGCGAGGCGGAGACGCCCTCGAACTACGATACGGCGGTCTGGCAGCGCGTGCGCGCGTTCCACCGGCACGACGCGCCGATCCATTCCTGAGAGCGACCGGTCGAGAGAGCCCGCGATGGACGAGTCCAAGCCCAATTACGATCACCCGGCCCGGTCGATCGCCACCGAGCTGGTGGTGCGGATCATGCTGGAGATGATGGAGCGCTCCGATCCGGCGCTGCGCGGAGAGATCCTCCGGCAGGCGACGGCGCGCGCCGCCGCGATGACCGAGCCCATGCCCAACGCGGATTTCTTCCGCGGCCGGGTCGAGGCGGCGCTGGCGGAGATCGTCGGGCCGGACGCCTGAGGGGCGCGGGCCCGGAGATCCTCACGCTCCGGCCTCCGATGCGGCGCGACACGCCCCTTTCCCGTGCGGGAGAGGGTTGGGGTGAGGGATCCGCCATCTTCGGATCGGGCACGCCCCTCACCCTGTCTCTCTCCCGCACGGGAGAGGGGATCCGCGTTCCTTGACCGACGCCCTGACCGACGATCGGCCGCACATCGGCGCAGGGCCGTTCCCTGCCGCGACGGAGCTTCCATATAGGCTCTGTCCCGCCACCCGGCCGCCGGCGCCGTGCTTTATCGCGGCGGCCCGATCGGCTAACGCCACCTGATCACCACCCCTGACGCGCCCGGCGGGATTTCCCGCGAAAGACCCGATGGCCAAGCCTCAGCCGAAGCCCCCCGCCCCCGCTGCCAAGCCGCCGGTCGCGCGCTTCGCGCTGCCGAAATCCTCCGCGCTCGCCCGGGCGATCGACGCCCTGAAGCGCGGTGACAGCCCGGTCCTGGCGAACGCCCCGGAGGGCTTCGACGCGCTGGCGCTCGCCGACCTCGCCCGCGCCCTGGCGCCGACCGTCGATGCGCCGGCGGTGCTGGTCCACGTGGCGCGGGATTCCGGGCGCTCGGCCTCGTTCCAGGCGGCGCTCGGCTTCGTCGCGCCCGAGATGGACGTGATGAGCCTGCCGGCCTGGGATTGCCAGCCCTACGACCGGGTCTCGCCGACCACGGCCACGGCCGCCGCCCGGATGACCGCGCTCGCCCGCCTCGCCCGCACCCGCTCGGCCGAGGATCGCCCGCGCATCCTCTGCACCACCGTCAACGCCCTGGTGCAGCGGGTGCCGCCCCGCGCGCACATCGCCCGGGAGGCGTTCTCGGCGGCGATCGGCAACGTCGTGGCGATGGACGACGTGGTGGCCTGGGTCGAAGCCAACGGCTTTCTGCGCACCGGCACAGTGCGCGACACCGGCGAGTACGCGGTCCGCGGCGGCATCCTTGACCTGTCGCCACCGGGCCTGCCGGCTCCGATCCGCCTCGACTTCTTCGGCGACACGCTCGAATCGATCCGCGCCTTCGACCCGGAGACGCAGCGCACCACCGGCCAGCTCCGCTCGCTCGACCTGATGCCGATGAGCGAGGTCCAGCTCACCACCGAGACGATCCGGCGCTTCCGCCAGGGCTACATCCAGAGTTTCGGCGCGGCGACCCGGGACGACCGGCTCTACGAGACCGTGAGCGAGGGGCGGCGCTATGCCGGCCTCGAGCACTGGATGCCACTCTTCTACGACGGCCTCGACACCCTGTTCGACTATCTCGGCGGGGTGCCGCTCGTGTTCGATCCGCAGGTCGAGGATGCCGCCGCCGAGCGGATCGCGCTCGTCCAGGATTACTATCAGGCCCGCGAGGGCGCGATGAAGACGCCGCAGGCCGGCGTCGCCCCCTACAAGCCGCTGCCGCCCCGCGCCCTCTACCTGACGCCGAACGAGCTGAAGGAGCGGATCGCCACCGCCACGGTGGCGCGGCTGACGCCCTTCGCGCAGCCCGACTCGCCCGAGCGCGCCGTGATCGACTGTGGCGCCAAGGCCGGACGGAGCTTCGCGCCGGAGCGGGCCGACGAGAATACCAGCGTGTTCGACGCCGCGGTGGCGCATATCCGCGACCTCCAGGGATCCGGGCATCACGTGATCCTGGGAGCCTGGTCCGACGGCTCCCGCGACCGGCTCTGCGGCGTGCTCACCGACCACGGCCTGAAGAAGCCCGTGGCGATCACGCGGCTCACCGACGTCTACGCGCTGAAGCGCGGCACCGACGCGGCGGTGGCGGTCTGGGGCCTGGAGGCGGGCTTCACCGCGGGCGAGCTGGCCGTCGTCTCCGAGGGCGACATCCTGGGCGACCGGCTGGTCCGCCAGAAGCGCAAGGCCAAGCGGCCCCAGGACGTGATCCTGGAGGTGCAGGCGCTCCAGCCCGGCGACCTCGTCGTGCACGCCGACCACGGGATCGGCCGTTTCGTCGGGCTCAAGACGATCCACGCCGCGGGCGCCCCGCACGATTGCCTGGAGCTGCAATATACCGGCGGCCTGCTGCTGCTGCCGGTGGAGAATATCGAGCTCCTGACCCGCTACGGCTCGGAGGATGCCGAGGTCGCCCTCGACCGGCTCGGCGGCGGCGCGTGGCAGGCCCGCAAGGCCAAGATGAAGCGCCGCATCCTCGAGATGGCGGGCGAGCTGATCAAGGTCGCGGCCCAGCGCTTCGTCCGGAAGGCTCCGGCCCTGCAGGCGCCCGAGGGGCTCTACGGCGAGTTCGCCGCCCGCTTCCCCTTCGAGGAGACCGAGGATCAGGCCAACGCCATCGACGCGGTGCTGGACGACCTCAATGCCGGCCGGCCTATGGACCGGCTGGTCTGCGGCGATGTCGGCTTCGGCAAGACCGAGGTGGCTCTGCGCGCCGCCTTCGCGGCGGCGATCTCCGGAAAGCAGGTGGCGGTGATCGTCCCCACGACGCTGCTGGCCCGCCAGCATTTCCGAACCTTCGCGGAGCGCTTCAAGGGCCTGCCGGTTCAGGTCGCCCAGCTCTCGCGCTTCGCCTCCGCGGCGGAGATGAAGCAGACGCGGGCGGGGCTCATCGCCGGCACGGTCGACATCGTGGTCGGCACGCACGCGCTCTTGGCGAAGAACATCGCCTTCAAGGATCTCGGCCTGATCATCGTGGACGAGGAGCAGCATTTCGGCGTGGCCCACAAGGAGCGGCTGAAGGCGCTCCAGGCGGATGTCCACGTGCTGACGCTGTCGGCGACCCCGATCCCGCGCACGCTCCAGCTCGCCATGACGGGCGTGCGCGAGCTCTCGATCATCGCGACGCCGCCGGTCGACCGGCTGGTGGTGCGCACCTTCGTGACGCCGTTCGACCCGCTGACTATCCGGGAGGCGCTGCTGCGCGAGCGCTACCGCGGCGGACAGGCCTTCTACGTGGTTCCCAGGATCGAGGATCTGGCGGAGGTCAAAAAATTCCTCGACGCCGAGATGCCCGAGATCAAGGTCGCGGTGGCCCACGGCCAGATGGCGGCGGGCCAGCTTGAGGACGTGATGACCGCCTTCTACGAGGGCAAGTTCGACGTGCTGCTCTCGACCACGATCGTGGAATCGGGCCTCGACATCCCCACCGCCAACACGCTGATCGTGCACCGGGCCGACATGTTCGGTCTGGCCCAGCTCTACCAGCTGCGCGGCCGGGTCGGCCGGTCGAAGGCCCGCGCCTACGCGCTGTTCACGACCCCGGCGAACCGCCAGCTCACCGCCCAGGCCGAGCAGCGGCTCAAGGTGCTCCAGAGCCTCGACACGCTGGGCGCGGGCTTCCAGCTCGCCTCCCACGACCTCGACATCCGCGGCGCCGGCAATCTCCTGGGCGACGCCCAGTCGGGCCACATCAAGGAGGTCGGCTACGAGCTCTACCAGCAGATGCTGGAGGACGCGGTCACGGCGCTGAAGGCCGGCATCGAGGACCTGCCCGAGGAGGCGTGGTCGCCGACCATCGCGCTCGGCGCGCCGGTCACGATCCCGGAGGATTACGTCGAGGATCTGGGTGTCCGGCTCGCGCTCTACCGGCGGCTCGCCACCATCCAGGACGATGCCGAGATGGAGAGCTTCGGGGCGGAACTCATCGATCGGTTCGGGCCGCTGCCGCCGGAGGTGGAGCAGCTCCTCAAGATCGGCACGATCAAGATCCTGTGCCGCAAGGCCAATGTCGAGAAGGTCGAGGCCGGACCGAAGGGCGTGGTGGTCCACTTCCGCGACCGGTCCTACGCCAACCCGCAGGGGCTCGTGGCCTACGTGGCCGAGCAGGCGTCGTTCGCGAAGGTGCGGCCGGACATGAGCGTCGTGTTCGTGCGCGAGCTGAATACGGTCCCGGCCCGGCTCAAGACCGCCACCGAGGTGCTGCGCAGCCTCGTGACGATCGCCGGGCGGGCGAAGAAGGCGGCGTAAAGGGGCAGGCCGAGTAACGCTCCTCCCACCTGCCCCCTCATCGCTACGATATTCACACCTGTCTAGCCGCTGGGCTCTCTCCTCCCCCTTGCGGGGAAGGGCTTGGGGTGGGGGTGGTGCAGACGGCACCGAGACGCTTTATCCTGAACCACCCCCACCCCAAGCCCTTCCCCGCAAGGGGGAGGGGAAAAGCGCCCTCCTTTCAGGATTAGGGCGACAGTCGCGCGATCGTTGCACGCTCGACGCATCTCTGCTCTCTCCTCCCCAAAGCCCAGGAGACGCATGGATGGCAAACCCGGCGCAGGTCACCGGCGTGCCCGAGCCGGTGAAGGCCGGAACAGGCGCCTTCCTCACGCCGCTGTTCACTGACCGGCGCGTCGCCGCGGTGCTCGGGCTCGGTTTCGCGCAGGGCATCCCGTTCCTGCTCGTCTACGCGACGCAGTCGGCGTGGCTCGTCCAGGCGAAGGTGCCGCTCGCCACGATCGGGCTGATGAGCGAGCTGACCATCGCCTACAAGCTCAAGTTCCTCTGGGCGCCGTTCCTCGACCGCCACGACGCGCCGCTGCTGGGCCGCTGGCTCGGGCGCCGCCGCGGCTGGATCGTCGCCACGCAGATCCTCGTCGCCCTGGCGCTCGCGGGCGTCGCCTTCGGCGACCCGGCCCACTGGCTCGCCTGGACGGTGGCGTTCTCCCTGGCGCTCGGGGTCGCGGGCGCCACCCAGGACGTGGTCATCGACGGTTGGCGCATCACCGCCGCGCCCCCCGAGCAGCAGGCGCTGATGTCGTCGTGGTCGGAGATCGGCTACCGGATCGGCAACCTCGCGGCGGGTGCGGGCGCCCTCTACCTCTCCGACGCGTATGGCTGGCGCGCCGCCTACCTGTGCATGGCGGCGCTGATGGCGCCGGGCACGGTCGCGGCCCTGCTGGCGCCCGAGCCCCCTGCCCCCGAGACGCCGGCGACCGGCGGCTTCGTCGAGACCGTCTGGGCGCCGATCCGCGACCTCCTCGCGCGGCTCGGGCCGCTCGCCGTGCCGGTGCTGGCGCTGGTCGCGGGCTTCCGGATGCCCGGCTACGTCTCGAACGCCATGGCGATCCCGCTGTTCAAGACGCTGGGCTATTCCAACACCGACATCGCCACCGTGACCAAGCTGTTCGGCTTCTGGATCGCGCTGGGCGGCACCTTCCTGGCCAGCGCCATCATCCCGCGGATCGGCATGATGGCGAGCCTGCTCATCGGCACCGTGACGGCCTCGGCCTCGCACCTCGCGCTGGCCTATCTCGCTTGGCACGGCGGCCATGGCGGGGCGGCGTTCTGGACCTTCGCGCTGACCGTGGGAATCGACGGCTTCGCCTACGCCTTCGCGTCGATCGTGCTGATCACCTACATGTCGCGGCTCTCCGCCACCGCGCATGCGGCGAGCCAGTACGCCCTGCTGACCTCGCTCTGCGCCCTGCCCGGTAGCCTGCTCGCCGGGTTCTCGGGCTTCGTGATCGAGTGGACCGGCTTCGCGTGGTTCTTCGTCGGGACGTCCCTGATCGGCGTGCCGGTGGCCCTGCTCTGCCTGCTGGTCGCGCGCCGCCACGGGCCGATGGAGGCGCCTGTGGACGCGCCCGGTCGGGCCACCTGAAGCTGTGTCCCAACACGGGAACGCGCGCGGAAACTGTCTCTTTAGCGGGGATTAACCACACCGCGGCTTAATGGGGGGACGGTTGATGTCCTCCCCAGACGGGCGACCCGGGCCACGTGCGCGAAAACGGCTTTCGCGGGCGAACGGCGACGGCTGCCCAGGGGAAGCGCGTACGCGAGTTCCCGAATGGCCCAGGCTGCGTTGTCCCAAGCCGCGTTCCAGACCGCGTATCCGAGCGCGGAACCGGTGCGACCGGCGCCCCCGCGCCTCACCTACGTCGAGACCGCCTACGATCCGGTCGTCCGCACCCGGGCGCCGTTCCCCAGCGCCATGCGGCGCGCCCGTCGCCGCGCCCGGCTGACGGCGCTCATCGCCCTCACCGGCGCAACCCTGGCCGGCTGGGCCGTGTTCAGCCACCCGCAGGGGCCCGGCCGCCCCGACGCGGACACCGTCGCGGCGGCCGGGCCGGCCGCCGCCCCGGTCCCGCAGGCCCCGGTCCCGCAGGCCATGGCGGCGCCGCGGCCGAGCCTCGCCTGGATGCTCGACCGGAGCCCGGCGCTGGGCTCCGGCACCGCCACGGCCTTCGGGGGCGAGGCCCCGCCGGCCGCCGGCTTCCAGATCGCCGCCGCCGCGCCGTCCCCGGCGGTCCGGGAGATCGCCCGGCAGGTCGCCCAGGCGGAGCGGGCGCGGACCGCCCAGGTCCGGATGGCCCAGGCCAGGGCCGCGGAGAGAGCGGCGGACAAGGCCGCCGAGAAAGCCGGCGAGAAGGGTGCCGAGAAAGGGACAGGTGCGTCGGTCCGGATGGCCGCGGCCGAGCCCAGCCCCGCCGCCCTCGCCTCCGCGCCCGCCCTCGTGCCGCTGCCGGTGGCGCGCCCGCCCGAGTTGCGGCGCGCGCCGGCGGCGTCGCCCGCGCGGGTGGCGAGCCGCGCCCTGCCCCGGACCCGCGACGTGTTCCGCGCCGCGATGGCCGAGGAGCCGTCCTTCTTCGAGAAGCTGTTCGGGGTCGGTGCCGCCGCGCCGTCTCAGGACAACCGCCAAGAGCCCCGTCAGGTGCTGGCCTATGCCAGCCCGGACGCCCTGCCGCAGGAGGCGCCGCGCACCCGGATCAGCCCGGAGCCCGATTCGGTGGCCGGCACGGCCGTCTACGACATCAGCGCCCGCACGGTGACGCTGCCCTCCGGCGAGGTGCTGGAGGCCCATTCCGGCCTCGGCGAGGCCATGGACAACCCGCGCTACGTCCACCTGCGCATGCGCGGCTCGACCCCGCCCGGCACCTACACGCTGACCGAGCGCGAGCGCCTGTTCCACGGGGTCCGGGCGATCCGCCTCAACCCGGTGGGCGGCAGCGCCGCGATCCACGGCCGCGACGGCCTGCTGGCCCACACCTACATGCTGCGGCAGCCCGGCGCCTCGAACGGCTGCGTCTCGTTCCGCGACTACAACCGCTTCCTGCAGGCCTTCCTGCGGGGCGAGGTCCGGCGCCTCGTGGTGGTCGCCGGCAGCGAGGCCGGCGGCATCCTCAACCGGATCGGCATGATCGGCCGCCGGGGCGGCCGGGGCTGAGGATCGGCGGCCTTGGGTGGCGCGCTGGGCCGAACGTCCGAGATCACGAAAGTCCGAGATCACTTTGGCGCGGCGCGGCTTTACGCGCCCGCCCATGCTGCCTTAACGGGGCTCAGACGCCAGCCCTGACAAGAGGCACCCGATGAAACTGCCCCGCCGCTTCTTCCAGCCCCTCGCCACCGGCGCGCCGGCCCCGTTCCGCGAGCTGCCGGTACGACTGGAGCGGATGATCCACTTCGTGCCGCCCCACAACGACAAGGTCCGCGCCCGCGTGCCGGAGCTCGCCGGGACCGTCGACGTGGTGCTGGGCAACCTGGAGGACGCGGTCCCAGCCGACCAGAAGGAGGCGGCCCGCAAAGGTTTCGTGGCCATGGCCCAGGCCACCGACTTCGCCGCCACCGGCACCGGCCTCTGGACCCGGATTAACGCCCTCAACTCGCCCTGGATCTTGGACGACCTGTTCACGATCGTGGCCGAGGTCGGCGACAAGCTCGACGTGGTGATGGTGCCCAAGGTCGAGGGGCCGTGGGACATCCACTACATCGACCAGC
>Ga0316227_1003025_pt1 | contig 14029 bp, 11 predicted proteins | sample TBH18019metaG_FD_206012 | JGI IMG/M metagenome (GOLD analysis project Ga0316227, IMG submission 206012) | Freshwater microbial communities from Trout Bog Lake, Wisconsin, USA - TBH18019 | ecosystem: Environmental > Aquatic > Freshwater > Lake > Hypolimnion/Profundal zone | place: USA: Wisconsin... | reverse complement strand
AGATCAATTTGATCACCTGCTCGGCTATTTACTTGATAGATGTTTAGATTAGTACTTTGATTGTAGATAACGTTAGTGTTAGCCACTGCTGGCACTTGTTGCCATAGAGTATTTAAACTGCCATCATTATTAACACTATATAACCAAACGTCTGTGTTGTTAATATTGTTTGTGTTAATGCTATAAACTCGATTTGGTACACTTTCATCGAAGGTAAAATCTTGACTTTGTAAACTACCTTGAACAAAATATACAAAGAATCCTGTATTGGCGCTGCCGTTACCTAGTCCATCATTTTCATAGATAATATTAAACGGAGCACTTGGGTATGGATTAACTTCATAGATATATGATTTACCTGAACTAGTACCACTGACTGCTTCAAAGGTCATGTTGCTACCAGCAACTGGTTCTGAGAACGTAAATGTTGGTAAAATATTAGGTACTAGATTAATTTGGTATTCGTCATAGGTGATGCCGTTGATTACTTGACTGTTACTAGGATTGCCAATAACCTGTCCATTTTTCAGACTATTGTTAATAATTAATGTAAATTGTTCTAACCAATTTGTATTACCTGCGTCAGCCCAGTTAACAACTAGTCCACTTAGATTAATACCGTTACTATCATAGATAGTATCGCTGGTGCTAACGCTGTTAAATTTTAAGAAACCACGACTATTAATATTACGTTTTGGATTGTAGCTAACTAGACGTGCTAGTTTAAGGATACTATCACGACGTTGCGCTGTGTCAATAAAATTTTCACGTGCGTTTAAATCACCTCGGAAGGCCAATGATTGTCCCATAAAGGCAATCATGTCAATTAGGGCAATAAATTCACTAGATTCAATAAAGTCATTGTAGTCTTCAGGATAATAAATCTGAAGATAACTGATCATTGTAGCACGTAGAGTTTCGAAGTCATAGCTTTGAAAATCTGCGTTACGGAAAGTTTGATAGAGCTTAGTCCAATCTTCTGCGACTAATAAACTCGTTTGTCTTGTCGTGTTTGCCATGCTTTGTTCCTGTTATGTAGTATTTATCAGGAATAAAATGTACGTAGTTTATTACGCGGCTGTTAGAGTGTTAGTTTGATTATTGAAATTAACCAGCATTACGCTAGTTTGATTGGTAAGAACATACTTTAATTGTAGTTCAATTTGAATACCTTGATCAAATTCTGTGATGACAATATTTTCAAAACTCACGCGAGGATCGTAGGTAGCAATTGCTTGTATGTCTTGTGATATAACTGCTTTTAATTCTTCAGTAAATGGCTCGTGAAGTACATTCCATATGATTGTGCCAAAGTTAGGATTCATTAACTTTTCACCTTTACGAATGTTAAAGTGGTTTAAGATATCCTGTTTGATCAGATCAAAGTCAGTTAATCGAAAATTTCTCGATCCTGCTAGTGTACTAAATCCCTTGTAGATGTTTGCCATATACGTATTTAGCCTTGGTCTACTGTGGTCATTTGCGGTGCTAGCACTGCTACCGCATATTGACCTTTGTTAAAGTATGTTGATCCTGTTGTGCCATAGGCATCAGCTGAATTTTGTCCGTTGCGATATTTTTTAGCACCGCCAGGACCTAATAAGTGCGCAACTGCTAACATACCAGCGACACCAGCTGGATCTAAATCTGTAGTGATTGCTCCTATTTTAACCATGCTATTATAGTTACGTTTAGTATAAGCACACATTGCCGATTCTTGTTCAGGTCCATTGTTTAACCAATCTTGTACACTGTTTAATCCGTTTTTGCCTACCCAATTGTTAGGGTTTTGTAATTGAGCATTAGATTTACATGAACTTTTAACATATCCGCCATCAACTAACGCACCATACCCAAATTGATATTTGCCCACAAAACCGATTGAATTTGTGGTATTATAATTGCCGCCACTTTCGCTCTTACCTATGGTAGCAAAATAGGCAGTTAATTGATCGCTGGTTAAGTTACCAACTGAACAATCACACTTAGGTTGATTACGTAAATCTTGTACTGTGGCTGGATTTTTAATACCTGTTGATTGTGCGTTTTTAGTAGCATCAACTGAACCCGAGTAAGCACTTGGTTGTATACCTGTACTAATCGGAGCTGAAAATACCTGTCCTTGTCCTCGATTAAATGGTTCATGTGTAGGAGCCACTGTTACTATTGTACTTAATACACCAGGGTTTGAAGTCCAAGTAGTTCCAGATTGTGTAGTGTCAGATAGGCTATTAAGCACTAATTTTTTATTATAGTTTAAACTTACGCCACCGCCACTGTCAGTTTGGGTTCCGGCGCCAGAATCTATTACACCTTTGCCGCCAGCTTTGATCGAAAATGTACTAGCACTATCAACATTAAATTCAACTGCTTTAATTGCCGCTACACCTGTGGCTTCTAAGGTTAGGGCTGTTTGTTGTAACAGTGAATTCGAACTGTTTAACGTAAAATTACCGGTGTTGATATTTAAATTTTGGCTATTGATATTTACATCAGAATCGCTGTGTAAATTTATTGCGCCTTCTGAGCGAACATTGAATCCACCCTTGGCATAAAAATTCATTACACCGTCGGCAGAAAATTCTACCCAGCTGTCGCCATCGGCATTAGCAATGTAGATGATGTCTTCTGAGTCATTCATCAATAGCTGGTGCCCAGTGGCAGTGCGTAAACGTATTAATTGGTCTACTCCTACATCTGATCCATCATCCATGACAAATGTATGCCCACCTTTACGTGTTTTAACAGTTAGATACTTAGGATCAATAGTACCGCTTTGAAGTCCGCTTAAGTATGCTTGTATAGTATCTTCTGTGTCTGCCGGGTCATTGACTGGGCGACCGGGTGTACTAATACCAAATACGTGGCTAGGGCTTTCTCGTTGGCTAGAACTACTGATGGCTCCTCTGATGGGATCTTTTTCCAGACCTTGCGTTTTTAAAATATTATATTGATAGTCGTGTATAGGTTTTAAACTATTATAAAACGTCTGTGAAGTGAAGTCAGAGGTGTTTTCATTAAATTCTACAACCGGAACAATATCACCTTTAGAATAACCAGACGGTGTTGGGGCAGAGGTAGTATCTACCTCTGATGATCCAGCTAGGCCAGGAATCATATAGTGGCTTAGATTATCATTAATACATGCTAGCCAATAACCACGTAATGGATCACCTGCTACAAATAGCACTATGACCTGTACACCTATGTCAGGCGGAACCATCCACATGCCATATGTATGTTCTACTGTTGAGAATGTATTAGTAGATGGATCGGGGTCTGTTGATTTTTGTTTTTGTGTAGTGTGCCCCGAGAATGGGCTAGCATAACTTACTGTGCGCCAATTTTTACTGTCGTCCTCGATACCACCAAGATCAGGGATCCATACTTGAAGTCTACCTGATCGACTCGGATCTAGATTGTTTTTAACTATGCCTATATAGGGAAACGGATCCACACGAGTATTAGGGGCTTCTTCTCTACGTAGATTTTTGGCTACTTTTTTACCTATTCTATTATCGATTGCCATTGGTTATTTCCTATTCTTGTGGTTGATTTTGTGCTGTGATATCTGCCGTCGGAGCAGTAGCATTAACTTCTGCCAGGTCTGCTGCATTTGGGTCAGTTTGTGCCGGCGGTTCAACCGCTTGTGCCTGAGCTATTGGTTGATCTTGTCCTGTAGTAGTATCACCCGTGTCTGTAGCATCAGCAGTATCAGTTGTCGCATTACCGCCTGACACCAATATAGTCGGAATAGGTGCTGGTGGTGATATTCCAGGATTTGTTTGTACGGTCAATGGTTTTCTATTATCAGAATTTGTATTTTGTTGCCCGTTAACGTAATCAAATGCCTGCTGTCTTGGACAACGTATTAATTCCAATTCTTGTTCAAATTTACCTTGGGCAAAAGAACTTTTAACTGTTAATACTTGATATAATCCAGAAAAAATACTATGTTTATATTTGCTATCAAACTTCATTAATCCGGTACTTTCATCAATGTCAGTCGGAGTTCTAAATAATACCTGTACATATAAGCAACCGTCATCCATGATTAAACTACCATTGTTAATTAGTCTAGTGTCACCTGTAGGTTTAGTCGGAGTCGCACTAGTATCGTTAGTAGTGTTATAAAATACATCATCTTGTTTAATATAGTCAGGGTCGCCAATAATTTTTAATTTTAAATTCAACATATCTGCCTGACTATTAGTCATCAGACTATCTACCAGATCAAGGCTAGCTACTTCTTTAGCTGTGGTTGCTCCGCCAGTAGCTGCCGCTTGTGAATTTTGTACAATATTCTTTTTAACTGTTGGAGTCACAGCATTAGCCTGCTGAACTATTGTATTATCACTACCGCTGTAACTAGTGCTATTGTCAGTCTGATCTTGAACTACACTAGAATCTCCAGTGTTAGTTATCGACGATAGACTATCCCTGTAAGCAGTAACCTGTGTATAGTATAGAGCATTGAAAATTATATCAAAATCCAATACATCATCATTTTGCCCTGTATAGATATAATTGTAGGCTTTTACTGGGTATATCTGCACTCCTTGTGGGCCAACATCACTACGGATATTATAAATTTTATAAGGTCGAATTGAATATGTTATCTCTCTAGCCCACACTTTTTTAACATTGTCAAATCCTGTTAGTATAACCGATGGAACAATTTTAAACCAATTAAGAGGCTGATTTTTATATTTTTCTTTTTGAGCCGCATAGTCCGGATCTTCAGGAACAATTAATTGGTTTTGTATATAATCACTACTTCTAATAATATGTTCTAATAATTTTTCAATAGTTGTACCCGATTGAACTTGAAATATCACTTTACTATTATCATACACCCCTTGATTGCTTCCTGGAACTCTAGCCCGGCGCATCTGAATTTGATCATCAGTATCATTTGTGTCCTTCATTGGTACTGCTTTAGGATCAACGCTCTTAGGTTTAGTAAAGCCAGATCCTGCTATAATAGGATCTATATCAAATTTATAAACATCAGCAGTATCTTGTTTTCCGGCATTTTTTAAAGCTAAGTTCCAAGCATTAATGGCAGAACCGTATGATTTTACTTGTGTATATGTTCCACTGCTAGAATTAAGATTACTTGGCGCATTAAGATTTGGTGCTACTTGATTTGCTGTTCCTGTTGTGCCGAATGGAGAGGTAGCTGTAGGTTGTGCTGAATCAGTTGGTGCTGATTGAGTTGCTGTTATTTCACGTTGTACTGCCGAATTTGCTTGCGCTGTAGTCTGAGCATCTTCTGTTGAGGTAAAAAAGTCACCTACTGTAGATCCAACTACTTCAAAATTTGCCGGCGTAGATATAGATGTCGAATCGTAAGCTGAATGATTAAATGGCACAGCTTGTATAGCGTATTCTGCTCCTCTATTAGAAACTTTTATATCCATTTTAATTAATTTAATAGGGATTCGTTTACGTAACGATTCAATAGATCCCACAATATTACCTGCGTTGTCTATGGCAAAAAAGTCAATTTGTAATAGATAAGGCATGTCTAAATAATTGCCAGATTTAATAGCATCTGCATACTGTAACAAGCGTTCAACTAAAGTAAATCCATAGGGTTCTATTAGAGTAAATGATAATTCTATAGCATTGGTATTTCTTGAATTATCATTCGGCCCAATGATTGTAGTCATATCCAGATTGTCAAAGTAAAAATCATCAGTAAAGAATTCGTTTCTCGGAAAATCTGAACTATATCTACCAGCACTAGCTACTAATACATTAGCTGGTGTATATGTTTGATTTTGAACTACATTGTTATATTGTGTATCTGTAAGACCGTGCCAACTTAATCCGTAAATATACGAAGGATAATCATGTAGTCTATTAGATATAGGCGCAGTGCCGGAACTAGTAACAGCGTCGGGACTAGATGGAGTAGTGTTGGCGGCATACGGACTCCCCCCAACTGTGCCAGTGGCGGCTATTTGACTAGCCGACATCTTACTAAAATCATAATATTTGGCATTTGGGCCAAATGCTGATTCACTGGTCGCAGGACCCGTAGGAGTATCTGTTGGGTTTTGACTATTGTCAGTTGCTGGTGTAGTTAAGTTTTTTTGTTCTGATGCGCTTAGTGTTTCACCTGGTATAGATGCTGATCCAGGTGAAGGTGATGTAGTAGTAGTTGCGTCGGGCGCTTGAGGTGCCGGAATAACTGCTAATTGTTGTTCGGCTGTCCCAGCTGTGATTGTGACCTGATTATCTTGTTGATCGGCCATCGATTAAAGTCCTAAAGCTGATGTTAGATTTTGTTTTTTAGGTACGTAGATAATTACACCCGGAATAAAATCAAATACTGGATCTTGAAGTACGTTAGGATTGCGCACTGAAAACACCCACCATAAGCCCGCATCACCATATAAGTCAAATGCTAGTAAGTCGGGACGATTTTTGTAGATGGCATCAATTTGATATTGTACATCTGAAGGATCAATAGGTATGCTAGGAATATTAGCAACGTCTAAAAAGAAACTATAGATATCAGTGTTAACATACGGACTAGTTTTGCTATATGAAACAGCCATTAGATAAATCCTCCGTAGCTACCGTCTTTGGCACCTAATAACCCGCCACTAGCAAATTTACTTAAATCGAATCGATTATGTAGATTATTTCTACTGTAGACTGGACGTAAGGTTACACTAATTGTGCTAGCAGTAGGAACTCTGGTTGTAGTAGTAATGCTACTATAACTAGTTTTAGTTGCGGCTGCGGCAGCATTATTCTGTGCTAATTTAGCAGCCGCTGATTCATTACCTGCTACACCGGTTAAATTCCAATTTGGAGCATTTTGATTTAGATCTGCTAGTCCGCCGCCTTGACCGATTGGATTGACATCTGTAGCTATTGCTGGAGATGATGTGCTGGTTAAGGTTGTGCTAGTTATAGGTACTTGAATATAATCTACTTCGTTGGGCATAGTATGGCTGAAGCTAGTCACTACACATGGTACATGAGGTAAGTAGTGACTGCCGTAGCCATCTAAGAATACAATTGGTGGAGGATTGCCTACGTTAGCACCTTGTCCAAAAAACATTTTAGTTACTGATCTAAAAAAGTAGATAGCAGCCATTAGATATTGTCCATCTGCTGCTGATTGTACTGTGAATTCTCCAGTGACTGTGATGTCTGCCACTTCTGAGTTATTATAAAAGTGCGCGGGATAATTACTATGTGTAAGGGCAGTTGATGAATAATTAGCAGTATGCGTTAAATTTACTGTTGGTGTGAATGGCCAAATAACTCCATTAGTTCCTTTAAGCGGATATAATAAACTGCTAGCTAGTATAGTAGGGTCATTATAAAACACTGGACAATTTGGGCTTAGACTAACGCGAACACGCCAATCGTCTTCTGATGCTGCTGATGCTCCTCCTTGTGTGCTGGCATTTTGATAGCCTATTTGCGGAGTTGCTGTCGGACTACTAGTTGCGCCACCAGGAATAAGTCCAGCGATAGCTAATCGACTAGTAGACGGATTTAATAAGTCGTAAGGGGTATTTGATCCACCACCAAATGCTGATGGGAGATTCAGACCGCTAGTTTGACCTAAAAATCCCGATAAATTAAGTGCCATATATGAAATACCTCTTGCTTTACTGTATTTATTGACATTATAATAGTTGTATATTAAAAGGAAAAGGGAGTGAAAAAAGTAAACTACCTAAATAGAAGCATAAATAATATAAAAGGATTGTTATGTCAGAATTTTATGTTTATGCTTACCTTAGAAGCAAAGACTCACTTACAGGCAAATCAGGCACACCATATTACATAGGCAAAGGTACAGGAAACAGGGCTTATGTAAAACATTACGCTCCCCTTCCTAAAGATACATCAAATATCACATTTATCAAACAAAATTTAACAGAACAACAGGCACACGATTTAGAAATAGAATTAATTGCAAAATACGGCAGAAAGGATTTAGGTACAGGAATTTTGCACAATAGAACTAACGGTGGGGAAGGCATTAGTAACCCATCTATTGCTACTAGAGAAAAATTAGCGTATGCTAAAAGAAATGAATCTGTAGAAACAAGGTTAAAAAGATCCATAGCTGCAAAAAATAGAGTACGTACTCCATTAAGCGAAGAGACTAAGAAGCGTATAAGTGAAGCAAATACAGGTAAAAAACGATCTGTTGCTGCAAAAGAAAAAATGTCGCAACGTAAGAAAGGTAAATCTTGGGAAGAGATATTTGGAGTTGAAGAAGCAACTGCCCGTAGAGAATTCCTTTCAAGTGAAGAATTTAGGATAAAGGCAAGTGTTGCCGCAAAAAATAGAAGTCCAGAAGGTGCTAACGCTATCGCTGAGGCTAATCGTATTGCTGGGAAGAAAAGAAAAGAAGCAAATAAAAAATTAAGAGGAAAAATAAATGACCCGTCGCGTGAACTACTTAAACAATAAAGATATTTTAAAAGAAATCGCCAAAAGTAAATCAACATTTTGTAGTTTTGTTGACCCTAGCAACAAAGATTATGATATGATTGTGTCTGGTGTTGACAAAATTACCAAAAAGCACATAGAAGAAGCACGTAAAGCCCGTATAGAGAGACTAGCAAAAGAATTACAAGAAATAGATTTATTAAACGGTATTAAAAAGAAACTAGACGAATATGCTAGTCCTTTAAAAGATACACCATCAACTGATGTAGTATTCCGTGTAATGACCTGGGAACATATACCTATCGACGAAGCGAAGCAAAAGAAAGCTGATGCCAAAGCACAAGAAGAATATGACGCTGACGAAAATAATTTCGAAACTGAATATGATGAGCCTATGCTGGTCAAAGGAGCAACAAAGTATACCAAAGTAAACTTTCCACCATTTTATCATTATAAAGTAGACATTAGTGGGCATCCTTATCTAGTAGGCAAAAGTCATTGGAAAGGTGACTTAGAAACTGGTAAATTCAGTAAAGATCATGGCGCAATGACAGCAAAATTGGCTCATATGTTCATCAAATTATGTGAACGCTATGCTACCCGCAGTAACTGGCGCGGTTATACCTATAACGACGAGATGCGTAGTCAAGCATTGCTACAACTAAGCCAAATTGGTCTACAGTTTGACGAAGCCAAATCACAAAATCCATTTGCCTATTACACAGCGGCAATTACTAACAGCTTTACTCGTGTTCTTAACATTGAAAAGCGCAATCAAAACATTCGAGATGATATTTTAGAAATGAACAATTACAATCCTAGTTACACCAGACAAGGTGAGTGGGGTGGTGGAGGTTGGGGAGCCGATGAATAAAAATGATCATACATTTTACTTTCTAAGATATCCTATCGGAGCAGGCGGAGCTCATCTGTCAAATTTAATTTCATTAGACCCATCTTTCGCTCCAAAAGAACCAAGAATGTTAAAAGACGAATATATCGGTTATCTAATAAATTTGTATCATTCATTAGAACATACAGGTCATACTGCTCACACAGACGCCAATCACACAATTAACGACCAACAATGGCCCAAATATATAGAAAAATTAGATTATTCTTTTGCTAACAGCATTCATCAAGGGCACTCGGCTAGTTTCGATTGGGTAGCCCCTATTCTTCAAACGTTAAAGAATAAAAAGTATATTTCTCTTACTATAAATGATCAAACATCTGTAGACATAGTTCGTGCTAGAGAAAAAAAGATATTTAACACAGATGCTTTAGCTGCAGAATATTACAGAGCCGAGCTTCAACATTATTATGGTCGATGGTTTATATCAGACAATCCCGAGATTGTAAATGATGATATTAATTTATTAATCGAAGTAAGTGATTTGTACTATAATTTTTCAATGGTTTTAGAAACAATTAACAAGAAATTTAATCTAAATATTCCAGTTAATCTCGCTAATACTTTTCATAACAAATGGCTTGATAATATTGGATACTTTTGATTAAATTTAAGTAGACTTTTTACTTATATTTCACGTATACTAAACTATGGCTAACTTATTTAAAAAAGCAGCAGTGCTTACTGACATTCACTTTGGATTAAAGTCTAACAGTCAAACGCATAACGATGATTGTTTAAACTTTGTCAAGTGGTTTATTACTAAAGCAAAAGAACAAGGGTGCGAAACTTGCTTCTTTTTGGGAGACTGGCATAATAATCGTGCGGCGATTAATATTGTCACACTTAACTATAGTTTACAAGCCCTGGAGTTATTAAATTCAGCTTTTGATATTGTATACTTTATCCCTGGCAATCACGATCTCTACTATAGAGATAAGCGCGACGTACAAAGCGTGGAATGGGCTAAACACTTACCCAACGTTAAAATTGTTAATGACTGGTTTTCAGACAGCGACGTTGTCATTGCTCCTTGGCTCGTCGGCGACGATCATAAACGGATACCTAAGTTAAAGGGCAAATACGTATTCGGACATTTTGAATTACCGCATTTCTTTATGAATGCCATGGTACAAATGCCAGAACACGGAGATTTGCGTGGTGAACATTTTGGTCATATAGATCATGTGTTCACTGGTCACTTCCATAAACGTCAATCTAGTAAAAACATTACCTATATTGGCAATTGTTTCCCACATAACTATGCTGATGCTTCAGACGACGATCGTGGTATGATGGTATTAGAGTGGGGCAAGGCTCCTGAATTTCATGCGTGGCCTGATCAACCTAAGTATCGTGTGTACAATCTAAGTGATATTCTACGTATTCCAGAAAACTTGTTACTGAAGGATATGCACTGTCGCGTTAATATTGATGTTGATATTACCTACGAAGAAGCTACTTTTATTAAAGAAACTTTTGTAGGAACTTATAATTTACGTGAGCTTACATTGATACCTGCTAAAAATATGGATATCGGCCAAGATATTCAACTAGGCAATGTACAGTTTGAAAGTATTGATACTATCGTTACAAATAATTTAACCAATATCAACAGTGATCATTACGATCCCAATTTATTGTTAGATATTTACAGACATCTATAATGAACCCAAATGATGCTATAGCACAACTTGGCAAATATTTTAATGTCATTGCTGTTATCCCTGTGACTCAGTATGATTGGCAACCTTTTGAATTACACAAGTTACTCTCAACCTTTAAGAAAGATTATTATAATCCTAATGATCGCATTATCTTTATTTTTGATGATACTGAGTATTATCTAAATAATCAAGGATTTACTATTCGCAATATACAAAAAATATTATATAATTTAGATATACCTAATTATTTTTGTATAATACTAACACAACAAACTTATTTAAAACATGAAGTTGTACAAGTCAATCAAGAAACTGGATATGATACCATTAATATTGATGTAATAGAGACTTGGTTAGACTTTCATCTAAAAATAGATGAAGTGCCTAAAATAGATTTAAATTTCAGCTTGATCGAAAAGTCATTTATTTTCTTGAGTAGAATAACACGTAAGCATAGAGTATTATTGTTCTCGCTATTAGAACACGAAAATCTATTAGATCAGGGCATGCTATCGATGCTTTTAAATCAAGAGGCCCCTATACATTCTAGTAGTGCTGACGGGACTAATCACATACAAATGTTATCTACAATACCGTTTACAAGATGTAATGAAGACTGGTTACTAAATTCTGATCTTAATAGTGTTTATAATCAATTTATCACTCGAGTTGCTAACTCGTTTAAATTTAAAAATTTCAACGAAACATACAACAATGACCTAGCTATCAGAGCAAATTCTGATGTAACACAACGGGCATTTTTGTATATAGCTGCCGAAACTATGTTTTCTTATCCTGGAACGTTTATTACCGAGAAGAGCTTTAAAGGTATTGCGGCTAAGAGACCATTTGTAATGGTCGGTCCCCCAGGAAATCTTAAAAAATTACAGGAATATGGATTTCAAACATTTAGTTTTTGGTGGGACGAAAGTTATGATTCTATTGAGGACCATTCTGATAGAATGATAGCTGTGTTTAATATTATAAAAGAAATTAGCCAGATGTCAACAAATGAATTAATTACTCTAGGAAAGGACATGGCTAATGTGTTAGAATATAACTATAACTTTCTAATCAATGAATTTACTGCTAGTCAATCAGCAAAACTTGATATACAATGTCAAAATAACTTAAATCGATACTATGTTCAAAATTAAACATCTTACAGTTAAAAACTTTATGAGCGTGGGTAATGCTACGCAAGCCGTCAACTTTGATCGCAAAGACTTGACACTAGTCTTAGGCGAAAATATTGACCTAGGTGGTGACGACAGCGGAGCACGTAATGGCACAGGTAAAACTACTATCATTAATGCTCTAAGTTATGCGCTTTATGGTAATGCCTTAACTAATATTCGTAAAGATAACCTAATTAATAAAACCAACGCTAAAAACATGTTAGTTACTATTGATTTTGAAGTTAATGGCATTGACTATAAGATTGAGCGTGGTCGCAAGAGTAATGTAATGAAGTTTTATATTGGAGATCAAGAGCAAGAATCCAAAGATGATAACAGTCAAGGTGACAGTCGTGAAACGCAAGCTGAAATTGAACGCTTGCTAGGTATGAGCCATGATATGTTTAAACATATTGTAGCACTTAATACCTACACAGAACCATTTTTAAGTTTGAAAGCTAATGAACAACGTACTATTATTGAACAGCTACTTGGTATTACTTTATTAAGTGAAAAAGCAGAAGCACTTAAAGAACAGAGTAAAGCAACTAAAGATGCTATTACTCAAGAAGAATTTAATATCAAAGCTATTACAGATGCTAACAAACGTATCGAAGAACAGATCGTTAGTTTAGAACGTAGACAAGTCATGTGGCAGACTAAACATAAAGAAGATATTGTTAAATTAGAAGCCGCAATAGAAGAACTGTCGCACATTGACATCGACGCAGAGATTGCTGCGCACAAAGATCTAACTGCGTATAATCAAAAGCGTAGAGACCTTGCTGATCTAAACACAGCTTTACAGCGTTCTAGTAGTGATATGGATCGTGAACAGAAAACTATTAAGAAATTAGATAAAGAAATTGCTGATTTAAAATATCATAAGTGTTATGCCTGCGGACAAGAAATGCACGACAGCAAACATGAAGAGGTATTAACAGCTAAACAAGCCTCATTAGAAGAGGCCGCGTTAGCATATACCACTGCTGAACAACTATTATTAGAATTAGGTGATGCCAAGAATGCCTTAGGCGAATTAGGGCAACAACCTAAAGTTTACTACGATAAAGAAGAAGATGCTATCCATCATCGTAGTTCTGTGGCTAGCCTACAAACGCAATTAGAAGGTAAGCGTATAGAAACAGATCCATATACTGAGCAGATTGCTGAGATGCGCACTACCGCACTTGCTGATATTGATTACTCCAATATGAATGAGTTAACTCGCTACAAAGAGCATCAGGAATTTTTACATAAACTATTAACGAATAAAGACAGTTATATTCGTAAACGCATTATTGATCAGAACTTAAGCTATTTAAATGCTCGCTTAAGCTACTACTTAGATAAAATTGGATTGCCGCATCAGGTTAAATTCTTAAATGATCTAAGCGTAGAGATCCAAGAACTAGGGCGTGAGTTAGATTTTGATAACTTAAGCCGTGGTGAACGTAACAGACTTATCCTTAGCTTGTCATGGGCATTCCGTGATGTGTGGGAAAGTTTGTATCAACCAATTAACTTATTGTTTATCGATGAGCTTGTTGACAGCGGTATGGATACTAGTGGTGTAGAAAATGCCCTAGCTATCCTTAAGAAAATGACACGTGAAAGTAATAAGAGCGTGTGGTTAGTATCGCATAAAGACGAACTAGCAGGTCGAGTAAACAATATTTTAACTGTGGTAAAAGAAAATGGATTTACCACATATAACACAGACGTAGACGTAAAATAATTTAACCGCCACTGTAGGTGGTTAAATACACATAACAACAAGGAGAAGTAAAGATGGCAACATTACATGAACAAATCTTAGCAGCAGTAGAAACATACAC
>Ga0316227_1003023_pt1 | contig 14039 bp, 10 predicted proteins | sample TBH18019metaG_FD_206012 | JGI IMG/M metagenome (GOLD analysis project Ga0316227, IMG submission 206012) | Freshwater microbial communities from Trout Bog Lake, Wisconsin, USA - TBH18019 | ecosystem: Environmental > Aquatic > Freshwater > Lake > Hypolimnion/Profundal zone | place: USA: Wisconsin... | reverse complement strand
CGTGCAACCGTAGCCGATGGTAGGGGATAGCTTTAGGGGCATAACGTTAGTGAGTAACGGGCAGCGCGGTGCGAGGCGAGCGGAGATTCGGATTTGCCGGCGCGAACGAACACAAGCCCAGGTAACGGTTCAGGTTGCTCATAGGAACGCGGATGCCCTCATCCGCGAGACTCTTGCCTTTCAGCCCACCCGGATGCCTCATCCGCGCCCCGGCGGACGACGTCTGTGAAAACGGCCTGAACAGTTACAAACCAAACAGGCCACCCGGGCAAACGGCCCGGGCTCCCCAGCACGCTCCACAGAAGGTCCCGTTGCCGGAAGTTTGAGTGCTTAGCATTAGCTTTGATTATCTCAGAGGTGGACGAACCGGTCTGGTGCCGGGTTCCCCACCCGACCAAGCGGAAGCAGCACGGGATCAGAAGGGCTCGCTGGGGGTGACGCAGGTCGCCACTCTTTAAGCGCCGCAGCCAGCGCCTCCTTCACAGGCCGGATCTTGATGCCCAGGCTCAAGAGTTTTGAGACGTCGAGGATGCAACTCGACCTCGGGGCCAAGGCACCCTGAGTATAGAATTCTTCCTCATCGGCCCAATACTCGAAATGGCGGTCCAGCTTGAGGAACCGTTGGATCATCTCCACCACCTCTCGGGTCGTGACCGCTCCCGGGTTGGTGACATTGTAGATCCCGAACGGAGCGTGTTGTTCCCAAAGGTCCAGGCACGCCCTCACGCAGTCATCGACATGCGAGAGCGAGGTCACATGGTCATAGATCCTCGCGTAACTTTGGAGCTTGGAGAGCAGGTTGCACGGCTCATCAACCTCACCAAAAGGAATCCGAGGACGCCAAATATAGCCGGCACCGAGGGACTGCAGCGACTCCTCCGCGAGCGCCTTGGTCCCCGCGTAGAAACCACAGGGTCCTTTCTGGAAGGTGAAATTCGGCGGATCAAGTTCTGTGAAGCCCAAGAACCGCTCGGGATGAGTGTCATAAAGCTCCCGGATTTCCGGTTGGTTGAGATCCCTCACGATGCGCACGCGGCCGGCTTCGATCACGCGCGCGCCGGAATAGATGCCGCCCGACGATACGTGCGCCCAAGGCGTGTTCGTCGCCAGGCAGACCCGTGCCACGATTTGCGGCAGAATGGTATTGGCTTGGAACGTGCGCGTGGGCTCGTGTTCACACTCGTCCACATTGGGCCTTCCGGAATAACCGGCGGCGTTGATGACAAGCTGAGGGGTGGTTTTCCGCACGTATTGGAGCAGCAAGCTCATCTGCCCATAGTCGAAGGCGCGGCGGACCAAGGGAATGAACACATACCCGCGCCTTCGCAACTCGCGGGCGAATGCTCGACCCAGGTATCCCGACGCACCTAAGAGAAGAATCATGACAAACAACCGTCCGCAGGGCAGAGCAGCATCAAACGTGCCGGATGAGAATCTCATTCGCCACTAAAATCCCAACCAATTATGCCACAATTACTTGCACTCGACCGGATCCCCTGGGCCCCCTGCCTCGCCGAACGCCGCACTGTAAGCTTCTCCGGCACTCCCCGGGGCGGTTCGTCCGTAACTTGCTGGCTTCATGTGACTTAGAACATATGTCGGTGCTGTTCTCAAACCCGACAGGTGTCGACTCGGGGGAAGTTAACCTCAAACACGGCCGCTAATTGACTTTGTGGTCCTCGGGGCCGGGCTCGAACAGCACGCGCGCATAGAGATACGCGAGGCCTTCGCACAGTGTCTCGGTAAAGCCATCAGCGTTGGCCCACCACTGACTGGAGTCGTACGTCTCATCGGGGTGGGCAATAATGCCGACCCGGATACTGGCCCCGATCGCTTTCCGAAAGAGCAAGCGGCTGCGGCGGGCATGGGCACCGAGCGAATAGACGTTCACGCCATGGACCGTGTTGCTCGCGCCCTGCAGCCAATGCTTGACCGCGAGACCGGAAGAATAAGTGCGGTCCCGCACCACTCCGCGGTCCGGCGGGGCGGCTACGATCCGGTTGGTGTCGAAACCCATGGCGACCAGCGTGGCCACGGTGATCTCCGCCCAGGTTTTGTAACGCTCAACGCTCCACCATTCCGACGCCTCGCCGCCCGAAGCGACCAGGAGGCGATAACCGCCCCGCTGGAACTCGGCCATCACGCCCGGCATGGCGTAATCCGGAATCCAGCCCTCCACCACCAGCACCTCGGCGGCGACGGGCTCAGTGACCGCCAGAAATCGTCCCATCGACCGCAAGACCAGCACGGAGCCGCCGAAGAGAGAGAGAACGAGGACGATCCAACACCGTCGGGTTGGCACCCAGCACGCCTTCCGCACGAACCACGGGTGGCCGACACCCTCGTCCGGCACCGGTTCGTCCCCATCCCCGGGCTCCCACCTGCCCTTCTCCCTGGCCCCCGCCAAAACCCCTCGGAGGGTGGTCACTACTGCCCACCCCCAGCCAACGCTCAAACCGGCCACCAATAACCCGCCTGTCCATCCGGATGTGAGATGATGGAGCGCGCCCATCGGCAAGACCAACCCCGCCAGCAGCAGCGCTTTAGCCCCATCAAGCCGTAACGGTCGCCAAACCGCGCCGGTCGAAGTCCGAACCATCCACTTCTCATAGGCCAAGAGCAGCCAGGCGACCCCCGCAAAAGACAACCCGTACCACAAGCAGTGACAGATCCGGACCTCATGCCCGGCTACCGAGCCGATAGCGAGTTGCAGCACATCGAAGAACACCGCCGCCTCACCTCGTTGGTTGGTAAACGAGTCCAAAAGCAGGTGAGTCCATGCCCCCACCAACAGAGAGAATAGGACGCCGCCGGGAGATCCAAGGCGCAGCCCGCAGAGGGGCCAAAGGACGGCTTGCGAGGAGTAAGGGAGCCGGCGAACCAGCCACACCCGTGAGCGAACGAATAAATGCAGGACCAGCAACCCCACCGGCAGACAGAACACGAAGCTCCCGAGAAACCCGTGCGCCAACTTGTCCAACTCCAGCCACCGAAAGGCGTAGCCCAGATCGGGGCAGAGGCTCCCCGCGACGAGGGCGGGAAAGCTGAGCAACCGCGGGCAAAACCGCCTCAACGGCAGCACGGCGGCGGGATGGGCAAAGGGGAAGGGCATGGGGCGTAGGGGCGGATCTTTGGAGTGCTTGAAACCCAGAGTCGGCTACAACAAACTGAAGTCTCGCGTCCAGGCATCCTTCCCTTGCTGACTCAGTCATCCCCCGGAGTGCGCCTTACAGGTATTGCAAGACTGCCTAATAAAACGTTACGGAAAGTGACTTATTTTACACTTAGCCTCTTATCTACCAATACAATAGAGATGCTTTTGCGTTCGAATGTAGAATCTACCATCTACCGGAGCAAAGGACGCTACTACCCGATCGTTAAGTTCGTTTACCGCCACAATCTCGGCTGACCGATCGCACCTCAGCACAGTCGACCTGCCCTCTGTGTTGCAAACACACACGTAGTTGCCGGCAATGATCGGGGAACAATAGTGCGTGCCCTTCAATTGCCGCTTCCAGACAATTGTGCCGGTATCGGCGTCAACACACCACAGCAAGCCTTGGTCGCTAATCGCGAAAAGAAGCCCATTCGCCACGACGGGTGAAACGCAATTCAGCCCCGGGCAGCGGGCCTTCCAGAGCAACGGGTCCTGGGATGAGCCCAAGCGCGAGAGTTTCACGGCGACAATCCATCCCTGAAATGGCAAATAGAGCGTCGCCTCATCCGCGATTGCGGAGGCGACTAAGTCAGCGCCACTTCCTGCCCCGGGAACCCTGTAGCTCCACACTTCGTTGCCAGTGCGCGGCTCGTATGCCGTCACGTCCTCGCCCCCCCAAACCACAACTACCTTCGTGCCGCCGATGCTTAGAACAGTCGGGGTCCGATTGTTCCCGCCAAGATTGTTCTGGATTTTGGGACGAGGCTTCCTCCAAAGCACCTTCCCATTTTCACAGTCCACCGCGGCGATAGAGCCTGCCAGCGTAGCACCCGGGCCGCTCGTCGAGGGTTCGCTATCGATAACAATTCGCCCCTCGCAGAGCACCGGAGAGGTTGCCACCCCATAATCAGATTTGAACGGAAGCTCCGTGCAGGTCCAAAGCCTCCTGCCCGTCGCGTCCAGGCAAACCAAGCCTTGCGATCCGAAATAGGCGCAGATACGATTGCTCCATATGACGGGCGTTGGGGTGGCCCGGGAATTCAACCGGCTAAATTCGGCAGGGGCCTGTGCGCAAGAGGCTACCCACGACACACGGCCGTGATCGCGATCCACCGCGACGACACTCAGATTCCTCGCTGTGCCTTGCCGTGGCTGAAACACTCCGCTCCAATGGGCCAAGGATAAGATCCCCAGAGACAGCGCAGTCCCCCGGAATAGGCTCAACCCAAGCCCCGGAGCCCACGGCTGCTTAGAACTCCGCACAGAACCGTAAGCCATCACGCACACCCAGCAGGCCAAGCAAGCGCAGACACCCGGCCAGCCGAGAATACCCTCCCAGGTAGGTTGCCGAGTAAGCAGAATATGCCGCAGGTAACGCACATGCCCAAGCGCATACTCAAACGACACCGCCAGTGCGATCGGAGCGCCGACAAGGCAGGAGAGCATGATAATCCTCTCCAACAATGCAGAACTATTACGCCGCCTCCGCAAGGCGACCGCGACCAGGATGAGACACAACGCCACCGCCAAAGGCCAAGAGGGGACGACGGGTGTGTAACTATCGAAAGTGAGATTTGCCAAACCTTGCGTCCTGGCGAACATTCTAATTACTACGCCACACGCAACGCTCGCCAGCAGGGCGGCAAGAATTCTCGAACCCCTCCCCAGCCAACGGGAACCATACCCATCGATCACCCCGACCGCCCCGCCACTTAGGGCAACCTGGCTTGCTGACCTCTTTCCATTCGCCCATGCCCATCCAAAATGCACCACGCTCACGGCCAATGAGCCCAGAGCTGCCGCGACCATCAAAGGCATCCTCCACGGCTGAAGGGCAGCTCTGGCTCTCCCGGCGACCACGACTACGATTAAACCTAGCCCCGCACTCATAAAGATGCCGCCCACGCTGAGATTAGATAGCCGAGTTCTTACTCCAAACCCCGGGACCATACTACAGACGAAGCAACCGGCGCTGAACACGCAACTCAGCGCCAGTCGAGACTCCCTCGAAAACGCCTCGAAATGCGCAACGCTTTCACCAAAAAGAACACACCCCGCCGTGATGCCGAGCAGTGCGCAAAAGCCGCCTAGCGACCACGTGCGGACCAGCGCACGCCACTGCATCGCCTCACGCGACGCAAATCCAATTGCGACATACAGCCCCAAACCTATTGCCACAAGAACTAAAAGGTATTCGGCCATTCGCAGGATCGGTCCTGACACCGGCGAGTCGCCGTCTTTGGTAACCGCTGTTAGATAGACCGAATCCGCGGACACAACGGGCGATGAAAAGCCCTCACCGGGCAAAATTGTTTTCCAGACACGATTCGATTCCCCATTCCAACAGACCGGGTTGACGGGCGACTGCGCGTGCCCTTCGAATTCACCACCCCTCCAGCCCGGCCATGTGCCTGACCCAAAAGCTGCCGAGCCGGCCCACAGCAACCCAATGCTCAAATACGTACACAATGTCAGGTTCCACACGGACGTACGCCCTCCGGCAGCAAGCTTTGCCGCAATAACTGAACAAGATGGGATTCGCATCATAACACGCTTCGCCAGTTGATAAATTGCATACTTGAACACCAATTGCATTCCTTCCAACAGACACATTGGTGGCACCTGGCATCTAGGAAGCTTTCGATTTCTCCTCGCTGCTCAGACCTGCGACGAACGCTGTGAATTCAGTTCCACGCGAACAGAGAAGGCTCCAAGTGTCGTTGCCTTGCCAATACAACTGGTCCCAAAAAGGGGCGATTGCCGCGTACTGCCATGATAGTTCTGAGCCGCTAGGAATGATCGGCACGCTGTTGATCCAGCGAACCCCGAAGCGGCATTGCGCACAACCATTTAGGGTCAGATCGATTTCCAAGGCAAAAACGATAAGGAGTCTAATAATAATATTTGTTGGTTAGCCTGATCCGTAAAGTGGTGCGCAGCCCGGCGCACCTTCCCTGCATGAGCCTTTGAAGGGTTGGAGCCAGCCGGTTTAAACGTCCCCTAAACAGCAACTGGTACAAATCCATCCAAGACCTGTAAGCGTGCTTCAAGCCCACAACCAAGTGTGCGTTATAGCCAAGAAATTGCTCGGAAGTGATTGGCATTGAATTAAAAACGCCGCTTCGGATCGCACTATCGAACGCTTGTTTGCCCGCCTCGGTTCGAAGCATGATGGCCGATCTTCCTTTTCTTTCTGTCTTCATCATTTCTGTGCTCCAAGGATCCGAAATAGTGATGTCCGCAAGGCGAGACCAATGGTCAGGACAGTTGTAGCAGCGCAAGTAGTGATCACGCCCAACGACATGAGCGGCCAAACCGCCGATATAGGGTCGGTCCATCAATAGCACATCCTGGTCCCCGAATACCATAAAGCGCCCAGGCCAACCGTTGCCTCGATAAGAGATTCGCCGCACATCCGCTACGTTGACTCCTCCATCACCTTCGATGTACGCTCTGGTCGCCAGGCGCGAGGCCATCCCCCCACAAACAAGGCCCAGGCAAAGAACTACGCGCTTTTCCAGTTTAGTAAATCTGTCCTGCAAACTTCTGAGTCCGTCGATCATGCACGGTGTGCCTACAAATACATACCTACCTGGTTTTTCAATGACTTCGCGGAGAGATGTACAGTTCGAGACTGGTGCGTATTTCGATCCCCTGGCTGACAATAATGTTTCTCTGTCACGCGCAATAAATGAATCGGCTACCAATGGGTTATTTCCTTGACACCGACAGACAATAGCACCATCAATTCTCTCGGTCTCCATTAGGTGGAGGAGCAGGCCGGTTATAAACCCTCCAGATGCCGAATCGAACCTTACCGAATCGTCGGTGGAATGCACCAGATGACATTCTCCTTGCCGCTCGTTCGGGGTGGTCGCTGCCACAGGAGCGTCTCCGTCAACGAGATAAGCGCTAGGGCACACCTTGATACATTTAGAGCAACCAAAGCAAGTGCTATCCTGAACCGCTGGATAGTTGTAACGGAGGCCATACGTAAAACGAATACTTTTGTGGGGACAGGCCACGACGCACGCTCCGCAACCGCAGCACGCCTTTTTTTCAAGAATGCGCGCAACTGAATACTTCTCAACAGCCTGTGGCCGCACCCGGCGTCGTGGTGTTTTTAGCATCCCAGTAGTCCTCTTTAGAGCAGTTTTAGGTACTTGCTAGATTTTAAGTTAATCGATGCGCATGAATTGCCGCAATAAAAACAAACTCGCTTATAGAGACTCGAGGCCATTGAGCGCTCGAGCTAAGACCGCGATTTGCTGGATGCAGGCTGGCGTTACAAAGCAATCCAAATGTTCCGCTAATTTATCGATGGGATGATTCCACCATGCTGTCGCTGATAAAAGCCGCTGCGTGTTGGCATCGAACCGTTGGCCAACGATCTTCGCCGGATTCCCCGCCACGATCGAGAAAGCCAGGACGTCCCTCGTGACGATGGACCCCGCCCCAATTATCGCTCCATCCCCAATAGATCGGCATTTTGAGAGAATGAGCGAATTCGCTCCAATCCAAACATCATGGCCTACGATGAGCGGATTGTCCTCAACGCAGTTCAGCGTTTCGAGTTTGACGAGCCCACACGATCGGTTATAGAAAAGCGGGTGCGAACTGATCCGCTCTTTTGGATGGTTTCGCCTAAACACCTTGATGTCCGCCCCAAGCGAGCAATAACGCCCGATACACGTCCCTCTCGGGAGGGCTCCCGGGGTGAGGCACGGCCCGTAGCTATAAAGGCCGACCTGAACGCCGTGTACTTCGCGTAGTATATCCCGCAGCGTTTGTGAGAACATCTCGCCACCTTCCAAACTCTTCGCCGCCCTCGCAATGACCGGGCGGAGAATTGAAAATCGATACAACGGGCGCAGTTTTCGTGCACGATGAGATCGCCCGGCCAGAAGCCGAAGGCGCTGAACAGCTGCTGGGGAAGTGACGCCAATGATTTGCTCGTTCGTCGGAGCGCCTTCACGCGCCTGTTCCACACTACCTCCGGCAGGGATCACCCGTGATAGAGATTGAGGCCAGTTCATCTGAGTGTTTCCTTTACACGCGGGAGTTGCAAGACCACCCTTGCCAGGGCTCTGGCGATGCCAATGAGCTGGTTTCTGCACTCAGAGAAGGCCAGCACGCCGACGAAGCCCGCAAACAGGCCACCGCACAGGGCGACCAGCAACAACTTGCACGGGGGAAGGATACGCACACCGGACACCGCAACGGCTCCAGAAAGCGTCAGGATCAGGCCAACAATAGCGGCACACTTTAGACCCGAAACCCATGGGACCGGCGCTCGACGATGCAGCAACCAGAACGCGGCAACTAGGGCGGTCGCTTCCCCCGCCGCCCCGGCGGCGGCCACCTTCCACAATGATTGGCCGCTTGTTGCCATAACCAGAGCGAGCACGATTCTCAAACACCGGAGCAGGTTGCAGTACATCATGGTTTTGGTGTCCGCCTTGGCCATGGCCGCCAGGACCGGTACCACGCTGAGCATTCGCAGAGTGTTGGCGGCTGCCAGCCAGGCCAATATGTAACCTGCGCCGGAGTACTTCCTTCCAAACACGGTTACCATCCACGCGTCCCCGCCCACTACCAGCACGGCGGCATAAACGGCACAGAAGGCCCCGGTCCCATGCATGGCGATGAGGTAGTACCGAGCGAAGGCGTTGGGATTGTCTTGATGTCGTGCAAAAACGGGGAGCATCACGGCAGAAAACACATGGGCAAATATGATACCTGGGGCGAGCGTCAACGAGGCGGCGGCTGAATAGGCCCCCAAGTCGCTCAATGAGTAGAAGCCGGCTACCAGCATCTGATCACCCTGCTGGATTCCGAACATCAGAAAACTGTTGGCCATAAGCGGCCAGGAGAATGCGACAATTCTCTTGCCGCACTCCCGATCAACTCGCCAACGGTAGGGATTCTCCGCCAGCCAATGCGACCCCACACAACTCATCAATGACTTAACCAACATCAAAACGATGATCGCCCGGTAATCCTTCAGCCAGAGGGCAATTGGCCAGGCAGCCCCCGTGATCGCGAGCTGGGGACCAACGTCAACCACCGTTTGGGGCCAGAAACGAAGCTGCCGCCCGAACCGACTCACGTCCAAATGCTCGAGCCCCTTGAGCAGGGGCACTAACGCCAGGCACTGGATCACCCAAGGTTGCGTACTTTGCCCGAACAAGCTTGCCAGAGGCTTGGCTGCCAACAGCAGGAGACACGCTCCGCCAAAGGCCGCAGCACACTGCACAGCGTGCGCCACGGCAATGAATTCCGGCTGGTCACCCTCCTTGTCTTGGACCACCAACCTTCCCAGCGCAGCCTTGCCGGCAAACTCGAACATGGAAATTGCCATGCCACAAGCGGCGGCCACACCGAAATCCGATTTCGTCAGCAGTCGCGCTAAAACCATGTTGCGCAGGAACGAGGCACCATATCCAAGACCCTGACCCACGCTAAGAATCAACGACCCTTTAAGCAGTTTTGACTTTAATCCCATTGCAGAGCGCCCAAAATCTCCGAGCGATTTCAGCTCCTACCGGACTGAATGTCTAGAGGGACCGTCGGCCAGGCGTCCCCTGGTGCGCCGCTTTGCTTGGCTGGAGCAAGTCCCAGATCTCCGAGATTATGTTCCTAACGGATCTTTGAACGTCGGGCATTGTGGCAAGAAGGCTGTCGCGAATCCCCTTTCTGCCCCGGTACACCTCGCTTACGACCTTCATCACCTGTCCTGTCTCAAGCGTGCGGAGATCAACCACCTGACCACCAACGCCGATGGATTCCATGACGCCAATGAACTTAGCGCTATAGGCAAGGGAAACCGCCGGTACCGCCTGCGACACCGCCGCGATGCACGCGTGCATCCGAGATCCCAGGAAGAAGTCGCACTGACCGATGATATACTTGGTTTCCGCTGCCGTAAACTCTCCATCCAGCAAGTGCAACCGGCCTTTGCACTGTGCGGCCAATTCACGGTAAAGCGCAAGGGACACATCACCGTCTGCCTCTTGACTCGGTTTCCGAGACATTACGTGCGGAACCAGCAGCACTTGGGCCTCTTCGCGCCTGACGAACAATTCTATGATCCTTCGCATCAGTTCGGGGTAGACGCATCTCAGGCCAAACATGTTATCCCTGGTATAACCCCCCATGTAGAGCAGACCGCTCACGTTCAAACCAACCACCGGTCCCTCTCGCTTGATTTTTCCGATCCGCCCGAGCACGATTTCGGACGGTGCCGAGGGAGCAAGCGCGAACCCCATATCGTAAGCAAACCTCGCTCTAACTTCACCATGGCCGACACCCAGGAGCCGATGGACGATCTCAAGCCCTTGGCGATCTCGAGAGAAGATCAGAGTGGACCGATGCAGAATGAAGCGCGAGACCCACTGCGCGGCCCAACGTCGGTACGGGCCATACGTCTGGGGCAACTGAACCAAAGGCTTTTTCAGCAGGATAAAAAGCAACTGCGGCAACACCACGTAAATCAGCCGGCTCATGCCATAGATGTCACTGAAGCTGTCCCCACCGGCCAGGGAAAGCGCAAAATCGGCTTGCGAAACCTTGTACAACCAGGGATTACGTGAAAGGAGCATTTGGCGCATTTGCCTTAATGGCAGGACTCGCGAAACGCCAGCCAAAACCAACAAAATGACAATGTTGTTTGGTAACAACAGCCGCTTCGAGTAACGGAGGTTCACCAGTTCCACCCTCGCTTCGGCGCCTGGGAGCCCAACGGCGTGAACCATTGGCTTGTGAGCGTAATCTACCAGGACCACCTCGGCGCCGGGGAGGCAATCCCGGATCGAGCTAATCGCCCCGGAGGCGAGCGCGACCAACCCCAGATTGCCCGCGCTCGGTGAAGCACCTAGGAGGCAGACTCTCGTCCTTTTGTTTTCCATTTTCTACTTGTCGTTGGCCCAGCGTTCACCACCAATGGCCCAACGCCCAATTGACAAAGACTTGCAGAGGGCTGCTCTCAGCCGTTCGCGCCGGTCAGGTCTCGACGCCAGTGGGTAGACTAGCACAATTAGGCTCAAGCGCGACACCGCCTTGACCACCAGACAACACCGGTAAGCCAGCGCCCACATCGAGCCGTGCTCTTTCTGAAAGAACCGCCAGCCAGACTCGGAGATCATTACGCTTGCAAATTCGCCATCTACCTGAGTGCTGCTCTTCCCGCCGTGGTGGATTAGCACCGCCTTCGGCACATAATAATTTTGTAAACCGGCTTTCTGCGCCTTCAAACAATATTCCAAATCCTCGACATACATGAAATAGTCTTCCTCAAACCCCCCAATTCGATCGAAAGTCGAGCGTGCTGTCATGAGGCAGGCGCCACAAATGCCTTCCACCGGAACCGGCACGCCATCTGTGGAGTAAAGGGAATGGTTTCCCCAAACCCGGGCCTTGGGAAACCACTGTCTTAAGATATCGGCGTCCAGCAGGCACTTGGCAAGGCTCGGGAACGCCTGCACGCAGCTTTTTTGCAGAGTCCCATCGCTGTTCAGCAGCCGCGCCCCGAGCGCTCCTACCCGGGGCAGGGTCTTGCCCGTCTCCAAGAGACGATTGATAGCCGGTCCCAGCAATTCGGTGTCCGGGTTGAGAAAAAGCAGCCAACTGCCGTGCGCCTGCCTAACCGCACTGTTATTGCCTTTGGCAAACCCCAGGTTCGCCTCGCTTTGGATGAATCGCACCTGGGGAAACTGTTCCTGCACAACTTCGCGCGAGCCATCAAACGACGCATTGTCCAGGACAATGACCTCCATGTCAAGATCCCGCGTATGCTCAAAAATGGACCTCAGACAGTTCCGAAGGTACTCTGCGGAGTTCCAGTTAATGATGATGATAGATAGGTCCATGCCGGGTGAATCCTAAAGAGTGTCGCCGAAAGCACTCCTAGCGGTGCGAATATTCGTAGGCGCCAATATCCCATGCTCGTCCTTGAGGCCGATTTGCACCCGAAATATCGGTCGTAAACCAGGCACTCTGATCGTTTCCGGCGTCGATAGCCACGCTCCCGCTGTTTAATCGAAAATTGAAGGCAGCAGACCCAGCGTAACCAGGATCACCGATCACCGAATGCTCGTCAAAACCTGCACGGCGCCAGTTGGAGTATGACCTCCTCTGACCAGCAGTGCTGAAGTGCAGTTGTATTATACTATAATGGTAGTTGTTATAATCACACTTTGTGATGCAGCGCGAGGTCTCCTCACAAACAGGATTTGCCACGCCAGCTATTATATTGTTGACTATAGAGATGTTTGCTCCATGATTTAGCAACACTCCTATGCCTCCGTGGCCGTTGGCGTCCATAGTATTGTTGCTAACGCAGGCGCCGTTCAGGTTTCGTGCACCGATGAACCCGCATGATGGAGCTTTGTTCGTACTGGTGAACAAGACGTTATTGTAGATGACGGTATGGCGGATGCCATCCGGCCTGGCGGAACTTATATAGATAGCGGCCGTGATATTTTTTCCGAAATACGGACCTATCACATTGTCGCAAATCGTGATGTTGGTTATGTACGAACCGGCGCTAGATACATAGGCAAATATCCCGTCGTGGTGGAAGCGGTTGCCGGGATCCTCCCAGTCGTCGAACAAGTTGATCCGATTCCTGCGGATGCTGAGGTTATGCAGCATGGCCGTGTGTTGGCAATCACCAACCCCTACGCCCCAATTGCAATGGGACACTTCATTGGAGTAGCACCGGAGGCCATAACTGGCTCCCGAAGAATATCCTATTAGGATAGCCCGGTTGCATTGGCTAATTGTGCAGCAGCGGATACTCAGGTTACTCAGGCTCCCCGTGACGTAGATGCCTTTGCCACCGTAGTTGGTATCGTTGGAGTTGGCTTCCCTGACATAGAGGTTCCTTATGGTCAGCTTCTGAATAATGATTTCACGCATCGGAATTTGAGATCCCTCCCAGTTTACGCCGATTGAGTTGACCTGATGTCCCCGCCCAGTGCCGTTGTCCGTAGATTCAATCAAGCCGTCGACGCCACCGTCTATAGTCAGATAACTGCGTCCAGTGCATTTGATGCCGCCTGAGGCAGGAATCGCGGGCATGGCGATACGTGCCTTTGGTTCGAAGAGAAGCGTGATTGGGGAACCGGAAGTCCCGCTCAACTGAGGAATTACGGCATTGGTTATCGTACCAACCAAATGCACTGTGTCACCGACGCTGAGCTTACTAGCCCCGGGTCCCCAGTTCGCCCCAGCGTTGAACCATGCCATTGACCGTGCACAAGCAGCATTGGTTCCCCATCCCCCCCCTCGCTCCATTTGAGCGATGTAAATATCCTTTGCCAGGCTGGACGTAAAGCTCAGCAGGACGGCAAAAACACGCCAACAAGAATTAGGCGCTTGCTTGGTCACTGGGAGGTTTGACCCCGTGCGAGATTTAATTTTGGTCGACCTGTTGGTCGGCCAGGCCAAAGCGTCCGGGCAAGCCCGAACGATCTCGAAACACTATGGAAGCCCCCAATCCACGGCCCAGATATCCTGCCTGCCATAATGGCTATTCATAGGCTCCCAGGTCCCAGGCGAGTCCTCGCGGCCGCGTCACCCCTAGGATATCACTGGTGCATAGAGGGCTCAAATTAAGCCCCGCGTTTATGAATGGACTGCTGCTCTGCAGACGAAAATCGAACGCCGCCCCGCCTGTGTAAGCGGGGTAAGCCACTACCGAGTGCTTGTCAAAGCCGAGCATGCCCCATTTGGCATAGGAGATGATAGCCCCGCCATAATAGGCGCTCACTGCTTTGCCTCCATAATAATAACCGTTGTAGTCACAAATCTCTATCCAGCCAGCGACCCCCACATAAATAGGATAGTTGATTCCGGTCATAGCATTATTAACAATCATGAT
>Ga0316227_1003022_pt1 | contig 14040 bp, 4 predicted proteins | sample TBH18019metaG_FD_206012 | JGI IMG/M metagenome (GOLD analysis project Ga0316227, IMG submission 206012) | Freshwater microbial communities from Trout Bog Lake, Wisconsin, USA - TBH18019 | ecosystem: Environmental > Aquatic > Freshwater > Lake > Hypolimnion/Profundal zone | place: USA: Wisconsin... | reverse complement strand
GGACGAAATGGCCACGCTGCGAATGGAGTTGATGCAGCGGGGATCAACGGCACAACAAGCCCACACGCAGGCGTGGGAAATGGTGCGGGAGAAATACATCCTGCTGCCACCAGAGACTTAGCAGTCGGCCACCAGGCGGACACCCCTGATGCCGTCAAACCAAAGAAAGAGCGCCGCCATCGGCAGCATCAGGACGAACCGCCACGCAATCTCAACGCCCACCGCATCACCGAAACCGACCGGCTGGGTGAAGGCGGGCCGAAACAAAAATTTCAACGGAACCTCGCCGCCATTCAAACGCTGCGGACGCTCGCTGCCGAGGAACGTCCGGCGACCGAAAAAGAAAAAGCCGCGCTCGTAAAATATGTCGGCTGGGGTGCGTTGCCCCAAGTGTTCGACGTGGACAATGCCGACTGGCACAAGGAGCAAATCCAGCTTTCGGAATTTCTGTCCGACGAGGAACACCGTTCCGCCCGCGCCACCACGCTCAATGCTCATTACACCGCACCGACCGTCATCGGCGCGATGTATCGCGCCGCTGAGCGGTTTGGATTCAAAGGCGGTCGCGTGCTCGAACCGGCCTGCGGCATCGGCCACTTCGTCGGCCTCATGCCCGAAGATATGCTTCGTCGTTCGACCGTTACCGGCATTGAAATTGATCCACTGACGGCACGCATCGCGAAGGCGCTTTATCCTGATGCTGACATCCGGCCACAACCGTTTGAGCAAACGAAACTCGCCGATGGATTTTACGACCTTGCCGTTTCCAACGTCCCGTTCGGTGATTACACCGTTCACGATCCACGCTTCAACAGTTATAAATTTCAGATCCACGATTATTTTTTCGCGGCGGCTTTGGAAAAAGTGCGGCCCGGCGGGCTGCTGATGTTCATCACCTCGCGCGGCACGATGGACAAACTCGATTCTACGCTGCGTGAAATGCTGTCCACGCGCACGGAATTGCTGGGGGCGATCCGTCTGCCGAATGATGCGTTCAAGAAAAATGCCGGCACGGAAGTCACGACCGACATCGTCATGCTCCGCAAGCTCCAGGTTGGCGAAGTTCCCACCGGCACGGCTTGGAAGGAAACGGCGGCCTTCACCAACGACCTCGGCGAGGCGTTCACCATCAATGAATACTTCGCGTCGCGCCCGGAAATGATGCTTGGCAAAATGCGGCTTGATGGCGGGATGTATGGTGGCAACGAGCCGACGCTCGAACCGGATGGTCGCAAACTGGCGGACGCACTCACCGAAGCCATTGAAAAATTACCGCAGGGAATTTACCAGGCGCAGGCACACAAGGTCGCCGAGCCGACGCTCGAAGAATCCATTCCTGCGCCGGATTTCGTAAAACCCAATGCCTACTGTCTGCATGACGGGATGGTTTGCATCCGTGAGGAAAATGTTTTGCGGCCAATGACGGATCTCCCAGCCGAGATGCGTTCACGCATCCGGCATTTGATTCCGGTGCGCGATGCGGTGCGGGATTGTCTGCGGTCACAGATGGACGGCAGCGCCGATGACCGTGTGGTCGAGACGCGGCGGCAACTCAATCTGGCTTACGACCGTTTTGCGGGACGTTTTGGTCCGATAAATCTTCGCGCCAACCAACGCGCCTTCGACGGCGACCCAGATTTGCCGCTGCTGCTCTCGCTGGAAAATTACAACGACGAAACGAAGCGGGCAACCAAAGCGACAATTTTCACCGAGCGGACCATTCATCACCGCCAGCCGGTCGAGTCGGTCGGCACGCCGAAGGAAGCATTGCTCGTCGCGTTGAACGAGCGCGGTTGTGTTGACCTCGACCACATGGCCGATCTGCTCAATAAACCCATAGCGGAATTTCTGCCGGATTTGAAAGGCGTCATCTTCCTAAATCCCCAATCAAATCAATGGGAAACTGACGATCAGTATCTTTCAGGAAATGTGCGCGAAAAATTGTCCGTGGCGGACGCGGCGGCGGTGACCGATCCGCGTTTTGCTGAAAATGTCGAGGCGTTGAAATCCGTTCAGCCAGCGGATTTGGCGGCGACGGAAATTGACGTGCGGCTGGGCGCGTCCTGGCTGCCGCCGGAGGACGTGGAAAAATTCACCAACGAACTGCTCAATGTGCCTTCCGGGGTGCAGATCGGACACGTTCACGCATTGGGCACCTGGAGCATCAATGCCAACTGGGACGCTCGCGGCGCAACCGCCAACACGACGGACTGGGGCACGGATCGTTACACGGCACTTGAACTCATCGAGGACGCCCTGAATCTCAAGACGCCAACTGTCTATGACACGGTGGATAAAAAGCCCGTCGTCAACGCGCAGTCAACGGAGGCCGCGCGCGAAAAACAGGAACGCATCAAAGAGAAATTCAAAGAATGGGTGTGGTCAGATGATTCTCGGCGCGAACGGCTTTGTCGTCTTTACAACGACACATTCAATCACACGCGCGTCCGCACATTCAACGGCGATCACTTGACGCTGCCCGGTGCGAGCGGGGCGATTCAACTTCATGGACACCAGAAAGCCGGTGTCTGGCGGATCCTGCAAACGCCAAACACTTTGTTGGCGCACGTCGTTGGTGCAGGCAAAACTTACACGATGGTCGCCGCCGCGATGGAGTCACGGCGGCTGGGCATTTCCGGCAAGCCCATGTTTGTCGTCCCCAATCACATGCTCGGCCAGTTCTCCACCGAGTTGCTGACGCTGTATCCGGGCGCTAACATCCTGGCCGCCGGCAAAGAGGATTTTGAGTCGCAGAACCGGAAAAAATTATTCAGCCGGATTGCGACCGGCAATTGGGATGCTGTCATCGTCACGCACTCCGGGTTTGAGCGCATCCCGCTGTCACGCGAAACGCAGGAACGGTTTTTCAAGGAGCAACTTCACGAATTGGAAATGATCCGGCGCGAACATGCGGACAGTTCCAATCGCCGGCTAGTCAAGGAACTTGAAAAAGCCAAGAAACGTCTGGAAGCCAAACTTCAAACGCTGGCCGCCGAACACAAGAAAGACAACACGCTGACGTTTGAAGAACTGGGCGTGGACCGGCTGCTCGTGGACGAGGCACATTATTTTAAGAATCTGTTTTACGCTTCCAAGATGACGCGCATCGCCGGTCTGCCGCAAACGGCCAGTGAGCGGGCGTTCGATATGTATTTGAAGGTGCGCCACGTCCAGTCCTTGAACGGTGGCGGTGGTGTGGTGTTCGCCACGGGCACACCCATCGCCAACAGCATGGCCGAAATGTTCACTATGCAGCGGTATCTCCAGCACGACGCCTTGAAGAAACATAATCTGCACCACTTCGATTCGTGGGCGGCGACGTTCGGCGAACCGGTGACGGCCATGGAGCTTTCGCCGGACGGCGCGGGCTATCGGCTGAACACGCGCTTCGCGCGGTTCATCAACGTGCCGGAGCTGATGCAGATGTTCCGCCAGTCCGCCGACGTGCAGACGGCCGCGATGTTGAATCTGCCGCGCCCAAAGCTGGACGGGGAAAAGCCGACCATCCGTAACGCGCCGGCCACCGAGGAACTAAAGACGTTCGTGCAATCACTAGCTGCACGGGCCGAGCGATTGAGAACCGGCCGGGTTGATCCCAGCGAAGACAATATGCTGAAAATCACGTCTGAGGGACGGAAGGCCGCGCTCGATCTTCGGCTGATGCGACCAACTGCGCCGGACGAACCCCAGGGCAAAGTGAATCTGGCGGTCGAAAAGATTTTCAACATCTGGCAGGAATCCAAGCCGGAGCGTTCCGCCCAGCTCGTGTTCTGCGACCTCTCAACGCCGAAAGACAAAGGCTTCTCCGTCTATAACGACATGGCGCAAAAGTTGGAAAAACTCGGCATACCCGGCAATGAAATCGCCTTCATTCAAGATTACGATTCGGACGCTTCCAAGCTGACGCTATTTCGCGACGTGCGCGCGGGCAAGATGCGTGTATTGTTCGGCAGCACGCAAAAAATGGGTTCGGGAACGAATGTGCAGGAACGGTTGATTGCCCTGCATCACCTCGATGCGCCGTGGCGACCGGCGGATGTGGAGCAACGCGAGGGGCGGATTCTGCGGCAGGGCAACAAGAATTCCGTCATCCAGATTTTTCGCTACGTCACCGAAGGTTCATTCGATGCCTATATGTGGCAGACGTTGGAAACCAAGGCCAAATTCATCGCGCAGGTGATGAGCGGCGACATGACAATCCGCCGCCTCGAAGATTTGGATTCCGCCGCGCTGACCTACGCTGAAGTCAAAGCGATTGCATCTGGCAATCCGCTGGTGATTGAAAAAGCGCAAGTGGATGCAGAGTTGATCCGACTCACGCGCCTGCGTTCCGCCCATGCCGAGGAACAATACCGCATCCGCTCCAACCTCCGCCGCTCACACGAGGACGCCGAAATCTTTACCACGCGCCTTACGAATCTGCGGCAGGATTTGGGAATCCGGCAGGACACATCGGGCGATAAATTTCGCATCGAACTCGACGGGCAGGAAACCAACAACCGGGGCATCGCCGGCGAATTGATCCTGCGCCGGGCGGAAAAACTCAAGGCACGGTTTGGCGAGGATGTTCGTCTGGGAAAATTTGCCGGGTTTGATTTGTATCTGCGCCCAAGTTTTAACGACACCACGGAAATGGTCGTGCGCGGCCAAAACAGCTACGGCGCGCGGGTCACGGACACCGCGCTCGGGACCATCCGTTCACTGGAGGCGACGGTGCAGGGATTTGATGAACGCGCGGAAAGATTGACGCTGGACATCACCGACGCCCACAAGCGCGTCAAGGAACTGGGCGAAAAAGTCGGCGCAAAGTTTGAGCGCGAGGATCGTTTTCAAGAATTGACCCGCCGCCAGAGTGAGATTGAGGAGAAACTTGATTTAACCAAGAACCAAGCGCCCAGTCAGGTGGTGGCCGACGACGAAATTACGGAGAAGAATTCCGAGGTGCAAACCCCGGCCAAGGCAATTCGTTCCCGCTCCAAAGCCACCATGAAGGTATGAATCCCCAAATGCAAACTTAGTTGGCGACTCTATGCGCCCGCTGGTTTGTTTTGTGTATCAGATACACCTCACGGCGTTGCCGCCGAGTAAAATGACCGCATGAATATTCACGAAAAACAGACTGAATTCTTGAGCCGGCAGATTCTACCCGCGCGCCTCGACGTCTTTGAAACCGCTTGGTTTCTGGGCTTCAAACCGCATGACATTCCCGTGCTGGCCGGCGCGGGGTTGCTCAAGCCGCTTGGCAACCCCACCCGCAACTGCATCAAGCATTACGCGACCGAAACCTTGCAGCAAATCCGACGCGATGAGAAATGGCTCGCCCGCGCCAGTGAGGTTATTCGCCAGCACTGGCACGCCAAGAATGTCAGCCGGAAAAAATAAGCGCCGTCCCATCAAGCCGTGAATGACTGCCCGTCATTGTCCGTTGGCGAATGACCCGTTGTGGTAACCGTCGGTGACAGCTTGGGTGGAACCGGAGGCGGCTCTGATTTCGGCACAAATACAATATATGTCGGCCGCGCTGGTCTTCGCCAAAATCCGCCCTTCAGAATCCAGATGATCAGCAGTGGTGACAGCCACACACAAACCATGTAAAGGTAGATGCCCTGTTCCTGAATCAACCGGTCCAAAAATTGAAACACCGGCACCACCAGATTCAAGGCTTCGGCTGGGTTTGAGTTCATAAAAAATATTTCAGTTGTGGTTTAAGGCAGTGGCGGAGATCGAGTGACCATTGCTTCCAGGCGGTTGGAGCGGTGGGAGGAGGGGCACGATGCGGCCTGCCACATTTTGATTTTCGTAACTTTCCAACGAAGGCAGCCTGACTTGCGCCTTGCGGGCGTAGGCGCGGTGAACGGCCTTGCTGTTGTGTCCGAGCGCTTCCTGCGCGAACCGCTCTGGGTAACCGCATTGCTTGGCGCGTTCCGCCCAAGCATAACGGTAAGAATGCAACGAGACGCCCAGGATGCCCAAGCCCACGCAGCGGCGTTTGAATTCTTTGGCACGATGCTTTTCCATCCACAAGGCAATCTTCGGCAGCAAAAGTCCCCGGGTCGGGAGCGAGCGCAGGACGGTTTCCACCGCCGGACCGAAATGAATAAACGCCGGAGTTCCAGTTTTTTTGCGGGCGTAAGCAATCACGCGTTCTGACCAGTCAATGTTCTCCGCCGCCAGATGAGCCATGTCAGTTTGGGAACCGCCCAAGTGCCAGCACAGTTCATACAACGCCCGAAGTTCCACGTTGCGTTCGCGTCCGATGATCAATTGGTGTTCCTCCGCCGTAATTGCCCGCTTGGGTTGGTAAATAATTTTAGGCCAGAATTTTCTTTGGATGATCGGCCATGAAAGCCAGTTCATCGCGAGGCAATAATTATGCAATTCACGGAGAAGAATATTGGTGCTGACGGTTCCCGCCTTCATGCAGGCGAGCAAGTGGTCAGCCTGGGTTTCGATGATGACGAGTTTCCGAATCATATCAAAGGCGTCTTGTCGGGAACCGCGCTCCCAGCGCTCCTTGGTTGATCCTCGTTTATTGGCAATGATGGCATCGAAAGCATTTTGCCAGGTGCGGGTCGAAACGCCTGAATCTGTGCCCGCCAGATATGCCTTGGCAATCAGGAGATTGAGTTGCGGTTGCCGGGCGGCTTCATTGCGGGCGTTGAGCAGGGCGGTGGCTTCGGCGCGGTCTTTGGTGCCCAGGCTTTCCTGTTTGCCAGTCTTGGTGTCTTGGACGTAGAACATGCCGCCAAGTTTGCGGCGATAGAGGATGAAACGATTTTTCATAGTTCAGACTTTTATGTCCAAAGCTATGCAAAAACGCGTGGCTTGAGGTGTATCAGCTACACAAACCGGGCGGCCAATCCCGTCATTTCCAGCGGTTGCCGAGTGGTTCCGGGGTGGTTCAAAGGTTCTACCCCGGTAGTAATTTCACTGGCACTTTCACTGGCACTGCCTTCCTCTTGTTGCTCCAACTTTCTGTAAAACAGCATCTTAAAGTTGGTGCCGGTGGCGGGACTCGAACCCGCACGACTTTTTATAGTCCCAGGATTTTAAGTCCTGTGCGTCTGCCATTTCGCCACACCGGCAAGCTGCTTTACCTTCGCAAATGTCCCTGACCAGCGCAAGCTGCCGATTACCCAGCAGAAATCGCCACCAGCGCTTGCAGTTGGCGTTCCAGCCGTGGCGGCGAAACGGGAACCGCTGTGCCTAACTCCTGGGCGAAGACGGAAACCTTGTATTCCTCCACCAGCCAGCGAAAGTCATTCAGCCGTTGCCGCCACTCGGCGGATTTCGGCGGATTTTCGCCGAGGGATTTCAGCCGCGCCAAATAAGGCGCAATCTGCTGGACGCGTTCCTGATCTTTCAGCGGATTCAATTTTGCCCGCTCCATGCGCAGCAAGAGCGCTTTCAAATAACGCGGAATGTGCGTGAGCTGCGGGAACGGAATCGTCACCAGAAAATTTCGCGGCAACAGCGACTCCAATTCGTCAGCCCAAACATTCACCGGTTTGCGCGCGTCTTTCGTGGCGAGGTTCAACTGGCTCAAATCTGCCAGTGTGCGCGGTTTCGTCGCCGGCAAAGTTGGCGACGGCCCACAACGATGCTGAATTTCCTGGCGCAATTTCAATATGGCCCCAACCCGGTCAACCAGTTGCATCGCCAAGCCGGGAATCAACAATCGCGTCTGCTGCACGGCAGCGTGAAAATGCGCGTCGGTGAGGGCAGGAAAAACTGTAGCGGGCAGAACATGGCATTTGAGATTTTCAAACGCCGTTTCTTGCAATTGATCGAGCGGACAAAGATTGGCGACCAGCGCATCAAAGCGATTCAGCTCGCGCAAATCCCGGTGCAGCCAGGCGAACTCTTTGGACAACGCCAGCTCCACCAGTTTTTGAACGCCGCCCAGCGTCGCCAGTTTCGCCAGATCCGCGCTGCAAAACAGCCGAAGGCGCACGCTGTGGTTATCGTCAGTCTGCAAGCCGGGCCACGCATAAATCGGCACCGTGCTCGTCTCGCAGACCAAAATGCGTTCCGGCAATTCACCAAAATTCCAAGTGGTGATGCTGGCGCGCTCCCATTGCTGCGCGACGCGGTGCCACGCGGAATTATCGGGCGCGGACTTGGTTTTAGTTTCCTCAAGCTTTTGTCGGAGTTGGCCGAGGTCGCGGCTGCTGCCGAGCGACTTATGATTGTTGCCAAAAATTTCGATGCGCGGTCGCAAATGCGCCGGCACCGCGTCGCTGGCCCAGGTGTTTGGCGGAATGGCGACGCCGTAACGCTGGCGAATAAAAATTGCGAGATCCTGCGGCAACGAATCACCACTCGGCTGAAAGTCGCGCAAAATTTCTTCAACCTTCGGCGGGAACGGCATCAGCTCGCGGCGCAGACTTTTCGGCAGCGCGCGAAGCAGTTCGTTGATCAAACCCTCGCGCAGACCGGGCACGGCCCATTCCACGCTGGCCTGCGAAATGGTTTGCGCGAGACTGAATCCGAGTTTTACCGTCACGCCATCCTGCTCCTCGCCGGGTGTGTAAGCGTAAGTCAGCGCGACGGGTTGCCCGCCCAGCGGCACCGCATCGGGAAACGCCTCGGCATCGAAGCTCAAGGCCTGTCCGCCGGTCAAATCCGCTTCCGTCGCGCAGAGAAATTCCGGCCCGCCGCAGTCGCGGATGAGCCGGTTTAATTCGTGGACGGACGAGACGTTTTGAATCCGCTTGGCGTAAAAATCAAACAGCGTTTGATCGAGATTGGCGAGGTCATGGCGGCGCACGCGCGTCTGCCACGTCTCGATTTTCTGGCGCACCTGCTGGTTGTGTTCGAGAAATGAATACTGCGGCGGCAAGGTTGGTTTCTTGTCCAGCGAACGCAAAACTCGCGTGTCATTGTCATCGTATTCGTCGTCCGTTTCCTTCCGGCGCGACGGCAGCAGATCATCCTCGACGAGCGCGGAGCGGATGAATATTTCTGTGGCTTCCGCCGGATTGATATTGCCGTGGGCGACCTTGGCCTTGTGAACTTCGAGGCCGTAAAGCGTGGTTTTTTCTTCGACTAGGACATTCCCCGCAGTGACGCTCCAATGCGGGTTTTGATGCGTGATTTTGCACAAGTGCGGCGCCAGCTGGACAATCCATAGCGGATCAATGCCCGCGACCGTGCGGGCAAACAGCTGCGAAGTCTCGACGATTTCACCAGCCATGATCCATGGCGGTTGCTGCGTGAAAATTATTTTTGGCGGTGTCTTGCCTTTGGCGTGCGCCGTCGGTTTTTGCTGACGCTCGTTCCGGTCGTAGAGCGCCGACCCGGGAAAAATCGAAACCAGCCGGTTGCCCGTGCCTTGATATTGATTGCGTTCTTTGCGCAGCGCAACGTGACCGAGCAGGCCGGTGAGAATGGAGCGGTGAATCGCCGCATAATCGGCGTTGCTCTCGTTTAACTTGATCCGGCCCAAATCTTCGAGCGCGCCGTGCAGTTGCGCGTGCAAATCCTGCCACTCGCGCATCCGCAGATAGGAAAGAAAATTCGCCTTACAGAATTTCCGTCGCTGTCCCTGCGAGCGCAAACGTTCCCACTGGTCATGAACTGCGTCCCAGATTTTCAGCAGCGTGAGAAAATCCGACGACGGATCAGCAAAGCGTTTGTGCGCAGCGGCGGCGGCGTCTTTCTTGTCGAGCGGGCGCTCGCGCGGATCTTGAATGCTCAAGCCGGCGGCGATGATGAGCAATTCGCGCGTGGCGTGTTCGTGCTGCGATTGCAGCAGCATCCGGCCCAGCGTCGGATCAATCGGCAGCCGCGAGAGATCATGGCCGAGTTGTGTGAGCTGCCGCGCTTCGTCGAGCGCGCCGAGTTCCTGCAGCAACTTGTAGCCGCCGTCAATCGCCGAGGGCGGCGGCGGATTCACAAACGGAAACGTCTCGATGTCGCCGAGCCGATACGCCTTCATCCGCAAAATGACTTCGGCGAGATTGGCGCGCTGGATTTCCGGCTGCGTGTATTGCGGGCGCTCCGCGAAATCTTCTTCTGAATACAGCCGGATGCACACGCCATCCTGCACGCGACCGCTGCGGCCTTTGCGCTGATTGGCGCTGCTCTGGGAAATTTCCTCGACCGGCAGCCGTTTGGTGCGCGTGCGCGGATTGTAGCGGCTGATGCGCGCCAGCCCGGAATCAATGACGTAGCGGATGCCGGGAATGGTCAGCGACGTTTCGGCGATGTTTGTGGCGACGACAATTTTGCGCCGGTTCAGCGGGGTGAAAACGCGTTGTTGATCCACCGCGCTCAACAAGCCGAAGAGCGGAATGATTTCCGCCTCGCGCCCAAAACGGCCTTCCAGCAGATCGCTCGTCTCGCGGATGTCGCGTTCGCCGGGCATGAAAATCAGGATGTCGCCATTGCCCGGTTCGCACAGCGCGGTTTCCGCCGCGCGCACGGCGGCATCAACATAAGTGATGTCGCCGCGCTCTTCCGAGTCCGCGTCGAACGGCGCGTAAATCACTTCCACCGGAAACAGCCGGCCGGAGACTTCGATGATCGGCGCGTCGTTGAAGGCTTTGGAAAAAGTCTGTGTGTCAATCGTGGCCGAAGTGATGATAAGCTTGAGATCACTGCGCTTGACGAGAAGCGTCTTCAAATAGCCGAGCAGAAAATCAATGTTCAAGCTGCGTTCATGCGCCTCGTCAATGATGATGCAGTTGTATTCCGACAGCAGCGGATCGCCCTGCGTCTCGGCCAGCAGAATGCCGTCGGTCATCAGCTTGATATAAGTTTGCGCGCTGCTGCGGTCATCGAAGCGGATGGTGCAGCCGACTTCGCGGCCCCAAGTCACGTTTAGTTCCTCCGCGATGCGCCGCGAAATGGACAGCGCGGCGACGCGGCGCGGCTGCGTGCAACCAATTTTCGCCTCAATGCCTAAGCCCGCTTCAAGGCACATCTTGGGAATTTGCGTCGTCTTGCCCGATCCCGTTTCGCCTGCAATGACTACGACTTGATTCGCGCGGATGGCAGCCACGATGTCGTCCTTTCGCGCCGTGATCGGCAAATCGGACGGATAACTGATTTGCGGTGCGTGCAACCGTCGTTCCTCGCGCAGCGCCACCGACGCGCGCACCTGCGCGAGCAGCCGGTTCAAAACTGCGTCGTGCTGCTGCGGATGCAGCCGGTCGCGCAAAAGCCGGACCATCCGGCCGCCGAGCCGCACCCAGTCGGGCAACATGGCTTGGGGCAGGAGCTGGCGGATTTCGTCAACGCGGGCGTCTTTCATGCCGGAGCCGAAGATTACATTGAAATTAAAAATAGGAAATACAGCACCGTCAGTTTTTTGTCCTGCGATTCTTAATTCTCATCTGCGCCGCACATCGGCATACTGTCGCCGTGTCCGTTGAACTCACCGAAGCATTGTTCGCCCAGGCCGCCGGCTGGGACGTTATGAAGCGTGCCCGCGCCTATATCTCGCAAGGCCAGGTGGTCAGTTCGTATTGGGCGCCACCGCTGTTGCGCGGTGTGGTGCAGGCCGAGGGCATGACGTTTCGCGGCTCGCTGGTCATCCACAATTCCGTGGACATTGAAAATCTTTGCAACTGCCGCGAGGCTCGTGAATGGGGCAAAATCTGCGCCCACGGCGTCGCGGTCGGACTGCATTGGTTGAAGGCGCAAAAAATTGAAAGCCCGCCGGCACCAATAAAATCATCCCCTGCTCTGCCGGCGAAAAAAACTCCGGCGCTCTTGCGCGCGGCGGATGGCGAACCGGCGGAACTCTTCATCATTCTTCCGCCCAACTTTGACCAAGCACTCGCGCGGGGCAAACTGATGTTGGTGCTGGAAGCGAAATGGAGCGGCGGACGTTGTCCGCTGAACGCGCTGCCGAAGGGACGCCCGTTCGCCTTCTCGCCGCAAGACGATGCGATTATTGAACAGCTCGAAACGCTAACGCATGGCGAAACGCCAGCGCTGCTGCAACTGGATGTAAAAGATTTCGCCGCGCTCATTCCGCTGCTGGCCGGCCACGAAAATATCACCCTCGGAAAATCCAGCACGGTCACCTTTACGAAGACGCCGCTCAAACTTCCGCTGCGCGCCACGCTCGAACCCAATGGTGAAATTATCCTGTCGCTGCAGGCCAAATTGACAGCGCTCGTGATGGCGGGCGACTGGGTCTGGCAAAATAATACTTTGCAGCCGCTTGGCTTGCCGGCGGAGCTGAAAGAAATCTTCCGCGCGCCCGTGCGCGTGACGCGGGCGGAGGTGCCGCAGTTCTTGAGTCAGCACTGGCCGCAACTTGCGGCGGCGGGTGGCGTCGAGGCAAATTTCAAGCTGGAGGATTTTTCGCTGGCACCGCAAGCGCCGCGTTTTCTGCTCGCGCTCAAGGGCGGGCTGACGCAGTTGAGCGCGCTGCTGCAATGCGCCTACGGCTCGCGCATCATGACCGTCGGCGTGACGGCAACGGATGAAGCGGTCTGGCTGCCGGACCCGGAAATCGCCACGCGCTATTCGACGCGCGATTTTTCCGCCGAGCGCGCGGCGGTGGCGCGGTTGCAGCGCAGCGGCTTTGCCGGTCCCGACGCCAACGGCAAACTACTGTTGCAAGGACAAAATGCCGTGCTTAATTTTCTCGCGCGGGAATTTCCAAAACTCCAGCGCGAGTGGAGCGTGACGCTGGACGAACAACTGGAAAACCGGACACTGAAAAATCTGGAGCACGTCGAGCCGCAGTTTCAAATCACTGCTTCTGGCGTGCAATGGTTTGACTTGGGCGTCGTGTTCGCGGCGAGCGGCGGCGAAACTTTTTCGGCGGCAGATATTCAACGGCTGATTTTGTCCGGCCAGAATCACACGCGTTTGAAGAATGGCCGGATGGCGGTGATTGACACCGGCGCGGTGGAGGAATTGCAGGAAGTGCTGCTCGATTGCGCGCCGCAGCAGAACGCGGCAGGCTATCGCATCAAAAACACGCAGGCCGGTTTTCTCGAAGCCACTTTGCGCCAGCACGCGGACTGGAAAGTTCAGGCGCCGACGGCGTGGCGCGACCGCGCGGCCAAGCAAAGCGGCGAGGCGAAACTGGAATGTCCACCGCTCGGCGATTTGGAAAACGTGCTGCGGCCCTATCAGAAACAAGGCGTGGCGTGGCTGCACTTTTTGCGCGCAAACAGCTTTGGCGGCATTCTCGCTGACGAAATGGGCTTGGGGAAAACGCTGCAAACATTGGCATTCTTCACGACATTGCCGATTGCCGATTGCCGATTGCCGATTGAATCACCGCGCGACGCCAATCCGCAATCACCAACCCGCACTCCGCACTTGATCGTTTGCCCGACGAGTCTGGTCTTTAACTGGATGGCGGAGGCGAAGAAATTTACGCCGGAGCTAAAGTTGCTCGCGCTGCACGGGCCGGATCGGCACGCGCGTTTTGCTGACATTATCACGAGTGACATTGTGGTGACGAGCTACGCGCTGATCCGCCGCGATGCGGAAAAATATCGCGGACTGGAATTCGACACGATTGTGCTCGACGAGGCGCAGCACATCAAGAATCGCCAGACGCAAAATGCGCAGGCGGTGAAGGCCGTGCGGGCGAAGCACCGGTTGGTGCTGACCGGCACGCCGCTGGAAAATTCCGTTTTGGATCTGTGGTCCATCTTCGATTTTCTCATGCCCGGCTATCTCGGCACAGCGAAAGATTTTCGCGAGCGCTACGAGTTGCCCATCGCCAAGGAAAAAAATGCGGAGGCGCAAGCGCGGCTCGCGCGGCGGCTGCGACCGTTCATGCTGCGCCGCTTGAAACGCGAGGTCGCGGCGGATTTGCCGGCGAAGATCGAACAGATTTCTTTCTGCGAACTCACGCCGGATCAGCGGAGTGTTTATCAGCAAGTCATCGAGGCCAGCCGCAAGGAAGTGCTGGAAGCCGTCGGCGCCCAAGGCATCGCCAAGAGCCGCATGGTGGTGCTGACCGCGCTGCTGCGGCTGCGACAGGTCTGCTGCGATTTGCGGCTGTTGAAACTTGAGAAGGTGAATCCGGACAATGCGTCGGGCAAACTGGAGCTGTTCGGC
>Ga0316227_1003020_pt1 | contig 14041 bp, 21 predicted proteins | sample TBH18019metaG_FD_206012 | JGI IMG/M metagenome (GOLD analysis project Ga0316227, IMG submission 206012) | Freshwater microbial communities from Trout Bog Lake, Wisconsin, USA - TBH18019 | ecosystem: Environmental > Aquatic > Freshwater > Lake > Hypolimnion/Profundal zone | place: USA: Wisconsin... | reverse complement strand
AGACTTGTATATATTGGTACCACCAAAATTAAGGAAAGCACCAGGAGTAGTGGCTGAAGGAATATCCGTAGGGCCAGAGATAATTTGAACATTGTGTCCTGCCTTTCGTAAGAGAGCGGGTACATGGCGTTTCCATTCGCCAGTGTACCTTGTCTCAACTGCTTCTAGATCAATTAAGAATACTGTCATGTTAAGAAGTTCGTGGTTGGTATTTAGGTTTCTTACCTAAATACGGTTTACGTTCTACATGATTTCCAATGGAACGTTGGAATTGATACCAGTCTTTAGATTTATACAAATCTGCTGGACTAAATCGGATTAGATTAAAACGACAGTAATCGAGGTAAGCCTCAAGGTCGTCGAAGATTTTAGAAACTTCTGGTTTCATATACAGGGTTTTTTGAATATAACCTGGAACTGACATTTTTAATTTCCTATTAGGGATTAATATTTGATAAAAGAACCGTTTTCACCGTCCTCACTTACTTCAATCCAAACCTCGCGGCCTGGATATCTGTCGGAGATAGCGTCATACAAATCGTCTGACATCATCTCGCAACTCTTGAAATCTAGTTGTAATACTCCACCTTTGTAGAGATTTTCCAACCAGCGTTTAAATTGAATGAATTCGATGTCACGATCATTGTGTGTGACACCAATCCAAACTTTAAAATGGAATATATGACGGTGTGGATAGCCTAAGAAACTAACATCGTATTCGTCTCCAGTTTTAAGTGCTGGATCTGTTAGTGCCGCTGGGTATTTGTGCATACCTTCTTTTTGGAAGGTAACCCAGATCATTTTATTTGGTCTGATATCTTGTTTAATATTCATAATGTTTCGTCATTTCCGTATTGATCCCAATCCGTAAACTTTTCACTATCTAAAAGATCGTGTAGTCTAAGGGTCCAAACTCCTGGATTTGTTGCTTCAAACCCTTTGTCGTCTAGTTTAATTGTAGCATTATAATTAAGTTGTGTCAAGTAGGGCAGTTTAACCGATATCATCGAAATAAATTTTCTATATTCGTTAAAAGAACTTTCCAAAACATCTTCGTGGAATTTAGCATCGTAATCTAAGGTTACCCAAAATCCTGCTTTGAGCAAATTGGTTATCATATGATCCCATGCTTTGAGTTCAGCAACATCTTTTGGATTGTAACTTTGATTAGCACCGCAATAGATATGCCCAACATTTTGTTCTTTGGCCATAGCCGAAATCATTTCCGGGGCATGTACTCCTGTTACAAATAATGTTTCCATTCCGTAAGCGGCTGTGTGTTCAACTTCTAAGCCTGTAAAGAATTGAACATTGTCTGCTTTACCGTCTGCGTAATCTCTATTCAATCTAATCTCCTTAGTCTTCTACTTTCTGCTTCAATTTGATCTTTTAATCGCAACTTATTCTTTTTCATTACTTCTATTTCTTCATCTTTATATCCGCCACGTTTTAGTTTAGCAGAAATTTCTTTATCGATCAAGGTATGTGCTTCTTTTAAAGACTCCAAATGTCTTTCAATTTTATCAGTCCTCATCTACATTTCCTTCTTCCATATTTCTCAATACATCGTCATCTGGATTGGCAAAATCAATTTCGTCTTGTTTTACGCCATCGCCCCAATCAAACAACTGTTTGTTAGCATGAGATTTTGGACCACCTTGTAAACGAGCACCTTCTAAACTACGTAAGAATGTTTGTGCTGTATCAATTAATAAGAAGGCTTCGTCTTTAGTTTTTGTGTTAAACAATTCTTCGACAAATGTAGCAAAGTAAAGAATTCTACGTGGTACCCAATCGCTAAATTCTTTTTCTTTCTTACCTTCAATACCCCAACTTCTCCAATTAGGTTTAAATCTTGTACATTCAATATCCATTAATTGTTGAGCACGTTGTACAGCCTTAATATGGCATTCAACATTATGACCCATCATTAATGCGTAACTAAAACTATCCCAACTTGTTTTGTTTGGAATTTTACCTAGTTTGTTAAGTCTAGGAACTTCTGTGTAATGATCTGGGTCAAGATGATCAAATTTAATTTGTTTACCCTTTGCGTCTACTCCTAATTCGGCATCAGTTTTTCTAATACCTAAATTATAGTAGGCAATATCTTCCATTGTTAGTCTGCTTGCGACTTCGCTTTCGAATGGGAACGGGATGTCTGATCCTGCAAGTGCTTTGTTATCTGGGGCTTTGTCCATAATAACCGACCAACGTTTGTTAGTGTGTTGGGCGTTGGTGTAGACAAGTCCGTGTGCTGTTGCAATAAACGGTGAGGCGCAGTCAAAAGATATGGTAATTTCTTCATTGATATGTTTCCTAATTTGTCGTTGAATTAGTGTTAAGTAGCAACTCCAGTCAAGTTGTGCTGTACCCAAGAAGTGGATCCAGTTTTTGCCCTTCAGCAAACCATCTTCTCTAAGTGTCATTAGACGCTTGAGAGTAATATCCATCTTACACATGTTAGCGCCACCAAATGCCCAACCTTCTGCTTCTTTTCCTTTATACGGACCATTTGGATCACTAAATTCTTTTACACCTTGATACCATTGTTCTGCGGTATCCCAATCACCGCCTTGTAAAACATTTAACCATTTAGTTTGGCCTAGACGATTATCTAAGAAATACTTGTTATTAAAACGAGTCTTTTCTAAACAGTCTTCAAATGTTTTTAACCCGGTCTTTGGACTATGAATATGATCACATGCCCAAGTCGGAACGTCCAACATCATTGACCAGTCGGCAGTTAATTCTAACCATTCTAAAATTTGTTGACGTGTCTTATTAGCACTTTTACCTTCAAAGTCTAACCAATCAAATTTAAGAACACCCTTACCAATTTGATATCCACCTGAATCGCCTAAAATCATTGTGCCGTTTCTATCACGTTGTTGAATCATAGATTCTTGTACTAGACTTTTTTGTAAATCTAACTGTGCGTGACCTGCTGAATACAGAGCATACTTGTAGGTAAAGTATCCTTCCTCTTCATTTAAAAAATTCATGCCTTCGATTCCTCGATCAAATCCTTTTGGGATTCGAGATTTAGGTACAAATTCTTCAAGACGTTGTTTAGCAACATAGGTACTGTAAAAACTACTAATTGCTGGTAGATATACAGCGTAATCTTTTTGTAAGGGTGTTAAATTAACTGGTGGTTTCTTCATTATAGTCTTTTGTCAATATTGATATTAGTTTTAATTCTTCTTCTGCTTTTTTGACAGCATCGAGAGCATTTTGTACGGCCTTGCTCTTCTTAGCAAGTTCTCGTATTTCTTGTTCTTCTATTCGTTTTGCCTTGACCCAATCTAACAGATCTGTTGCTTCATGATTTAATTCCACTGTAGCATAAGACACGTTTAAGGCTGTCCAACTACTGCCATCCCATATTTCTAAGTTTTGGTTAGTAGTGTTAAATCGCAAATTACCTACTCCTTGGGCACCGGAGTAATTGTTAATATAATTACTGCCCGGCGATCCGCCGGTAACAGTAATATATTTGCCGCCTTGATTTATTCCTTTTATCATGCTTGCGCTGGAATAATATATTTGTATGTTGCTAGACCGCTATCTAAAGTAATTTGAATAGCACCGTTGTCATTACTAAAACTAATCTTGGCATTGTTAGCATCAGCAATTTTCAAAATACTTAAAACAGCATTAACTGGATATGTCCATGCCTTAGTAATTTTTCCTGTAATACCTGACGCAAATGTAAATTCACCTGCGTGTGTACTTGCGTCACCGAAGATAAAGTTTAATTTGTCACCGTCTGTCTTTGCTAAGAATGTTGTGTGTTCTGTATTAGCACCTGCTTGGAACGCAAAACGTTGAATTGCCTGTACTGTAGGTTGAACTTCAACATCCCACTTAGCACCGCGGAATTTAACAGTCTTTAATTTTTCGTTAATGATTTCTGTGTTCATAAAACGATAATCATTCTTGAAGTCACCGTCTTTGTTTTCAAAGTGAATACCTGTTGGAACAGTTTCTCCGTTACGTTCTGCTTTAACAACTTCGATAACAGCATCTTCTTTGTATTCGGCACCGTCAACTAAGTATTTCAACTTGTTCAATTGTGGCATACCGAATACCCCAATCATGTCTGGATGTGGATTTGCTGTCTCTGCGTACATAACAACAGAACGATCGTCTGCCATTGAATCGATTAATGTGCTTTCTTCTGTACCTGTTACCTTTACAATATTTAGGTATCCTAAATTATGTGTATGTGATACGATGTCTTGTAGAATGTCTTTCATTTTATAGTCCTTTTTATAAGTATATTTAGGTTTTTGGTTATAGTCAAGAAAATTTTATTCAAAATCAAATAAACTTCCGAACGTATTATTTTGTGTAGTGGACTCTAAATCCCATTCCAATACACCGATAAGATTATCTAACTTATTGTTGATAATTGTTGTTTCCATTTCATCATGAGAGAATGGTAATTCTTGAAACCACTTGGGTAAACGTAATTCGTCTACTGGGTAAGCAATTGATGTAAAGCCTAACGGATTAGATTTAAGTTTACATACGATAACTTTCATGCCATCTACAATACCCATAGAATATTTGTCACCGTTCATTCGTTTCATGGTATTCCAGTTAATACTAGCACGAACGTGTCCTGGCATATTAGTCTTACCAGATTTCTTTTCTTTGGCTTCGTATTCAGTAATGTTGTTGGCACGTTTTGGTGAACCTTTTTCCCAACCAGGCCGAGCCTTAAATTCTGTTCTAAATTCAGTAATCATATCTAGAATTTCTTGTTCTTCACTGCCGTTAAGTACTTTGGTTAATACTTCTTCTAAGAACTTCTGCATAAATTCTGGAGTATCTGATCGTTTCAAATCTAAACCCATGGCTTTGATCTTACCTGGCTTGCCATCTATGTCACTTCGTTTGCCTTCTTTGTCATAATACAGAACAGCATAACGTTTCTTGGTAATGAACAGGCCTTTGATAGCAACAATTTCTCGACCAGCACGAATAACTTCCCCACGTGATTTTGGTACATGAAATGCGTCTAGCATAAATTGAGGGAAGGTAGAATTAACCTCTAAAGCAATAGTATCGTACAACTGTACTGCGATATTTTTATCCCAAGGAATTTGTCCTTTTTCGATATCCTTCTTTAGTGTAGAGTATGCGCTGAAATAAGCCGAATCAGTATCACCATAGATAATTGATTTTCCTAAGTGATTGTATTCGCCAGTAATTACTTCATTTATTTTCCCGGCCATATGGCGAGCAATTTGCCTTCCGGTAAGTGTTGTTGACTGTCCAATTCGATTATCAAAAAAGCGGCACCCAACGTTAAGGATAGCACCGTAAAGACTATTAAGGTTAATCTTTTTAACGAGTTGTCGTTTGTCCCAGTATTCTTCTTCAATTTTGTTTCCGGCATTTATAGCCTCCTTTAGTTTGGCTTGCATTTCTTTACGTTCTTTATACCAGCGAGCAAGTAAACCTGGGATAATACCTTCACGTTCGTGTGTAAAAATTGTGCCATTAGCACTTAACATCCACGGTTGATTAGATTCAAATATAAGTTCATATGCCTGGGCACCAGTAACTACATCAGTGTTGCCATCTTCCCAGTCAATGATAATTTCATGTGCCTTATCTTTATTCATGACAAGTTCGTATTCGTTGCTACCAAACTTACCTTCCCAACTAGCGGCAAATGAATTACCTTTGGCAATCTTACCGTCAATTTCGTTACGAGTATACTCTTGACGTAACTGACCGATAATAGTTTCTGGGCCCATGTTAAGGGCACGAATAACTGATGGATAAAGTGAATTAATATCTAATGAACCGATATAATCATGAAGACCTTTTTTAGGATACGCAACATACGCACCTGCGGCTTGTGTATTTTCTGTTTCATCTCTGCGAGGGCGACTTGGAACAATCATTCCTCTGTGATGTGCTTCATTTACAATAGCCTGTTCTGTCACAGCAACAGCACCCATTGTAGTTTGTAGCAATACAGTATTTTCGTGAGCGATGCTACTAGCCAGATCGATAAACTTTAATTTCTTATCTAGTTTATCTAACAAGGCAGTATCTTGTCTGTTATATTCAATAAATGTTCTAAAATCATTATTGTATAATTGATCAAGTGTGCCTTCGTAAACAGTTTTACGTTCGCCTACTTCCATTTCGCCAATAGCATCTAGTCGATATGTATGACGTTCTTCATAAGTGTACTTGCGATACAACTCTAAACTGTCTAAGTGAACACGACCTACAAAGTCATAAGTGACTGCGTCTTTACCGTATTTTTCATATTCACGTTTTTTAGGCATTTGATCCCACAAACAAAATCTGCGGGTATCATCTTTGCTCAATGCCTTAGTAACACGGTTAACGGTATATGGCACGTCATAGCCTTCGCTATTCCAACCACTAATAACGTCAGCATCGTGAATCAAATTTAAAAACTCATCTAACATATCTGCTTCATGTTCAAACAAGAATGTGTTAGGAAAATCTTTAACTAATTCTTTTGCTTTGTCTATTGTTAAAGTTTTAGGCGGAACAGCCAACGTTACTAGAGTATCTAACCACTGTAGGTGAACTGAAATTGCAGTAATTGGCATAAATGCATCGTCTGGTGATGCGTAGCCACGTTCTGGATCAAAGTCCACCTCAATATCGAAAAAGGCAATGTTTAGTTTAGGAGCATCGGCACCTAGATAGTTTTCTTCTAGTGTTCTAAAAACTGGATTAATATCGCTTTCGTAAAGTTTGTGTCCTGAGTGAATCTTTTGTTCTTTGATAAACTCTTTAAAATCTTTACAAGTGACTTTTGACAGGCTTTCGCCATGAATTGATGTGTACTTGCCCTTTGGATCAGGGTAGTAAAAAATATAACGGGCTGGATAATCTTGGAAGATTCGTCCTTTTTTAGGGTCTCGTTCTACGACTCTAATGACGTTTTCTTCGCGATTCCAGATGGCATCGACGTAACTCATTTCTTCTCCTTACCGCTTATGGCCGGCAACCTTCTATAAAGCGAATTATGGCTCGCTGAACCTTTCTCACAAATATTTAGTTAACATTCTAATCAGGCCTACAGAATCAATACTTACTAGCAAGAGGTAATTAGCCAACATGCCAAATGATTTCCTAGTGTAAGCAGACCAAGCGTACATAGAGCAACCAGTAATCCAAATAGGGTAAAGAATAATGAGAGGTGGGTTAGGGACTGTAAGGGCCATTGTGATACTACAGCCAATACTAATAGCCCAAGCAAACAACTCGATAACAAAACGAAAACGATTGCTAGCATAATCCTCTTTTATCCAATTAAAAATTCCAAAAAATATATCGTTCATTAATCTTCACGACGGTTTGCGTGTCCGCTAATATCAACGATTGTTTCCAAATCATCAAACTCACGGAATACTTGATCCCATTGATCTTTTTGTGCGATTTTAATAGCCTTCTTGATAACGCTAGGCTTAACTTCTAGTTCTTCTGCTACTGCTTTGATTGTATCGTTTAGACCTTCTGTTAGGTCTGCGATTTCTTGCATAACTGTCATGCCTTCAGAAACAATTTGCTTAATTTTTGCTTGTTCTGGTGCGCCAAATACTTTACTCATAAAAAATCTCCTGTGTGCTATAGTATATATAACAACACAGGAGAAGTCAAGTCTTTTGTGATTAATCAGTAATTATTTTACTCATTTCCGCCTGTAACAATTTATCATATTGTCCTTCAGAGATTTCTGGTTTTTTCTTATGTTTGGCCTTACGTGGAATTTCTTTGGATTTGTTTTTATGAGAACCAGATCCTGTTCCAACTGCTTGATGTGCTTTTGCTACTGGATTTTTTGGACGAACTGGAGCCTTGGTAGATTTCTTCCATTCGTTAATGCTTTCTGATACGGTATATTCGTGACCCATTTCGTGCTCACTGGCAATATAGTCTAAAACTGTTACCATCATAGATTTAACAACAGCAATTTTTTCTTGAGCCCATTCGGCAATGTTTTCATCTTTATGTAACATTTTATTAAGGTCAGAAGCACAACGAACAATAGTATGTAAATCATTTTTGATCATTCCAACTTCATCGTTGTATTCGCCACCGCCATCAAATTTTTCGCCAATGTTTTTATCAATTCCTCTAGACATAACTCCACCTTTTTTACGTTGTGCAGCAAGTTCGGCAATACCGTGACGAATTTGTTCTAGGTTTTGTTCCAATCCCATAAACATTCCGCCTTTAGCATCACGACAAATACCTTCCCATGTTGCTAAATCATTACTTTCTGCTCGTTGCGCTAGGTCTTTTAATTGACCTCGTGTGCGCATAATTCGATCTTTTAATGTAGCAGGATTTGCTTTTTCGTGACTATGTATTAATGGATTGTTCGGCTCTGCCGGATCCATTGATATAGGCGCTTCAATTACACGTTCTGCTCTCATCTTTTAATTACTTTTTTAATTTTCTTCTTTTGACCTTCGCCATAAGTGCCGCCAAAAAGACTACCTACTTCGCTACGTTTTTTTGTTCCACCTAGTGGATTATTGACAGTAGCAACACTACCAGAACCGGTGGCGCCTGCTGTTGCTGATTCTAATAGTTCGTGTATTTTCATTTTTTTGCCTTCTTTCTATTTCTAGGATTCCAGTCGGCTACTGGACTAGTCTTGTGTACATCACCGTGTTCTTGACTTCGATTATTTGTAACTTGTTTAATTTTTCCAGCGCCGACCATTTTAGCCGCACTTTGGATAATGTTATAATCGTGATCTGTATAGGTAGTTAGCAAAGGATCTCCGGCCATAGCACCTGCTGGAGGAGTATCAAAGTCTGGGGCTCCTGCCATAGCAATACCAAATCTATATGCCGCATAAGGATTACCATTAGACTTGTTTATACTAATGTCGGGCATAGATACTGCTCCTTTAAGACTACCAACCTGGTCTGTTGATAATTTCTTAGGATTAGCATGGACGTCTGTTTCACTAATAAATTCTTTGGCTCTCATAATGTTATATTTATTCTCTTTCAATTGGATGTGCGTTTAAGAATTCGGGGTGTGCCTTATTAAAATTACGCATGATAATCCCGGCTACTGTATTTGCCTCGTTTTCTTCTGGGCTACCTGTGCGTCCTGAACCTGCGGCTAATTCGTGCTCTGTACCTTGTTTGTAGTGTGTCATTTCGTGTGCTAGTGTACGTAAAATGTCTACAGGATGACGATTTTTTAATGCTATATAAATTACATTTTCTTCATCGACAAATTTACCAAAAGTAGGTTGTTTTTCGTCATTGATTTCCCATTCTAATTTTATCTTTGGAACATGATCTAATTGTAAATGTTTTAGTGCTATAGGTAAGAAGACTTTTAACATGTCTATAATATTAGCATCACTTCCTTTGCTTTCGAATAGGTTATTTAATAACATTATTTTTTCCCACCAAACCATAATTCAAACCAAGCAGGGGTGCCGGGTCTAATATTATTTTCTCTCATGAATTTTGATTTGTCAGATCCAGACATACCAGTTTCATCTTTTTTTAATTTTTTAAGTTCTGCTACTTTCGCGTTATATTCTGCTAACTTTGCCTGCGCTCCGAGGCCTCCCATATAACTAGCAATTTTTAATTGCTGGATAGGATCTTCAGGGGAAAGATAACAATCGTCTGGACTATCCTGAAGAATGTTTTCTTTTGTTATATAGAACTGTTTCATTTTGATTCTAGCAGTTTAATAAATTTGCCCATTAGGTTTTCAATGTCTTCTCTAACAGGAACACAGTTATTAACACGAACGCCACCTTTGATCTTAGTGCCTTCTTTGTGCTTGCCCTTCCAGCACTTAGCGTCTAATCGTTGTTTAACTTCGTCAAGTTTGCTTTGTGGACTAGAGCCTTCCGCCACACCCGGCTACATAGCAACTACATCTTTGATATATGCTTCGGGAGTTTCGGCTTTGAATAGTCTTGCCGCCTCTCCGGGACTGTTGGCAACAACAATAGTTCGTTCAGTAGGCTCATTTCTGTCTGAATAATCATCGTGCTCGGGAACAACAAAATAAATCATAAATTGTTGTTCTGAGCCTTCCGCCACACCTTGCTCTTTTGTTGATGGGTGTCCTTCGACTGCGTCCGGATGCTTATGGACATACATTAGTTCGCGTTTGGCTTCGGCCGCTGAATCGAAACCAACTACACTATAACCCGTAGCATAGTGATGGACATACCACTCGCCATTACCCGGGCTTGATTCTGGGTCGATGCCAATCTCACCAACAGGCTTACCAGATTTATCTTTGAATACTTTTTTAACTTGATCAGCGTCTTCCGCCACCGGAGTCTGTGCGGATTCTATTAGATTGATATAATCGCGAAATGTTTTCATAATGTAGTATTTATTCCTTGTTCTTACAGTAATCCCCATCGATGTGATGGATTTCAAAAGATCGTCCATCGGCATCAACAGGGATTTCTCCGTAGTGCTGTTTGTATATTTTTCTATAAGATCGGTCTCTCATAGAAATATTTATCAACTATTCAGCACCTTTGCTACACTATTCATTACTGCCGCTATTCTGCCGATGTCTCTTAACTGCTCGACAGTATAACCCATAGTCTTCAAACCATCGTAATGGGCTTTCACGCAAAACTCGCATTTGCCCACAATACTAGCGGCCAAACTAAATGCTTCAAAGTTGCTCTTTGTAGTTCCGCCATGACTTGCGATAGCATTCATGCGTAACTGTGCAGGAAGTCCAGACAAACTAGCATCATCGGCCATTTCAACATATGGATACCATACATTGTTTTGTGCCATAATACTTGCGGCAGTCATTGCTGACTCTGCGTGTACTGGTGCATCTGCTAACAAAATGCTTAATACTTTACCGTTACCGGTTGCGACCAGTGCGGCTACAGCACAGCCCATAGCCACATCGGCATCTAAAGTACTACGCAACAAAACAGCGTCAAGATTTAATTTGGTGTCTTTTGCATAATCGGGTAACGCTTCTTTGATTGTTTCATTAAAACTCATTTATATCTCCTATTTCCAAAGGACCTGACCAAAATTTTCTGGTATGAACCCAAAGTAATCACACTTGTATTTGCTTTGAGGGAACCACCCTAACTGATGCCATTCGTCTTTTCGTTTCAGCATTTGTTGAGCGCCGTCTTCCCAGTCGATGGACAATATCTTTGGTTCGTAGAACTGCCTAAGTTCTTCAATGGGTTCCCATTGATCACTGTCATACTCCCAATGTAATATTTCAAACATTGTGCCGTCTGGCAGTATGTATTCTAAACTGATGTCTAGTCCCCAACGTGGGCGTTGTTGTAACACCCTATGGATTCTGGGATCAGTAGCAGACATACGCCATAACTGTTCACTAGCTTGGCCTTCATAGCCTCTGCGATATAGCATAAAACTGTGGTTCATAACTACACCCTGTTTAATATCGGGTGCTTGTGCGAACCAATCAGTTTTTTGTGCTATATCCGTTTCACTATAAAAACTACCACCGGCAGCTCGAATCAATTCAATTTCTAATTCAGTCAGGCTAAAACCATTCGGTGCCATGAGATAAGCGGGGTTATCACTTAGTTTAGACTCATCGCAAGGTTTATCATAATAACCTAGTTGTTCTAAGATAGAATTTTGAATTGATAGCATTATAATGTCTCGCCGCCAACTGTACGGTTACAAGCACATAGTTCGCCTGTTTGTAATGCGTCTAATACACGTAATGTTTCTTCTGGGCTACGACCTACGTCCAAGTTGTTTACAGTAACGTGTTGGATTGTGTTGTCTGGATCAACAATGAATGTAGCGCGAAGTGCGGCACCTGCTGGAGCATAAAACACACCTAACTGCTCTGCTAAACTCAACTCACCACGCTGTGTGTCTGCAAATTGATTGTGTGTGATCTTGATTAAATCTGGATGACTCTTTTGCCATGCAATTTTACAGAACTCATTGTCTGTGCTACCTGTTAGCAATACAGCATCACGATCAGTGAAGTCTTGATTTAATTTGTCGTATGCAACAATTTCTGTTGGGCAAACAAATGTAAAATCTTTTGGATAGAAAACGATTACTTTCCACTTGCCTTCGAAACTAGTTTCGTCGATTGTGAAGAAAGCATCTTCTGGTTGTCCTGGCTTAACGCCTGTTACTGCAAAATGTTCTAATTTATCACCAATTGTTTTCATTTTAATCTCCTTGTGTGTGTTTGAAAACTATAACTCTCAGTGTTTGTACTGATATGTTATTGTAACAGTATTTACTAATTAAATCAAGCGAAATTATTGATTTTTTCAATAATTATTTTAATAACGTTAATTGATTTTTTTAATAACGAGGGCGGTTAGCATATTCCTCGTTTCTAGATTTTCTAGATTCAGCCAACATGTCTACCCTTTTCCAAAAAGTGATCAATGGCATATCCATTTTCATATTATTGGCCCACCATGTTACTAGCCATAAGTTATCGGGCTGATATCCGATATTGCTATTTTTTCTGTCAGGACTGCATTTGTTTCCATTGTTATGGCGATTGCCTACAACTAGTGTCATAGTGTCCCGGGATATAGCACATAAACCTTTCTGTTTCTCAAACTGATTTATAAGAAAATCAATAAGATTCTCTCGACCATCCGACCCTTGCCACTCGGGATACAGTTCTATGCCTTCATTTTTGCAACGACGCTGAATAGCTCCAGCCATTAAGAACCAGAATTTGCTTTTGTCTGAGTTAATGGCTTTTAGTTTTTCTTCGTAGATATCAGTCCATCTATTTCTAAGAATCTGTATCAATTTTTGATGTGTTTTTTGATCTTCTGATCTTATTTTAGCAAGATCTAAAACTGGACCTTGGATATTTCTATGATCACAATATCTCAACATAGGAGCAACACGCTTATAGCCATGAATGAGTTTTTCATAGGTTTGATAATCATCTTTAGTGAAAGATTCTATCAAAGGCAAATATGCATTAACTAGCTCACTGTCATAAAATCGTATTTCTCTAGGTTTTGACCTAAACAGCTTGCGTCTTTCTAAATATGTTAATTGTTTTCTGCCGACAACAGCCATAATAATCCTTTCTGTAAGTTTTATTATACAATAAAAAAGGCTGCCGAAGCAGCCTTTTTGAACAAACTAATCCGAGATTAGAATGAATACTTACCGCCAACTAACAATGTGTTACCGGTGTATGCATTGTTAGCATCGTTGGTCTTGAACTGATAACGATAGTCAACAGTCAAACCAATTTTTGATGTAACTGGAACAGTTAGTCCAGCACCAACTAAACCAGTATAACGATTATGTTGAGCAACAATAGCTGATTGGTCGATGTATGTCGCGCCAGCTTTGGCTGTGATTGTAGCAGTGCCTAACTTAGCAACGTCGTAGCCAGCTACTAGGTTAAACTTGTTGGTGTCACCTTTTTCTTCGCGTAGACCTTCAGCTGTAACACTGAATGCGTTGAAATGTTGACCTACTGTCAAACCATATGTGCCGTGTGTATGATTATTGTCTAAAAAATCAGTACCGCCGACTACACCAACTTCTACTGCGCTTGCTGTTGCGGCCGCTAGAGCCATTAATGTTGCGATTGCAATTTTCTTCATAATTTACTTCCTTTTAATATTAAAATCAATGACAAGTTTGTCACTGTAACAATTATATATCCTTGTTTGTACTAGAGCAATAGAAAATGGCTCCAAAAGGAGCCATTTTAGGTATTTTTGGTTACAAGGTATTTCCTACCCCGGAGTTGTAGTTTCTTAGGCTACTAATTCAAATTCTGCATCATTAACAGAAGCTAATGTTACAGGAACTTGATAAAACTCGAATGTATTTGCGTTTGCATTTACGATTTTTGCTTGATTTACGGTCATCGCCTACCGTGTTGCCGTCTCTACTATCTCGCCACGTCGAAGCCAATACAGGCCCATCAAAAGAAAACTCAGATCCTTTCACGGTTGGCTCCATTACTGGTTAGCCGCAGTATGCATCCTGCCGAATTTTCTTTT
>Ga0316227_1003007_pt1 | contig 14081 bp, 14 predicted proteins | sample TBH18019metaG_FD_206012 | JGI IMG/M metagenome (GOLD analysis project Ga0316227, IMG submission 206012) | Freshwater microbial communities from Trout Bog Lake, Wisconsin, USA - TBH18019 | ecosystem: Environmental > Aquatic > Freshwater > Lake > Hypolimnion/Profundal zone | place: USA: Wisconsin... | reverse complement strand
CGCCCTTGAAGATGCCGTCCTGGGAGGCCGCCGCCACGATGGAGATCAGCCGGCCGAGGCTTCTGGGCTCGACGATCTCCAGGCCGTCCGGCCCTTCGGGCAGCATCAGGATGGCGGGGTTCACCAACCGGAGCAGCGGACCGCGCTCTTCCTCGGGATACTCCTCCAGCAGCTCGGTCCAGGAGGGGCGCGCGCCCGGCTGGTCCAGGGCCTTCAGCCGAAGGATGGTCTGCAGGCAGGCCTGCTGGTCCTGGCGGTGTCTGGCGATCCGGGAGCGCAGGACGGCGGCGCCGTCCACGGCGCCCTGGTAGGCGGACAGGTCCATGCGCACCTGGGCGGCCTCCTGGCGCAGGTCGCGCAACCGGATTTCCTGCATTTCCTTGGGCTCCGCCAGCAGGTGCGCTTCCAGCGCCTGGGCGTCCTCCAGCCGGCCCTTGGTGCGGCCCAGTTCCTGTTCCTTGGCCTTGATCTCCTGGTCCAGGTTGATGCGGACCTGCTTCCATTCGCCTTCGGCGAGGCGGGCCTCCTCCGCGGAGCGCTGGGCCTCCTCGGCCCGGGCCGTACGATCGGCCAGCCGGGCCGCGGCTTCCCGGTAGATCCGCCGCAGGGCCAGGGGCAGCCTGGCCTGGAGCGAACGCAGCCGGTCGTAGTCGCCGAACAGGTTCAGGCCGATCTTTTCGGCGGCGCGGATCTTTTCATACCGCTGGTTGCCGGCGTAGGCCTTGGCGTAGTCCTCGCCGACAACCGAGCCGAGCGCCACGGTGCCGCGGTTGCGCTCGTCACCGGAGACCAGTTCCAGTTCCACCACGGAGATGAGCAGGTTCTTGAGGTCCTCGGGCCTGCTCTTGCGCAAGGTGAGCAGCTGGCGGAACACCTCGATGAACGTGTCGTAGCTGCCGCCGCCGGGCACCAGTTCCAGCCGGAACCCGCCGCGCTCCCCGGCGGAACCGCGCAGGGCGGCGCGCAGTTGGGCCTGGCTCAGTTCCACGTAGCCGGTGGCCGCCAGCCTGGCCCGCACCGCGTCCCAGGGGCGTGGCTGCAGGGTTTCCGGATCGATGAAGTCGTCCTTGTCGTATGGGCCGTCGAAACCGAAGCGCTGCCAATCGCAGCCGGAAGCCGCGCCCAGGCCGTGGAAGCCCACGGTGCGGATGCCCCACTTGGTGTCGGCCTCCACCAGGATGGTGCTGCGCCCGCCGGGCTTGAAGTAGAACGGTTTGGTCTTGCCCTGGAAGTTGCTGGTGGGGAAGTGCATCAGCTTGATGTCGTCGATGTACAGGAACTGCAGCGCGTTCAGCAGGCTGGATTTGCCGGCGTTGTTGCGGCCGGAGAGGTGGACGCTCTCCTCCAGGTCGATCTCCGCGTAGGGATAGACCCCGGAGTCGATGAGGATGAGCTTGCGCGGGCCGGGGATCGTCGCCATCAGTTGCTCTCCCCGGGCTTAAGGGCGCGCCCGGCCATGTTCAGGATATCCAGCAGCCGGTAGGCGGAGGTGCGGAAGCGCCAGCTGCCGTCCTTGAGCGGTTCGGCGAGGCCGTAGCGCTTCATGGCGTCCAGCACCTTCAGCAGGGCGTCCTCGGTGGTCACGTCCACCTCGGCCATGACCCGCGAGTATTTGTCGTGCTGCAGATGGGGCAGCTTGTCGGGCAGGATCGGCACCCGGGTGAGTTCCTCGTCGAGGTTCACCCCCTGGTCATCCAGGGTCTCCACCAGGATCGCGGTGAACAGGATCATGCGCTGGGCGGTGCGCGGCGCGGACTCGTCATCGAGGTAGAAGAAGCCGCGGCCGTGGCAGACCAGGTTGAGGCCGAGGGCCGCGAACAGGCTCTGGTAGCGCTCCGGGTCGGCGGCCAGAGCCTCGAAAGCGGCACCGTCCTCCAGGCAGATGTGCCGGCCCTTGCGCAGATCAGTGAAGATGGTCTGCAGCATGGGAAGTTCATGAGAGTCCATGGACGCTCCCTTGGATTTCATTGGAGGTGATATCGGCCTCCGGATGCCGGAGCGTCCGCCGTGGACCATCCCGTTCCACCCCGGTGGTCTTGAGGAGGAAGTGATAGGCCCGGAGGGTTTCGCGCAGGCTCGCCCCGGGAAACTCCTGGCGCAGCCAATCGAGCAGGTCGGGCGCGTGCCCGCCCCGGGCCCGGAAGTGGTGCCCCACCACCTTGTCCGAAAGCGGGATGCGGAAGGTCCTGGGCGGCGGCGCCAGCACCAGCGCCTGGGTGTTGGGCCTGCGGTAGTAGGCCTGGGCCAGCCAGCAGGCGATGGCGGTGCCGAACGGCTTGCGGGTGCGGCCCTCGTCCCAGGGATCCATGAGCCCGAACCAGCGGTCCCACTGGCCATCGTCGGGCACCCGGCCCTGGTTCAGCGCCTGGCGATGGTAGGCCGAGATCAGGCTGCTGGCGGCCAGGGCCACCTGGGCGTTGCGCTTGGCCTGCTCGTAGAGCGGCTGCACCTCGTGGGCGGCCTCCTGGTAGGCCCGGAACGCGTAGCTGCCCAGGCGGCGCAGGTAGAAGCGGGCCCACTGGAAGTCCTCGATGACCTTCTGCGGCGCGCTCTCCTCGGCCCGGTCCAGGGCCTGGCGCAGCTTCATGGAGGCCTCGTCGAAGGGCCCGTCCGGCATGAAGATGTCCTGCATGGGCAGGACGTAGCATTCCCACAATTCGCGGATGCGGCCCCAGCGCAGCTTGGAACTGATGGGCGGGCTCTTGCGGTATTCCTCCGTGGCCCGGTGGATGGCTTCCAGGTTGCCTTCGATGGCGTTGTGCAGCTCGTCCACCCGTTCCCGGATGTTCAGCACCAGGTCGGCGACCCGGGTGAAGGAGCGCACCCTCAGGCTGCTCTCCAGCATTTCCCGCAGACCGGCCAGGTCCTGCACCGCCCCTTCGATCAGCTTGGCGTCCACCAGGTGCCGGCGCTGCAGCAGCCGGTCGACGAAGGCCTTGAGATAGCCGATTACGGCGTATTTGCCGTGCACCTCGTCCAGATCGAGCAGGCCCCCCTGGACCAGATCCAGGGGAGTCAGGTGCTTGTCCTTGGCGAACTGGCCGAGCGACTGTTCCACCTCCCCCTGGGTATGGGTGGTGTACAGGCACAGGTCTTCCACCAGGTCGAAGTTCTCGGCCAGGAAGCGGAGGAAGGTTTTCGGACTGGGGGACGCCACGGCGGTTCCTGCGGGAGAGGGTGCGAAGATACGCGAATACGCGTGAACCCAGGATAGCCGGTCGCAGGCTCAGGTTCCGTCCTCGCTTTCCTTCGGTGGGGCGGACATGCGATCCTCCACATGTGAATATTGTTGGCTATTGGATAACGTCATCCGCCAAGGAACCCCATGGCCCGCCTCAAGCTCGATCTGCCCACCGAATTCCGCTTCCGCACCAGCCTCACCGTGCGGGTCACGGACCTCAACTACGGCAACCACCTGGGCAACGACGCGGTGCTGGGCATGATCCACGAGGCCCGGGTGCGCTGGCTCGCGAGCATGGGCTATTCGGAACTGGATGTGGAAGGGGTGGGCATCATCATGGCGGATTGCGCGATCGTCTACAAAGCCCAGGGCTTCCTGGGCGAGGGCCTGACGGTGGCGGTGGCGGCGGGCGATTTCTCGCGGATCGGCTGCGATCTGTTCTACCTGCTGACCAAGGCGAATGGCACCGAAGTGGCCCGGGCGAAGACCGGCATCGTCTTCTTCGACTACCGGACCCAGGCGGCGCGCCCAGTGCCGGCGGGCTTCCGGCGGCAAAGCAGGACGGCCTGAAACCTGATCAGCGGTCCGGCACTCCCCGCGACAGCGGCATGGTCATGCACCTGGGACCGCCCCGGGCCCGGCTCAGTTCGGCGCTGTCCAGCATGATCGCGTACTTGCCGCCGTCCAGCAGGTCGAAGGAGGGGTCCTTGATCAGGGCTTCCGCCTCGAGCATCCGGTAGCCCGCGGCCGACAGTTCATCGGCGGTGGCGAAGTTGCGCTTGTAGATCAGGATCACTCCGGGGGCCAGGGCGAAGGCGTTGGCGCCGTCGGTCCACTGCTCCCGCTGCTGCAGGATCGCGTCGGCGCCGCCGCAGCGGATTGGCTTGAGGTCGAGGCCCACGTCCTTGAGCGCGCTCAGCAGGTTGGGCAGCATCACGGTCTGAAGGTGGTCCTGGCGCAGGTCGAACTTGACCACGTTCAGCAGGGACCGGCTCTGGTCGGTGAAGAAGGGGGGATAGATCAGGCACTCGTCCTGGTTGATCCGGGTGAACACCGTGTCCAGGTGCATGGCGCTGCGGACCCTGGGCATCAGCACCATGAGCAGGGTCTCGAAGTGGCCTTCGCCCCGGTGGTAGTTCTGCCGCAGGCTTTCGGCCAGCATGTGGATGCCGTCGGCCGAGGTGCGCTCGCTGCAGCCCACCGCCAGGACCTTGTCGGAAAGCACCTGGGTATCGCCGCCTTCAAGGCTCTGGGGCAGGCGGATCTTGCCGTTGAGCAGGGGGGTGATCTGGTCGTACAGGCGATCGGATTCCTTCAGGTGGCGCAGCCTGGGGTGGTGGCGGAACACGTAGCTGAGGATCAGGGGCTCGCGCTCCCGGGCCCAGGTGGCCATGCAGTTGATGTTGTAGTCGTGCCCCACCACCGCCGCGGGGTCGCGCATGAACAGGAGGTTGGGGATGGGCCGCACCCGGTAGTCGAAGGTCTGCTTCTGCCAGTGGGCGTGGTGCAGATCGTCCTCCCAGGGGATGCCGGTGATGAGGCTGCGCGCCACGGCTTCGGAAGGCATGTCCCGCAGCAGGTTGCAGGACTCGTCGGACATGTCCACCAGCCGGCGGAAGTCCTCGATCATGGCCAGCTTGACCCCCTCGTCGGCCAGGGATTCGATGAACAGGTCCTGGATATCCAGCACTTCTTCCGCCACCAGGTCCAGCACCTGGCGGAACACGTCGTACTCCTTGCGCGCCAGGTCGCCATACAGGATGTCATCGAACAGCAGGGTCTCCATCATATCGGGGACCATGAGATCCACCTCCCGGCCGGGCTTGTGGATCACCACCTGCCGCAGCCGGTCGATCTCGGAAAACACCGAAAGGTGGATGTCTGCCATGGGGGCCCCGATGTTGGTTGGCCTCCAGGCTATCACTTCCCGGGCGGTTCCGGGGGCGGCGGCACCTGGCCCTGGTAGGCCGTGATGAGCTGCTGCAGCCAGGCATCCTGGGCGAGCAGGTGCTTCTGGATCTCCACCACCTCCGCGAGCAGGGCCTCGGCGTCCTTGTAGGTGTCGATGGCCCGGTTGTCCGAAGCGACGCCCTGGACCTTCTGCCCGACCATGATGATGGACAGCAGGACCAGCTGCAGGAAGGTCTGGGCGATCCAGGCGATCAGCGTGGCGGTGCCGCCCTTGACGGCCTCGGGCAGGCTGATCAGGGCGATGACCGCGAACCCGTAGGCGCACCACATGGTGCCGACCCCGTTGGTGATGCGCACGCCAAGCCAGCGGTTGAAGCGGGCCACGGCGCCGGCATCCGGAGCGAGGGCGTGGGCCACCTTCGGCACTTTCTTCTTCCGCTCCTCGATGTGCGGGTGCGGCCGGTAATCGAAGATCCCGCTCGTCCAGCCTTTGGGCTTGGCGGACTCCAGTCTGGCGCCGCAACTGGCGCAGAAAGCCGCGCCGGCCGCCGCGTCAGCCCCGCAAACATGGCATGTGGACATGGTCCCTCCTCAGGTTGAATAACCTACTGAATGAATCAAACGTTGAAGATAGCAGCAGGGCGAGAGCCGCGCTGGGACTGAGTCTCGACGCGCCCGGGAGGGCTTGATGAAATGCACAGGTTCTGCGGAAATCGCATAAGCCCTTCGGAACCGGAAAGTTGGTCAAGCCATCAATGATATGGCGGGGACTGGGAGGAAACAGATATCAACCATCCTGTCTCGAATCGCTGGCAGAAGCAAAGGTTCATGGATTCTTGATTGATAAGCCTTGTATTTTCAATTAGTTTACGCTAGAAATGCCTACGGGCGAAAGTCTGCCTGGAAGGAACCTTGATGCTCTACCTCGGCGAGATCGCTTCTCTTTTCACCGCCATGTGCTGGTCCACCAACGCCGTCCTGTTCGCCAAGGCCGGGCGGCGGGTGGGCTCCTCGACGGTGAACGTCATCCGCATCGGCATGGCTTTGCTGGTGATGGTCCTGCTGCATCTGGCCCTGGTCGGCAGCGTGTTTCCGGTCGCGGCTGGCTGGGTCCGGTTCGCCTGGCTGGGGGTGTCCGGCCTGATCGGCTTCGCCCTGGGCGACGGCCTGCTGTTCGAGGCCTACGTGCTGCTGGGACCGCGCCTCACCGTGCTGATCTTCACCACCTGGCCGGTGTTCGCCGCCCTGATGGCCTGGGGCATGCTGGGCCAGACCATGGGCCTGCCCAAGGTCTGCGCCATGGTGGTCACCCTGGGCGGCATCGCGCTGGTGGTGCTGGAGAAGAGCAAGGCCCTGCCGGGCCAGGCCCGGCCGCGCCGCTTCACCCTGGGCCTGATGCTGGCGCTGGGCGGGGCTGCCGGCCAGGCGGTGGGCTTCATCTTCAGCAAATTCGGCATGGCCGGCGGCTTCAGCCCCATCAGCGCCAACCTCATCCGGGTCGCGGCGGGGGCCCTGGCCCTGTGGACCTGGCAGATCCTCAGGGGCGAACTGGCGCCCAACTGCCGCAAGCTCAAGGACGGCCACGCGGCCATGCTGATCTGCTACGGCGCCCTGTTCGGCCCGGTGATCGGCGTGGTGTTGAGCCTCTACGCCATCAACCACGCCCACTACCTGGGCGTGGCCTCCACCCTCATGTCGCTTTCGCCGGTGATGATCCTGCCCTTCGCCGTGTTCGTGGAAAAGGAGCGGGTGGGGGCCTGGGCGATCGTCGGCACGGTGGTCTCCATCTGCGGAGCCGCGGCGATGTTTCTCATTTAGCGCCGCGCGGCGCCGGACCCTATATTGGATCACCACCCGTAACCCGCAGTCGCTGCGGGCATCCAGCGGGGGGAGGTGCCGCCATGAGACCGGATCTGACACTGCCCGCTTCCGTGGAGGAACGCCTTTCGGGCTGGATGCGCATCCAGGAACGGCGGGCCGCGGCTCCAGCCAAGGCCCGGCCCCGTCCCTGCGTGACCATCTCCCGCCAGTTCGGCTGCGAAAGCTTCCCCCTGGCCGTGCGCCTGCAGCAGCTGTTCGAACAAGCCAGCGGGGAAGCCTGGTCCATTTTCGACAAAGTGCTCATTGAAAGAATGGCCCAGGACGAGGAGCTCGCCCTGACGCTGCTGAAGAGCCTGCAGGACCCGGCCCGCTACCTGGAATCCTTCGGCTTCCATCCCCGGGGCAATTTCACCAGCGACGAGGCGTTCGCCAAGATGGCCGTTTCCATCCTCCACTTCGCCCAGGACGGCAATGCCATCATCGTCGGCCGCGGCGGGGCGATCCTGTGCCGGAAACAGGAGAATGCCTTCCATTTCCGCCTGGAGGCCGGGCTGGATTGGCGGGTGGCGGGGCTGGCCCGGCGCATGGGCATCGCCGCCAAGGAGGCCGCGGAACTGGAACGGACCCAGTCCCGGCTGCGCGAGCATTTCGTCCGGGAGTACCTGGGGGTGGACGTGGCCGATTGGTCCTTCTACGATGCAGTGTTCAACAATGAGCGACACGGGGTGGAAGCGATCGCCGACGGCATCTTCGCCTATGTCAAGGCCGGCTGGCCGCACCTGATCCATTGAACCGTTCGGCAGCACCATCGTGAGGACCGCCATGCCCGGAAAATGGACCAGCGCCAGCCTGGCCAGGACCATAGACCATACCCTGCTCAACGCGGCCGCCACCCGCGAACAGGTGCGCACCCTGTGCGCGGAGGCCCGGCGCCACGGTTTTGCCAGCGTATGCGTGAATCCCTGCTGGGTTTCCCTTTGCGCCGGCGAACTGGCCGGCGGCGAGGTGCTGGTCTGCACCGTCATCGGCTTCCCGCTCGGAGCCAACACCAGCGTAATCAAGGCCGCTGAGGCCCGCCTGGCGGTGTCCCAGGGGGCCCGGGAAGTCGACATGGTGCTCAACCTCGGCGCCGCCAAGGCCGGTGCCTGGCAGGACGTGGAGCAGGACATCCTGGCCGTGGTCCAGGCCGCCGGAACGGCCCTGGTCAAGGTGATCCTGGAGACCTGCTGCCTCACCGACGACGAGAAGCGACAGGCCTGCTTGGCCGCTCAGCGCGCCGGCGCCCAGTTCGTCAAGACCAGCACGGGTTTCGGTAGCGGCGGCGCGACGGTGGAGGACATCCGCCTCATGCGGGAAACCGTCGGGACCGGCATGCGGGTGAAGGCCTCGGGGGGCGTGCGCACCTGCCAGGACGCCCTGCGGATGCTCGAAGCCGGGGCGGACCGGATCGGCGCCAGTTCCGGGGTGGCCATCATCAACGAGTTCAGCTCGCCTTCTTGGCCATCTTGACGATGGTGTCCGACAGGACCATGCCCGAGGCCTTGACGTTGGCCGGGTTGAGGTAGATCTGCGGCTTGCCCTGCTCCTCGACGATGGCGATGGACCCCCCCGCCTTGAGCCAGGCCAGCTTGGGCACGATCACCAGCTTGCCGGCGGCCTTGAGGCTCTTGACCTCCGCTTCGGACTCCGCCCAGGCCATCTTGAAGCCCGGCGTCACCGCGATGCCGTTGGCCTCCAGCTTGGCCTTGAAGCTCGCGTCGGAGCAGGCGAAACCGAACTGGCCGGTGGAGGAGAGCAGGATCTTCAGGAACTTGGCCTGGGTTTCCGGAGCCAGATCCTGGGCGCCGAGTCCCAGGGTGAGGATGCAAGCGATCGACACGGACACCGCACGGGCCATGAACTCTCCTTTGCCAAACCTCACGCAATCAGCGGTGATCGCATGGAGGTGAGCTCTTTTGCAGATTTCAACACGGAAAGGTGGGATTGGCAATTCGCTGGGCAACGGGTCAAATTTTTTTTATGGGATCTTGACAGGTTATGCGATGACACTCATATTTTCTTCGCCTGAGACATCTATTTGGAACTCGGGTTAATAATAAAGGAGATACACCATGAACCTCATCCGCACTCGCGACACCCGGGCCATTCCGGTCCAAGCCAACATCCTCGAACCGTTCCGGCTCATGCGCAACCTTCTGCGCTGGGACCCCTACCGGGATTTCAATCTCCCGGAGGACGCCGCCGGCAGCTTCATGCCTTCCTTCGACGTCAAGGAGAAGGCCGACGCCTATGTGTTCACGGCGGACATGCCTGGCATCCGGCGCGAGGACCTGGATATCCAGCTGGCCGGCAACCGGCTCAGCATCAGCGGCCGGCGGGAGGTGGAAAGCTCCGAGCAGGAAGGCCAGATCTACAGCCAGGAGCGTTCCTTCGGCACCTTCACCCGCAGCTTCACCCTGCCCGAGGAAGTGGAGTCGGGCAAGGTGGTGGCGGAACTGAGGGACGGCGTGCTGCACCTGATGGTGCCCAAGAGCCCCGAGGTCCGTCCCCAGAAGATCACGATCGGCTGATCCCGGTCAGGGCCTGGTCGAGATCCGCGATGAGGTCCCGCGGATCTTCCAGGCCGATGAAGAAGCGCACAAGCTGCCCGGGGCGGTCCCACCCTTCACGCATGTGCTGGATCCGGTAGGGCAGGCACAGGCTGGTGGCGCCGCCCCAGCTGTAGCCGAGCTTGAACAGCCGGAGGGCGTCGATGAACCGGTCGGTTTCGGCCTCCGGGTAGGCGGGGTCGAACAGCACCGAGAACAGGCCGCCGGCGCCGGTGAAATCCCGCTTCCAGGTTGCGTGGCCCGGGCAGTCGGGGAAGGCCGGATGCAGCACCTGGCTGATTTCCGGCCGCTGCTTCAGCCAGGCCGCGACCGCCCGGGCGCCGGCGTCGTGGGCCTCGAAGCGCATCTTCAGGGTGGGCAGGGAGCGCAGGATCAGGTAGGCGTCGTCGACCCCCACCCCGTAGCCGAGGTGCAGGTGGGCCAGGCCGAGGGCCCGGAACAGGCCGGGATCGCGGGTGATGACCGCGCCCATCATCAGGTCGGAACTGCCGGACTGGTATTTGGTGAGGGCCTGCAGCACGATGTCCGCGCCGTGCTCGAAGCCGCGCAAGGCCAGGCCCGCCGACCAGGTGTTGTCCAGCGCCACCAGGGCGCCGTGGCGGTGGGCGGCGGCGCAGATGGCGTCCAGGTCCGGCACTTCCATCGACACGGAGCCGGGCGCTTCGGCCCAGACCAGCCGGGTGTTCGGCCTGAGCTGCGCTGCGATGTCCGCCATGGGGTCATAGAACCGGGCGGTGATGCCGAACTTCCCGGTAAGCCAGTCGCCCAGTTCCCGGGAGGGGGAGTAGACGTTGTCCGGCAAGAGCACGTCGTCCCCCTGGCCCAGCAGGGCCAGGTCGACCATGGCGATGGCGGCCAGGCCGCTGGGGGCCAGCAGGCAATGGCTGCCGCCTTCGATCTCCGCCAGCCGCGCCTCCAGCTCGTAGGTGGTCGGGGTGCCGAACAGGCCGTACAGGTAGGTGGATCGGTCCAGCCAACGGTTGCCGCGCTCGCGCAGATCGGCGACGTTCTCGAACAGCACCGTGGAGGCGCGCTGGATCGGGGCGGGGCAGGCGCTGAATCCGGCCGGCGCGCGGTATTCGCCGTGCACGAGGGCGGTCTGGAGGCGTTTCGATCGGATCATGGGCAGGTCCTTGTGGGGAGGGCTCCAGTATGATCCACTACGTCCAGAGACCGATCCCATGAGCGAAATCCAACTCCGTTACGGCTGCAACCCCCACCAGGCCCCGGCGCGCGTCTTCATGAGCAACGTCGACCTGCCCATCGAGGTGCTTTCCGGGGCGCCGGGCTACATCAACCTTTGCGACGCCCTCAACGCCTGGCAGCTGGTCAAGGAGCTCAAGGCCAGCCTCGGCCTGCCCGCGGCCGCCTCGTTCAAGCACGTCAGCCCGGCCGGGGCGGCCCTGGGCTTGCCCATGGCCGATGACCTGAAGCGGGCCTGCTTCGTCGAGGACATGGAGCTGACCCCGCTGGCGGCGGCCTACGCCCGGGCCCGCGGGGCCGACCGCATGTCCTCGTTCGGCGACTGGGCCGCCCTTTCGGACGTCTGCGACGAAGCCACCGCGCGGATCCTCAAGCGCGAGGTGTCGGACGGCGTGATCGCCCCGGGCTACACCGCCGAGGCGCTGGAGATCCTGCGGGCCAAGCGGGACGGCAAGTACCACGTGGTCCGGATCGATCCCGCCTACTCGGCGCCGGAACTGGAGCGGCGGGAGATCTTCGGGATCACCTTCGAGCAGAAGCGCAACACCCTGGTGCCCGGCTTCGACCTGCTCGGCCGGGTGGTGACCGCGCGCCGGGAACTGCCCGCGGCGGCGCAGCGCGACCTGCTCCTGGCCCTGATCACCCTGAAGTACACCCAGTCCAATTCGGTCTGCTTCGCCTTCGACGGCCAGGTCATCGGCGTGGGCGCCGGCCAGCAGTCGCGCGTGCACTGCACCCGGCTGGCGGCGGCCAAGGCCGACAAGTGGTTCCTGCGCCAGCACCCGGCGGTGCTGGGCCTGAGCTTCAGGGCCGGGGTCAACCGGGCCGACCGCAACAACGCCATCGACCAGTACCTGGAGGACTGGCTCTCTCCGGCCGAGGCCCGGCTCTGGGCGGAGCAGTTCGACGTGCTGCCGGAACCCTTGGACCAGGCCGCCAAGCGGGCCTACCTGGCCACCAGGAGCGGCGTGGCGCTGGGGTCCGACGCCTTCTTCCCGTTCCGGGACAACATCGACCGGGCCCAGGCCAGCGGGGTCTCCTACGTCGCCCAGCCGGGCGGCTCGGTGCGCGACGACGCGGTCATCCAGGCCTGCGACGAATACGGCATGGCGATGTGCTTCACCGGCGTCCGTCTGTTCCATCATTGAAGCCCAGCAGGCGGTCCAGGGACAGGGGGCCGGGGCCGAACAGCAGGACGATGATCGAGGCGAACAGGAAAGTGAAGGGCGCGGCGGCGTAGAACTTGCCCGGGTCGCTGAACACCGCGAACAGGGCTTCGCGGTCCGCGGTCAGGTAGGCCACCAGCATGTTGCAGGTCAGCAGCAGGGCGATGGGGCGGGAGGCCAGGCCGAGGATGAGCAGGATGCCGCCGGCGAATTCCAGGGCGGCCACGCACGGCGCGTTGAGCCCGGGGAAGGGGATGCCCAGGCTGGCGAAGAAGCCGGTCACCTTGGCCAGGTTGTGCAGCTTGCCCCAGCCGGTCATGGTGAACTGCCAGCCCCAGTAGAGCCGCACGCCCAGCAGGAAGAGCGGCTGCAGCATCACGGCGGCGGCGAGGCCCAGGTCGCGGCAGCGGTGCAGGAAGCTAGTCATCGTCCTCTCCCCGGTGGATGAACCAGCCGAAGCTGGCCCAGTCGTGAAAGGCCTGGCGCAGGAACCCGGGCCGCTCGGCCTCGGGCATGGCGCTGGCTTCGAGGGTCTCCAGGGCGGCGCCCAGGGGGGCGCCGCCCTGCAGCGCCAGGAGGATCCGGTAGGCTTCCGGGGTGAGCGGCTTGTAGTAGACGGTCTGCTCGAACCGGTGCACCGCCAGGTAGGTCTCCTCCTCGCCGACCTGGGCCCTGCGCACCGGGCCGGGCGCGCCGGGGCGGTCCAGCTTTCGGCGCAGGTCGACCAGCAGGCGATGCACCGGATGGGCCAGGTGCAGCAAACGGATGTGCGGCTGCAGGACCAGCCGGGTGGTTTCACCCAGGTCGGCCAGTTGGTCGGCGGTCAGGGCCGGTTCGGCCGCCTCGTCGAAGGCTTCGATATGGGCCCATTCCAGCCGCGCGGTGTCCAGGGCGAGGCGGCCGCGTGGGTCGATCCACTGGGGATTCTCCGCCAGCCAGGCCGGCAGCCTGGATCCGAGGTTGCGCATGGTGTAGGAACGGGAAGGGCACGCCGTCAGGTAGGCCCGGATCAGGCCGTCGAACCGGGTCCGGCCCAGCACCGCCCGCAGGCCCGGGAAATCCTCGGTGAGGCTGCCCAGGACGCGGAACCAGTACTGCCGGTTGTAGATCTCCAGGCGCTCCAGGGAGGTCAGCCGGTCGTTGGGCTTGATGAAGGCGGCGGCTTCCAGCTCCATGCGCACGCCGTCCGGGCGCCGGCGCGCCGTGGTCTCCCGGGCGGTGAGCGGGGTCATCACGGCCGCGGCCATGCGCTGCTGGAGGTGCTTGAGGGTGTCCTGGCTCATCGGGCCGCCCGGACCGGCGCGGCGGCTTCCAGGTAGCGGTTGGCCTTGAGCGCCTCGGCGTGGACCTCGCCGAAGGGGGGGATGCGGTCGTCCCATTCCAGCAGGGTGGCCGTGTGGCCGCAGCGCTCGATGGCCCGGGCATACAGGCTCCAGACCTGGTCCAGCACCGGGTGGTCGTGGGTGTCCAGAAGGAACTTCTCGAAGGTGGAATGGCCGGCGATGTGGATCTGGGCCACCCGTTCGGCCGGCACGGCGTTCAGGTAGGTGAAGGGGTCGAACCCGTGGTTCCGGGACGAGACGTAGATGTTGTTGACGTCCAGCAGGATGCCGCAATCCGCCCGCTCCACCACCTCATTGAGGAACTCCCACTCGGTCATTTCCGAGACGTGGAACTCCGCGTAGCTGCTGACGTTCTCCACGACCACCGGCACCTCCAGGAAGTCCTGGGCCTGGCGGATCTTGGCCGCCGTCACCCGCACGGCCTCCCAGGTGTAGGGCATCGGCAGGAGATCATGGGTGTAGGTGCCGTCCACGGAACCCCAGCACAGGTGGTCACTGAGCCAGGGGGTGCGGGTGCGCCGGACCAGGGCCTTGAGCCGGGCCAGGTGCTCCCGGTCGAGCGGATCGGCCGAGCCGAAATACATGGAGACGCCGTGCTGCACCACCCGGTACTGCTCCAGGATCTGGTCCAGGATGGCCAACGGCCGCCCACCGAGGGCCATGTAGTTCTCCGAGATGATCTCGAACCAGTCGACCGCCGGCTTTTGCTCGAGGATATGCGCGTAATGCGGGATCCGGAGCCCGATGCCGACGCCGTATTCGGTGAAGCCGTTGAAACGGTTGGCGGTCACTTTCATCACCCTGGGCTGGTCCCCGGAGCCGGGGAGGCGTTGCGGTCTGGACCGGA
>Ga0316227_1003004_pt1 | contig 14113 bp, 7 predicted proteins | sample TBH18019metaG_FD_206012 | JGI IMG/M metagenome (GOLD analysis project Ga0316227, IMG submission 206012) | Freshwater microbial communities from Trout Bog Lake, Wisconsin, USA - TBH18019 | ecosystem: Environmental > Aquatic > Freshwater > Lake > Hypolimnion/Profundal zone | place: USA: Wisconsin... | reverse complement strand
TATTCCTGGACATCGGTGGGGTTTTGCTCAGCGACGGATGGGATCATCATGCCCGCCGGCGGGCGGCCAAGCATTTCAAGCTGAACTGGGCGGAACTGGAACAGCGGCACAGTCTGAACTTCAATCTGTTTGAGGAGGATAAGCTCACGCTGGACGAGTATTTGGATTGGTTGCTCTTTTACCAAAAACGGCCGTTCACACGCGCTGAGTTTCGGCGCTTCATGTTCGCCCAATCCAAAGCCTGCCCTGAAATGATTGAGTTGGTCCGCCAGCTCAAGGCCAAGTATGGCTTGAAGATCATCGTGGTCAGCAACGAGGCACGGGAATTGAATGTGCATCGAATTCACGCGTTCAAGCTGGACGAGTTTGTGGATGCGTTTGTTTCCTCCTGCTTCGTTCACCTGCACAAGCCCGATGCGGCGATCTTCCGGCTGGCGCTGGACCTGGCCCAGACGCCCGCCCGGCAGATCGTCTATATCGAAAACACCCCGATGTTTGTTCAGATTGCTGAAGGCATGGGAATTCGCGGTATTCTGCACACAGACTACCACTCCACCCGTGCGAAATTGAGTTCCTTCGGTTTGCAGCTCGGCGGATGAGTCATACATGAAAACCGATAACTCACCCATTCTTGTTATCAACGGTGGTTCGTCGAGCATCAAGTTCGCGCTCTATCAAGTCGAAGAACCGTTGCAGCGCGGGCTAAAAGGAAAAGTCGATCGCATCGGCTTGAGCGGGACGAACCTGACCTTTCACGATGCGGATGGAAAGCCACAGGCTGTCTGCAAACTGGACGCTGCCGATCACAAATCAGCGGTGAATTTCCTGATTGATTGGCTCGAAGCACACAAGCATTTTGCCGCGGTTCGGGCGGTGGGACACCGCGTGGTTCACGGGATGAAGCACATTCAGCCGGAAGTGGTCACGCCGGATTTGCTGGATGAACTCCATCGCATCCGTCCCTATGACCCGGAGCATCTGCCGCGCGAGATTGAACTGATCGAGGCATTTCGTCAGCGGCATCCAAAATTAACGCAGCTAGCCTGCTTCGACACCGCGTTTCATCAAACCATGCCGCGCGTGGCCAAGCTACTCCCGATTCCGCGACGTTTCGACGCCAAAGGAGTCCAGCGCTACGGTTTCCACGGCTTGTCTTACGCTTATCTGATGGAAGAACTCGCGCGGCTCGGTGACCCAGCGGCAGCGACTGGACGCGTCATTCTGGCGCATCTTGGCAATGGCGCCAGTCTGGCCGCGGTGCGCGATGGCAAAAGCATGGATACCAGCATGGGTTTTACGCCCACGGCGGGATTGGTGATGAGCACGCGCTCGGGGGATTTGGACCCCGGCTTGGCGCCTTATCTCGCACGAACGGAGCAGATGACCACCAAACAGTTTTACGAGATGGTCAATCACGAGTCTGGGCTGCTGGGCGTTTCTGAAACCAGCCCGGATATGCGCGACTTGTGTGCGAGCGAGGCCGCCGATGTGCGGGCGGCGGAAGCCGTGGCGTTGTTTTGTTATCAGGCAAAGAAGTGGATCGGTTCCTTCGCTGCCGCGCTCGGCGGATTGGACACGCTGGTCTTCGCCGGCGGCATTGGTGAGAATGCCCCGCTCGTCCGCGCCCGTATTTGTGAGGGACTTGGTTTTCTCGGTGTGGAGCTGAATGAGACGCGCAATGCGAAATCTGCCGGGGTGATTTCTAAAGATGCCAGCCGGGTTGCGGTTCGCGTCATTCGCACGGATGAGGAACTGATGATCGCCCGTTCGGTGGTCCGCATGCTGGAATGACGATCGGTCCCTAATTATTCTTGTCTTGGCCACCGGCTATGGGGTATTCACCCCATTGATTGTCGTGTCCGAAATCGGCACTTTTCAAAACGGTTGATGCCGGTAAATGAATGAACGAAAAGATTGCGCCATGGAAACCAAAACGCTCACACCAGAATTGCTCGAACGCCTCGACGCCTATTGGCGCGCCGCCAATTATCTGTCAGTCGGCCAGATTTATCTCTATGACAATCCGCTGCTGAAGCGGCCGCTCACGCTCGCGGATGTCAAGCACATGCTGCTGGGACATTGGGGCACCACGCCCGGGCAGAATTTCATTTACGCACACCTGAACCGGGTGATCAAAAAATACGACCTCGACATGATTTATGTCTCCGGTCCCGGACACGGCGGCCCGGCGGTCGTGGGCAACACCTACCTCGAAGGCACCTACAGCGAGGTTTATCCCGATATCAGCCAGGATGAGGCCGGCCTGCGGAAGCTCTTCATTCAATTCTCATTTCCCGGCGGCATTCCCAGCCACGCCTCGCCAGAATGTCCCGGCTCAATTCACGAGGGCGGTGAATTGGGCTATTCGCTCAGCCATTCCTTTGGCGCGGTGTTTGACAATCCCGAGCTGGTCGTCGCCTGTGTGGTTGGGGATGGCGAGGCGGAAACCGGACCGCTGGCTACGGCGTGGCATTCCAACAAATTTCTCAATGCTGCCACCGATGGCGCGGTCTTGCCGATTCTGCACCTCAACGGTTTCAAGATTTCCAATCCCACGTTGCTGGCGCGCATCACCCGGGAGGAATTGGAACAGTTGTTCCGCGGCTACGGCTGGACGCCGTATTTCGTGGAAGGTCACGAGCCGGCACTCATGCACGAGGCGATGGCGACAACCCTCGATTTGGCCGTGGAGCAGATCAAGCAAATCCAGCAGGACGCCCGTGTCCACGGAAACCTCACCCGCCCGCGCTGGCCGATGATCGTGCTCAATTCGCCCAAGGGCTGGACCGGACCCAAGGTGGTGGATGGGCTGCAAGTGGAAGGCACCTTCCGGTCGCATCAGGTGCCGCTTTCCGACCCGGCCTCGCATCCCGAACACCTCAAATTGTTGGAAGACTGGCTGCGGAGCTATCGCCCTGCGGAACTGTTCGATGAGCAAGGCCGCTTAAGGCCGGAGCTGGCCGAGCTGGCGCCTCAAGGCGAACGACGCATGGGCGCAAACCCCCACGCCAACGGCGGCAGGTTGCTCCGCGACCTGCGCCTGCCAGACTTTCGCGATTACGCAGCCGTCGTGCCCGCGCCTGGTGTGCGCGGTATTGGCGACACACACGTGCTCGGTCCGTTTCTGCGCGACGTGGCCAAGCTGAATCAAACGCAACGAAACTTCCGCGTCTTTGGCCCGGATGAAACGCTCTCCAACGGGCTGGAGGCCATGTTTGAAGTGACCAAACGCCAATGGGAGGCCGCCACCATCCCAAATGATGAATTTCTCGCGCCGGCCGGACGCGTGCTGGAGATGTTGAGCGAACATCAATGTGAAGGCTGGCTGGAAGGCTATCTGCTCACCGGTCGGCATGGCTTGTTCAACTGCTACGAGGCGTTCATTCATATCGTGGATTCCATGTTCAACCAGCACGCCAAGTGGTTGAAGATCACCGCGCATTTGCCCTGGCGGCGGAAAATCGCCTCGCTGAACTATTTGCTGGCCTCGCATGTCTGGCGGCAGGACCATAACGGTTTCACCCATCAAGACCCCGGATTCATTGACCACGTCGTGAACAAGAAGGCCGAAGTCGTGCGGGTTTATCTGCCGCCGGATGCGAACTGTCTGCTGTCGGTCATGGACCATTGCCTGCGCAGCCGCCATTACGTCAATGTTGTGATCGCGGGCAAACATCCGGCCCCACAATGGCTGACGATGGATGCCGCCGTGAAGCACTGCACGGAAGGCATCGGCATCTGGCAGTGGGCGAGCAATGACCAGCAGGCCGCGCCCGACGTCGTCATGGCCTGCTGCGGCGATGTGCCCACGCTGGAAACCCTCGCCGCCGTCTCGATTTTGCGCGAACAGCTGCCCGCACTAAAGATCCGCGTGGTCAACGTGGTTGACCTCATGCGGCTGCAGCCGCAATCCGAGCACCCGCACGGGCTAAGCGACCGGGATTTCGATGAGCTTTTTACCAAGGACAAGCCGGTCATCTTCGCTTTCCATGCTTATCCCTGGTTGATCCACCGGCTGACCTACCGCCGCACCAATCACGATAACATTCACGTCCGCGGCTACAAGGAAGAGGGGACCATCACCACGCCGTTCGACATGACCGTCCTGAACGAATTGGACCGCTTCCATCTTGTGATGGACACCATTGACCGCGTGCCGCAGACAGGCGCCCCGGGTCTGTACCTGAAACAACAGCTCAAGGACAAGCTGATCGAGCACAAGCAATACATTGACAAACACGGCCAAGATATGCCGGAGATCCGCGATTGGAAATGGAGCAATACTAAATAATTTCCCCCGCCCAACCTGGTGGATGAGTTGCCGCCGCCATTAGCGCGGTATTTCAAAGTTGCCGGTGAGTTCAGCCAGCGGGCTGGGCAATGCCCGCTCTTGCCACCATGGACGGGCAATGAATTGCCCGCGCGCAAAAGTTTCATTCCTGGATTGACAGCGAAGGAAAAGAGCAGTAACAACCATCGCCAGAGCCATTAGCCTGCGGAACCACGGAGTCAATTATGAATGACGAAATTAAATCTGCGGAAGAAACTCTTGCGCGCTTGCGCAGCACTTGCAAGTCGCTCCAGGAACAAATTGCTTCGGTGCTCATCGGCCAGGACGAGGTGGTCCGGTTGCTGCTCACAGGTCTGCTCTCGGGAGGCCACACGCTCATGGTGGGGGTGCCCGGTTTGGCCAAGACGATGATGGTGAAGGCGCTCGGGGATCTGCTTGGCTGGGATTTCCGGCGCATCCAGTTCACCCCCGACCTCATGCCTGCCGACATCACCGGCACCGAAATTTTGCAGGCCGATGAGGGCGGTCAGCGTCGCGCCTTGGTGTTTCATCGCGGGCCGGTGTTTGCCAATCTGCTGCTCGCCGATGAAATCAACCGCACGCCGCCGAAAACCCAGGCTGCGCTGCTCGAAGCTATGCAGGAGCTGGCCGTTACGGTCAACGGCAAGACGTATCATCTGCCACCGCCGTTCATCGTGGTGGCCACGCAAAATCCCATTGAGCAGGAGGGCACTTATCCGTTGCCGGAAGCGCAACTGGACCGGTTTATGTTGAGCATCCACCTGGATTACCCTGCGCAGGACGACGAAATTAAAATCGCCGAGCGTTCGCTTCGCGCCAAGTGGGATGGTTTCAAGTCGCTGGTCCCGAAGGAGGAGTTCTGCCGATTCACCGAGTTGGTGGACAAGATGCCCGTCTCCCGTCACGTCTTGGCCTACGCCGTCGCGCTGACCCGGGGCAGTCGGCCGAAAGATGCGACCGCGGATGATTACATCCGCCGCTATGTGGCTTGGGGAGCGGGCCCACGCGCGACCCAGCATCTGGTCACCGCCGCCAAAGCCAGCGCCCTGCTGGAAGGTCGGCCGGCCCCTGAAGCGGGCGATATGCGCCGCATGGCCATCCCGGTTTTGCGCCACCGCATCATTCCCAATTACAACGCGCTCGGCGAAGCTATCGAATCCGGCGCCATCGTGAAGCATCTGCTCGAAACCATCCGCGAACCGGTGGCGGGCTGAGGCACCACCACGCAGTTGAAACGAAATTTCACTTCCGATGGGCTCAGTTCGACACAGATACGGATTTATGGATTTCGGGTTTGTCCCACTTTGACCGCTTGTGGCCACCTTGCAACATCCTTACCTCGACCTCGCCGCGATGGAAGCGTTGCGCAGCGTGCGGTTGCACCCGCGCGGCGCGGCGGAAGGCACGTTCGCCGGCCCCCACAAATCGCACTTCCGCGGCACCGCGGTGGAATTCGCGGATTACCGCGAGTACTCGCCCGGGGATGACATCCGGCAGGTGGATTGGAAAGTTTTTGCGCGGACGGACCGCCATTATCTCCGGCTGTACGACGCCGAACGAAATCTCCTGACGTATCTGGTGGTGGATAAAAGCGGCTCGATGGAATACTCGGGCGCGGTGACGCGCACGCCGGCCAAGCTCGAATACGCGGCGCGTCTGGCCGCTGCGCTCGGCTACCTGGTCGTGCGCGAGGGGGATGAACTTGGGCTCTCGCTGGTGGACACGCACCTGCACCAGCATCTGCCGGCGGCGGCCTCCTGGCCGCAACTGAACCGCGTGCTTGACGCGCTGGGCCATGCGCAAGCCGAAGGCAAGACCGATCTTGGCGCGTGCCTCGAACAAGTTTTCGCCCAAACCAAACGCCGCGGCGTCCTCGCCGTGATGAGCGATTTTCTGGACGCGGACGAGCGCTTCTGGAAAGCGGTGGATTTGTTCCGCCGCTCGCGTTTCGACGTGATGCTGTTTCACGTTGTGCACCCGGAGGAAATTGAGCTTCCCGCCGTCGCGTCCGCGCGGTTTGTGGAGACCGAGGGCGGCGGGCAATTCAACGCCGAACCGGACGCGGTCCGCGCGATCTACCGCCGGCGCTTCGACGCCTTTCTTTCCGAAATCAAAGCCAACTGCCAGGCGCGCGGTTGCGATTGGTATCTGGCGAAAACCTCCGCCGACCCCTATGGCTTTCTGCGGAACTGCTTTCTCGCCCGGGAGCATGGAAAATGAACTGGCTGGCGTTCACCAATCCGTGGCTGCTGGCCGGTCTGGCGGCCGTGGGATTGCCGCTGCTCGTTCATTGGCTCACCCGCGCGCGACCGCGGCGCATTGCCTTCCCGCCGTTCAAATTTCTCCTGGAAGCCTGCGCCGGCCAACAGGCGGTTAACCGGCTCCGCACGATCATTCTGCTCCTGATCCGCTGCCTGCTGGCGGGTGCGCTGGCGCTGCTGTTTGCGCGGCCGTTTCTGAAAGCTCCCGGCGCGCCGGTGAGCAACGAACCCGCCCGGCGCGTGGTGATCGTCCTCGATGGCTCGCTCTCCATGCGCGCCGTGCAGCAAGGCGTGCCGCTCTTCGCCCGCGCGCAGGCCGAAGCGGCGGAAGTGCTGCGGGCGCTGCCGTCCGGCAGCGAGGCGGCGGTCATCCTGGAAGGCGCCACGCCGCGTTCGCTGCTGCCGGCGCGGTCGGAAAATATACCGGCGCTCCACGACCTGTTGATCAAGAGCCAGCCGACCTTTGAAAATGGCGACCCCGCCGCCGCGCTCACCCTCGCCCAGAAACTGCTCAATGGCGCCGGCACGATTTATGTCTTAAGCGATTTTCAAAAATCCAATTGGGAAGGCGTCCGCGAGTTGCCCGCGGGCATCGCCTGCCGCCTGCGCCCCATGACCACGGGCGCGGTGGATAATACCGCCATCACCTCCGCGCGCCTGGTTCCCGCCGCACCGGTCATTGGCGAAGCGGCGGAAGTCATCTGCACGGTGTTCAACTGCTCGCCTGGCCCGCGCGAGGATACCGTCCGGCTCGAGCTCGGCGAGTTCACTCGCGAAGCGCGCGTGATGCTGCCGCCGTTTGGCACGGCGGAGGCCGCGTTCGACGTTACCTTTTCCCGCGCCGGCCCGGCGGCTGGAAAAGTTTCGCTGGCGCCGGATAATTTGCCGGAAGACAACGCCCGTTACCTGGCCGCCAACGTGGGCAAGGCGCTCGAGGTCGTGCTGGTCACGGATGCGGAGGAAGCGGACTGGCACAGTGCCGCTTTCTACGTCGGCCGCGCGCTCGTGCCGTCGCCGCAGGCCGCGCCCGGAATCAATCTCGTGCGCCGTCGCGCCCAGGATCTGGATCGCGGCTTGCTGGAGACGGCGGATGTATTTGTCGTCGCCGCTCCGGCCACGCTTTCGGGCGAGGCGCTGGAAATCATCACCGGCCGCGTCCGCGAGGGGGCGCGGCTCATTTCCTTCCTTGATGGCCCGACGGCTCCGGCGCTGATGTTTCCCGCGCTGAATCCGCCGTTTGCATTGCAGGGCGCCGTGGCCTCGCCGGGTGGCGACGCCGTGACCCTGGGGGCGCGGAAAGTTCTTGGCGAACTGGACGCCGCCGATTTTTCCGAACCGCGTTTCCGTCGCCACTTTCAAAACCGTCCCCCGGACAGCCGCGCCGGCGAAACGTTGCTTGCATACGCGGACGGTTCGGCGGCGCTGACCATCAGCCGGGCGGGACGCGGCGCAATGGTGCTGGTGAACCTGCCGTTGACGCCCGACGGTGGCGATTTCGCTGGCAGTCCAATTTTCCCTCCGCTGCTGCACGAACTGCTCCGCGCGTTGCGGCAGGATTCCGCCGCGAAAGTCATCGCGCCTGGCGAGCCATGGACGCTCGACGTGCCCACCGCCGGCGAAGGTGCGTTGACCGTCACCGATCCCGCCGGCAAAAAAATCGAGGCGCAGGTTCTCAGCCGCGGACGCAGTACGCGGCTCGCGCTGCCGCCGGCGAAAATTCCCGGCGTTTATTCCGTCAAACAAGCGGATTTCGTGGTGGCCTGTGCCGCGGTGAATGTGGACCCGCGGGAAAGCGATACGCGCCCGCTGGCGCTGGACAATCTCAAGCCGGGCACCAATTCCGCCGTGACCATCCAGCACGGCGACGAGGAAGTCGCCGCCGGCGAAACCGCCCATGATCTTTGGCCCCGGCTTGCCGCCGTCGTCGCGATCTTGCTGGGAATCGAGATGCTGCTGCTGGCGCTATGGCGGAGTCCGAGTACCGCGCCCGCCGTGAAACTGGAGGGCGCCAGATGAACTGGATCTTCCTTCCGCCTTGGAGCACGCGCGCCATCGCCGCCATCGCTTTGACCTTGCTGGTGCTGGCGGCGCTCCGCTGGCGGCGCGAACGGCGCGGTGGCGCTGCGCTCTCGTTGCGCGCGTTGATCGTCGGTGCGCTGGTCCTAGTGATGCTCAATCCGCAGTTGGTCCTCTCGCGCCAGCGCACGGAAAAGCCGAAACTCGTTGTGCTGCTCGACGCCTCCGCCAGCATGGCCACCCGCGATGTCGCCGGGCAAACGCGTTTCGCGGCCGCGACCAAAGTTCTCGGCAGCGCCGCGACCCTCAGCAGATTGAACAAAGAATTCATCCTCGATTTTCGTGAGTTCGACCGCGCTGCGCGGCCGTCCGAGCTGGCCCGGATGGCCGCCCGCCCGCCAACTGGCGACGCCACCGAAATCGGCAAGTCGCTGATGAGTGTGGTTTCCGAATTGGGCGACACCAAAGCGCAGGCCGGTGTGCTGCTTGTCTCGGACGGGCGCGCCACCGCGCCGGACACGCTAGACGCGGCGCAACTGGCCCTGGCGCGTTCCGTGCCGCTGTGGACCTGGACCTTGGGCGGCCCGGTGCCGCGCCGCGATTTGTGGCTCGAGACGCCTTCGTCCGAGGCCCTGGCCTTCTGCGGGGAAGACGTGGATTTGACCGCCACCTTGCATGCGGACGGCTACCCCAACCGCAGCTTCAAAGTGGATTTGCTCACGAATGAGAAAGTGGTGGCGACCCGGGAATGCTTGCCGGACAAAAACGGCGTGGCGCGCGTTTCCTTGCGCGTCAAGGCACCCGACGCGGGTGAGCAGCGCTACGTTTTTCGCGTGCCGCCTGAACCTGACGAGGCCGACACAGCCAACAACGAACGCGCCGTGTTTCTGCGCTCCGTGGGGCGCAAAGTCCGCGTGCTGGTCGTCGAAGGCCAGCCTTACTGGGACACCAAATTTTTGGTACAATCGCTCAAGCGCAACACGAACGTGGAATTGACGGCAGTCTATCGGCTGAACGCCACCCGCCACGTTGCGGTCGTGTCTGCCACGGGCACGGAAACGCGGACGGAGCAGGACCTGTTTCCGCGCAGCGCCGGCGCGATGAATGCCTTTGACGTCATTGTGCTAGGCCGCGGGGCGGAGGCGTTTTTCGACCAGAAGACGGAAACGCTGCTCACGGATTATGTCGCCAAGCGCGGCGGCAGTCTGGTTTTTGCGCGCGGCAAGCCTTATGGCGGACGCTTTCAATCGCTGGCAAAATTCGAGCCGGTCGCGTGGGGCGACGGCACCGTCACCGGCGTGAAATTGCGGCCGACCGAATCCGGGCGCGATAATCCGATTTTCGATCTCGGTCCGGCGGGCACGCTGGAGGAGTTGCTCGAACGGCTGCCGGCGCTGGATCAGGCCAGCGTTACGCTGGGCGAAAAACCGCTCGCAGTGGTGCTCGCCAACGCGGTGCAGGAGGACGGCCCGGTGTTGATCGCGTATCAGCGATACGGCCAGGGCCGCACCATCTGCCTGAACGCCGGCGGACTCTGGCACTGGGCCTTTCGCGAGAGCGGCCAGGACGAAAGCGAAATCGCCTACCAACGGTTTTGGATTTCGCTGTTGCAATGGCTCCTGGGCGGCAGCGAATTTTTGCCCGGCGCGGACGTCGCCCTGACGAGTGCGCGGCGCTATTACACTAGCGAGCAGCCGATGCAATTTCTTATTTCCACCCGCAATCTGGACCCGGCGGTTTACCAGCCGCGCCTCGTCATCAGCGGCAACGGTCATGCCACCGAGGTCGAACCTCGAGCCCGGGGCGAATCGTTCGTCGCGGAAGCCGGGCCGTTTGCGCCGGGAACCTACACTGTCACCTTGAAGAACAATATCGGCAAGCCTGCCGAACTCTCGCAGGGCATCGAAGTCGTTAGCGCGTCCGTGGAACAGAAGGAGTTGAGCGCCGACCCGGAAACCATGCGGCAGCTCGCGGTCGTCTCCGGCGGCGCGGTCCTCGCCGCCAGCGATGTGGCCCGTCTTCCGGAAATCGTCCGGCATTGGGACGCGGCGCGCGAGTTGTCGCAGCGCCGGCATTCGCTTTGGGACCGCTGGTGGTTGATGACCGGAATATTCGCGCTGCTCGGCGCCGAATGGTGGCTGCGCCGACGGGAGGGTTTGCTATGAACTTTCAGGTGCTTCGTCACGTCCGGTTGCGGTTCGCTCGCTGGCTCGTGTTGCGGGTCTGGCTGACAGCGCTGGGCGTCGTGGTGGCGCTGACGCTGGCGGCAGTGTTGGCGGACGCAGCGCTGGATTTGCCGGAAACCCTGCGCGCCACCGTCCTGTGGCTGATCGGGGCCGCGCTGGCGGTGACGCTGGGGGCGGGCTATCTCGAATGGCGGCGGCTCACGGAATCATATTTGGCGCGGCTCTTCGAGCAGACTAATACTGCGCTTGGCAACCGGCTGATCAACGCCGTCCAGCTTGCCCAAAAAGACTCCGCGGACGGCACCCAGGAATTTTTCCGGCGCGAAGCAGTGGAACTGGGTCGGCAGTCAGCAAAGAACCTGAACCTTTGGCCGGTGGTGCGCCGAGGGCTCCAGCGTGCCGGTGCGCTGCTGGTCTGCGCGCTGTTCGCGTGGGTGATTTTGCTGGCGGTGGATTTTGATTTGGCGGAGGTGGTGCTGCCCAGATTTCTCGACCCGCATGGCGATCATCCGCCTTACAGCCGGTTGAACATCAAGGTGACGGCGGACCATGCGGAAGTGCTTTACGGGGGGCAGGTCGAAGTGCGGGCGACGACCCATGGCCGGCCGGTGGAGAAACTCTGGCTCGTCACGCGGTCGGGCACCAACGCGACGCGCGCCATCATGTTTTTGGCGCCAGACAAATCTTTTTTCCAGACGCTCGTCAATTTGCGCGAGCCCACCGACTATTTCGTAACCGACGGCACGGCGCGCAGCCGGCATTTATCCGTGGGCATTCGCTACACGCCGCAAATCACGATGGTCGAGGTGTCCGCGGCATTTCCCGAGTACACCAGCAAACCGCCGCACAGGGGCAAACTGGGCGAGGAGCCGCAGGCGCTGCCGGAAGGGACCCGCGTGGCGTTTCGCGTGGCGAGCAACCGGCCGTTGAAATCCGGCTCGCTGGAACTCACCCCGGTGCTGGGCGGCAAACCGGCGCAGGTGCCGCTGCTGCCCGAAGCGCAATCCACCGTGGTCACGGGCGCGTTTGTGTTGTCGCAGGCAGTGGTTTTCGATTTGTCGGTGCGCGACATTGGGAATTTGGATTGCGCGGAAACCAAGCGCGGACGCTTCAATATACTGCCGGACCGCCCGCCGAGATTGTTCGTCCTCGAACCGGGGCGCGACGCCGTGGCCACGCCAAACGTCCGGGTGCCGGTGCGCGTGAGGGCGGAGGATGATTACGCGGTTACCCGCGTCGCCTGGCTGCGCAGCCATAATCGTTCCCTTGAGCGGCCGTTCGACATGAAACTCACGCTCAAGAACGGCGCGCAAGTGGCCGAGGCCTCCGGCGCGTTTGAACTGGACCAGCTTGGCGTGCGGCCGGGCGACGTGATTGAGTATTACTTTGATGCGGCGGACAATTATCCCGCCGGCCCGAACGTCACGTTCAGCCGGCCCTTCCGGCTGGAGATCATTTCGCAGGAGCAATACGAGAAGGTTTTGCGCCAGACGGCCGCCCGCAAGGCGTTGTTCGAGCCGTATTTCAAGCTGGACGCGTGGATGCGGCGCCTGGCGGAGCGCGCACGGACGCTGGCCGCCGCGGCGAAACGCGGCGATCCCGCCGCGCGCGCCGAGGCGGACGAACTGGCCAAGCAACTGGCAAAATACGACGAGGCCCTGGGCAAGCTGCTGCAAGATCCGGCGATGTTTGATGTGGAAAACTCCTTCCGGGCCACCTTGGGCGCGCAGCCGTCGCAACTGCGCGCCGCGGCGGAGAAGCTGAAGTCGGCCACCGGCGGCGGCACACTGGATGCCAAACAGTTGAAGTCCTTGAGCGACGCACTGAACCAGCTCGCGCAGACGCAGGAAGAACAAGTGGAACAACCCGCGCAACAAATCGCCTCCGTCGTGCGCGTAGTGACCAAGGCGGACACGTTTGTGAAACTGGCGCAGGAACAGGCAACGCTGGCCCAGTTGCTCCGGCGGTTTGCCGACAAGACTAATGCCCTGACCCGGCTGGAACAAATGGAGGTCCAAGAGCTTTCCCACCAGCAGCATCTCATCGGCGACGCGTTGCATGAACTGCTCGGCCAGTTGCCCGAACTGCTGGCGAAGGTGCCGGACGAGGCGCAATACGAACCCCTCCGCGACGACGTAAGCCAGTTTCTGCAGGCGGTTGCGGACGCGAAAATCGAGGAGGATCTGAACAGCGCGGCCAAGACCCTGGACGAGCCGGATACGGTCACGGGTCATGCCCTCGCGCAACGGGTCGCTGAAGCCATGGACAAACTGATTGGCCGCTGCAACGGATTGCCCAAGGAGGGCGAGCAATGCCTGACCGCGCATTTTGCCCCGAAACTCTCGAAACCCGGTCTGGGCAATACCCTGCAACAAATCATGGCGTCCTTGAACGTGGGCAATGGCCAGGGCGGACGCGACGGCTTTGCTTTGTTCAACGAAGACGCGGCGCTGTATGGTCCCAACGTGCAACTGGCTGGCGACCAAGCCGGCGGCAGCGGCGACACCGGCGGCAACAACGGGAAACCATCGGAAGTACTTGCGGGGGGCGCGGCGGATGCCGAGCTGCCGGCGAATGAGCCGCCGGGTCACGTGCGCTTGCAGGCGGATGCCAAATTCCCGTTGCGTTATCGCGAACTGGTCGGTGAATATTTCCGCGTGATGGCGGAAGCTGGAAAGGAAGACGAAAAATGAAACGCTTTTGGAGTCTTATCAACATTGGACGAGAACCCAGGGTAGCCGCTTTGCTGCAACCCCGGGCTTCGGGCCATAATCACAATCCCTTTGGGATTGCCAAAGTGGCCGCGACGGCGTCTTGGGTTGCGTTGGCCTTGGGGCTGCTGCTTTTCTTTCCCGCCCGCCCCAGTCTTGCCGCCGAGGAAACCGGCGGCGAAACCGTGGAGTGTGCCAATCTCATTTACGCCGGCACCAAAAGCTCGGTGTGTTTCAGTGAGCAATTTCTTTCCACCGTTGCCAGCGAGACGAGCATCAATACGTCCCGCAAATTCAAGCCGGTGAAACTGGCCGAAAAGGAGATCTTCCATTTTCCATTTGCCGTCATTACCGGCGAAGGCGCCTTCACCCTCACCGATGACGAGCGGAAGAACCTCAAGTTGTATCTGGAGAAAGGCGGCTTCCTGCTCGCCAGCGCCGGCTGCAGCAGCAAGGAATGGGGCGATTCGTTCACGCACGAAATCGGAACGATTTTCCCCGATCGCAAGCTCGCCGAGGTGGCGATGGATCACCCGGTTTTCCGCACGGTGTTTGACGTCCAACAGCTTGATATGAGCCACGGCGGCGTGGCCAAACTATATGGCCTGACCGTCGGCGGCAAGATTG